>Ga0306923_10000552_pt1 | contig 29790 bp, 31 predicted proteins | sample sta12Can44000108_FD_203841 | JGI IMG/M metagenome (GOLD analysis project Ga0306923, IMG submission 203841) | Lab enrichment of tropical soil microbial communities from Luquillo Experimental Forest, Puerto Rico - statanox.12C.anox.44.000.108 (v2)... | ecosystem: Environmental > Terrestrial >... | reverse complement strand
GTTTCTGAGCCCCTGAATCGGGTGCCCGCCACACGTCCCGTCACACGGCTGGCCGGTACATCTTCCTCGACACCGAGGAGGCGTGATGAACCGACCGTGGTACGTGCGCGGCACGATGGTGGAGGACGGCCAGGCCCGTGAGCTGGTGGTCGTCGACGGCGTCGTGACCAGCGCAACCCCGCTGCCCGCACGGGAACCGGACGCTACCGGGTGGGTGCTGCCCGGTCTTGCCGATGTCCACAATCACCTGAGTCTGGCGAGCCCGGCCGGTGATGATGAGGAGCCTGCGATTCGTGTCCGGGCGAGCGCGTCAGTCGAGCTCGCCGCGGGCGTGCTCGCGATCCGGGAACCCGGCTCACCCGATGACGCCTCGATGTTGCTCGTCGGCGAGGTCGGGTGGCCGCGGGTGGTTACGGCCGGCCGGTTCCTGTCCCCGCCGGGCGGGTACTTCCCCGGCTTGGCGCGGGAAGTGACGTGTGCCGAGCTGGCCGGGGCAGCGGTCGAGGAGGCAGCCCGCAGCGGTCGATGGACGAAGATCATCGGCGACTTTCTGCGCGGCGCCGGCGAGTTCGTCCCGAACTGGCCCGCTGGTGTGCTGGCCGAGGCGGTCGCGCACGTGCACGCGGCCGGCGGGCGGGTCGCGGTGCACGCGGTGTGCCCGGAGGCGGTGGCCGCCGCGGTGGCCGCTGGTGTCGACTCGGTGGAGCACGGCTGGGCGGTGACCGACGCTCATTTCGCAGCCATGCGCGCCCGTGACGTGGCCTGGGTTCCGACGTTGATGCCGGGCGGTTCGGACGCCGCGTGCGAGTTCGCGGCGGCGATGGGTTTCAGCAGCGGTACCCGGGAGTGGATGCGCGCCGCACTCGACGCACAGCCCGCGATGGTGGCGCGGGCGCATGCGGCCGGCGTGACGGTCCTGGCCGGCACGGACGCCGGCCAGGGCCCGCACGGCGTCATCGTCGACCAGATCGCGATGCTGGCCGCCGCCGGCTTGCCCGTCACTGCGGCCATCGGCGCCGGCTCGTGGACCGCACGCCGCTGGCTCGGCTTGGCGTGTCTCGAGCCGGGCGCTCCTGCCGATCTGGTCCTGTACGACGCGGATCCGCGCGCTGACCTGGACGTGCTTCGCCGGCCGGCGCTGATCGTCGTGGACGGCCAGGTCATCGAGTCGAACCGCGATCTCGTGGTGAGAGACTGAACCGTGTCCGCACGCCGCATCCGGCTGCTGGGCCGCCCGGACGCAGGCGGCGTGCAGTTGCGCGGAAACAAGCCGTGGGCGATCACCGCCTACCTCGCGCTGGCCGATGTCCCGGTTCTGCGCGCACGGCTCATGTCTTTGCTGTTCGACAGCGCGCAGGACCCCGCCGCCGCCCTGCGGTGGAATCTCGGCCAGGTGCGCCGCCTGCTCGGCCGGCCCGATGCCCTGTCCGGGCCGGTGCTGAGCCTTCCCGGCGGCGCTGCGTGCTTCGATGTCGACGTACTCGGGGCCGCGCGCTGGCAGGACGCGGTCGAACTGGACGGGCTCGGCGGGGAGCTGCTCGAAGGCATGCAGTTCCCCGGCTGTGCGGCCTTCGAGACGTGGCTGATGGGCGAGCGGCGCCGCCTGGCCGCGCTGACCGAGGCCGCACTGCAGGAAGCGACACTCAATGCCCTGAGCGTCGGCAACCTCGACGACGGCGTCAGGTACGCCAGCCGCCTCGTCACCCTGAACCCCCGGGCGGACACCCATCAGGAACTGCTCATCCGCGCGTACGCGATGAGCGGTGACCCGCTGGCCGCGCGCCGGCAGCTGGCGTCGGCCGTGCGGCTGTTCCGACGTGAACTCGGCTGCGACCCGCAGCCGTCGGTGTTCCTGGCGGCCGAAGCCGCGCCGGCCAAGGCTGACGTCGCGTCCACTCCGGCCCGGGTCCGGGCGCTGCTCGGGGCCGGGCAGGCGCAAGTCGCCGCTGGCGCGCTGGACGCGGCGGTGCAGGTGCTGCGGGCCGCGTGCGAGGAGGCGGACGGCACCGGGGACGCGGCTCTGGCCGCCACTGCCCATCTCGCGCTGGGCTCGGCGCTCATCGGCGCCGGTACCGCGCGCCACACCGAAGGCGAGATCGCGCTCCAGCGCGCCATCAATCTCGCCCGGGAATCCGGTCAGCGGCCGACCGCCGCGGCCGCGTACCGCAACCTCGCCGGATCTGATGTTCTGCGCGGGATCTACCCGCGCGCCGACCGCAGGCTGGCGGAGGCCGAGTCGCTGGGGAGCGGAGAAGCCGGCGAAGTCGTGGAGGTGGCGGCGATTCGCGGTGTCAGCCTGCTCGACCGTGGCGACATCGACGCGGCGATCGCCGTCTTCCGCCACGGGCTCGACGCCGATCCAGGCCGGGGACACGCCTTTCTGCCGATCATGCTGACCCACGCCGGACGGGCCTGCCTGCTGGCCGGCGACTTCCCCGCGGCCCGCGGGCACCTGGACCAGGCGCTGCAGATCGCGCAGACACGTTCCTGGGCCGGCGTCACGGCGGCCCCGCTCGCGCTGCTCGGTCATGTCGCGGTGGCCACCGGTGATCTGGTGACGGCGCGGGACCTGCTCCAGGAGGCTCTCGCCCGCGCATGCCAGGCCGGGGACCCGTGCTGGGAGACCTGGGCGGCACACGGTCTTGGCCTGCACGCTGCCGGCCGCGGTGATCTGGGCGCCGCGCTGCGTCACCTCGCCGACGCGGTCACCCGCAGCCGTCCGACCCGCGGCGGGCACCTCTGGTCGCACGTCTGGGCGATGACCGACGCGGCGCGTCTCGGTCGCCGCCTGGCCGATCCGCGCCACGTGACCTGGCAGGAGGAAGCCCTCGCGACCGCGCAACGCTGCGGGATGCGAGCGCTGGCCGGCCAGCTGCTCCCGGGCGCGGACTCGACGTGACGACCTCTCGCCGGCGTGCAGCCGGCACCGGGGAGCCCGGGTCACCCGTCACGAGTGATCCGGGGTGCGGCAGCCGGGCGGTAGCGTGCTGTGTGGTCCGGCATGTACTAACACGGTGGGGCACGTCTGGCGGTACTGGAGGTAAACGATGGCAGTTGACACGTTCCTGGCCTATGTCGGGGTGTATGACAACGTCGCCTACGCGGACGCCGATTATGAGGCGGTCAAGGATCTGCACACCAAGGCGGGCCTGATCGATGCCTATGACGCCGCGGTGGTCGAGCGCCGGGCCGACGGAAAGGTCAAGATCACGAAGAAACATGAGACGCCGACGCGGGTGGGGGGTGTGCTCGGCGCTGGGGCGGGACTGGCCACCGGCCTGGTGGTGGCCCTGTTCCCGTTCGCCGCGATCGGCGGGGGCCTGCTCGCGGTCACCACCGGCGGCGGCGCGGTGCTGGGCGCGCTGGCCGGTCACGCCGCGGCGGGGATGAGCCGCAAGGATCTGAAGGAGCTCGGCGAGCACCTGGACGCCGGGCAGGCGGGCCTGGTGGTAGTCGCGGTGTCGGATATGGGGGCGAAGGTCGAGCGGGCGATGAAGCAGGCGCGGAAGGTGGAGGCCAGGGAGCTGAAGGCCGACAACGCCGAGATCGAAGCCGACGCCAAGTCCACTGAGGCCTGATGTCGGCGGCGTATCGGATCCTGATACGGGAGTTACCGCGGCAGGAAGTCAGGCAGCAGGCTGTTGACCTGGTCTGGGGCATCCAGGTGTAGCCAGTGACCCGGCCCGTCCAGGCGCTCGTACCGCCACGGACCCGCAAGGGTGACCGGGCCGGCCATCGGCCTGCCGTGTGACGGACAATAGGCTGACGCCATGACGTTCCCACCGGGCGGGGCAGCCCGTCCGGCGTGCGCGGCTGCCGACGAGGCGCTGACCGCGGCCGCGTTCTGTACCGGGGATCTCGCCGCGGCGGAGCGGCTCTGCGCCGAGGCACGGGCGCTGGCCACGCGGGCTGGCGACCGTGAGGGTGAGGCCTTCGCCGTCGGCGGCCTGGGGATGGCGCTTCATTACCGCAACATCGCCAGGCTGGTCGATGGCGTGGCGCCAGCCGATGCCGACGTGGCCGCCGAAGAGGAACTGATGCGCCGCGCGCTGGCCATCTGGCAGGAAACCGGAGATCCGGCCGGCACGGCCCGGGGTTTGTTCGGCGTGAGCCTGGTATTCCAGGTGCTGCTCCGTGACTGGGACGCCGGGATGCCGTACCTGTGGCAGTCGTTCGGCCTGGCCGAAGCGGTCGAGGAAAGCGGCGACCTGTACGGGTGCTCGGAGATTCACCGGCACCTGGGCTTTTACTACCTCGCGGAGGATGTCCGCCCGCGGGAGGCCGTCCGGCGGCTCGGGTACTCGCTCGCCCTGCGCGAGAGGCTGGGGGATTCGCGCCGGATCCCCAGTGCCCTGGTCGCGCTGGGCGAGGCGGAGATGGCCGCGGGCAATCCCCGGCGCGCCGCCGATCTACTGAGCCGGGCCGTGGCCCTGGCTCGCGAGGCGAAGCTGCTGCCATGGCGTATTCAAGACGCCGAGCAGAATCTGCGCCAGGCCGAGGCGGCCCTGCTAGGGCAGGCACCTCCGGGCCAGCCCAGCGCGGGAGTTTGATCGCGCCGGCGGGTCCGGTAGGAATGTCCTACGCTCCGGCCCGGTCCTGACCCCGTGACGCCAGGCTGAGCCGACCGTGGGCGGGTCGGCCCGTCCCCCCGGCGCGAGCTCTCCGGTGCTGCCGGGCTTCCGGCACGCTGCCGTGACTGGTGAGACGCACCCGCCGCCCCGGCCGCCCGGCCAATAAGGCGTGGATGCCACATCCACGTCGTTCCAGCAGCATGGATGCCACATCCACGTCGTTAGGTTCCGTTTTTGGCCAAAGTCCCGCTCTCGCGCCTGCACGGCTATCCGCCGCGCCGGCAAGCTGACCGGGAGTGCCCGATTCCGCGCCCGCGCGACGCGGCACCGGGCACCCACGGCTAAGCGGCATTGCGCTGATGCGACGTGAATGTGGCATCCGCAACGGTCCGTACGGCCGGTGCCTCAATGAGGCAAGACCGGCCTGGCGTCTGCGCGGTGGCCCGCCGCCGCGGGCCGTAGCTCATCGGGAGCTGCGGCTTTGCGCGCCGCCGGGATGTCGGGCAGGTCGACCGGCGGAATTGCGCCCGCGGTGACGAGCCGCAGCAGCAGGCTGATGACACCCGCCGTCCCGAGCATCAGGCCGGGCACTTCGGGGGCGCCGGGGACCCCGCACGGCAAGACGTCGGGCAGCGCCCGCGGCTGACCGTTGTCGCCCGCGCCGTTGTCGCCCGTGCCGTTGTCGCCCGTGCCGTTGTCGCCCGTGCCGGTGTCGCCCGTGCCGTTGTCGCCCGTGCCGTGGTTGATCGTGCCGTCCTCGCCCGTCTGCGCGGGTGGCGGGCTCAGGCCGAGCACGCGCATCATCAGTCGCCGCGCGTGTGTCAGGTGCGCCTCGTCGCCGGTGAAGGCGTATGCCTCGAGATGCAGTTCGACGGCGGATCCGATGCCGTGGCAGATCGACACGTTGGCCAGCCACGAACGATCGGCTTCCGGCGCCGCCAGTACCCGCAAGGCCGCGGCGGTGCTCAGATCGATCGCCGTGGCGGCCTCCGTCAGGGCCAGCGGGCGGTTGCCCTGAGGGAGAGCGCGGGCGACGCGGAGGCGTGCGATGCCCACCCCGGCGGCGCCGTGGCACCACTGGACGGGGTAGGCGGCGCGCTGCCCGGAGTGAACCTCGAGTCGTGTGAGTCCCCGCAGGTCAGGCCAGCCACTCGCCCGGTCGAACCACATCCGCTCGTAGGCCAGCGCCCCGGCGATCGCGCCATCGAACTCCGTCGTGTCGGCGGCTTCACGGACGGCGGCGAGCGCAACCGCGGCACCGCTCGCTCCGTGTGCGAGCCCGCACAGCGGTGGCTCGACCGACTCCGGCGATGGCCAGCTCCACGCCTCGTCCTCGACGACGGCGGCCGTGGCCAGCCGGCGGGCGATCGCCAGCGCCGCATCGGTGAGCGCGTCCACGCCGAACGCGGTGAGGGCAAGGGCCACGCCTGCATCCCCGCTCATCAGATCCCATCTACCGTCCCCGACCCCGCGCCGGCAGGCCCGGGCGACGTCGGCCGCCAGGGCACGCGCCGCCCGCACGAGATCGTCGTCGCCGAGCGCGGCGCCAGCCTCCTGCGCGGCGTAGGCGATCCCTATCCGGCCGCCGTGCAGCGAGACATCGTCCGGTACGTGAGCCAGCGCGTGCCGCAAGGCGGAGCGCGCGACGTCCGCCGCGGCCGCGTCTTGGGTCATCGCGGCGAGACGCGCGAGCGCCCATCCGATGCCGGCCGTACCCTGGTAAAGGTCCGCTCCGGCGCTCGCCTCGACCACCACGGGCTCATCGCCCGTCTCGTCGACGTCGTAGCCCAGCCAGGTGACGCGGTCGTGATCGCGGACCGCCGCGGCCACGAGCCGCTCCCCGAGTTCGGCGGCCGTCCGCAGTAGCGGGGCGGTCTCGCTCACCATCGGTCTCCGACCATGCTTTCCCGGGCGCGATGCGGGTTCACCGGGTCGACGCCCGCGGAGGACAGGGCGGCCCGCGCCGCTTGCAAGAGCGTGTCGTCGTCTGCGCCGTGGTCATGGGACCGCGCGGCCCGTACGAGCAGCCCGCAACGGTGCTGACCGAAGCTCTGCCCGTCGCCAGGGTCCTCCGCGACGGCCAGCCCGCGGGACAGCTCCAGCGTCAGCGGCGGGATACGAGCGGCGAGGCTGTCCTGGAGCTCGCCTGCGCAGAGCCGCAGCAGCGGCGTGAGCGCCGCGGCGTCCTCGACGCCGGCGTACAGCACGGCCGCATCGGGGCGCCCCAGCAGGTGCGCGGCGGCACCGACCTTGAGGGCGGCCGGCACTCCGGTCGGCAGCCGCGTGGTCAGCAGCCGGATCAACGCCGGCGCGCCGCGGCGGCGGACGGCCCAGTAGAACCGCACCACCTCGGGCCGGCCGCCCTCCGGCCAGCCGTTCAGGAACGTGAACCAGAACCCGCTTTCGTCCACGATGTCGCGTCGTGCCGTCACGGCGACGGCGTCCCCGGGGCGCGGCGGCAGCAGGACGCGCTCCCGCCCGAGCACGTCGGCGCGATCCACGATCCGTTCGGTCACACCGTCGCCGACCTGCACACGCCCGAAGGTGGAGACACGGATGACCTGCCACCCGTCCTCGAACCGGGCGTCCAGGGCATGCGCGGCCCGGTAGGCCGCGACCGGATCCGCGTCCTCGGGTCGGGCGGCGCCGAGCATCTCGCCGGCGTCCGCTGGATCCGCGCGCAGGTACCAGTCGACGTAGAGCCGGTCAGCCAGCTCGTCGTCGGCCAGTGACGCGTGCGCGATGCACCACCGCATGGCCGCGATGAGCTCACGGCTCACCCGGCTGCGCGGCGTCGTGACGGGCGTCAGCATCGCATCGCCTCCGCGAGCCGGGCGGCCACGGGCCGGCCCCCGTCCAGCAGCACGGCCGCCACCGCGGCCAGCCATCGGGCTCGGGCCGACCCCGCCTCCTGATCCCAGTAGGTCCACTGGAAGGCGATGTAGAGGAGCCGGGCCGCGGCGTATCCGGCCGCGCGCGGCAGCGCCGCGCGCGCCGGCGGACCGCCGGCGCCCACGTACGCGGTCGCGAGCACGGTCAGTTCGGCTTCGACCGCGTCCAGTGCCGTCCCGGCCAGCTGGCCGGGGTCACCGGACGTCACGGCCGCCGCCGGTCCCAGCGGCCCCCAGGCGAGGTGTTCCGCGGCCGCGCATCCCAGGTCCCACGCCGGGTCCCCCAGCCCGGCCGACTCCCAGTCGATGAGCACCGCGCGGCGACGCTCGTCGTCGATCAGGCAGTTGTCCCACCGGACGTCGCCGTGCACGAGGGTTGACGGCAGCCACCCCGACGCGACCGTTTTCAGGCTGGCGGCCAGCCGCTGGTCCGCGGACAGCTCGTCGTGCAGGGCCGCGGCCGGCGGATGCTCGGCGACGAAGCGCGGCGGCCGCTCCAGCAGCAGGCGCAGCCCCCATGGGACGGCCGAGCCGGGCGGTGCGAGCGCTGACCGCCCGGCCAGCAGGTCCGACGCGAGCACCTGGCCAAGCGCCGCGCCGACCAGGGCCGCCGCCTCCTGACGGCCGAACCTGCCGTCGCGCACCCGGTCCGACACCGCCGAGCCGTCGCCCACGAAGCGGGTCACGAGCAGGTCAGGTAGCACGGCGACGACGTCGGGCAGCGCCGGGACGGGTGCCCCGGCCAAGCTGCGCAGCAGCGCGCGTTCGTGCCCGGGGTCACCCTGCTCCCACTGCTCGACTCCCGGCCGTCCCGCCTTCACCGCCAGCACCGGCACGCCGCCGACAGCCACCACGTCGACCCGGTTGGACCGGTCCGCCACCGTGGTCCGGACCCCGGCGTCTACGACCTCCCGGGGGTGCAGCACACCGGCCGCGAGCAGGCGGCGCAGGACCGGTACGCGAACATCTCCCAGTGCCGCCGCGGGGGCGTCAGCCGCCATACCACTCGCTGGCCGGGTCGTCACCGTAGCCGGGGTCGCCGTACCACGATTCCGTCGGCGCCCCCTGCCACCACTGGCCGGCACCCGGCGGGGGCGGCGGACCGCAGGCGGCCGACGCGCAGGCGATGGTCTGGCACACCTGGCTCTGGCACGGGATCGACACCGACGGGCAGGCGATCTGGAGCGACACGCAGGGCGAAATGACCGAACGCGTACAGATGATCTGCTGCGACGGGCAGGGCAGGGCGACCGACGGCCTACAAAGGATCTGACGGCTGGGACAGGGCGTAATGATGCTGGGACACGCCAGGCGTGAGTGCACCACGAAGCCGCGCAGGTTGTTGTAGGCGTTGAGGACGCGGACGATGCCGGCGCCGGTCCACTGGTCGAACCCGGCCGGCCCGATGTCCTTGGCCGTCGCCTTCAGCGCGTTCTTGATGCTGTCCTGCGTCGCGGTCGGCACCGCCTGCTTCAGCAGGGCCACGCACCCGGCCAGGACGGGCGTGGCCGCGGACGTCCCGCTGTCCGAATTGAAGTAGCCGGTGAAGTGCGTGACGCTGCAGAAGTCGGGCTTGTTCGGGTCCAGCGCGGCCGGGCCGATACTCGAGTAGCCGACGTACTGCTCGTCCTTGTCGACCGCGGCGACGGTCATCACGAGCGGGTGGCCGTTGGCGCCCCAGATGCTGCGCCCCGATCCGACGTCGGGGCCGCAGCGGCCGTCCGGGCAGGTGTCGCCGCAGTTCCCGGCGGCGAACAGCACGAGGATGCCGTCGCCGATCGCTTCGACGACCTTCCGGGTGAACGGATGGTTGGGATCCGTGGCGTACGACGGGTCCCACGACTGCTGGAAGATGCCCCAGCTGTTCGACAGCACGTGCGGCGTGCCGTCGACGCGGTGACGGTCGATGGCCCACTGGAACGCCTGCAGCGCCCGGCTGATCGTGCCCGGGTTATCGACCGCACCGGAGATCCGCAGGTCGTAGATGTTGGCCTCGGGCGCCATGCCGAGTACGTCGGTCGACGTCATGTTCCCGTGCTCGCCCCACCGGCTGGCTTCGGTGCCCCAGTCGGCCGTCGGCCAGCCGTCCACCACCCGTGGAATCCGCCGGGTCGTCTCACCCGCCTTGACCGGCCGTCCCTGCGCCGTGATCCCGCCGTCGACGATGCCCACGACCATGCCGGCGCCCCGGTAGCCGGCCGCCCAGAGGTTCGACGCGCCGACGTAGTTCGCGACGTCCGCGATCGTGCCGTGCGGGACAGTGGGCGTGCAGTCACACGGCGGGATCGGGCATACACCCGCGGCCGGGCCCGCGGCGGGCACCTGGACGTCGGCGATCGGGAACGGGGCGATAGCGGTATCGCCCCAGACGCCGAGTGTCGCCGGGTGGCGCCGCAGCTCCTCGATCGCCGCCTCGTCCTGTACCCGCCCCCGCACGATATAGGTCGTCGGCGAGGCCGCGGCCATCAGGCCCAGTCCGCCGCCGGCCCGGAGTGGCACCGGCTGGAACTCCTCGTCGGTCTCGAACCCGCTCAGATCAATGGCACGTACGTTCGCCGCCGCGGCCACCGCGGATACCCCCGGCGTGGCCGCCATCTCCACCAGAACGCTAATCCGGCCGTCCGCGTCCCTCAGCGGGAACTGGTATTCCGTTCCGCCGCTGCCGGCCCCGCCCTTACCGCCCTTGTCTGCCCCTCGCCGTGGCGCCATCGCTACAGCCTCCCTCCCCAAGCACGTGACGGAAGCGGGCCCGCCCATGGCAATGCCAGCGGCGTCGCACGGTAATCCGCGATCATGTGACCAGCTTCTGCACCGACATTAAACCCAGCCGGGGATTCACAGCAAGGCGTAATCCAGCAAATTTAGATATTGAAAGTTAAAGGAGTTGAGATAACGCGCGGGTTGAGATAACGCGCGGCAGGAATACTGAATACCGTCAATCGTTTGCATTCCCCGGTGGTTACGAGAACGGCTGTACGGGCGTATCCCGCCAGACGCGCACTACCTCCGGCCGCTCCTGGATTCGCTGCAACGCATCGGCCTTTTCCACCGTCCCGCGGATGATGACCGTCGGACCGCCGCCCTCCGGGCCCTGCGCCATCGGCACCGGCTGGTAGTTCTCGTCGGGGGTGAAGCCCGGCAACGCCCGGCCCAGAGCCATCTGGTTAAGCGGCGCGGTGATGGGCGGCGCATGGAGTTCGACCAGCACTGTCATCGCCGCCTCGCCCTGGTGCTGACTTGTCATCCGCCCGAACTCCGCATCCCGCAGCATCTGCGCCCGCTCCGGTCATTCACTGTCCAACACTACGTTCACGACCCGAGCGACCCAAGCGATCCGAACGCCCTGGGCTCCGGGCCGGCCCGGTTGTGGTCCGCTCGATGAGGCGCGGGGGCACCATGACGTGGCGGGCCGGGCGGTCACGCCGTTTCACCCGGCCGAGGACGGAGCGCATCGCCTCGGCGCCGATCTCGGTCGCGAACTGCTCGACCGTCGTGAGCGAGACCGCCCGGAAGGCCGCGACCGGGGTGTTGTCGTAACCGGCCACCGACATGTCCGCGGGCACCCGTAGGCCGTGCTCGGCGAGCGCGTCGAGTACCCCGAAGGCACACAGGTCGTTGCCGGCGAAGATGGCGGTCACGGGGCCGGCGGGGCGCGGCCGCGGTTCCGCGTCGGCAGCGCCCCCCGACTCGTGGGGCGTATGGTTTCCGCGCGACCCCCCGAGGGGGCCGGCCATCTCGCGCGCGTCCTGCGCGAGGAGACCGGGATGCGATTCGTGTTCCATCCCCACGCGGAGAGCCACGTCGAGACCGACGAGCAGATCCACCGCTTCCTGGCCGACACTGACCCCGAACGGGTGGGCCTCTGCCTCGACACCGGGCATGTCGCCTACGCCCGAGGGAACGCGCCGCGGCTGCTGCGCGAGCACGCCGGCCGTACCTGGTACGTCCGCCTCAAGGCCGTCGATCCCGGCGTGCTCGCGCAGGTCGAGGCCGAACGGCTGTCGTTCGCGGACGCCGTCCGGCGCGACGTGATGTGCGAGCCCGGCCTCGGCGTCCCCGCGCTCGACGACCTGGCCGCCGCGCTCGGGGCGCTGCCGGCGAGCACCTTCGTGATCGTCGAGCAGGACCTGTACCCGTGCGACTTCGACCGTCCCTATCCCATCGCCGCGCGCACGCGCAAGACCCTCCAAGCCTGGTCCACGGCGTCGGCTTCTCGTTCCGGCGGCTGCCCGCGGTGGAGGCGATCGCGCAGATCGTCGCCAGCGGGGAAATAGGCGACGTGTGGCACGCCACCGCCTGGTATCTCACGGACTACGCCTCGACGCCGGCGACGCCCCCGTCCTGGCGCTATGACCGGGGGCAGGCAGGCTGGGGAGCGATCGTGGACATCGGCGCGCACGTGCTCAGCGTGCTGGAGCACGTCACCGGGCCGGTCCGGCGCGTGATCGCCGCGGATTCGAAGATCCTCATCCCGGAGCGGCCGGTCCCGGCCGGAGCCGTCGTCGGCCACGGCTCGGTTCAGGGGACCGTCGAGATGGGCCCGGTCACCACCGACGACGTCACCACGATGATCATCGAGCTCGGCAGCGGCGGCAGCGCCCTCGTCACCGTGAGCCGGATCGCGACCGGCGTGCCGAACTCGCTCGGGTTTCAGGTCATCGGCTCGCAGGGCTCGGTCTGGTTCGACTCCGCCCGGCCGGACGAGTTCCTGCTCCACCGGCGTTCCGTCGCGGGGCCCGAGAGCAGCGGCCCGCGCCTGGTCACCGTCGGGCCCGAGCAGCCGTCGTTCGCGTACGCCATCCCGATGCCGGCCCGCGGTGTCGGCTCCGGGTACGGTGCGGCGTTCGTGGCCCAGGCTCAGGACTTCCTCGGGGCGATCCTGGACCACCGCAAGGTCACCAGCGACTTCTGGGCGGGCTACCGGACCATGCTCGTCTGCGACGCCGCCCAGCAGGCGGCGGCGGAGGGCGGCCCCGTCGACATCGCCACGCTCGACGCGAAGTACCGCGACGGGTAACTCATCCCCCATGAAGAAGGCGGTCCGGCTAGCACGCCACCTCAGCGGTTGACGTCCGGCTCGCTGACGTAGCGCTCGTAGGCCTCGTGCAGTTCGGGTGAGCCCGGCGGCTCCATGTAGTCACGGACCGTGCCGAGCTGGAACGTGCAGAAGTCCAGCGCTTCCTGCTCATGGGCGCGCAGCTTCCGGCGGTGCGATTGTGCCGCGACGTCGCGGGCCACGTCGGCATGGCTCAGCGCCTCGTGCACGGCGCGGCGGATCGTGATGTTCAGCGCGCGCATCTGTCCGTCGCTGATGAATCCTTCCCCGCTGCGCGGGTCATCCGGGTCCAAGGCCCAGCTCCCGTGGAACGCCTGCAGCGCATTGCGGACGGCCTGCGCCACGACCCACGTCCGGAACTCCGGATAGCTGATCTCCTTGTCGCCGCGCTCGATGCGGGCCAGCAGGTCGGCGGCTGTCACGGACGTGCTCGTTTCTCCGGGTGAGGAGCCCCGGGCCTGGCCCCCCGGGCAGCTTGGCGAGGCACCCCGCCGACACGGGGGAGGGGGTTCCGGCGGGGTGCGCTCGGGCGCATTCCCGGCGCTGCTGGACGGCACGGCACCGGAGGTAGCCAGTCAGAATAATGCGCAATGAACCTGGACTTTATCTAAAATCTACCTGCAGGTAACCTGTCCACCGACTCCAGTCAGCCTGATCATTTGCTGTAACGGGCAGGCGTGCGGGCACGCCTAACGACGTGGATGCCACATCCATGCTGCTGGAACGACGTGGATGCCACATCCACGCCTTATACAGCCCCGGCATACAGCCCCGGCATACAGCCCCGGCGGCCCGTGATCAGTCGAGTCCGTCGCGATCGGCCCATTCCAGCAGGGTGTCGAGCGAGTAGGCGGTGTCGTCGATGCCCCGGTGCAGGTCGCCGAGCCGCGCGAAGCGGGCGGGCACGGTGGCGATGGTGAACTCGCGCGGGTCCACTTCGTCGATCTCGTCCCAGGTGATCGGGGTGGATACGGTTGCCTCCGGCACCCCGCGCACCGAGTAGGCGCTGGCGATGGTGTGGTCGCGGGCGTTCTGGTTGTAGTCGACGAACAGCATGGCGGGGTCGCGGTCCTTGCGCCACCAGGTGGTCGTCGCCAGCCCGGGCGCGCGGCGTTCGACCTCGCGGGCGAAGGCGTGCGCGGCCCGCCGCACCTCGGCGAAGCCCCACCGCGGTTCGATCCGGACGTAGATGTGCAGGCCATTGCCGCCCGAGGTCTTGGGCCACCCGGTCGCGCCGATCTCGCCGAGGATCTCACCCGCGATTCGGGCGACCCGGCGCACGGTGCCGAACTCGCAGCGTGGCATGGGATCCAGGTCGATGCGCCACTCATCGGGCCGTTCGGTATCGGCCCGTCGTGAGTTCCACGGGTGGAACTCTACGGTGGACATCTGCACCGCCCAGATCACGGCGGCCAGCTCGGTCACGCACAGTTCGTCGGCGTGCCGACCGTACCGGGGGAAGTGCACGCGCACCGTCTGCAGCCACGGCGGCGCACCGTGCGGGACCCGCTTCTGGTGCACCTTCTCCCCGGCGACGCCGGACGGGAACCGGTGCATCATGCACGGCCGCTCCCGCAGCGCGCGCACGATACCGTCACCCACCGACAGGTAGTAGCGGACCAGGTCCAGCTTGGTCTCCCCGCGGGCCGGAAAGTACACCCGGCCCGGATTGGAGATCCGTACCGAACGGTCCCCGACCTCAACCTCCACCTGATCCGCGGCCATGACAGAAAGCTAACAACGCCAGCCGGGGCCGCACGCCCCCGCGATGCAGCCGCCGGCCACCCACGTCTGGCCGGCCGTTGCGATCGTCTGGCCGGCCGTTGCGATCGGCTGGCCGGCCGTGATTATGCTGAGTGCTTATCGGTGTTGCCGGTATCGGGCGGAATTCGTCGTCGTGACTAATTGCTGGGGTGCCGCACAGTGCAGTTGATATTCGGGTGCACGCCGGTGTAGTTGAGCGGGCCCGCGAGAATTGTCACCGCGATCGTGCCTGCGCTGCTGCACCCGAAGGGTCCATTGAAATCCCCGCGCTGTCCGGCGGCGATACCGCCGATGACCAGCCAGATGGCAAGGATCACCGAACCGATGTGCATCTGGGCCTCCCAACGTCTGATTAAGATGTGAAGAGACGGCAGTCGCGATTGCCGGCCATTACCTTGGCCTGGTATCCCGGGAGGAAGCATACCCGGGTAAGGCGATACCAAGACCGGCGCAAGCCAGCCGAGCGCCTTTTCCAGGAATCTGGAAGATACGCGGGCGGTCAGCGGCCTGGCCAGATGCTTCCGGATTGGTAGACCGGAGCTCCGCCGAGGACGGTGGCCAGGACACCGATGCCCGGGATCTCCTCGGGTTCGGCCTCGAGCGGGTTCTTGTCCAGGACGACGAAGTCGGCGAGCTTGCCCGGCTCGAGCGAGCCGATCTCGCTCTCCCGGTGGCAGGCGAACGCGGCCCGGGTGGTGTACAGGGCGAGCGCGTCGCGGGCGGGCAGGCGCTCGGCCGGGCCGAGCAGTCGGCCCTCGCCGGTGCGGCGCAGGATGGCATCGCGGATGCCGATGAGGGGATCGGCGGTGATGACGGGTGCGTCGGACGACCCCGCGACGGTGATGCCGGCCCGCTGCCAGGAGGCGAAGGCGTAGAGCTGGTCGCTGTGATCCCCGAACGCCGCGGCGAACCCGTCGCCCAGGGCGGACAAGAGCCCGGGCTGGGTCGCCACGACGATCCCCAGGGCCGCGGCCCTGGCCGTCAGGGGCGGGTACATCGCGCCGCCATGCTCGATACGATGCCGCCGCGGGTTGCCCGCGCCCGGGGTCAGTACCGCGGCGTAGACGTCCAGGACGGTCTCGATGGCCCGGTCTCCCTGAGCGTGGATGCAGACCTGGAAGCCGCGGGCGTCGAGGTCGCGGACCATCTTGGTCAGCTCGTCGCGCTCGAAGTACAAGATGCCCGAGCCGTACGGCGGGACCGGGTAGGTTCCGTGGATGGCCGCGGTGCGGCTGCTCATCCCGCCGTCGGCCCAGATCTTGACGGCCTCGGTGGCCAGCTGCGCGGAATGGCGGCCGTGCCGGACGGCGCCGACTTGGTCGTGCACGACCAGCCCGTAGATCCGCTGGCTGAGCCGGCCGCCCGCGTCGGCTTCGGCGAACGCGGCGAAGGTATCGCGGCGCATATCGGCGTCGCACGCCGCCGTCAGGCCGAGCGCCGCCAGCCGCTGGCCGGCCGCCTGGACCAGCCCGCCGTCCGCGCCGCCGCCCATCCGGGCGATGTCCCGGCGGAGGTTCTGCTCGAACAGCGCGAACATCGGCGCCTCGTACACCACGCCGTCGAGCCGGCCCTGGCTGTCCCGGCCGAACGCGCCCCCCGGAGGATCGGGCTGCCCGTCGGCGAACCCCGCCTCCCGCAGCGCGGCCGTGTTCAGCACGCAGACGTGCAGCGACGTGTGATAGAGCACGGCGGGGCGGTCGGGCACGGCCTGGTCGAGCTCCGCTCGCGTCGGGTGCCTGCCCTCGCGGAGCTTGTACTCCGCGTACCCGCTCCCGGTCACCCAGGAGCCCTCCGGGGTCCGGTCGGCGGCCTGCCTGAGCCGCGCCTGGATCGCCGCGATGCCGGGCGCGGCCGGCTGGCCGCAGTCCGCCGCCGCCGCGAGGTAACCGATATCGGCGACGTGGCAGTGCGCGTCTATCAGGCCCGGGATGACGGTCGCCCCGCCGAGCCGGACCACTTCGGCGCCGGGCGCGGCCGCGCGGACCGCCTCGGCCCGCCCGATGTCCGCGATCCGGCCGTCGCGGATCAGCATGCCGTCGACAGGCCCGCCGGCGTCCTCGGCCATCGTGACGAAAACAGCGTCCTCGACCACCAACTCCATCACTGCGCCTCCAGACCCGAGGGTACAGCCGGAGCGGCCGGGTCAGCCGTCGGTCATCTGACGGACGTTGAAGCCCGGGAAGCCCAGGAACTGGTGCATGACGTCAGCCACCCGCTGCAACCGGGTCACGTCGACCGCCCCGAGCGGGTAGGAATCGAGCGCCATGACCGCGGCCTGCACCTTGGTCAGGCCGAACGGGGGTCGCAGCGCCTCCATGGCCCGCTCCACCGCCGACCGGCTCGTGTTCGCGATCTGCTGGCCCCGCTCGAACGCGGCGCGGAATTCCGCCAGCGTCCTCGGATGCAGCGCGGCCCACTGCCGGGTGACGGCGCAGCCCTGTACCGGGAACGCCTCGGTCGCGCCCTGGTCCAGGTCCGCCAGCTGGGTGACGCCCATCGACAGCTCCGCCTGGCTGGCGAACGGCTCGGGCAGCACGGCCGCCGTGATCTTCCCGGCCCTGAGCATCGCGGCCATCTGGGGCAGCGGGTAGTACGCGAAGTGCGCTCCGGACACCTTCAGCCCGTGGTCGGCCAGCGCGGAGGCGGCCAGCAGGTACAAGATGTTCCCTGGCGCGTTGACGCCGATGGTCTTGCCCTCCAGGTTGGCCAGCGTCCGGACGCCCGAACCCGGCATCACGTACAGGCCCTGGGCGCCGGGCTGCATCACCGAGCCTTCGGCGAATATGTCCAGGTCGGCGGCGACCATGGGATCGCTGGCCGAGGAAGGTCGCTTGCCCCGGTCGTAGTTCACCTGCGCCTGGATGTAGCTGACGTAGTTGCCGCAGGAGATGTCGACCCGGTTGCGCGGCTTACGCAGCGCCTGGGCGTTGATGACCGTCGCGGAGCTGACGGCGGGCACGAACGTCACGTGCAGGCCGTGCGCGGCGAACAGGCCCTCGTGCAGGGCGACGAAGAAACCGGCGGAATCGACGGCGGGCACCACCGCGACGTTGAGCTCCGGCTGCTCGATGCCGGGCGTGGCAGCGTTCCCGCCGCTGGAAAACCTGGGCAGGAACAGGATCGCCAGGACGACGACGGCCGCGACGGCGCCGAGTATCTCCGCGGCCCTGACCGCCCGCGTGAACCTACGTGCCATCGCCTGTTCCCTTCTCCCGCTGCGTTGACCGGGCGCTCGGCCACCGCGTCCGGTCCCTCCTGCCGCACGCGGCACCGGTGCGGTTCGTCCGAACGGGCCTGTACCAGCGCATTCACCGGATTGACTGGTGGCCGCCTGGGCGCTGGTCCGGGACAGTGCGGGCACTCTGCGCGTCTGCTCCCGGGGTCCGGGCAACGCGATGAACCGCCCGGTGCCGCTTGCGAGAAAAATGGTGCTGCAACTTGCAGTGAGAGACATCGGTCAGCTGACCGATATTTTTGAACGCTGGTCACTCGCGCCCTAGAGGAGGATCGGCTGGTGACGGTGTGGCGTGACGACCTCGGCCACCCGGTCGAGCTGAACGGCCCGGCCCGGCGGGTGGTTTCCCTCGTGCCCTCGCTGACCGAGGCGGTGGCGGTGTCGGCACCGGGCGTGCTGGTGGGGGCCACCGACTGGTGCACCCACCCGGCCGGCCTGGCGGTGACCCGGGTCAGGGGTACCAAGAATCCCGAACGGGCCCGGATCATCGCCCTGGCGCCCGATCTTGTCGTCGCCAACCAGGAGGAGAACCGCAAGTTCGACGTCACCCGGCTCCGGGAGGCGGGCCTGGCCGTATGGGTCACCGTGATCGAGTCGGTGCCCGAGGCGATGGCGTCGCTGCGACGGCTGCTCACCGGGCCGCTGGGCCTCGACGTGCCAGCCTGGCTGGCGGCCGCGGAGCGGGCCTGGGCCGGACCCGCACCGGGGCCCTCGCGCCGGGTCGCGGTGCCGATCTGGCGCGACCCGTGGATGGTCGTCGGCGCGCGCACGTTCACCGGCGACGTGCTGACGCGGCTCGGCCTGGACAACGTGTTCGGCGCCGGACCCGGCCGCTATCCGCACGTCGAGGCCGAACAGATCCGGGCGGCAGCGCCCGACCTGGTCCTGCTGCCCGACGAGCCCTACCGGTTCACCCCGGACGACGGTCCGGAGCAGTTCCCCGCCCAGCGCGTCGTCCTGCTCCCAGGCCGCGTGCTGACCTGGTACGGCCCCACGCTCGCCACCGCCCGCGCCGACCTGCTCCGCGTTATCCGCTAGCCGGGATCACGGCGTCCAGCCCGTACCAGATCCTCACGCGGCGGCCACGTACCACCAGTCACGGGAGCGCACCGGAGCGCAGGAGCACCAGAAACACCGGAGCGAGGCTGCGTCCGAGGCACCCCCGCAGGCCTGTCGCGCCTCCGGTTACCTGACCGCGTTCTCGTCCCTTGGACGCTCGCTCTCGAGCGTCACGCTATCGAGCAGGGCGCGGCGCATCTCGTCGAGGTCGGGGGTGATGACGACGTACAGGCCGGGCCGCGCCGAGCCGTCCTGGCGCACGGCGATCAGCGAGATTCCCTCCCAGGTCTGCTGCGTGCTGAACTCATAGCCGGGGAACTCGGCGGCGAGTTCGCTCAGCATCGCGGATTCGCTGATCGTAGTCATCAGCTAAAGTACGAATCCGTACTTTAGGGCCATACCGGCTACTGTAGCCCTGTGGCCGAAACCAGGCAAGCAGGGACGCTCGCCCGCACGCACGAGGGTAAACCCGGGCTGCCCCGTGGCCGGAGCCACCTGCCGCCGCCGGCCGTCAGCGCGTCGCAGCGGGAGCGGCTGCTACGAGCGGTGATCGCCGCTGTGTCCGAACGTGGCTATCCGGCGGTCACCGTCGCCGATATCGTGCGGCGGGCCAAGGTCTCCCGGAAGGCGTTCTACGAGCACTTCGCGAACAAGGAGGAGTGCTTCCTGGCCGCGACCGGCGAGGGCCGGGAGCTCTTGATCGCCAGCGCGGTGTCCGCCACCCGCGTGCTGCCGGCCGACGCCAGCGACGAGGACCTGCTCCGCGCCGCGTGCCGGGGGTTCCTCACCTTCCTCGCCGAGGAGCCCGCCTTCGCCCGGGTCTTCTACATCCACATGCCGGCCGCGGGCGCGCGGGCGGTCAGCCGGCTCGACGCTGGAACCCGCCGTTTCGCCGAGCTGAACCGGAGGTGGCACGAGCACGCGCGCAAGCGGCACCCGGACTGGCCGGCCGTCCCGCCCGAGGCCTACCTCGCGCTCGGCGGGGCCATCACCGAACTGGCCCGGTCCATGGTCAACGCAGGCCGGATCGATAACCTGCCGGCGCTCGAGGACACCATCGTGGCGCTCCACCTCGCGGTGCTCGCGGGTCACCCCTGGCCGCCAGGCCCCTGGTAACCATCGACGGCACCGCCACGGTCGCGGTCGCGGCCCGCTGCCCAGCCCGCTGACCTCCACGACTTCCTCGGCTAGCGAAGGCACAAGCGCTCTCGGCCGACCCGATCGCAAGCCCTCCGGACGCATTGCCGTTTGGCTGTGCCGATCGTGGGCGGGCGAGCGAGCGCGTACCCCTGTCTTTACCCCTGGTGTTCTTGTGCTTCCTACGCCCTGCCGTGACTGGTGATTCGTGCCCGCCGCTCCGGTCCGCCGGGTTGATAAGGCATCGTGGATGTCCCAGCCATGTTGTTGATACGACGTGGATGTGGCATCCACAACGGTCCGTACGGGCGGCGCCGGGAGTGACTGGTGTCCGTTGTCGCTGATGTGGCGCGGGCGCTGCGGCAACAAGCTGAGCGAGATTACCCGATTCAGCGCCAGCCCCTTCGTCCGATTAGATCCGTTCAACGCCCGGATGCCGCCGCACGTTACCATCGGGCCCATGGCCCCCGTCGACCTCGCTCACGACGACACCGGCGACGGCCCCGTCGTGGTGCTCATCCACGGCCACCCCTTCAACCGGGGAATGTGGGCGCCCCAGCTGGCCGCCCTCCGCGACTTCCGCGTCATCGCCCCCGACCTGCGCGGCTACGGCGACAGCCCGGTCACGCCGGGCACGGTGACCATGGCTCAGCTCGCCGCCGACGTCAGCCACCTGCTGGACCGCAAGGGCATCGCCACCGCGGCCCTGGCCGGCCTGAGCATGGGCGGGCTCGTCGTGATGGAGCTCGCCGCCGCCCGGCCGGAGCGCTGGTGGGCGTACGGCTTCATCGCCACCACCGCGCAGCGGGTCACGGCGGAAGAAGCCCAAGCCCGCCTGGCCAGCGCGCGGACCATGGAGGAGCAGGGGATGCGGCCGGTGGCCGAGCAGATGGCCGCCCGCCTGTTCGGCCCGGAGCCGAGCGCCAAGCTGACGGCACAGATCATGGCCATGATGCTGGCCACCAGCCCGGCCGGCGCCGCGGCCGCGGTACGAGGACGGGCCGAACGCCCTGACTACCAGCCGGTCCTGAAGTCGCTCAGCGCCCCGGCGCTGGTGTGCGCGGGGGACCGCGACTCGTATTCCACCGCGGAGATCACCGCCGAGCTGGCCGGGTGCCTGCCCGGCCCGGAGGTCGTCATCATGGCCGGCGTCGGCCACCTGCCCAACCTGGAGCGACCCGGCGATTTCAACGAGCACCTGGTGCGCTTCCTCGGCCGGGCCCGGCCCCGCTAGCCTGGCCCCATGTCGCCCAACTACGAGCAGTGGCACGAGACGTGCGACACGCTGCACGCCCACACCCAGGTCCTGGGCAAGCTCGCGGCGAAGCTGGCCCCTCCGGAGCCGCAGCTCCAGCACGCGGCGCTGCGCCTGACCGCGCGGGGCTGGGAGACGCTGCCGCTGCCCGCACCCGACCGTTCGGGATCAATGGTCGTCGTCCTTGACCTACGCCTCCACGAGGCGGTGGTCGAGCACAGCGGCGGCCGGACCGTCCGCGTGCCGCTCACCCCGCACCGGCCGGTCGGCGCGGTCACCCGGGACGTGCTGGCCGCGGTGCGCGACGTAGGCGGCCCGGTGCGGATCGACCCGACGCCGCAGGAGGTCCCCTGGCAGGTGCCGCTGGACGCCGACGAGGAGCACGCGCACTACGACCCGGACCAGGTGGCCGGGTACTTCGCCGCGGCGACCCTGGCCGCGCAGGTGCTGGCGGCCCACCGGGCGCCGTACCGCGGCCGGTCCACCCCGGTCAACGCCTGGTGGGGATCCTTCGACCTGGCGGTGAGCCTATTCTCCGGGCTGCCGGCCGAACCCCCTTCGCAGGACTTCATCATGCGCAACGCGGGCGACGCCCAGCAGATCGAGGTCGGCTGGTGGCCGGGCGACGGGCGGTACGGCCGGGCGGCCTTCTTCGCCTACGCGTACCCGGCTCCGCCCGGCTTCGACCGCGCGGACCTGTCCTCGCCCGCCGCGCACTGGGACAGCGCGCTGGGGGAGTACATCCTGGACTGGGACGACGTCCGGGCCGCGGAGGACCCGCACGCGACCGCGCTCGAGTTCGCCCGTTCGGCCTTCCGGCACGCCTGTGTGGTGTGCGGGTGGGACCCGGCGCTGGCGGCCAGCGCCGAAGGGACCCCACCGCCGGTCGCCTAGCCCCCGCTCAGCTGGCACCGCCCCCGAACGCCGCCGCGGCGAGCCGCACGACCTCCTCGTGTGGCACGTCCCTCAGGTGCTGGTCGACCGCCCAGCGATGGCCGAACGGGTCGATGAACTGCCCGGTCCGGTCGCCCCAGAACGCGTCGTGCAGCGGCTCGAACTCGGTCGCGCCCGCCTGCAGCGCCCGCTGCCAGGCCGCGTCGGCGTCTTCGACCGCGAGGTGCAGCGCCCCGTAGGTGCCGCCGAGCGTCAGCGGCGAGACCACCCCCATCTCGGGGAACTCGTCCGAGATGGACAGCGTGCTGTCGCCGAAGCGCAGCTCGATGGTCAGCACCTGACCGCCGGGCAGCGTGATCCGGCTGGCTTCGGTCGCGCCGAGCACCGAGGCGTACCAGGCGGCCGCCGCGTCGGGATTCCGGGTGACCAGATGGCAGGTGAGCGTGCTCATGATGGCACTCTACGAGGACACGTCCACGCCGTAACGGTCGGCGAGGGCCTTGACCGTCAGCGCCTGGCCGGTCAGGCTCATCACCTCGGGGTCGCGGGCCAGCGCGGCGATGGCCCGCCCGACCCCTTCAGGCGATTGCGACGAGGACAGGTCCACCTGGTCCGCGAACTGCAGCACGCCCTCGGTGCGCACCCAGTCCGGGTGCACCGCCACCGAGGCCACGCCGTGCTCACCCAACTGGATCGCGGCGGCCAGCGCGAGGCGGTCGTCCGCCGTCTTGGCCATCGCGTAGGCCGTGCCGAACGCGTGCTGCTCGGTTTCGGGCACCGCTACCGAGACCGTCACCACCAGGCTGCGCGGGGTCGCGATGAGCAGCGGAGCGGACACCGCCGCCGCGACGTAGTGGGTTCGTACCCCGCCGCCGAACATCGCGTCGAACAGCTCGAGTGGCTGCTCCCAGAACGGCGCGTTCCATTCCTCCCACCCGCCGGCGTTGAGCCGCTCGTAACCGGCCCACGCGTTGTTGACGAGCAGGTCCAGGCGGCCGTGATCCGCCGTGATCCGGGCGGCGACCGCCCTGACCGCCGCGTCGTCCCGGTGATCGCACGGCACCGCGACGCCGAGGCCGCCGGCCTCGGTCACCGCGTCGGCGGTCTGCTCCACCGTGCCGGGCAGATGCCCGGTCCGCCCGTCCGCCGAGGACCGCGCGGTCACGTACACCACCCAGCCGGCCTGCCCGAGGGCCACCGCCACGCCCCGGCCGACGCCGCGGCTGGCCCCGGTCACCCAGGCAACCCGCCGCGGCGGAGCACCGTCCGCATCCGCCGCCATGCGCCCACCCTAAGACCTGTTTCATCGCGGTGCCCGCCGGGCAAGGCAGTAACCAACCTGTGGCAGCAACGCGGCTTGCCCGTACTCCGCAATCCCGGGAGCATCACGATGACGCCACACCACGTAGAAATCAGGAACGGCGGCGAGGTCGTCGCGGCGGCCGATGTGACCCTGCCCGCCGCGGGAATCGCCAGGACCTCGCTGCACGCGGCGGCCGGCCACGTCGCCCCCGGCTGGCGCACCAACCTGGTCGACGCCGTCATGGACCTGCCCGAGGTGCGGGCCAGCCAGCGCCTCGAGGCCACCGTGCCGCTCGGCGACGTCGAGTTCCTCGAACGGCTGCGCGAGCGAACTTTCGGCGCGGTCACCCGTCCGGCGGGCTCGACCGTGCTGCTGGACGCGATGATCCCGCCGGTGGCTACGGAGCGCCCATAGTCGCGCCGTGCGTGACTAGCAGCGAGTCCGGCGGCACCAGGTCCACCCCGTCCGGGTCGGACAGGTAGCCAGGCTCCCGCCCGGCCTTACCGGTGTGCCCGTACTGCCACACGACGCGGTGCGTCGCGGGGTCCACCACGCATACGCGGTGGTTGAAGTCGTCGTTGAGCAGGATGTCGCCGTTGGGCAGCGGCAGGGCCAGCGACGGCTGGTTGAACCCGCCCATCCGCCACACCACCCGGCCGGACGAGGTGAACTCGACCACCTGGCCGGGGTTGGAGAAGTCGGCGGTCAGGTACCGCCCCGGGGTATATCTCGTTGCTGTCCGACGGGTACAGCACCCGGGCCGGGTTGGCCGACCAGACCACATGGCCGTTCAGCGCCATCTCGTCGGCCCAGTCGCCGTTGATCTCGGTGACCAGATAGTGCCCGTTGGTCATCGGGAACGCGCCGTTCGGGCTGCCGAACCGCCGAGGCGGGTCGTGCGTGCACGCGTTCGTCGTCTGACCGATGACCCGGGTCACGGTGTGCGCGGGAGGCGTGATGATCACCAGCCGGCAGTTCTTGATGTCGGCCGAGACGATGATCCCGGCCGGGGTGAGCAAGGCGTCGTCCGGGTTGAACAGGTGATCCGGCCCCGAGCCCGGCTTCCCCGGCACGCCGTACCGGTAGGTGATCCGCCGGTCGGCGACCGAGATCACGCTGATGACCTGGTCGTCTTCCTGGGTCACGATGATGTACTTGCCGTCGGGGGAGAAGAACGCGTCGTCCGGCTGCAGGAACGTCTGCCCGGGCGCGAGGTCGCCGGGCCGCAGGAACTCCCACCTGACCCGGCCCTGCGGGTCGACGATCAGCAGCCGGTTGTTGTGGTGGTCGGCGATGAGGACGTCGGCGGGCAGCACCGACGGATCAGAACCCGGCGACAGCCGCCCGGGTCCCGCGGCCGCCGCCAGCCACGGGGCGGGCGCGACGCTGCTTGCCTGGCCGCCTGCGGCGGCGGGGCTTGCCTGGCCGCCTGCGGCGGCGGGCCCGGCCGGCACCAGCCGGAAGACCGTCACCGTCGGCACCGGGCGGCCGCCGTCCTCGCCGCCGATCAGGTAGCCCAGGTCCCCCAGCACCGCCGCGCCGGCGTAGCCGACCGGCACCGGCAGTTCGCCCGCCGCGCTCAACCGTGCCGTGGCCGGGTCGAACCGGAGCACTGCCCGGGTCCCGGCCCCGCCCGCGACGTAGACCTGCCCGTCCAGGCTGAGTGCGGCCGCGCCCTGGACCCGCGCGGGCAGGTGGCCGGCCACCGCGGTGCCTGGCGGGGGAGGGCGGGCGCGAACCGGTGCACGAGAGCAGGCAGCACGCGGCGAGCACCGCCGTCACCGCGATGCCGAACTGTCGCCAGGCTGACATGCAGGCCTACCCTCCACCCTCCCACGAGCGGCACTACCCTAGTCCGGCTGGGTGAACCCGAGCCACCGCACCTGCGAGAATGCCGTGATCACCTCCTATGTGACCCGTCGCCCTCGACAGTTGACCCGCCGCCCTGTGACCCGCCGCCCTGGACAACTGACGGCTCCTTGACCCACCCCCTTGACAAAGTAGTGAGTGGTTACTAACTTATCTCTCATGACAACGACAAGGCAGCGGATGCCGGCCGCGGAGCGCCGCGAGATGGTGCTCGAGGCCGCCGTCGCCGAGTTCGCCGTCCACGGGATGGCGGGCACCTCGACCGAGGATGTCGCCCGGCGGGCCGGGATCAGCCAGCCGTACCTCTTCCGGCTCTTCCCGACTAAGAAGACGCTGTTCCTCGCGCTGGTGGAGCGGTGCTACCGCCGGGTGGAGGACGCGTTCACGGCCGCGGCAGGCGACCTCACCGGCCGCGAGGCCATGGAAGCGATGGGCGACGAGTACCATCGCCTGCTCGACGACCGGACCCTGCTCCTGCTGCAGATGCAGGTCTACGCCGCCTGCAGCGACCCCGAGATCCGCGACGCCGCCCGGGTCGGATACAAGCATCTGTGGGAGACGGTCGAGCGGATCACCGGCCTCCCCTTCCAGGACGTGGTGGACTTCTTCGCCGCCGGCATGCTGATGAACGTGGCCGCCGCCATGGACCTGCGGTCCGTCGACGAGCGGTGGGCGAGCTGGTTCCCGAGGGATTGAGCCAGTCTCGGTAAATTTTTTAAACCCATAAGTTAGTGACTACTCACTTCTAAGGAGGAAGCGATGACCGCCAGGTACCGCACCGCGTGGACCTTCGCCGTGACCTCGGCCGCGCTGTTCATGGCCTCGCTCGACAACCTCGTGGTGACCACCGCGCTGCCGTCGATCCGGGACCACCTGCACGCCTCGCTGGAAGGGCTGCAGTGGACGGTGAACGCCTACACTCTCACCTTCGCCGTCCTGCTGCTCACCGGGGCCACGCTGGGCGAGCGCTACGGCCGCCGCCGCCTGTTCACCATCGGCCTCGGCTTGTTCACCGGCGGGTCGGCCGCCGCCGCCCTGGCGCCCGGCATCGGTGCCCTGGTGGCCGCCCGGGCCCTCCAGGGCGTCGGCGCCGCCATCGTCATCCCGCTGACCCTCACCCTGTTGTCGGCGGCGGTGTCCCCGCAGCGCCGCGGTCTGGCCCTGGGCGCCTGGGGTGCCGTCGGCGGCCTGGCCATCGCGATCGGCCCGCTGGTCGGCGGGGCCGTGGTCGAGGGCGCCTCCTGGCAGTGGATCTTCTGGCTGAACGTGCCGATCGGCGTGGCGCTGCTTCCGATCGCCCGGTTCCGGCTCGCCGAGAGCCGCGGGCCGTCGACCCGCCTGGACCTGCCGGGCCTGGTCCTGGCCAGCGTCGGCCTGCTCGGCATCGTGCTCGGCGTCGTCCGCGGCAACGACCACGGCTGGACCAGCGTCACGGTCCTGCCGCCCCTGGTGATCGGCGCGCTGCTCATGGTCGCGTTCATCGGCTGGGAACTGCGGGCCCGTGAGCCGATGCTGCCGCTGCACCTGTTCCGCAGCCGCGGCTTCACCGTGACCAACGCGGCCTCGCTGCTGATGTTCTTCGGGATGTTCGGCTCGATCTTCCTGCTCGCGCAGTTCCTCCAGGTCGTTCAGCACTACAGCCCGCTGCAGGCCGGACTGCGGATGCTGCCGTGGACCGCCATGCCGGTGTTCATCGCCCCGGTGGCCGGCGCGCTGTCCGACCGCATCGGCGGGCGGCCGCTGCTGGTCACGGGGCTCGGCCTGCAGGCCATCGGCCTCGGCTGGCTGGCCGCGGTGACCAGCCCCACCGTGCCCTACCTGACCCTCGTCCCGGCGTTCGTCATCTCCGGCATCGGCATGTCCCTGTTCTTCGCGCCCGTCGCCAACGTCGTGCTCGGCTCGGTCCGGCGAGACCAGGAAGGCATCGCCTCCGGCGCGAACAACGCGATCAGGGAACTGGGCGGCGTGTTCGGGATCGCCGTGCTCGGCGCGGTGTTCTCCGCCCGTGGCGGCTACGCCAGCGGGACGGCGTTCGTCTCCGGGCTGGCGCCGGCGGTCTGGGTCGGCGGGGCGGCGGTGGCCGCCGCCGCGGCGGCCGCGCTGTTCCTGCCCCGGCTCCGCCGGCCGGACGCGCCCCTCACCGAACCGGCGCGCGAACTCGAAGCCGTCCGCTAGCCCAGCCAGGCCGCAGGCCCGGATCCCGCCGCGGGATCCGGGCCTTCCGGCCTACCGGTCGGCGATATCGTCAAGTACCGCCTTCACGTCGATCACCGGGGTTCCGTCGAGGACCTCGAGGTGGTCCACCCGAACGCGCAGCCCGTCGACCGCGATCACCCGTACGCGGTGCAGGCCGATGGGGTTGGGCCGGTCCGGGGACCGGGTGCTGAACACTCCCGTCATCGGGTTGCGCGGATCACCGCGCGGGATGGTGAGGAGTACGCTGCGGTCCGCCCGGTCGAGCCAGGTCAGCACGATGACCTCCGAACCTGGCCGCAGGTCGCGGATCGCGTCGGCGAAGCCGGCCTCGAAGACCAGCCAGGCGGGCGGCGCGCCCTCGTCCGCCTGCATGGGCGCCTGGGCCATCTCGGTCAGCGGTGACTTCACCCAGCCGACAGGAACGACCTCATAGCGCGATTCGGCCACGGTGCCTCCTCCAGACACGAATCGGAGATGCCCGATTGTGCGCCTTCGGACCCTGAGCTGATGCTATGGTCCTCTAGCCCGCTAGGCCTGAATTATTGCCTACGACCCTATGGCGGGAATTGGCCTGAATAATTACTCTGCGGGGAGCAGCCATGCATCTGGCTTACGGGGCACGGGCCTTGGCGGCGGTAACGCTCGGCGTGGCGATGGCCGCCACCGCCGCGCCGACGGCGGCGATGGCGACGGCGGCCGGCGTGACGGTAGCCCCTGGGGTGCAGCATCAGCAGCGGGAGTCCAGGGGCGGCCCGTCGACCACGGCGGAGTGCGAGCAGTCACTCCATATCGCCTGCTACAACCCGGCGCAGGTCCAGCGGGCCTACAACCTGCCCGCGCTCTACTCCCGCGGGATCACCGGCAAGGGCGCGACGATCGTCATCGTCGACCCCTACGGCTCGCCGACCATCGCCAGAGACCTGCGTACCTTCGACAGCGCCGAGGGCGTGCCCAACCCGCCCTCGCTGCGGATCATCAGGCCCGCGGGCAAGGTCCCCGCCTTCAACCCGAACAACGCCAACATGGTCGGCTGGGCCAGCGAGACCACGCTCGACGTGGAGTGGGCGCACACGATCGCGCCCGGCGCGAAGATCCTGCTGGTCGAGACGCCGGGTGGCGGGAAGACCGGGACCGTCAGCATGGACCAGGTCGTCACGGCCGAGAAGTACGTGATCCGGCACCACCTCGGCGGCGTGATCAGCCAGAGCTTCGTGGCCACGGAGCAGGCCGTCGGATCCGCCGGGATAAGGTCGCTGCGCGGCGCCTACCTGGCCGCTCCGGCCGGCCATGTCACGGTGCTGGCCGGTTCGGGCGACAGCGGCGCGACCGGCTTCCAGCCGAACCAGCAGAGCTACTACACCCATCGGGTGACGTCGTGGCCGGCCAGCGACCCGCTGGTGACCGCCGTCGGCGGGACCCGCCTCAACCTGGACGCCAACGGCAACCGTAACTCCGCCGACGCGGTGTGGAACGACACCTACAGCCGGACGGCGAACCAGCTTGTCAACGGCAACAACGGGCCGAGCCCGCTGGCCGGCGGCGGCGGCAAGTCGGTCGTCTTCGGGCGGCCCTCGTACCAGAACTCGGTCCGCGCTGCCGTGGGCAGCCACCGCGGCGTGCCCGACATCTCCATGAGCGCCGCCTGCACCGGCGCGGTCAACGTGTACCAGAGTTTCGGTGGCCAGCCGGCCGGCTGGTACGCGGTGTGCGGCACCAGCGAGGCGACGCCGCTGTTCGCCGGGATCGTCGCGCTCGCCGACCAGGTGGCCGGCCACCCGCTCGGCCTGATCAACCCGGCGCTGTACAAGATGGCTGCCGGGCATTCCCGCGGTATCGTGAGCGTGCGGTCGGGAAACACCACGGTGTCGTTCCGCCAGGGCGGCCATTCGTACACGGTGTACGGCTTCGGCGCCCGGGCCGGCTACAACCTGGCGGCGGGCCTGGGCACGGTGAATGCCCAGTACTTCGTCCCGGAGCTGGCCCGGCTGGCGGGCCGTTAAAAGGGCATAGACGGCGACTAATCGCTCAGAATGGTTGTTAGATCGTTATTCGTCACAGGCGCGTAGGCTTAGCCAATTCTTGTCTTACATGTCCGGCTCCCAGCTCATAAAGCATGGATGCCGCACCCACATCTTTGAACGCCACGCCGCTCAGCCGTGTGTCCCCACAGGCGTCGCGCACCCGCGGAATCGCGTATTTCCCGGTCTGCTTTGTTGCCGCAACCTCTTTGTTGCCGCAACCTCCGTGGCGCATACCAAAACGCACATCCGTCACTCCAGCACCGTCCGCACCAGACCGTAAGGCGTGGATGCCACATCCACGTCGTATCAACAACATGGCTGGGACATCCACGCCTTATCCACCGGCCGGACGGGAGCGGAGGCTGCGTATCACCAGTCACGGCAGCCTGCTAGGACCGCAGCAACACCAGCAGTCCTTCCCCGCCGCCGCCGCCACCGGCCATCGCCACCCGCCGCCACCGCCGCCCGCCGCCACCGCCACCGCCGCCCGCCGCCACCGCCACCGCCGCCCACCGCCCCCGCCCCCCTCCGCCCGGAAC
>Ga0306923_10000551_pt1 | contig 29844 bp, 31 predicted proteins | sample sta12Can44000108_FD_203841 | JGI IMG/M metagenome (GOLD analysis project Ga0306923, IMG submission 203841) | Lab enrichment of tropical soil microbial communities from Luquillo Experimental Forest, Puerto Rico - statanox.12C.anox.44.000.108 (v2)... | ecosystem: Environmental > Terrestrial >... | reverse complement strand
TGCAGCAACAACGCCAGCAGCAGGTCGAGCAGCAGCGCCAGCAGCAGCAACAACGCCAGCAGCAGGTCGAGCAGCAGCGCCAGCAGCAGCAACAACGCCAGCAGCAGATCGAGCAGCAACGCCAGCAGCAGCAACAACGCCAGCAGCAGAGCGAGCAGCAGCGCCAGCAGCAACAGCAACAACGCCAGCAGCAGGTCGAGCAACAGCGCCAGCAGCAACAACGCCAGCAGCAGGCCGAGCAGCAGCGTCAGCTGCAACAACGCCAGCAGCAGGTCGAGCAGCAGCGCCAGCAGCAGATCCAACAGCAGCGTCAGGCTTCACCGCAGGGGCCCGCAAAAAAACCGCCTTGCGGCGGTCAAGGACAACCCCCCTGCCCGAGATGACTTGCTTTCGCGATTTCTGGAAGATGTCCGCTTTACCCCCGAAAGCGGACATGTGCGGTGCACTAGGCCACGTCCGCTTTACCCCCCGAGAGCGGACACGGAGCGGTGCACAAGCGGATGTCGGCTTTGGGCCAAAAGCGGACTCGTGCAGCGCAGCAAAAACGAACGTTATTCGCTCACCTCGCCCGGCACCCGTTGGCGGCCCACAGGTTGATTACCTTGGGGCGGATTAAAGCCGCTGGTTCCTCCTCTGGCACAACGTATATCCATTGCGGGCCTTTTGTTACGCTCGAGGTGACAGGTTCGCTCCAGCTTCGCGAGCACTTAGGATGTGGTCCCGCAAAACATGCTGACGCACTTGAGAAGTCACGGCATCACGCTCACGATCAGTTCTTTAGCGCTGTGTTTCACGATCGCGGCCGCGGCGCAGGGAAGCTTGGAGCAGGGAAAGACTGCCGCACAACTTTACGCGGCCAACTGCGCGAGCTGTCATAAATCTCCACAAAGCGTGGCCAAGGCCGCAGGGATTTCCGAGAGCTTCCTTCGGGAGCACTACTCGCCCAGCGCTCAATCGGCGGCCACCCTTGCCGCCTATTTAAACGGGCTAGAAAGGCAGTCTTCCGGATCTGTGCGTCCCCCGGGCGACGCCCAAGGCCAGCCGCCGACACCTCCTGCGCCGCCGCCTCAACGCAGCGATACCTTTACGCCCGACGAGGTGATGCGCGCGGGGCATAACTTCTTCGGCACGGTATCTAGCGGACTGGCGAAAGTCGTTGAAGAAGCCTTCAGCCGGTGGGGCCAACCCAATGGCTATGTGCTTGGACAGCAACTCAGTGGCGCTTTCGTAGTTGGTGTGCGCTACGGCGAGGGCAGTCTTTACACGAGGAACGCCGGCGACCGCCGCGTGTTTTGGCAAGGCCCCTCGATCGGTTACGACGCCGGTGGCGAAGGCTCCCGAACGATGATGCTAGTCTACAATCTCCCGGCGACAGACGCGATCTATCAGCGCTTCGTCGGCATCGACGGCTCAGCTTATGTGATCGGCGGCTTTGGCATGACCGCGCTCGGCTTCGGCGATATTATTGTCGTGCCGATCCGTTCAGGTGTTGGATTGCGGCTCGGCGCCAACATCGGCTACCTCAAATTCACACCGCAGGCGACCTGGAATCCGTTCTGATCGGCAGCACAAGCATACGATGCGAAGAGAAAGACCACCTCGCGGCGTCTCTCTCCGAATTGGGAAATCACGTATTGGTTGGCTTTTTGGTTTTGGTTTTCTTTTTGGGAACACCGAGCGCACCCTTCACGCCGCCCGTAACGCCGCCGACTGTGCCACCAACGACACCGCCGACAGCACCCCCGACTGGTCCCGCCGCCTTGCTGCCTTCTCGTGCTCCTTGGCTTGCTCCTTGTTGAGCGCCACCAATGATGCCCTGCCCATTCGCCACGACCGGCACTGCCAAAACGGCGAGAACGCCAGCAACAATCCATCCCGCTTTCATGTGCTTTCTCCACGAATAATCAGCAGCTAACCTCTAGACACGCGGACTTTCTAATAGCCAGCCGCGGACAGCACCGGGCCGGACGCGCTACCAGTGCGCGCGGCTGCGCCTATATCGCGCGGTTTCATTTGGCGCACAATGTAAATGGGGGAATCGCCACAAGCAGGGGCGGTGACGTCGATTTGGGCGTGGCCATAATCCGAATGACACCAGCGCCCGCCTTCAAAGAGACCGTGCGCGGCGGCGATCTGACCCAGGACAACACGGCCAGGCAAATTGCAGCGCGGATCAACCACGCCGCGCCGCATTTGGCACACGTCTAGCGCTTTTCCGCACGGATGTTCGCTTTCAGGCGCACATCTCCCCGGCCGAATGCCGCCCATGAACAACACACGCGCACCATAGTTCTTTTCCAGGTCATCGATATACGCTTGGAAACGTGCGGCATAAGCGACGCCAACCCGAGCACGCGCACCTGTTTTTGCGGACATGACGATACCGTCGAGTTTGTTGCCGCCGGCACCGAGCGGGCGCGCAACAGGCGTCGGCGTGGCCGCGAAAGTCGTCGTCTTCATGACCTCTATTGTCGCTTCCGTGAAGCCCGCTCCGGTAGCCGCCATAGTCGTCGTGATCGTTTCTGCGGTTAATGTTCCAAGACCGAGCGGCACTACCAAAGTCTCAGAATACAAAACTGCAGCATCGAAATCGAACCGACGCACCGATTGCAAGGTCACTTCCGAAGCCAACTCCGAATCCGCAGTGCTAACTACAGGAGCCGTAGTCGCTACTTCCTTAGTGCTGGCTGTAGGAGTTTCTGTTACCGAGCCCGCGGTCGGACTAGCCGTGGCCACCGCGGTTGCGGTGTAAATTTTTCTTCGAGTCGTTTGATTGCTTACAACTGACGCGGAGGCCGCATTATGAGTTGTGCAACGGCCATCGTTGTCGCAGATAACTGGTGGTGAAGTCCTTTGGTCTCGACGCTGACCCGCCCCTGCAGGTAACACGACAAGCAGCATGAAGGCGACAATTGTCACTACCTTCATGCTGTCCCCCTCGCCCCCATCACAATCGACGGCTCCTCAGCAGACCATTCTATGCTGAGCCAAGCTTTCATCCGCGGTAATCAGATGCGCCGATGCTCCATAATCTTCGTAAATTTTGCATGCGGCGGTCCTCAAAGAGGGCCTATCTTTGTCGTCTAGTATGACGATCTTCCAGACGCCGGTTATTTTGGCGTCTAGGTAGATGAAAAATAGAAAAAATAGATGAGACATAGATGAGACATAGTCAGGGTCATGTCCGCTTTATCCCCAAAAGCGGACATGTGCGCTGCAACTAAGAATGTCCGCTAAGGGCCACAAGCGGACATCGTGAAACGAAGAAAGCCGGGTAGGTTTATTCTGGATGATCGGGACGTTTAGCCATAATATCTAAAGCTTGAAGAAATATCCCCATTAAGCCACGACGCCTAGGCGCTCGGTATCGGCAGAACCGGCATGATCTCCACGGAATCTCCAGGAAAGATCGTAAAGTGCGGATGCTTCTCGAACAGCTTGGCGGCAGCGTCATGCGATTCCGCGCGAACGACCGTGTAGGCACTCATCGGGTTGCTTACGTCTTCGATGCCACGCTCGCTCACCTTTTTCGTTTTGCCGAGAGGCCCGCCCATACCGACGATTGCTGCGTGATGCTTTTCGACCCACGCTTTCCAGGCCGCGATCCCCTCTTGCATCTTTGTGTGTCGCGCCTCCTCGGAAAGGGCGTTCCAGGCTGTTATACGCGCGCTGGTTTTGCTCCCGAGGAAGATGGCGAGAAACGTATCGTTCGTGCTCATAACGTCTCCATTTGTTTAACTGTCATTCTGTGAAGCCTCATGAACTCGCACCGCCCCATCCGATCATGGCATCGCGGCCTAGCGATTAATTTGTCGTTCACGAACTGTAAATTTGTGCTCACGCGGTTCGCAAAAAAGGGCGCGGAGTGAGCCTCTTCGCTCAACTCCACGCTCCTATTGCACATAAATACTACGGCTGGCTCTTCAACCAATCGTCGACATCCTTGCGCACCATATCCTTAGCCAGGCCATAGCGCTTCTGGATGATGCCTTCGAGCTGCTCGCGCTGTCCGTTGACCAAAGTCAGATCGTCATCGGTGAGTTTACCCCATTTCTCTTTGATCCTGCCTTGAGCTTGTTTCCAATTTCCTTCGATGCGGTTCCAGTCCATAGTCGTGACCTCCGAAAAATCCGGGTGCCCCCTCGCGAGGGGAAACGTCGCGACTTGCCGGACAGTTCCGATTTAAAGTCGTTCGGTTCAATGGATCAGCCAAAAACGTGGGGGGCCACTCAGATTGCCCCTGGCCTCATCGCAGCCCTTCTTTCGCCCCTTTAAGGCGTCTGTCTGTGGCCTCGTGGAAAGACCAAAGCAACTGAGACAGCACGAACACGCAATCAGGTGGCTCTAGGTCATCAAACTCCGCCCTTAGCACTTCTTGGATGCGCTCTAACGCTTGAACGCACCGCCCTGGATGTGATCGCATAGTCAGGTCCCCCGGACTCATTCTACCACTCACTGACCACCTTGCTTCGCGCACCGGGCATTTTGTCGTGGATAACGCGCCACGCTAGTGCTTCGCCAAGACTTGGCACGATTGGGGTCATTAGCGGATATTTGGCAAAGCGCGGCTGACATCCGCTTTATTCCCGAAAGCAGACATCAGTTGAGCGCTCTGCGATGTCCACTTTGGGTCAAAAACAGACATTGGGGTGATCTTTCAATAATTGGCACCGTTGAAAGATCAACCCTTGACGGCGCCCTGGGTCAATCCTGACACCATATATCGCCTGAACACGTAATAGATTGCTGCCGGCGGCAGGGCGTAGATTAGGCCGGTCGTCATCAATAGTTCCCACGGTGAATCGTCGGCTGCCAGAAAATTGCCGAGGCCGACCGGGAGCGTCACGGTAGTGTCTTTCGATAGCAGCAGGAAGGCGTAGAGATATTCATTCCATGCCAACAGCAGCGCGTAGGTTCCAATCGCAACGAGTGCCGGCGCCATCAACGGAACATAGACGAACCACAACAACTGCATTGGTGAGGCGCCGTCCATAATCGCGGCCTCGTCCAATTCAACCGGCAACTGGTCGGACGACTGCTTCAAGACCCAGATCGCATACGGTGCGGCGATGGTCACCATTGCCAAAATCAGCGCCCATTGGTTGTTGAGTAGGCCGTACAATCCCATCGTGCGATACATTGGAACTGCGAGGAACGCTGCTGGAATGAAGTAGGTGAGCAGCGCGAGGTTCATCACGACGCGTCCGCCTCTCACCTTCAGGCGGCTTATCGCAAACGCTGCGCCGGTCGCGATCAGCAATGTAAGCGCTCCGGTTACTACTGCGATCAGCAACGAATTCCAAAGCTGCAACCAGAAATGGTGGAGGTAGTAGTGCTCTTGTTTGAACACCACCACGAAGTTATGCAGCGTCGGGTGGTCAGGCCACAATTTCCCGGAGAACGCCGATTCCTTGGGCGAGATTGCAAACAAGAACAGATGATAGATCGGCAGCAGCGTCCAAATTGCCAGCGGAATGCCAATCAGCAGCAGTTTTGCTTCGGTTGTGATCGCGCCGAGGCTTGGTCGTTTCATTTCGACAACCGCTTCATCAAGAAGAATACCAGCGGAAGCACAAAAGGCAGCGCGACCACGATCGCCGCCATCGACATGTCAACTTGGTCGAGCCGCAGGTAGCGGATGCCGAGTGTCGCGAGAACATGAGTGAGGTCGGCTGGGCCACCGCCGGTCAAAAGGTATACGCTGTTGAAGTCACCCAGCGTCCAGATCATCGACAGGATTGTCGAGGTCAGATAGAGCGTGCGCAGTGACGGCCATGTCACGTACTTGAATTTTTGAAATTTGGTCGCGCCGTCGACGGAAGCCGACTCGTAGAGATCGTGCGGTATTGCTAGCCGACCGGCAATCAGAATCAGCGTCCAGAACGGCAGCGATTTCCAGATATGCACGGCGATTGCCATCGATAGCGCGATGGTGGGATTGTTCAGCCAGTTCGGGCCGTCCTCGCCCGTAATGCGGAAAATCAAAGTATTGATCACGCCCCATTCCGGATTGAGCATGAAGCGCAGAGACAAGATGGTCGGAATCGAAGGAACTGCCCAGGGCAGGATGAAAAGGACCGACAGCCATTTGATCCAGGTGCGCGCCTGGATGAAGAAGCCCGACAACAGCAGAGCCATCACCATCTTGATATTGATGCCGATAACCAGGAACACCAGTGTGTTCACCGCCGATCGCGCAAAGATCGGATCATCAAATAATTCGACGTAACTGTGCGGATGGCGCGCGATCCAGAATCCGTAAGCGACCGGATAGACCACGAACAGAATCAATATGATAATGTACGGGACGATCAGAATTGAGCCCCAGGTCTGCCATGGCGTCAGCCAACGCCTGGCAGGAACCGCCCGTACGGCGCCCGATTCCGGAAGCGTGAGCGTCGACACCATCGATGGACCGGAAAGTTTGAAGCCGGCCGCGTGAGGGCGGCCGGCTTAGGTACCAAATCAGCCTGCGACCTGCTTGATGCGCGCGATCATTTCGTCCACGGCTTTGTCGACCGGGATCTTGTCGTTGAGGACACGGTTCGCCCCTTTAGCCCACACATTCTCGTTGTTGAGAATTGTGAACTTGTAGTTCTTTGTGAACTCGAACGATGTCGTGCCGGCCTTGAACTGGTTATAGACCGCTTTGCGATGATGGTCCGCCTGCCAAAATGGCGACTCCTGGCCCTTCTTCGTCACCGGAAACCAGCGTCCGAGCGACCCTTCGACATAAGGCGTCAGATTTTCTTCCTGCAACATGAATCTCAGGAAGTCCTTAGCCTTCGTCTTTTGCTTGGCATCCACAAAGACCACGCCGACCTTAACGGCAGCGCGATAGATCATCGGCTGGCCGCTTGGCTTCTTGGGAAATCCCGAGGTTGCGATTTGCTCCTCGTAAGCTTTCTTGCCCGCGGCGCGGACTTCCGGCGTTGCTTTTTCGTTATTCGCGTCGTCGAGCCACTTCGCGGCGATCGAAATTGTCGCATTGTGAGTCATCACCGTCGTCTTATTGTGGAAGGCGACGTTGTTGTCCGGGTCCTTCCAGCTCGTTGAAGACGGCGGCGAGCACCCCTTAGCGTAGACCTCGGTGTAATCCGTCAGCGCGCCGATCAGACCCTCCTTCACTTTTGGATCGTCGACCAAAAGCTTCCCACTGTCGTCAACAAGCTTGACGTCATAGGCATCCATGAATGTCAGGAATGAGTAGAAGGAGTCGCTGGAGTCGACACCGAGCGGTTGTCCGATGCCAAAGACGCGCTGGCCGGTGGCCTTGCGGCTAGCGGGTTGCACCTTGTCGCACCAGAACGACCAATATTCCTTCCAAGTGGTCGGGATATCGGATTCCTTGAAACCCGCCTGGGTCAGCATGTCGATCCAATACTGGACATGCATAGTCTGCTGCTTGAGTGGAAATGCGTAATAAGCTTTCTTCTTTGTCTTATCGTTGTAGAGGAACGTCGTCTCGGCGGTGTTCGGCGCGAAGGCGGCCTTCATCGGGCTGATGACGTCGGAAATATCCTCAAGCCGTCCTTCGAACGCCCACTTGCCGGCAACCTGGAAATCATAGACGTCAGCATAAGCGACGTCGGGGGGCGTGCCAGCGTCTAGCGCCGAGACCGTCTTCGGGATCATGTCCTGCACGGCATATTGCGACAGATCGACTTTAACGCCAGTCTTGTCCTCGTATTTTTTGATAGCCGCAAACAGCGCGTCGTCCTCGGACTTGTAGAATCCCTTCACCCACCAGACGGTGAGTTTTTCCTGCGCGCTGGCAACGCCTGAGAACATCAAACCGAAGGTGGCCGCCGTCGCAAGAACGATCCTAAATTTTTTCATGTCGTTTTCCTCTATCGTATTGTTTAGTGCGATCACTACGAAGCGACTATCCTGCGCCGTAGCTCCATTTATCCGAAAAGCGTGTTCCAGACGCTTTGCTCTGGCTCGTTAGTATTCGTTTCCCATTTCAATTTCCTCGACCGTGGCATAATCGTTTAGCCGGACACCATCGCCTAGCCGCCGACAAGTAGGATTGAACTGGGCGCCTTCTCATTACCTGTCCGCAGGCTAACGATAGCATCATACCAATTCATACAGCGGTCGGCCAATGTCCGCTTTGCACCGGAAAGCGGACATTGGCTCGCGCGAGTGGTATGTCCGCTCAGGAGACAACGGCAACAAGCTCATCATCGCTTTGACGGTCGTCGAGCAGGTGTGAGCGCGTACAGAGCGCGCAACTGTGCTACGCTCCTCGACATGTTGAAACGCGAGACCTTCCCGGTCGCCGATATCTACGTGCCGACAGCGCGGCGCAAAACGCTCGACTTGAAGCGCGTCGATGCGATCGCTCATAGCATGCTCATTGTTGGCCAGCAGACGCCGATCCTCGTGCGCGAGGATGGCGCGCGCTTCGTACTGGTCGAGGGCCTGCACCGGCTTGAAGCCGCTAAGGCGCTGGGCGAGGCCACCATCGTCGGTTATCGCGTCGACGCCCGGAAGCATTAGGCGACGATCGTCTAGAACCACTGCCGCTCGAAATGCCGATTGTAAAAAAATGACAGTCGTTGACTATAAGGGATATCGGATTGAGGTCTGCCCTATAGGAAAGGGCTGGAGAGCATCTATCTTTTCGCCAGGCTCGATGTCGCCATGGCGAAATAGTCCGGTCAATCTTGAAAAAAGTAGCACGGAGGAGATTGTTGCCGAGGCTAAGCGCATTATCGATGTGCGCCTCGGTCCGCGGCTCTTATAAAATCTTTCTGGACTAGAATCCAATCCCGCTACACTGGGATGCTTGGACGACCGACATTAACAAAGCGACCAGATCGGGACGACGACCCAAAGCCAGTGGGTCAGGCCCGGCCAACTGAGGAGCGGTTCCTGCTACGAGTGGACGGACAAACTAAGCGTTCGTTCGGCAGCAAGGAAGCGGCAGCAACTGCCGGCGCTGCAGTCAAGAAGGCTTATCCCTAGTCATGGTCACGATTGTAGATACCGAAGACGGGACGAGTGATGACATCAAGCCATAGCAATTGCCGACCTATGACCTACGGCCTTATGCCTAAAAAGATTGCACTCTCCCACGCACTGTTCGCTGTCACCTTGTCACCCTGACCCACCCGCAATGTCCGGTTTGGGTCAAAAAGCAGACATCTGCACTGCACAAAGTCATGTCCGCTTTACCCCCGAAAGCGGACATGTGCAGTGCACTCGCCCATGTCTGCTTTGGGCCAAAAGCAGACATCACACCCTACGGACATCGCGCCGCCTCATTCGATCATCTCGTCGGCGCCGCCACGCTTGAGCCGAAGGTCGTTCACGCGTGTTCGTGACCAACCTTATTTTACCGGGGAACGCTTTGTCCGGAGGCGTGTTGGCTTGCAGCTGTTGGCCCGCACGGCCGACAGCGATGAGTCCCCAAGGGCCGCTGGAGTCCCCCTGGCGGCCCTTTTTCTTTCAAATCCGGAACCGCTTCCTCTTCATTTGCAATCCTCGCTATGACCGCCTTTGGGCGCGTGAAGGTAACCAAATCAGCAATGACGGTTCGCGTTGCACCAGAAATATTTTTTGAACGGCCTGCTTTGGAACAACCCTGTCCTTAGGGAACGTTGAATACGCGGCGCGCGTTTATCGCAAGTCATCTCCTGCCAAGAGGAGATTCTAAAGTGACCAGACACGACCAGGAACTTTTGGACAAGCAACTGTGGGCAGTTAGTCCCCATCCCCCGCAGAACGGCGTAATCGCCCTGACGATCATTGCGGTGTTTTTAGTCGGCATAGGCATCGGCGATACTCTGCCTAAATCGAAGCAAGCCAATACAAATTATGCCGCTGTGTTTTCCAGATTAGCGGAAGCACCGCCATGATCCGTACCGCCATCGTCTCCGTTACGGCGTCTTTCGTTCTGTTTGGCGCATGGGCGGTCAATCTGGTCAGTCACCACCCGGCGCCTGATCTGAATCCGCTGGCCCCGCTCAACGCTCCTGTTGATTGGAAGTAGACGCGCAAGAATCAGTGCTTGCGGCCCATTGCAAAGCCGCAAAACTAGTGTGGAGACACGGATGTGCCCGTTGATCTGAAAACCAATGAATGGACTTTACTGAGAGATCAGTTTCGTGCGCTGGCGCGTAACGAAGGCGGGCGCGAGGACAGTTTAGAACAGTTTGTTGATGATGGAACTTGTCGCCGTTTTGGCGAGTCGATAAGCGATGCTTGCCTAGGACGCCGAAAACAGACATTCCCGCGAGCCTCGGAGAATTACTACGTTGAGCTAGCCCAAGCGCAGTTCTTGGTACGTCGAGTTGATTAATTGGTGATGGCGGGGGATCGCCAGCCCCCGCATTGTGCTTCCCAGTCATGACGCATCCGTGTGACGTTTGTCACGAATTTCATCGTTGCGTGCGTTGTAGCCCATCTCCCTGAAGCCCGTTGGGCTGGGCCGACAATAGGTCAACCAGTATCACGATCAATCGATGTCCGCTTTACACTCGAAAGCGGACATGTGCGGTGCAATGGTCAATGTCCGCTATGGGCCAAAAGCAGACACCAGCTTGAGCTATTCGATCCCCGAAACCCGGCGGGGTTCACGAGTTGCCGGTCAAACATCGTGGACAGGCAGAATGACTTCATGAGACCCGCAAAATGCTGGGGACGCAGGAGCAATAGACCCCCATCGAGTTGTCCGTCTCGCTAATGTGAACGCGCAACCGCGGAAGGGGAACGCTGAGTTATCTGTATGATGAGATTTGGGGGGACGATATTTCAATGAGTCTTCGTCGTCGGCTATCTGCGCTTGTCGCGATCGCCTTGGTGCCATCGTTACTGCTCTCAGCATACAGTGCTGCACGTTGGAAAATATTTCTTGAAGACGAAGCAAACACTGCCGCACTTTCGATGGCACGGTTTATATCTGCCGATTTCGGGCTGGTAATTGACAATAGCCGCCAACTAATGACGGCAATGGCCAAATATCCAAATATCCCCGGTCACGAAGAGGAATGCACCTCCTATTTCAAATCGGTAATTGCAGATATTCCGATTTATCGCGAAGCTGCGATCATCGATACCGACGGTAAGTTTCACTGTTCGACCATTCCGATTCCGCCGACACTCGACGTTAGAGATCGCATTTATTTTTATGAGCCGCTGAAAACCGGCAAGCTCACCGTTGGAACAATCACTCAAGGTCGCGTAACGCGATCCAGGTCAATTCATTTATCCATGCCTTATAAAGATGCTAACGGTTCGATAAGGGGAGTAATCGTCCTCACATTGAACCCGGAAAAATTGGCCGAAATTCTCGCAGCGTATCCATGGCGATCGGAGCATCGGCTCATCGTTCTGGATCGCGAGGGATCGTTGGTACTTACGATTCCACCGAGTGACTTTGAGAATGTTGAAGCAATTTCCAAATTGATCTTTCCTAAAATTGAGCACGCACCCGCCGGGACGATGGATATCAAGGGTCCAAATGGTCGTTCAGGGATAATCGGGTTTGCTCCCCTACATGACGCGTCGGAAGGTCTATTTACGGCAGTTGCCATTGATCGCGATTCAGCCCTGACGGGGGCCTCTATCATCAATGTACAGGGCATTGCCTTTAATTTGATCGCTCTAATACTTGCTGTGATTGGCGTCTGGTTGGCTGCTTACCTTATGATCGATCGCCCGATCCGGGCGCTTATCAAGAGTGCGGGCAAACGGCAGGCAGGCGATATAGCGACGCCGTTTCCTAAAATAAGATTATCGGCCGAATTCAGGCAGCTAAGTGCGGCCTTGTCCCGAATGTCAAATAGGATCAATGAGCTTCTTAAGCAAAAAGACCTTCTTTTACGTGAGCTTCAACATCGTGTGATGAACAGCCTTAATATTCTTTCGAGTCTCTTGGACGTACAAAGGCGGTATGTCGTAGATCCCGCGGCGAAAGAACATCTTGCAAATGCACGCGACCGCATCATCGCGATGGGAACTGTTTATCGCCATCTTTACCAGGCCCATACATTGGAGTACGTCGAATTCAGCGAATTCTTAAACACAATTTGTAATACAAGTGAAACTGCATACGTCGGAGGTAGCAGACTCTCCATTGAGGTCGAGGCCGAGCCAGTTCAGCTTTCAGGTGCGCACGCAATTGCTCTTGGCATGTTGACACATGAACTTATAACAAACGCGCTTAAACATGCTTATTCGGATGGCGTACGGGGACACATAAAGGTCATTTTGAAACATGCGGACGACGATAGTATCGAACTACGATTCTCTGATAATGGACGAGGACTTCCGGATAATTTTCAGATAGAGACAACTTCGTCACTGGGGATGAAGATCATCGCCTCAACTGTCGGTCAGCTTGGCGGCACCCTCGAAATCAACCGACTCGAGCCGGGAACTGAGTTTGTGATCCGTCTGCCCTCCAGTATCGAACACAACAGCCGAAGCTAAACGCATTTTCCAATTTTCCTTCATCATGTCATCTCGAATTTCTTTCAGTGCAGCTTGTCGTCTAGATTTGGCCTCGGCTACTCCGGGCACGCGAAGGTGGGCTTGAGCGCTCGTGACTAGACAACTACAGTCCGGGTCGAGCGATGCAACACTCAGGAGAACTGGTCATGCAACGGCGGACCTCGACGTTGTGCTGGTTGATAGTCTCGACCGGGCTTGTTCTGGCCTGCGCGCTGCCGGCTGCGGCAGCCGAGACGACGTTGCAAGGAACTTGGATCGCGACAAAGGCGGAACAGGACGGCAACACCGCCGATGACCTTGTCGGGCATCGACTCTCTTTTAAGGGCAATCGCTTCGATATCCGGTCGAAGGATGACAAGCCTCTCTACGCAGGAACCGTCCAAATAAACCCGAGCACGAAACCGGCGACCATTGATTTCCAGCAAACGAAAGGAGCTCTGAAGGGAAAGGTGTGGAAAGGAATCTATGCTGTAGACGGCGACACGCTGACAACCTGCGACAACGCGCCGAACCCGAAGAAGGGCCGGCCCGCCGCGTTCGAGGCGAAAAGCGGGTCCGGGTATGTCCTCATTAAGTTCAAGCGCGCAAAGCATCGAGACGCTTGATGTCCGCTTTACCCCCGAAAGCGGACATGTGCAGCGCACTAACGCATGTCCGCTTTGGGCCAATAGCGGACATTGCCAAACTTATTCGATAACCTCGTCGGCACGATTTTGTAATGATTGCGGCACGCAAATTCCGAGTGCTTTGGCGGTCTTGAGGTTGATATACAGCTCGACTTTCGTGCCCAGCTGAACCGGCAATTCGCCAGGCTTTTCGCCTTCTCGCCGGCACACGGCAACGGCGGCCCCGTTCGCGTCGTTAAGATGCGAACGTACAGCGGCACTCGTGATGCGCACAATCAGACGGTAGGTCGACGTTCGGGATCGGCGCGTTGCCCTTCTTCAACTTCGGCAAGGTAAGTGTAGGTGCGCTGCAACTGTTCGCACCTCTGCCGGCTGTCCTCATCGTGGGTGCGCTTTGCCAACCCGGCACACTTTTCGGCCTGTCGTCGCAAGAATTTCACAGAAGCCATGGTTCGGACTCTTCGAATTCCCGGCTTTTGCATTGCACCATTTCTTATTTTGCGATGCAACAAAAATTACATTGCCTGTCAACAGGATTCGATCGGCAGGGCGGGGACTTGGCGGGGACTGCCAGCGGCTTGGTAGTGGCTCGGTAGTAGCGCGCGCGACCGGGCGCTGGGGCGGCGAAAGAGGCAAGTTGCCCAAAGTCTGATGTGCGACCGCCCAATTAATATGCAGCGCGCGACGCGACGCCCTGCTTCAAGCGCAGATAACCCTAGAAGCCATGCCGGATTCAGCAGATTACGCCGGTGCCTGTTTGGCACGCACCTTGCGACTTGAGCCTTGCGAAGCGGGAACGGGCCCGACTTTGCGAACGTCAAACAGGGGAAAAACGATGCTCAACATGAATAGGGCGGTTTTTGCGAAACCGCATGCCCAACGCTGGTTGTCCGCCGCGGCGGGCCTGGCATTCGGTTTCGCTGCCACCTACCCCGCAGCCGCTGAAGATACGATCAAGATCGGCATTCTTCACTCGTTGTCGGGAACGATGGCCATCAGCGAAACGACGTTGAAAGATACGATGCTGTTTCTGATTGATGAACAGAACAAGAAAGGCGGCGTGCTCGGCAAAAAACTCGAAGCCGTCGTCGTCGACCCGGCCTCGAACTGGCCGCTGTTCGCCGAGAAAGCACGCGAACTGATCTCGAAAAACAAAGTCGCGGTCGTGTTCGGTTGCTGGACTTCGGTATCACGCAAGTCGGTGCTGCCGGTGTTCAAGGAACTCGACTCAATCCTGTTTTACCCCGTGCAATACGAGGGTGAAGAATCGGAACGAAACGTCTTCTACACCGGCGCCGCGCCGAACCAGCAGGCCATCCCTGCCGTCGACTACCTCATGAGCAAGGATGGCGGATCGGTGAAACGATGGGTGCTGGCCGGCACCGACTACGTCTATCCGCGCACGACCAACAAAATCCTTGAGGCCTACCTGAAGGCGAAAGGCGTCAAGGACGAAGACATCATGATCAACTACACCCCGTTCGGTCATTCCGACTGGCAAACCATTGTCGCCGACATCAAGAAATTCGGATCGGCCGGCAAGAAAACGGCGGTCGTGTCGACGATCAACGGTGACGCCAACGTTCCCTTCTACAAGGAGCTCGGCAACCAGGGCGTCAAGGCGACCGACATTCCGGTGGTCGCGTTCTCGGTCGGCGAGGAAGAACTGGCGGGCCTCGACACAAAGCCATTGGTCGGACACCTTGCGGCGTGGAATTACTTCGAGTCGATCAAGAATCCAGCCAACGCCGAGTTCATCAAGAAGTGGCAGGAGTTCACCAAAAATCCGAAGCGCGTCACCAACGATCCGATGGAAGCCCACGTGATCGGCTTCAACATGTGGGTCAAGGCTGTCGAGAAAGCGAAGTCGACCGAGGCGGACAAGGTGATCGACGCACTGCCCGGCATCGAGGCGGCAAATCTCACCGGCGGCGTTTCCAAGATGCTGCCGAACCATCACATCACCAAGCCAGTGTTCATCGGTGAAGTCCGTGGCGACGGCCAGTTCGACGTCGTGTGGAAGACCAAAGGACTTGTGCCGGGCGATGCGTGGTCTGACTTCCTGCCCGGCTCGAAGGATCTGGAAGCCGATTGGGTGACTCTGAAATGCGGCAACTACAACAAGGTCACCAAGAAATGCGGCAGCAACCCGTCGTGAGTTGCGGTTGACGAAACCGGAGACGGCGGATCACCGCCGTCTCCTTCCTTGACGTGCTGCCGGGGCGGAATGACATGCATCGCTTCCACGAACGCATCGTGGCGCTCGTATTTGCCGTCGGATTCCTGTTCGCTGCGGCAACCGTCGCTAATGCCGGGGCCTATGAGGACGCGCTCGCCGGCTTCACCACCGACTCGTTCGGCGACACCGCCGACGCAATCGACGCCCTCGCCTCGACTGGCGATTCCCGTACAGGCCCACTACTGGAGGCGCTCAAGGATCAGCGCCTTCTCTATTCGGCCGAAGCCAAAAAAGTTTTCATTAAGGATCAGTCGGACAACCTGATCGACGCCGCAACAGGGGAAGCGGTTGCGACGCCTCCTTCCGATATCGACAACGTCCGGCTGAACAACCGCGTGCGCGGCCTGCTTGATGCCGCGCTCGGTTCATTGACGTTGCTGGCGAAAGAACCGAACCGGCGCTTTGATGCCGCGCAGGCCGTATTCAAATCGCGAGACGCCAGCGCTTTGGCAAACATCGACAAGGCGCTGGAAAGGGAAACCGACCCGCGCGTGAAGAAGGCGCTCACCGAGGCGCGTGCCGCAATCATCCTCAGCTCCACGGATTCCAGCGAAGAAGACAAGGTTTCCGCAATCACCGTAATCCGCGACCGCGGCGACCAAGACGCGCTCGGTCTCATCGACGGGCTGCCCTCCGATCTACCCCCAGCAGTGAAGCAGGCGGCGACATCTGCCCGTGCAAAAATCCAGGGCAACCTCGCACTTTGGAATGCGCTACAGAACGCCTGGTACGGCCTTTCGCTCGGATCGGTACTGCTGTTGGCCGCAATCGGCCTTGCCATCACCTTCGGCGTGATGGGCATCATTAATATGGCGCACGGTGAAATGGTGATGCTCGGTGCCTACACGACGTTTGTCGTGCAGGAGCTTATTCGTACCTACAATCCGGCACTCTTCGACTACTCCCTCGTCATTGCCGTGCCGCTTGCCTTCGTTGTGGCGGGCGCGGTGGGTATCGCGATCGAACGCAGCATCATTCGCTTTCTTTACGGACGTCCACTCGAAACCTTGCTCGCAACCTGGGGCCTGTCGCTGATTTTGCAGCAGGCGGTACGCACCATCTTCGGGCCGACCAACAAGGAAGTCGGTAATCCCTCCTGGATGAGCGGCGCCTTCGATCTCGGCGGCATCACCATCACCTATAACCGGCTCTGGATAATCTGCTTCACGCTTGCGGTGTTCGTCGCCCTGCTCGCCATGCTGCGCCTGACGCGGCTCGGACTGGAGATGCGGGCAGTCACCCAGAATCGCGCGATGGCGGCGGCGATGGGCATCCGAACCGCGCGGATCGATGCATTGACCTTCGGTCTCGGCTCGGGGATCGCAGGAATAGCGGGCGTGGCCTTGTCGCAGATCGACAACGTCTCGCCCAACCTGGGCCAAGGCTACATCATCGACTCGTTCATGGTCGTGGTCTTCGGTGGTGTCGGCAATCTGTGGGGCACGCTCGTCGGCGCATTCACGCTTGGCATCGCCAACAAGTTCCTCGAGCCGTATGCCGGCGCCGTTCTCGGCAAGATTGCCGTTCTCGTCCTCATCATTCTTTTCATCCAGAAGCGTCCGCGGGGCATGTTCGCGCTCAAGGGCCGAGCCGTGGAGGCCTAAATGGGGCCCTTCCCGCTCACCCGCCTGCTCGACAAATCGGCGACCGTCTTTCTCGTTCTACTGGCCGCCTTCGCGATCGCAATCCCTGTTCTGAACCTGCTGATGTCGGCCGGATCGCCGTTCCATGTCTCGACCTATCTCGTTGCCTTGTTCGGCAAATACATCTGTTACGCGATGCTGGCGCTCTCGATCGATCTCATCTGGGGTTATGCCGGCATCCTCTCGCTCGGTCATGGCGCTTTCTTCGCGCTCGGCGGCTACGCGATGGGCATGTATCTCATGCGGCAGATCGGCACACGCGGCGTCTACGCCAATCCGATCCTGCCCGACTTCATGGTCTTTCTGAACTGGCAGGAATTGCCGTTCTACTGGTACGGATTCAATCACTTCGCCTACGCCGCGCTGATGATCTTCTTCGTTCCCGGCCTGCTTGCCTTCGTATTCGGCTGGTTCGCTTTCAGAAGTCGTGTCACCGGCGTCTACTTGTCGATCATCACGCAGGCCATGACCTATGCGTTGATGCTCGGCTTCTTCAGAAATAATTTTGGTTTCGGCGGCAACAACGGTCTCACCGACTTCAAGGACATTCTCGGCTTCAACGTGCAGGCCGAAGGCACGCGCAACGGCCTGCTTGTGATCTCATGCATCGCACTCGCGCTGTGCTTCTTGATCGCTCGTGCGGTCGTCACCTCAAAATTCGGCAAGGTGCTTGTGGCGATCCGCGACGCGGAGGCGCGCGTGCGGTTTCTCGGCTATCGGGTCGAAGCCTACAAGCTGTTCGTGTTTACGCTATCCGCCTGCATGGCCGGCGTTGCAGGAGCTCTTTACGTACCACAGGTCGGCATCATCAATCCAAGCGAATTCGCGCCTGGAAACTCGATCGAAGCGGTGATCTGGGTCGCCGTGGGTGGCCGCGGCACGCTCACGGGTGCGGTGCTCGGCGCCTTTGTCGTCAACTACGCAAAGACCTTCTTCACCACAGGCTTGCTCGCGCCGTATTGGCTGTTCGTGCTGGGCGGACTTTTCATCGCCGTAACGCTTCTGCTGCCGCGCGGCATCATCGGCACGGTCCAGTATTGGCATGAGCGGCGCGTCGATAAAAAAATTGTGGCGGTGCCGGAATCGGCGCCAAGCGCAGCGGAGTAGCTCGATGGAACCGAAAACGACCTCCGCCCTGCTCTATCTCGACGGCATCACGGTGTCGTTCGATGGCTTTAAGGCGCTTAATGAACTGTCATTCGTCATCGAGCCGCGTGAGATGCGCGCGATCATCGGGCCGAACGGCGCCGGCAAAACAACGATGATGGATGTGGTCACCGGCAAGACCAGGCCCGACGCGGGCGATGTCTACTTTGCGCAAGGCCGCTACGATCTGTCCAAACTCGACGAAACGGAAATCGCCGAGCTTGGTATCGGCCGCAAGTTTCAGAAGCCGACCGTCTTCGACATGCATTCGGTTGAAGACAATCTGATGCTGGCGCTGAAGAACGACCGGCGCGTGCGGGCCACGCTGATGTGGGAGAACAGCCCCGCGCAGCAAGGACGAATTGACGACATTCTCGACACGATCAGGCTCAAGAGCGTGCGATCGCGCGTGGCCGGAAGCCTGTCGCATGGCCAGAAACAGTGGCTGGAAATTGGCATGCTGCTCGCGCAGGAGCCGCAACTGCTTCTCGTCGACGAGCCCGTTGCCGGCATGACCGACGCCGAAACCTTGCAGACTGCCGAGCTGCTCAAGGAGATCAACCGAGACAGGACGGTCATCGTTGTCGAGCACGACATGGCATTTGTCCGCGAGCTCGGCGTCAAAGTCACCTGCCTGCACGAAGGCTCGGTACTCGCCGAAGGCACCATCGACCAGGTGTCGACCGACGACCGAGTCGTTGAAGTATATTTGGGGCGATGACCATGCTGGAAGTCAGCGACATCGATCTTCATTACGGGGCGGCACAGGCTCTGCGCGGAATTTCACTGAAGGCAGAGGCGGGAAAAGTCACCTGCGTGCTCGGGCGCAATGGCGTGGGCAAGACCAGCCTGCTGCGCGCGATTGTCGGCCAGCATCCGGTGAGCAAGGGCAGCATCCTGCTCGACGGGACCGACATCACCGGACTTTCGACCGTGTCACGCGCACGCAGCGGCATCGGCTTCGTGCCGCAAGGCCGCGAGATTTTCCCCCTGCTTACCGTGGAAGAAAACCTCGAGACCGGTTTTGCGCCGCTACCGCGCGAGGAAAGAAGTGTCCCGAACGATGTATTCTCGCTGTTCCCCGTGCTGAGCAGCATGCTCCGGCGCCGCGGCGGCGATCTTTCCGGCGGGCAACAACAGCAGTTGGCCATTGGCCGCGCCTTGGTCATGCGACCCAAACTGCTGCTGCTGGACGAGCCGACCGAAGGCATTCAACCCTCGATCATCAAGGACATCGGGCGGGCCATCAGCTACCTTCGCGGGCTTGGCGAGATGGCGATTGTGCTGGTCGAGCAGTATCTCGATTTTGCCAGCGAGTTGGGCGACCATTTCGCTGTCATGGAGCGCGGTTCGATCGTGTATTCGTGCGACAAATCCTCGATTGACGAAGGGGCGCTCAAACGCGCCTTGGCAATATGAGCCGTGCCGTCGTCGAACGGCTTCGGCTCGCGCCCCCCGAGCGTCTCTTGGCCAATCGGGCGACGGGGCGCATCAGACTTTCGGTGGACGCCAAGGGAAGCCGCACGCATCGCACGAGCGTCCATGAAGCCGGCTCATTGCGCGTGCGCTTTCCAACCACCGCCCCGGGAATGCTCGAAGCCGTGCTCATCAACACCGCCGGCGGCATGACTGGTGGCGACGATTTCTCGATCAGTCTTTCGCTCGACGAGGGAGCACAGCTTCTGGCCGGCACGGCCGCAGCGGAAAAAATCTACCGGTCAACCGGCGCGGACTCGGCCCTGGCGCTTACGATCGATGCGGCGACCGGAAGCCGATGCATCTGGTTGCCGCAAGAGACAATCCTATTCGACCGTGCACGGCTTTCGCGCCGCATCGACGTCAGTCTCTCGACCAATGCCGGGCTGCTGATGGCCGAGGCGATCGTCTTCGGCCGCTCCGCGATGGGTGAAGCCGTCGAGGAAGGCAGCCTCATCGACCGCTGGCGCATACGACGAGGTGGGCAGCTGGTTTTTGCCGAGAACGTCCGTCTGGATGGCGCGATCGCGCGCACGCTTTCGCGTCCGGCAGTCGCAAACGGCGGCGTTGCCATTGCCACAGTGTTGGCCGTACCCGGCGACGAGCAGATGATTGCCGCCGTACGTGATAGCGGTGAACAGTTCGCCGGCGAAGTCGGTATCTCCGCATGGAACGGGATTGCGGTCGCGCGGCTTTGCGCTCCAGATGGCGCAGCGCTCCGCCACGATCTTGCTGCACTGCTGTCTTCACTCGAAGTTGCGATGCCACGGCTCTGGCTGCAGTGAGAGTTAAATGAATCTGACGCCGCGTGAGAAAGACAAGCTGATGATCGCCATGGCGGCGATTGTCGCGCGTCGCCGGCTCGAACGTGGCGTCAAGCTCAATCACCCTGAATCCGTGGCACTGATCACCGATTTCATCCTCGAAGGCGCGCGCGATGGCAGAAGTGTCGCCGAACTCATGGAAGCCGGCGCGCATGTGATTACGCGCGCACAGGTGATGGATGGAATTCCAGAGATGATCCACGACATCCAGGTTGAGGCAACGTTCCCCGACGGGAGCAAGCTCGTTACCGTTCACAATCCCATCCGTTAAGGACGCAAGCTATGAAAAGACTCGTGCCAATCGCAGCGCTGCTCACGCTCGCCGCCGGCCCGGCCATTGCGCATGTCGGCCACAGTTCCACCGCCTCGTTCACAGCCGGGCTTGGACACCCTCTCGAAGGCCTCGACCACGTTACGGTCATGGTTCTGGTCGGGCTATGGGTAGGGTTGAAAGGTGGCCGCGCACTATGGGTTTGGCCGGCAGTCTTCGTCGGAGTCATGCTGATTGGCGGGGTCCTCGGCATGCAAGGCGTGCCGCTGCCTTTTGTTGAGCCTGCCATTCTCACTTCGGTGGTGAGTTTGGCGTTGCTGGTGGCCTTGGCTGTCGACCTCCCGGTGCCGGTCGGTGCCGCCATCCTGGCGGTGTTTGCGCTCTTTCACGGACACGCGCACGGCACCGAGGTGGCGGGGACGCTGAACGGCGTCGAATACATGGCAGGCTTCGCGCTCGCCACGGCGGCGCTGCATCTCGCCGGCATCGGCTTTGCGGCAACCATGACGCACTACTCACTTCGCCCCGCCATTCGCGTTGTCGGCGCGCTCTGCCTCCTTGTCGCGGCCGCAGTTTATGTGGGGATTCTCCAATGATCCCCGGCGAGATGTTCATCGCGGAGGGCGAGATCGAGCTCAACGCGGGCCGCAAGACGCTGACCCTCTCCGTGTCCAATACAGGCGACCGGCCGATCCAGGTGGGCTCGCACTATCATTTTTTCGAGACTAACCCTGCCCTGTCGTTTGACCGCAAGAAGGCGCGCGGCATGCGGCTCAACATTGCGGCTGGAACGGCGGTGCGGTTCGAGCCGGGACAAACGCGCGAAGTGACTTTAGTCGCGCTGGCCGGCAAGCGAACGATCTACGGATTTCGCCAGGCTGTGATGGGCAAGCTCTGAGGACAGATCCATGGCGAGAAAAATCTCGCGGCGCGTTTACGCCGACATGTTTGGCCCAACCACCGGCGACCGCGTCCGGCTGGCCGACACTGACCTCATCATCGAGGTGGAGAGGGATCTCACCATCTACGGCGAAGAGGTGAAATTCGGCGGCGGCAAGGTCATTCGCGACGGGATGGGACAGTCGCAAATCACCAACAAGCAGGGTGCGGTCGATACCGTCATCACCAACGCCCTCATTCTCGATCACTGGGGAATCGTGAAGGCCGACATCGGCCTCAAGGACGGCCGTATCGCCGCCATCGGCAAGGCCGGCAATCCCGACGTTCAGCCCGGCGTGACCATCGTGATAGGCCCCGGAACTGAGGCCATTGCCGGCGAAGGAAAGATTCTAACCGCCGGCGGTTTCGACACGCACATCCACTTCATCTGTCCGCAGCAGGTGGACGACGCCCTGATGTCGGGCATCACCTCCATGCTCGGCGGCGGCACCGGACCGGCTGCCGGAACCAATGCCACAACCTGCACACCAGGCCGATGGCACATCGGCCGCATGATTCAGGCGGCTGATGATTTTCCGATGAATCTCGGCTTTGCCGGAAAAGGAAATGCGTCACGACCCGCGGCGCTCGAAGAAATGGTCAAGGCCGGCGCCTGCGCGCTGAAACTGCACGAGGACTGGGGGACAACGCCCGCGGCAATCGACTGCTGCCTGTCGGTCGCCGACGACTACGACGTGCAGGTGATGATTCACACCGACACGTTGAACGAAAGCGGATTCGTCGAAGACACCATCAAGGCTTTCAAGGGCCGTACCATCCACGCCTTCCATACCGAAGGCGCGGGCGGCGGACATGCGCCCGACATCATCAAGGTCGCCGGCCTGAAAAACGTTCTGCCCTCTTCCACCAACCCGACACGGCCGTTCACGCGCAATACGATCGACGAGCATCTCGACATGCTGATGGTTTGCCATCATCTCGATCCATCCATCGCTGAAGACCTTGCATTTGCCGAGAGCCGCATCCGCAAGGAAACCATCGCCGCCGAGGACATCCTGCACGATATCGGCGCTCTATCGATGATGTCGTCGGACAGCCAGGCAATGGGACGCATCGGCGAAGTGATCATCCGCACCTGGCAAACCGCGGACAAGATGAAGAAGCAGCGCGGCCGTCTATCCCTGGAAAAGGGCGACAACGACAATGCGCGCGCCAAACGGTACATCGCGAAGTACACGATCAACCCGGCGATCGCGCATGGCGTGTCGAAACACATCGGCTCCGTCGAGAAGGGCAAGTTGGCGGACCTCGTGCTGTGGACACCAGCCTTCTTCGGTGTGAAGCCGGACATCGTCATCAAGGGCGGCAGCATCGCGGCCGCGCAAATGGGCGATCCCAATGCTTCGATCCCGACCCCACAGCCGGTGCACTACAGACCCATGTTCGGCGCGTTCGGAAAGGCGCGAACGGCCTCCTCACTCGTGTTCGTATCGAAAGCCGCATTGAAAAGCGGGCTGCGGCGCAAGCTCGGGGTCGACAAGGAGCTGGTCGCGGTCGAGCATACTCGCGACATTTCGAAGAAAAGCATGGTGCATAACGCCGCGACGCCCGAGATCACCGTTGATCCCGAAACCTACGAGGTGGCCGCCGACGGCGAGCTCCTGACCTGCGCGCCGGCGGAAACACTGCCGATGGCGCAGCGATACTTTCTTTTCTAGGCTTGCACGATGAAGCGTGTGACCGACATCAAACCTGCATCGGCCTGGAATCCCGCTACGGCGTGCGATTTCATCGTGCTCGATGCTCAGGATCGGCACCGTCGTCGGGTTGTCTTCGTCGGTGAGCACGGCGCGACCTACCTGCTCGACCTGCCCCGACCGGCGCAACTGCGCGACGGGGACGGACTGTTGCTTGAGGACGGTTCGCTCGTGCGGGTGACTGGCAAGGCCGAGGACCTGGTCGAGATTACTGCCAGCGCGCACGATATTCAGCGCATCGCCTGGCATCTCGGCAACCGCCACACCGAGGTGCAGGTCATGGAGAGCGGTCTGCGCATCCGCCGCGATCACGTCCTTGAAGAGATGTTGCGAGGGCTCGGTGCGTCGCTGATTTACGTCGTCGCACCGTTCGATCCGGAAACCGGCGCCTACGATCATCACGGACATGGTCATGGCTAAGAAGCGGGTGGCATTGCTTCGCGGTGTTTCACTGCAAAAGCGTGGGCCTCGAGCGGCTGAGGCAACAGAGACCGGCGTGTGCGTCGGCGATCGGGCCGACGTTCCCCCGTCTTCGCTTTATCGACTGATGGCCTGGCTCTCGCCTGCTTATCCGGTCGGCGCGTTTTCTTATTCAAGTGGACTTGAGTGGGCCGTTGAAGCCGGCGACGTGACAAGCGCCAGTGAGTTGTCCGGTTGGTTGCAGAGCTTGCTCACGGATGGCGCGGGCTACTGCGATGCTGTCCTGTTTGCGCGGTCCTATCGCGCCTGCTCGTCAGGCGACGAGCGCGCGCTGTGCGCGGTCGCCGAGCTCGCGGCAGCCCTGGCACCATCGCGCGAGCGTTTCCTTGAGACGACGGCGCAGGGCCGCGCATTTCTCGATGTGACGCAGGCGGCCTGGCCCTGCGCAGCTTTCGACCACCTCTCAAAAATCTGGCGCGGCCCCGTCGCCTATCCTCTCGCGGTCGCTGTCGCCGCAGCTGGCCACGACATTCCACTTGAACAAACGCTCGCCGCCTACCTGCAGGCACTCGCGGCGAACTGGATTTCCGCCGGCATCCGTCTCATTCCGCTCGGGCAGACCGACGGTCAGCGCGTGACGGCTTTGCTCGAGCCTGTGGTTGCCGATGCTGCAAGACGTGCACTTGCAGCCTCTCTCGAGGACGCGGGCAGTGCCGTGTTCCGCGCCGATATCGCCGCCATGCGGCACGAAACGCAATACACCCGGTTATTCCGGAGTTGAGTTCGTAAGAGGAGGCACCGCCGCGATGAAAAGCTCTCACGGTCCGCTCAGGGTCGGCATCGGGGGGCCCGTGGGATCGGGCAAGACCGCTCTCATGGACTCGTTGTGCAAGCGCATGCGCGACCATTACGACATCGCCGCGATTACCAACGACATCTACACGAAATGGGACGCCGAATATCTCGTCCGCTCCGGGGCGCTCGCAGCTGAACGCATAACTGGCGTCGAGACCGGTGGCTGTCCGCACACTGCGATCCGCGAAGATGCCTCGGCCAATCTCGCGGCCGTGGCCGACATGCGCCAACGTTTCCCTGAACTTGACATGGTGCTTATTGAATCGGGCGGCGACAATCTGGCCGCGACTTTTTCGCCCGAGCTCGCCGATCTGACGATTTACGTGATAGACGTTGCGGCCGGCGAAAAGATCCCCTCAAAAGGCGGGCCGGGCATTACCCGCTCCGATCTTCTGGTCATCAACAAGATCGATCTTGCGCCGCACGTCGGCGCCTCGCTCGAGGTCATGCAGCGCGATGCGCAGCGTATGCGCGGCGCGCGGCCGTTCGTCATGACAAATCTTCGTATCGGCCAGGGACTCGATGACGTCGTCCGCTTTATCGAGAAAAAGGGCGCGCTGGGCGATGGCGGCAGCGCCGCGCGCTCAACGATGGGCACGTGACGACTGTCACCTGCAGATCGCCGCGCATTTCTGCGCGGGTTACACCAATATCTGCAGCCGGCGTGCCGCCGTTCCATGTCCACGCTGTTCCAGCCATTTGGCGACGAGATCTTCCGCAAACGCTATGGAGTTCTGAGACGTCACCAGCAGGTCGGGGCCATACTGCGCCAGCATCGGCGGCCACGCTCGGAGCTTAACTGGGTTAGCACCAGCGCGCCTGCGCGTAGTTGAACCAAGCTCAGCCCTGGCTCTTCACTTTGGGTTCAGGTTTTGACCGCCACTCGAAGGGACAAGGCTCAATTCACAATAGCACTATCCGCCACCATTGAAACCGACCACTACTGCGCTGCAAAAGCTTCACTGTACAGACATGTATGTGTGATGTCCGCTTTACCCCCAATAGCGGACATGTGCGGTGCGCTAGACCATGTCTGCTTTGGGCCAATAGCGGACATCAATTTCGTTCGCCAACATCAGCCGGCCTTTTTGACCGCTTGTGGTAGCAGACGCGCTAGCCGGGCAGCCCATGCGGTCTGACCGACCTTATTGGCGATTAGATCCTGACGAATTTCCAACGTTAAGTGGAGGAGACCCCGCTGCTCTCCATGCACCGGAATAGAGTAATCAGTCTCGTCGGTGACGTTGTAGGGCTCATTGTTACCCACGACGATATCTCCTTCCGCATCCAGCAACTTGAACATCGCTAACGATAAGCCAGGATTGCGGTTGTAGAGAACGCCCGCGTGCCACGGCCGCGGAATATCGGCATAGACCGGCGTGAAGCTATGCAAAGAGACGAGAACCGTGTCGCGGCCTGCATCGAGCCGCCCGTCGAGGTGCGACGAGATCTTTCGGTGATAAGGATCGAAGACTTCACGCACACGCATAGCGATGTCGTCGGCAGACGGCTGCTGGTTTCCGGGAATCGTCGTTCCATCGCTCTCGGCAAGGATCGAAGTCTCGCTTCCGGGCCTGCGATTGCAGTCGATCACCAGCCGCGAATAGGGCTGCATAATCAAGCAGGCATCGAAATGCGAAGAAAGCTCCCGTCCCAGACCTTCAATCCCAATATCCCAGGCAATATGCCGCTTGAGGTCATCTTGCGATACGCCGAGATTGGTTAGGCGCGCGGGGATGCGTCGGCCTGAATGGTCACACAGGAATACGAGTGGCGATACACCGCTCTCCCGTTCGCAAACAACTGCCGAAGGTTCCCATGGATAAAGTAGAGAATGGGTCATAAAATTTTATGCACGTCGTTTGGGCAATATTGCTTAAAGTTTAGGCCGGCCTGGAAGATCGCTGCGTCGTAGCTTCGATGATCGGCAGAGTGGACAAAATTGCATGAAGATCAAGATTGGTTTCGAGATCGCCTTCGAGGCATCGCAGCCAACACCGATGGTTATTCTGCTAAATGTCCATCCGTCGCGACAATCCGACTTACTCACCTCGGATCAAATCACGACGAATCCTTTAGTGTCGATTCGGCCATACCACGATAGTTTTGGCAACGAATGTGGCCGTCTTTTTCTTCCTCCCGGTCGCACCACGCTGAGTTACAGCGGAATCGTGCGCGACACTGGTCAACCCGATCCGGTGGCATCGTCGGCACAGCAAATCGCAGTGCAGGACCTGCCGGATCAATGCATCCGTTATCTTCTGCCTAGCCGCTATTGCGAGACTGATCGACTAATGCAGCTGGCCTGGTCGCTCTTCAAGGATACTCCGCTAGGTTGGCCGCGCGTGCAGGCGATCTGCGACTACGTGCATAATCATCTCACCTTCGGCTATCAGTTCGCAGCGCCTACTAAAAGTGCCCACGGTGTGCATGACGAACGCCGGGGCGTCTGTCGGGACTTCGCTCATCTGGCGGTGACGTTGTGCCGTTGCATGAACATCCCTGCCCGTTATTGCACGGGCTACCTTGGCGACATCGGTGTGCCACCGGAAGAAACGCCCATGGACTACAGCGCGTGGTTCGAGGTCTATCTCTCAGGTACTTGGTACACGTTCGACGCGCGCCACAATGTGCCACGGATTGGGCGGATTCTGGTTGGGCGCGGACGCGATGCCGCCGACGTGCCTCTGTCCACCAGCTTCGGCCAAACCGCGCTGACGCAGTTCAAAGTTTTCACAGACGAATTGGCAGAATCCTAGGGACGTCTTGAAATCTGTCTCTTTTTGACCAGACGGGCTAACCCACAGCTTGGCTATCCCAGCGTGCCCAAAATCTAATCCGCCACGGTCCGAAGATGCATCACAGGCAACGCTACAGATGGCAGTTTGATGATGCCCAAATTGGCGGAATACGAAAGCGTTAGAACCACGACAACAATCAGATAAAGAAAAGCCCACTTTCCTTGCATCGACTGCCCCCGATGAGCACGTGCCTCGACACGCATTCAGATTACAAAAAGCAAGCAATAGACACTGCTGGTGGCCGTTTTTCCCACCATCGCGTATGGGGCAAGCCGCAACTTGTTCTGCTGAGTTGCAGCGCGCACGCCGCTACCCTTGTGTCCGCTTTGGGTCATAAGCGGACATGTGCAGCGCACAAGCTCATGTCCGCTTTACCCCTGAAAGCGACATCGAATGCGACATCATGGAATGTGCGCTTTGGGCCAATAGCGGACATGTCGCACTGGGATTGACCACCCTCATTTTTTCTCCGGCAGACCGGCCTTTCGCAGACCCGTAAGATATCGCTCTCGGTCCGCCGGGCGACGAAATGGCCGAGCCGACAATTGGTCAGCCAAACTACCCCGGATGAGGCTGGCAAATACGTCAAGACTGGCGCGGGCATCCGCTATTCGTCCAAGATAGGCAGAAGCCGCGGCAAGCACCCCGTGGGCGTCAGCGAAGGCTGGGTTGCAATCGATTGCCCTCTGCGCGCTATCGGCTGCTTCTTGGAAGCTTTCAGCACTGAGATGCGCCCAGGCGGTTGTGATGTGCCAGATGACGTTCAAGAAATCGCGAGGACTGAGCCGTATCGCCATTTGAGCTTGCTGGATCGCTGCTTCGGGCTCGCCCCCAAACGCGTAAGCTGCGCTAAGATGTCCGTGCGCATAATTTGAATTTGGGTCGAGCTCGATCGCGCGGCGCAGTCGCCGTATCGCATCGTCGTGCCGGCCGGAAAATAACTCACCGACGGCTGCAATCGACTGCGCTGTCGCATCTTTGTCGTCCGACGCAACGGCGTGCCGCGCGACCTCTCTACTGCGCGCAAACGCAGCCACAGGATCATCGGCCCAAGCAAACGAGCCGGAAAAATGCAACGCGAAAGCAAGGTCTGATAACGCTGTCGCATTGTTAGGATCGCGGCGCAGGAGCTCGTCAAGAAGGTGAATGGCTTCCCTGAAATCCTCCGAGGTGAATCTCTGGATGTGCCAATGGGCCTGCATCAAGCGTTCCCAAGTACTGAGTTCGTCGGCATTCTTCGCTTGCGCCCGCTGAACTTCTGCCGCCACGATTCCAGGCGCGATTGCGCTGGTAATCTGATTTGTCATTTCGTCTTGGACGGCGAAAATGTCTTCGAGCGCGCGGTCATAACGATCGGCCCAGACGTGATGCCCGTCGGAGGCGTCGATCAACTGCGCGTTGATGCGGACGCGGTTCCCGGCTTTCCGCACGCTGCCTTCAAGCACGTAACGGACGCCAAGCTCGCGCCCCACCTGCCGAACGTCGGCGGACCTGCCCTTGTAGGTGAAGGACGAATTACGCGCGACGACGAACAGCCATCGTAATCTTGATAACGCTGTGACAACATCCTCGGCGACGCCATCCGCAAAATACCTTGTTCGGGAGCGCCGCTCATATTCTCAAAGGCGAGCACTGCGATCGATGGCTTGCTGGGCAGTGCGAGTGTTGTTGATGCGATTGCAGACTTTTCATTAGATCGTAGCCAGTAGACTCTTACCGGCCGCGCAATATTCTTCAGCGATTGCTCGCCGCCATCCTCGAAAGACGCGTCGAGCTTGCCACGCACCTGCCGGTAGGCATCGTCGGATATGCAGATGCCGCCGGGTTGCGCGATACCTTCGAGCCGCGCCGCAATATTGACGCCGTCACCGTAAATATCGCCTTCTTCGATGATGATGTCGCCAACATGAATGCCGATTCGGAGTTCAATGCGCTTGTCCTGCGGTACGGGCGCATTGCGCTCCACCATGCCGCGCTGAATCTCAATGGCACAGCGCGTAGCATCCACGGCACTTGCGAACTCAATCAGGACGCCGTCGCCGGTCCGCTTGACGATGCGGCCGTGATAGTCTGCGATCTTCGGTTCAACGAACTCGCGCCGATGAGCATTGAGCCGTAGAAGCGTGCCCTCCTCGTCGGCTCCCATTAGGCGGCTGTAGCCGGCTACGTCGCCGGCGAAAATGGCAGCCAATCGCCGCTCCACCCGCTGCTCGGCCATACCGATTGCCCCGCCAATCGCGCTATCTACCGGAAGTGTACGGCTGGCAATTCAGAGTGTCTATTAACGCACCAATGTCATTCGAATGACCCGGGCTCTCGTCAAATCTGACAGGTTAAGAAAGAGCACCAATACGAGTTAGCGCGGCTTGGGCTGCAGCGTTGTGGGAGGTTCGTGGATTCGTTGTTGCGGCAGCGTCGTGGGAG
>Ga0306923_10000550_pt1 | contig 29845 bp, 30 predicted proteins | sample sta12Can44000108_FD_203841 | JGI IMG/M metagenome (GOLD analysis project Ga0306923, IMG submission 203841) | Lab enrichment of tropical soil microbial communities from Luquillo Experimental Forest, Puerto Rico - statanox.12C.anox.44.000.108 (v2)... | ecosystem: Environmental > Terrestrial >... | reverse complement strand
GCGAGTTGGTCTTCGTGGTTTTTCCGGTTGCCGGTTCTTGCGTGCGTGGCCGGCTTGCTGCTGGTCGCCGCCGGCTGCGACGCGGAACGTCGCAAATCCGACGCGGAACTGGGCTTGAACCCACAACAGGCGGCGGGACGCCGCATCTATGACCAGCATTGCGACCAATGCCACGAGCCCTACTCCTCGCGCGGCAAGAAAGGCCCAGCACTGAAAGGCGTCTTCAAGAAGCAATACCTATCCGAGAGTGGCTTACCGGCGAACGATGACCGCGTGGGCGAGATCATCCGCTTCGGGCGCAGCAAGATGCCCGCCTACGGACAGACGCTGAACGATCAGCAGATCCAGGACCTGCTGGCGTATTTGCATACGCTGTAAAACGACCCCATGCGAAACCCGCTGACAAACAGTTCTTAAGGACTACTCAGCAGGTTTCGGACGCGAACTTCCCGCAACCACAGGCCGCCCCAAACACAGCAACCAAAGACAAAAGCGAAGACAACATTGAACCAGCTGGCTCCGATGCGAACCTGGCTCGCGATCGCGCCGCCAAGGTATCCCGTCAGCAAGATCGCTCCAAGAGTTGAGGTGCGAGGCAGCAGATACAGCAACGTGCAGACCAACAGAGTCACGCCGATCCCCGCAATGTCAGACTCCGGATAGCCCAACTGCTGAGTTGCCTTCACTACGATCGCAGGTTTCACGAGCTTCATGACTCCGTCCCACAGAAAGAACAGCGCTGCCAGGCCGCTCAGGATTTGGCCTGCCCGAATGTGCGCCTTCGAGATCACCTGACAGTTTTCCGTCGGTCCAGACATCATGCGCCCACCTGCTTTGTCAGTAAAAGACCAGTAACATTTCCTGCGGGATCGGCGAACATGGCCAACCGCGGCCCGCCCGGCACTTCGGTCGGCGGAACAACGGTCTTGCCTCCCAGACGCTCTGCCCGGTCCAGAGTGGCCTGAAGATTTTCGACCCGCACGTAGACGGAAACACGCCTGCTTCCATCATGAGCGGGGCCAACCCCACCGTTGATGCCACCCGGACCACCTCCGGTTTCAACCACGCCGTATTTCATTGGGTTGTTGCCATTGATCTTCCAGCCAAACAGGTCGCGGTAAAAGCTTTCGAGTTCGCTCCCTTCTCCACCCATGATTTCGAAATGAACGACCGGTGCGCCCATGAATCTCCCTTTCTATGCCTAATGCGATGCTGTGCTGTCGTTAGCGACGAAAGCGCTGATTAGGGAAGGACTATAGCGTCGGCGACCGAGCCGGTCTTGTATAAAAACGACAACTGGCTCTGTCCATGGGCGATTTGCGTGGGAGTCTGTCCGATGAAGCGCTTGAGGGAGCGCGTCAGGTGTGCCTGGTCAAAATAACCAAGCCGACTCACCACATCCAGAGTCGAAACGCCCTCTCGCAATAACAACGACGCGTAGCGCGCTCGCTCGATCTGCCGAAATGCAGCCTGCGTAACCCCCGTAAATCGCAGGAAATGTCGTTGTGCAGAACGCAACGACAAGTTGTGCGGCCGGCGCAGCAGAGCGTTGTCGACGATTGGATCGCGCGAGAGCAGCCCGGAATGCACAAGGCGTTTGACGAACGTCTCGGCGTTGTCGAAATCGGGATATTCCAGAGCAGACCCGTTCATCCAAAAAGAACGACCACTCGCAGCCGGCAGAGTTACATCGTTGTGATCGCGAAGACTGCCCGGCAGGAATCGCGGCATGTAGGTGCCGACCTTGAAGCGGACAGCGACCCACGCTCCTTCTGCGGGGCAGTCAAGAGGCGTGGCTGCCGTCTCCGGTCCTCGAAGAGTGAGAAAATTCTTTCCTCCAAGCCGGGTCACGACCATCTCAAAATTGTTCGCCGCCACGGAGAGGAAGGTGTCTGCTCGTTCGCTGTGGCAACGCCAGACTTTTTCAACGAAGGGATGGTCCGAGCCCCTGACCTCGAAACGTATGAAGTCGTTTTTCGCACCCTTTGCTTGGTTCGAACTCGTACCCATTCCGTTCCCCACTTGCCCCGGCAAAGCTGGAATTCGCACAGTGTACCAGCCGGAGTGCTGGCTTCGCCGGGCGGGCGCAGCTGCGGCACGGGCCGAGCTGGCGACTGCATCGTTCTCAATACGCTTGGGTTTCTCCTTGCACCCCGACTTCAGAGAGAGGCGTCGGCCGGTCATGGGATAATCTCCTCGTTGAAAACCGCCTCCAAAACCGATCTCTACCGCAAGCTGCCGTCGGTCGACGAGGTCCTGCGCCGTGATGATCTCGCCAAGATGATCGCGCGCGAGGGCCGTGGGCCGGTCACCGACGCGGCGCGAGTGGTGCTCGAGGGGGTGCGCAAGCAAATCGATGCCGGGCTCGACCATGAAGAACTCGACCGGGCGCTCTCCCGCCTGGCCGATGCGATCACCCGCCAACTGCAAAGCGCGGTGGGCTATTCGCTGCGCCCCGTAGTCAACGCCACCGGCGTCATCCTGCATACAAATCTTGGACGCGCTCCGCTGCCGGCGTCGGCTCTCGAGAACATCGCGCGCGCCACTGCGGGATACTCGAATCTCGAGTTCGATCTCGCCACCGGCGAGCGCGGCAAGCGCGACGTGCACGCCGACCGCCTGTTCCAACGGCTCTTCCAGGATGAGTCGCGAGAGGGCCGCGACCTCTCCACCATCGTTGTCAACAACAATGCGGCCGCGGTGTGGCTGGCGCTGAACACGCTGGCGGCCGGGGGCGAGGTGATCGTTTCGCGGGGAGAACTGGTCGAGATCGGCGGATCGTTCCGCATTCCCGACGTGATGGCGCAGTCGAACGGAATCCTGCGCGAAGCCGGTACGACGAACCGCACCCGCATCTCAGACTACGAACAAGCCATCAATGAAAAGACGCGCCTCCTGCTGCGTGTGCACCGCTCGAATTTTCAGATCACCGGCTTCACCGAGCAGCCTGCGCTGGAAGAACTAGTAGCGCTGGCGCGTGCGCGAAAGATTCCACTGGTCGAGGATCTGGGCAGCGGCGCGCTGTTTGACCTGCGCACGGTGGGCATCAGCGGCGAGACCGGTGTGGCCGAGAGCCTGCGCGCGGGCGTAGACGTCGTCACCTACAGCGGCGACAAGCTGCTGGGCGGACCACAGGCGGGCATGCTGACGGGGCGCGCGGACCTGATCGCACGCATGCGGAAGAATTCGCTGTTTCGCGCTCTGCGCGTCGACAAGCTCACCTACGCCGCGCTCGAAGCCGCGCTGCTGGAGTACGTGAAGGGTGACCATAGTGCGATCCCCGCACTGCGAATGATGCGAGCTTCGAAGGAAGAGGTTGGTACGCGCGCCAAGAAATTGGCCGCGAAGCTGAGGGATCTGCCAGCGCTTGAAGTCCAAGTCGTCGACGGCCAGTCGGTGATTGGAGGCGGCGCGGCTCCGTCGTCCACGCTGCCGACGCGTCTGCTGGCCGTCGCGGTCAAGGGCCTGAGCCCGGACGAGGTGCTGGCACGGTTGCGCTCCGCCCAGACCCCGGTCATCGCACGAGTGCAGGATGGGCGCGTACTGCTGGATCTGCGAACGGTGTTTGCCGGAGAGGAACCGGTGATTCTTGCAGCTTTTGCGAAGGTCACGCCCGGCAACCGCCCCTAAAAGGGGCCTCGAGGGCAGCCGCTTTCAGAGAGTCGCGAAAGCGACGCCCTGATACGAGTCGCAAAACTTGTGTGCTCGGCTCCGCGCGGGGACTTGTAGCACGGGCAGCCTGCCTTGAGCTCGTGGGAAGTGGTCCCCGCCCGCGGTCCGCCCGCATCGCTAACGCCCGTGGCCACTCTTTACACCATCGGTCACTCCACGCGCACCCTCGACGAGTTGATTGCCGTCCTCAAGGCCCACTCGATCGAAACGTTGGTCGACATCCGCGCATTTCCCATGTCGCGCCGCTTGCCGCATTTCAACCGGGAGTCTCTCGATGCCGCGCTAGCCAAGGCCGGCATTCGTTATGTGTGGATGAAGTCGCTCGGAGGATACCGCAAGACGATCCGTAAAGATTCGCCGAACACGGGCCTGCGCAACGGCTCTTTTCGCAACTACGCCGATTACATGCTGACGCCTGAGTTTCGAGCGGCGGCCGCTGAACTGGTCAAACTGGCGGAACCCTCGCGCACCGCCTACATGTGTGCCGAGCGAGCTTGGTTCCAGTGCCATCGCATGCTGGTTTCTGACTGGCTGACTGCGCACGGCCACGCCGTGCTGCACATTGAGAATGAACGTCCGCCCAAACCTCACCGCTTGACTCCTGAGGCCCACCTGGCGAACGGCCAGGTCCTGTACACGGCCGATACGCTTTTTGAGTGAGGACGCGGGCGAGGGTGCCCGCGCCACATTCGACTGTGCTAACGTTGCACTGATGATCGTTGGCACGGGCATCGACATTGCCGAAGTTCCCCGCATCCGCGAAACCATCGCGCGCCATGGTGAACGCTTCCTCAAACGCGTGTTCACCGAGGGCGAGATCCAGTACTGCGAGTCGAAAGCCAATCGCGTGGAGCGATACGCCGCGCGCTTTGCCGCCAAGGAAGCCGGGATGAAAGCGATCGGCACGGGATGGAATCACGGCGTGCGCTGGCGCGACATTGAGGTCTGGCGCAAACCGGGAGGCCGCCCGACGCTGCTGCTACACGGCAAGGCGGCCGAATTTGCCGCGAAACTGGGCGCCCGGAACATCGCCCTTTCCCTGACGCACACCGCCGAGCAGGCCATGGCGCAGGTCATCCTGGAAAACTGAAAAGGCCTGTCTGCTAGACTGGCGCTCCACCCCAAATCATGGCCACCACGGTATCCCCAGCCCAGCCGGCACTGGTTCCACTCACCGACAATCCCCGCGTCTTCCTTGTTGCCATTGGCCTGAGCAGCTTTGCGGCCCTGCTGCTCGAACTGGTATTGACCCGCTTGTTCTCGGTAGTGCTCTTCTATCACTTCGCATTCCTGGCAATCTCGATTGCGCTGCTCGGCCTGGGGGCGGGTGGAGTGTTCGCCTACATATACAAGGACCGCCTGAACCGCACACCCACGCGTGATCTCGCCGCGCGTCTGTGCTGCTGGAATGCAGTCGCGATTCCGAGCGTGCTCGAAATCATCCTGCACGTGCCGGTTTCGCTCGAACTTTCCTGGTACAACCTGCTGAAGTTGACCGTGCTTTACCTCGCCGCCGCAGTTCCGTTTTCTTTTACCGGCATCCTTTTCTCCGTCGTCTTCGCGCGGCAAGCGGGAAATGTCACCCGCCTCTATGGGGCAGACTTGCTGGGCGGCGCGCTGGCATGCCTGGGTACGGTCCCCTTGCTCAACTGGCTGGGCGGACCGAATTCGATCCTCGCGGCCGCCGCGATCATGGCGGCGGCGGCCCTCCTCTGGGCCACCAGCTCGGCCACCCGCAAAACGGCTGGCCTGCTGGCCGGTCTAGCGGCCGCACTGATTCTGGCCAACTACTCCGGGCGGTTCATCGACGTCATTTACGCGAAGGGAGTCCTACGCGACAAATCCTGGGTGGAGTTTGCGCGCTGGAACGCGATCTCGCGCGTCGAGGTGGACCGGCAAGGGGAAGGCGGCAAGGCCATCGTGATCGACGCCGACGCCTCCACGTACATCATGAACGTCGACCCACACGGCTGGCAGGGCACGGACTGGCAGAAGAATCTGATGGCTGCGCCGCCTGCACTCGCGAACGTGCTACGCCCGCGCGGGGAATTCGCCATCATCGGTCCGGGCGGCGGAGTGGACGTCCTGCGAGCGGTGGCCAATGGCAGCCCCAGCGTAACCGGGATCGAAATCAATCCCATTATCGCGGACACGATCATGCGCGGCCGCTACGCCGCGTATACGTATCACCTGTACGAGAGGCCCGAAGTGAACCTGCAGGTGACGGACGGTCGGTCGTTCGTGCGCAACGCAAAGCAGACCTTTGATGTGGTGCAGATGACGCTGGTCGATACCTGGGCTTCCACCGCCGCCGGCGCCTTCGCGCTCAGCGAAAACAGCCTGTACACCGCCAATGCGTTCCGCGAATACTTCCGGCACCTGAAGCCCGATGGCATGATCGCCATCACAAGGTGGGAATTCCGCCAGCCAAGAGAGGCACTGCGCGTGGTTTCGGTTGCGACCGAGGCGCTGCACCAGATCGGCGTGGCGAATCCTGCCCGTCATTTCATCGTCGTCTCGCAGGGCGCTCTCGATGAAGACGGCATCGCGGTCGTTGTCCTCGCCAAGAAATCGCCGTTCACAGCGGAGGAAGAAGCCCGCATCTACGAGCACCTCGATGACAATCCCGACCTGGTGGCTTTGTACACTCCGTCTTCTCCGGGGCAGAACCCGTTCTCCGATCTGATTGCCCGCAACGATCCGTGGGCCTTTGCACGCGAATATCCCTACAACGTTGCTCCCGTGGACGACGACTCCCCGTTCTTCTTTTTCACGCTCAAGACCGATCAGATCCTTCACGATGGCGGGTTGCAGAAGGGCATCGACTGGAAAGTGAATCTGGGTGTGGTGGTGCTGGGCATCGTTTTCTTGATTTCGATTGCAGCAGTGGTGGGTTTCCTTCTCGTGCCCATGGCCTTGCGCGGCGGAAGGATGAAGCGATCGCCGGCCATGTTGTACTTCGTCGCGGTAGGGCTAGGCTACATTCTGGTCGAGATTTCCTGCATCCAGCGATTTGTTCTATTTCTGGGACATCCTACGTACGCGCTCACCGTCGTGATCTTCCTGCTGCTGCTCTCAAGCGGGGCGGGAAGCCTGCTGTCCCGTCGATGGCTTTCGCAGGCGGCACGCGGATGGATTCCTCTGCTGGTGCTGATTTTGGGGATTGCCTTGAGCACCTGGGCGCTGCCGGGTTTGCTGGGCGCTTTCATCGGCGTGCCGTTCGCCATGAAACTCCTGCTGAGTGCGGTGGTCTTGGTCCCGCTTGGGTTCGCCATGGGCATGCCTTTCCCCACCGGCCTGCGCGCGCTGGCGGGCATGGTGGAAGTGGAGCTTCCCGCTGCGGAGTGCGGTGAGCCCATAAACGCCCCTGACAATTCAGTGGAGTGGGCCTGGGCCATGAACGCAGCGTCGAGCGTTCTCGGGTCCGTGCTCGCCATGGTGATTGCCATCCACTTCGGCCTGAACGTGACTCTGGCGTGCGGCGCGGTGGCGTATCTGCTGGCTTTCGGCCTGTTTCCTACGCTTGCAACCCCCCGCAGTTGAACTGCGAGCCTCCGCACGGGTCTGCTATGATCAGGCCAATTCGACCCATGTGCGCGCCCATGTCGATGACGGTCGAACGGTTGGGCCGGGCGGCATTCTCGTCCGGGTGAGGAATGCGTGCCTAGCCAGAAGCAGCTTCGATGGTCGCAGCTCAGGGTCGGCCTGACCGTCCTGTTCGCCAGCATCACGCTGGGCGTACTCATCTTCTTGATGAGCGGGACCACTGGCATCTTCACGCCGAAAATCAAGCTGAAGTCCTACTTCGACGATGCCGAGGTTCTTCGCAATGGCGCGCCCGTTCGTCTCCAGGGTGTAGACGTGGGGAACGTAACTTCGGTTCGGATCGTACCCGCGAAAGAGCCCACTCCGGTGGAAGTCACCATGAAAGTGACCACCAAGTACAGCGGCAGCATCCGCCGGGATTCGGTCACATCCATGAGCACTGCCGGTGTGCTCGGCGAGACCTACATCAACATCGACAGCTCCCATGCCAAGGGCCCCCCGGCACAGGATGGCGATACCCTGGCCACCCGCGAGACGCCTGAAATTCAGGACGTGGTGCGCGCCAGCCAGAGCACGCTGCAGAACCTTGACGCTCTGCTGAAGCGCACCGACCGCATCCTGGCCTTCGTCGAAAGCGGCCAGGGATCGATCGGCAAGCTGATCTACGATTCGGCACTTTACGACCGTTTCGCTGAAACCGTCACCGAGTTCAAGGGCATCGTCGACGAGGTGCGCAATGGACAGGGCAGCCTCGGCAAACTGGTTGCCAATGAAGAGGCCTACAACCAGGTCATGGCTGCCATCAACAAGGTGAACGCCATGATCGACGAGGTGCAGCAGGGCAAGGGCACCGCCGGCAAGTTGCTCAAGGACCCCGCGCTCTACAACAATGCCAACGAGACCATTGCCAACGTGAAGAAGCTCACCGAAGACATCAACGCCGGCAAAGGCTCCATCGGCAAGCTGGCCAAGGACGAAGTGCTCGCGCGGAAACTCGATACCATGATCAGCAAGCTCTCCATCCTGAGCGAACGCCTGGAAGCTGGGGAAGGAACGGCGGGCAAACTCTTCAAGGATCCATCTCTATACAACAACAGCGACCAGATGCTGATCGAGACGCGGCAACTGGTAAAGGCAATCCGGGAGAATCCCAAGAAGTACCTGACGTTCAAAGTGAAGATCTTCTGAGCAGACCTGCGCGCTTCGGTATTTGAACTGCCATCCAGCCTGACCGTATACTTGTCGCCCGCCATGAAGGTTGTGGTCATCATTCCGGCTGCCGGGCTGGGCACGCGCATGCTTCCAGCCGGCAGCGCCAAGACCAAATCGCCTTCCAAGCAGTTCACGGAACTGGGCGGTGTTCCTATACTCCTGCACACTTTGCGGAGGTTCGCAGCCAGCCCGCGGGTCAGCGAAATTTTCGTCGCTCTGCGCAAGGACGAGATCCCCGGCTTTCGCGAGCGGCTGCAGAGCGAGGGAAAAGACATTCTGAAGAAGCCGGTCGAACTGGTGGAAGGTGGCGAGCATCGGCAGAATTCCGTGGCCAACGCGCTCGCGGCAGTCGCCGCCGCTCCCGACGATGTCGTGCTCGTGCACGATGCGGTCCGGCCATTCGTGACCGAGGCCATTATTGAAGACGTGGTCCGCAGCGCGGAGAAGCTCGGCGCGGCGATCGCCGGCACCCCGGCGCTCGATACGGTGAAAAAAGTCGAGCGCACCGCCGAAGGTGCGGTGGTTACGGCAACCATCCCGCGCGAGCACGTGGTGCTGGCGCAGACGCCGCAGGGATTCCGCTATCATGTGCTGAAGAAAGCCTTCGACGAAGCGATCGCCGACGGATTCATCGGCACGGATGAGGCGTCGCTTGTAGAGCGCTCCGGACACGAGGTGGCTGTCGTGATGGGTTCGCCGCGTAATCTCAAGATCACAAATCCCGCCGACATGGAGTTAGCGGAGTTCTACCTGAGGAGTGAGAAGTGAAGGGCCGCTAGCCACCGGCCGCAAGCTACCAGCCATGACGAAACCTCCATACCGCATCGGATTCGGCTGGGACTCGCATGAGTTCGTCGCCGGCGTCCCGCTGAAAATCGGTGGTGTTACCATCGCGTACAACAAAGGGCTGGGCGGCCATTCCGATGGCGACGTGCTGCTGCACGCCATCACCGATGCTCTGTTGGGCGCAGTCGGCGCCCCCGACATTGGCACCCTGTTTCCGCCGTCCGACCCGCGCTGGAAAGGCGCAGATTCGACAGTCTTCCTCGAGGAAGCGCTGAACCGGGTGAAAGCCGCCGGCTACGCGATCGGAAACGTGGACTCTTCCTTAGTCCTGCTCGCTCCAAAGATCGGGCCGCACGCCGGAAACATCCGCGGGCACGTCGCCAAGCTGCTGGGAATCGTGGTCGATTGCGTCGGTCTGAAAGCCAAGACGCCGGAGGGCATGGGGACCGATCACGCTGCGATTGCGAACGTGGTGGTGCTGCTGGAGCGGGCTACAGCGCCCAAGAAAGCAGCGCCTGCGAAGAAGCTCAAGAGCTGAAAGGGAAGGCCGCGGAGCTCTGCTCCGCTGGACAGCCGAGGCGGCTGTCCTTAGGTGGATTGGTTTCGACGCAGAGCCTTCGCTGCCTCCACCAGGGCATTGAAGATCCTGCGAGAAGGCTCGTCGTCATTCACCGAGCGTTCCGGGTGCCACTGCACCGCCAGCACAAAATGATCGGAAGCAACCCCTTCGACCGCTTCCACGATGCGATCGTTCGGGCAGCGTGCCGCAACCCGTAATCCTTTGCCAATGTCTTCGGCCGACTGGTGATGGCTCGAATTCACCGCGACACGCGCTGGAGTTTTATCTCCGTCGCTGATAATCCTCCCCAGCAGGGAGCCGGGTTCGATCACCACGTCGTGAGCGATCGCGACCTTCCGTCCCGCCGCATGATTCACGGCCGATTCGATGTGCTGCACCAGCGAACCCTGCCGGAAGACGTTCAAACTCTGCAGGCCGTAGCAGATTCCGAGCACCGGCTTCCGCCGTTCGTAGGCGTCGCGCAAGAGAAGTTCATCCACCGCATCCCGAGGTAGATCGGCATCGGCGGTTTTCGGATCCCGTTGCGCGCCGTATTTTTCGGGATCGACGTCGGCGCGGCTGCCCGGCAAGAGCAGGGCGTCACAAGTGTCCGCGAGTCGGGTTACTTCCGACGCCGGCTGATCGAGTGGAATCCGGACCGGCTCGCCACCCGCCATCTCCACCGCTTTTTCGTACTGCGGCAAGGCCCGTCCGGCGTAGTCGGGGTCGCCAGAGTGCGGCACCGGGATGGCAATGCGGGGGCGTGTCATTCGGGCTTCTAAGCTCAATTGATTGTATCGGGTTGGCGATCTACCGGCTGGCGCGCGCGATCCCGGCCAGAGTGTTGGCCTGTCGCAGATGTCGGATCTCCACCACGAGGGAAATCAGCAGCACAACCGCCCCTACCCCCAGCGCTACCGGGAACGCAACATGACGGTAGGCGAAGGGGAGATTGGCAGGCGTGTGCAACACTGCGGCTCTGGCGACCATCACCAGGATCGCCCCCAGCAGCGTCACTGCAAATGAAAGTAAAGTCAGCAGAAAGGTCACAAACAGGGCCCGGGCGGGCACACCATACCAGTGTGGCCGGGGTATAGATTGGGCAACCGGCATACAGTATTAGACTACACCGCCGCGGCAGGGCTATATGTATGCTGCGTTACAATAACCGGGTATGTCTCAGGCCGCTCCCGTGCTGACGCGGACGCCCGCAGAGGTCGTTCGTCTAACACCCGTTACCCAGGCCTCGAATGGCATCTGTTTTGCCATGTCGGGCGAGGTTACCATCTCCGATAAGGACCTGGACCGCATGGTCGCGGCCGTTCCGCGTAATGCTGCGGCGGCCCTGGAGCGCAAGGCGTACTACTTCGTGCCGCTGACCGTCAGCCAGGGCGATGACACCATCATTGCGGACCGCTACGACGTGGTCTTGAGCGACAATGCGGTCTGCCACCGGAATCTGAACCTCGGTGACGCCCAGTGCGTCTTCATTTCCACCCGGCTCATGGACGACCGCTTCTCGGTCGCGTTCGAGTTCTACATCAACGTGGGCCATGCCATGGTGGAGCGGATCGGCGTATCGCAGGCTTTCGCGGATCTGGCGTGGAAGCAGGTGGAAGCCGGGGTCCGGGGGGAGACTTCGCTGGATGCCTGGGATGCCCGCAAGGCAGCCACCGCCGGCGGTCCCGACGCCGAGAAATACAAGAACGAGTATTTCGCGGCTGCCTTTTCCGACGCGATCTCGATCTATCTGCTCTCGCTCTATCTCGATGTGGACTACTATGACCTGCGCGAACGCGACTACCCGCTACTGGCGCCCTCCGCGATGGCCGAGCGTTTGAGGAAGGTAGCTGAGTTGTTCCCACCGAACCCGGGATTCGAGTTCGCGATCTACCACAAGCGCAGAACGTAGCGTCGGCGCAACCGCCCCGGCCTCCGCAAAAGCGCGGAAGGCAGCGCCACCCGGCGGCTTCAAATTCCCTTTGGAGGCTGCACCTCGTGTGAGCCAATGGGAGCTGACTGCTCTTCGAAGGTCAACCGAGACGGGCTCGGCTTCCCCGGCGCGTATCGAATTCGGACGTTTCGATCTTTCCAACCGCGGACTGCTGCCTAAGCAGCATCTTCGTTGCGACCGGGCACTGTGCAACACCTGCATAGCACTCACCATCGACAGAATAGGAATAGCTCAACTCGCCCACCCAATATGTGGTACGACCCTCCCCACCAGCTTTGAATTGGCGTGCTCTACGGTTCCCGAAGCGACCGGCCAAGCAGCGGCATGGCTGCGTAGGCGACGTTTGGGAGTGACGGTCAGCCGTCGGGTCCCCCACCCCCGAGCAAAGAGGGCTGCCGACAGCAGCCTCCAGAGGGGTTGAAACAATTCCATAGAATCAGCGGACCAAGGTCGAAAATTGCTGCTTGAGACTCTACAATCATCCGTCCATGCCTGTCACCGTCCGCTCCTTCGCCAAGATCAACCTCGGCTTGTGCATTGGTTCGAGCCGTCCGGACGGCTTTCATGAACTGCGTACCGTTTACCAGACGATTGCGCTGCACGACATTTTGCGCCTGCGCATCGAACGCGGATCGGGGATAGAAATCCGCTGTGCTGATCCTCGCGTGCCTACTGACCAGACCAACACCTGCTATCGCATGCTGGAGCGGGCGATGTCGGCCCTGGGGGCGAGGGTCCGGGTCGTACTGGAAATCGAAAAGAGGCTTCCGGTGCAGGGCGGCCTGGGAGGTGCTTCAGGCAATGCGGTTTCGGCTCTGCTCGCCCTGGAGATCGCCCTCAAGAAGCGCCTCTCTCCCGCCGATCGCCTGCGCGTGGCAGCCGAAGTCGGTTCCGACGTCCCTCTGTTCCTGGTGGGAGGAACGATTCTGGGCGTCGGCCGCGGCGAAGACGTCTCCCCTTTACCTGATCTTCCGTCCACGTCATGCGTGATTGCCACCCCGGAGATTGGCGTGTCAACTCCGCGAGCGTTTGCGGATTGGGATGCCAATGTGTCGAAATTGACGCTTTCCGACCTCTCCGATAGAATAAAAGAGTTCAGCCGTCAGGCTTCCGCGTGGCTGAGCAGCGTTCCCGGGCATTCCCGCGGACGCTTATCCGGTGTCCCTGCCCGAGGCAGGGGCCGGGCCGAGATCCTGCTTCTCGACCTCGTCCGTACCGGGATCGAAAACGACTTCGAACAGGTCGTCTTTCCGCAATATCCCGTATTACGCGACGTGAAGTGTGCACTCGAGACGTCAGGCGCGACTTACGCGTCGCTTTCGGGGTCGGGCTCCGCGGTGTACGGGATTTTCGGAACCAAGGCGGCAGCCGAACGGGCGGCTACGAAGCTCCGAAAACAGGGCGTTCCGGCCCAGGCGACGGTCACATTGACGCGCGCACAGTACTGGAAAAGGGTTCAAGTTTCGAGTCTCTCGTTTCGAGGGGAGGGTGAAACTTCCTCTTGCAACTCGAAACTGGAGACTTGAAACTGTAGTCATACCGTTCCAACTGGGCCGTCGACTAATGGTAGGTCAAGTGCCTTTGGAGCACTTTGTCTAGGTTCGAATCCTAGCGGCCCAGCCAGCTTTTGCGAGTGGTGAGCACCCAGGCGGGTCGAGCGAGAGGCGGATCACAATGCCTCCCCAGCCGTAACCCGAAACCGGAACTTCAACCTAAGTCTACGAGAGAGCCCATATGGCAACTTTAGCGACGCCGGCGGAGAAAAAAGGCCAGCAGGTGCCTGAAGAGAAGAGCGAGCGCAAAGCGCGCCCGCGCGTGGACGAAAAATTCAAGATCTTCAGCGGGACCGCGAACGAAGCTCTAGCTGATGAAGTCTGCCACTTCCTGGGACTGACGCGCGGTCAAGCCATGATCACGCGCTTCCGGGACGGCGAATGTTATTTGCAGATCCAGGAGAACGTGCGGGGCGCAGATGTCTTCGTCATGCAGCCGACCTGCCGTCCCGTGGACGAGCACTTGATGGAATTGCTTTTGATGATCGACGCGCTCAAGCGCGCTTCGGCCAGGCGAATCACGGCCGTGATTCCCTACTACGGTTACGCCCGCCAGGACCGCAAAGACAAGCCGCGCGTGCCGATCTCGTCGAAGCTGGTAGCCGATTTACTCACCACCGCTGGGGCGGATCGCGCACTGGTCGTCGATTTGCACGCACCGCAGCTACAAGGCTTCTTCAACATTCCGGTCGATCACCTGTTCGGTTCGCCGGTGTTGGTCAGCTACTTCAGGGAACTGAACCTGCCGAACCTGACCGTGGTCTCGCCCGATGCGGGCGGCGTGGAGCGTGCCCGCTTCTTCGCGAAGAAGATGGACGCCGCGCTGGCCATCGTCGACAAACGCCGCGTCGAGATGAACGTAGCAGAAGTCATGCACGTCATCGGCGACGTCAAAGGCCGCACCTGCCTGGTCATTGACGACCTGATCGATACAGCCGGAACGCTGGTAAAAACGGCGCATGCTTTGCTGGAAAACGGCGCGACTGCGGTCTACGCCTGTTGCTCGCACCCGGTTTTTTCCGATCCAGCCGTAGAAAACATTTCGCAGTCTCCCATCACGCAAGTGGTGGTCACGAACACGATTCCGCTGAGCGAAGCCGCGCAACGGGAGCCCAAGATTCACAAGCTCTCGATCGCCGGACTGATTGGCCGCGCCATTCAGTCGATTCACGAAGAAACTTCGGTCAGTAAATTATTCAGTTAGCCAGGAAACGAAATTATGTCAACGGTAATCGACACCAACACTCTCGAAGCCCAGCCGCGCACCCCGGGCAACAAAAATGACGCCCGGCGCGTGCGCGGGGAGGGCAAGATTCCGGCTGTGGTTTACGGAGCCGGTCAGGACGCGAAGGCCGTTACGGTCGATCCGCGCCAGGTGGCCCGCATCCTGAACTCCGAAACCGGCCACAACACCATTTTCGACCTCACGCTCGACGGCTCGAAGTCCAAGGCCATGATCGTCGACTGGCAGTACGAGCCCCTCAAGGGCAAGCTGCTGCACATCGACGTGAAACGCATCGCCATGGATAAAAAGCTGGCGGTCCTGGTCCCCATCATGCTGAAAGGCGAAGCTGCGGGCGTGAAGCAGCAGGGCGGCATCCTCGAGCAGATGCTGCGCGAAGTGGAAGTCGAGTGTCTGCCGACAGACATTCCCAGCCACATCGACGCCGATGTCAGCGAGCTGGTGTTCGGCAAAGTGCTGCGCGTTGCCGACCTGCCGCACAGCGACAAGGTCAAGTTCCTGACCGACCCGAACCAGCCGGTGGCGCACGTCACCTCGGTGAAGGAAGAAGTGGCTCCGACGCCTGAAGCCGCCGCAGCGGAGGCAGCAGTTCCCGCCGAGCCCGAAGTCATCAAGAAGGGCAAGCAGGAGACTGAGGAAGAAGCCGGTGCCGCTGCTCCCGAGAAGCCAGAGAAGGCCGAGAAGAAGGAGAAGAAATAGGCTACGAGCCGCGAGCTGGGAGCTACTAGCAAGCCGTGAAACTGATCGTCGGACTAGGCAATCCTGGCATCGAGTATCAGTTCACGCCGCATAATCTCGGGTTCCTCACGATCGACCGCATTGCGAGCGATGGCAACGTCGAGGTGAGGAACCATCAGTGCCGCGCCCTGACGGGCCGGACGCAGATTGAGGCTGTGCCGGTTCTTCTGGCCAAGCCCGATACGTTCATGAACCTGAGCGGCATGGCCGTGAAGGAGCTCCTGGACGAATATCAGTTGCGTCCGGAGTCGGACCTGGTCGTGATTTACGACGAGCTGGACCTGCCATTCGGGACGATTCGCGTCCGCGAGCGAGGCAGTTCGGCGGGGCACAACGGGATGAAGTCGATCATCGGGGCGCTGAACACGCAGGAGTTCCTGCGGATTCGCCTCGGGATCGCGCCCGAGAAACGAATTTTGAAGCCGTTCAGCAAACGGCAATTGAAGGTCGTCGACGATGTCCTCGACCTGGCGGCCGAGGCGGTAAAGGTGATTTTGAGGGAAGGTCCGGCGGCGGCCATGAACCGCTTCAACCGCAAGAACGACGATGATGCGGAGCCGGGCAGGACGTAGAAGACTTGGAGAAAACGAATGAATCGTACCTATGAATTGATGTTCATCGTTCGCCCGGACATGGCGGAAGAGGACCTCGATAAGCTGATTTCGACCCTGGAGACGGCGGTCTCCACCACCAGCGGCACCGTGAAGAGCGTCGAGCGGATGGGCAAGCGCCGTCTCGCCTACACCGTGCGCCGCTTTCACGAAGGCGTCTACATCCTGCTGACGGTGGAGGGCACGGGCGCGGTAATCCACGAACTCGAGCGCCGCCTGCGCGTGACTGAGCCGGTGATCAAGTTCCTGAGCGTGCGCATCGATGAGGACCAGAAGCGCCTCGACAAGATCAAAGCGATCCGCGACGCGCGCAAGAAGACCTCGGCCGCTCCGGCAGCTGCCCCTGAGGGCGGAGAGCCTGCGCCAGCGACGGCCTAGTCGAACGAAACGAAATTCAAAGCCGCGGGCGAGGGCGCGCGCGCTACAAGGGAAGGAGCATCATGGCAGAAGAAACGAAAGCACCGACCGCAACGTCCGAAGGGCCGGGAAGTTCCGAAGGTCATGGCCCACGGCCGGGAGGGCGCGGACCGCGCCCCGGCGGCCCTAGCGGTCCCCGCGAAGGCGGACGCAAGTATTTTCGGCGCAAGAAGGTCTGCAAGTTCTGCGTCGAGAAGATCGAGAACATCAACTACAAGGACGTGCGCCTGCTGGCGCAGTTCGTCGCCGAGAGCGGAAAGATCGTGCCGCGCCGCCTGACCGGGGTCTGCACTCCACACCAGCGCCGGCTGTCGACCGCCATCAAGATGGCGCGCAACATCGCGCTGCTGCCGTTCGCCGGACGAGCCATGTAAAGCAGACCGGGTTTTGTTTTTCAAGTTACCCGATTCCAAATTGCACAATTACGAAATTAGGGGTTACTCGATGGAAGTCATCCTGAAAGAAGACGTTCCCAAGCTCGGATCGCGCGGTGACGTAGTGAAGGTCGCCGAAGGCTACGGGCGCAATTTCCTTTTGCCCCGCAAGTTGGCGATCGAAGCCAATGCCGCCAACAAAGCTGTCATCGAGCAGATGAAGGCAGCTGCTGTCCGCCGCTCTGCCAAGGAGAAGCACGAAGCCGAAGCTCTCGCGAAGCAGTTTGAGGGGCTCTCCGTTTCGTTCCAGCGACGCTCGGGCGAGAACGATCAGCTCTTCGGCTCGGTCACGTCTAGCGACATCGCGGAAGCGCTCGAGAAGAAGTCTTTCCACATCGACCGGCGCAAGATCCAGCTGCACGAGCCGCTGAAGTCGGTGGGCGAGTTCGAAGTGCCGGTGAAGTTGCACAAGGACGTGGCGGCTCACGTTAAGGTCGTGATCGAAAAAGAAGCCACCGAGTAGCCATCGCGAAGCGGCGGACTGCGCTCTCGGATTTTTTCGGCACGCGTCGGCCGTTGCTTTTGCGTGTTCCCTCGATTCCGACTGCGGCAAAAAGCTGGACGAGAGAGCAATCGGGTTCCCGTTCGGCGTAGGATTCATCAACTTTTTACATTTTCTTGGCATTTTAGACAGTGTGCGACTGTCTAATTGATGTGGGCGGGGATTCTACTGGGTCCCCAAACGCAATTCTGTCAGCAACTTGCAGAAACTCGGCGGACAGGCAAGAATCTTGCCAATCCGGCTGGCGGCCTGCTCACCGATAGGGTTCTGTCCCGTCCATTCTTATGCATAGCCCCACCAACCAAGGGGATCTGCCGAGGACGAAGGACAGAGAATGCCGGCCGAAGCGTGGGCACTACCAATGACGGTTGGCGATCGTTCCTATCCGGGCGCGAGAGACGCCCGGCCAAACCAGGGTACAACCCAGGACCCCGCGACTCGGGGCCACATGGCTGGGCAAGGTAACCGCATCGACGACACGATGTTGATCCGCGAGGCGCAGCGCGGCAACCGCGCAGCCTTCGAGGAGCTCGTTCGTCACTACGACCAGGCCGTATTGCGCCTGGCCCTCCACCTCACCGGGTCGGAACACGACGCCCAGGACATCTTTCAGGACGCCTTCCTCAAGGCCTACAAGAATGTAGGCAGCTTCCGCTTCGAGTGTTCCTTCTACACCTGGATTTACCGTATCGTTACGAACCTGTGCCTGGATCATCTGCGCAAGCGCCAGGTGCGCAAGGAAGACGCGCCGGTCTCGACCGACGCATCCGGCGAGGAGTACAACCTGTTGGATCAGGTTCCGGATGGACGCGCCGGAGCGAATCCCGAGCGCGATCTGATGCGGCGGCAACTCGGGGCCCGGATCAATGGCGCGCTCGAGAAACTCACGCCCCGCGAGCGGATGGTTTTCGAGTTGAAGCACTATCACGGCCTGAAGCTGAGGACCGTGGGAGAGATTTTGAACACCACGGAAGAAACGGCGAAGAACACGCTCTTCCGGGCCACGCAGAAACTGCGCGGCGCGCTGGCCGACTTGCGCTGATGTCAGAAACCCAGGTTAGCGTCCAGAGAACGGACGCGAACCGGGCGCACAAAACGAGTTTGATAAGGAGTAGCCCCGAAGGGGTGCAATTATGAAGTGTGAATGGGTACAAGAAAACATTCTGCTCTACATTTATAACGAGCTCGCCGACGACGCTCGTTATGAACTGGAGCAGCACCTGGGCCGTTGCCCCGAGTGCGCTGCGGAACTGAAGTCGGCGCGCGCCTTGCACGCAACCCTCTCTAAGCTGCCGGTGGCCGAGCCAACGCCGAACCTGCTTGCGGCCTCGCGAATGCGTTTGCAGGAGGCGTTGGAAACCGCGCCGCAGGGCGGATTCTGGCAGCGGCTGGTCTTCGACCCGAGCGCCTGGCTGCGGCAGATTCGCTTCTCCCCGGCAGTGGCGGCAGTGGTTTTCATGATTGGCTTCGGGGGTGGAGCTGCAACCATGATCAGGCTGCGTCCCACCGACGACCAGGCTCACCGCATCCTCGACATTCCTCGAACCACCGAAGCCTCCATCAGCGGCATCCGCTCCGTGACCCAGGAACCCGGATCCAACCAGGTCACCATCAAATACGACACAGTTCAGACCGAGCAAGCCCAGGGATCGGTCAACGATCAGCGCATCCAGCAACTGCTCTTGTTCGCCGCGCGCAGCAACTACAGCTCGGGCGTGCGCATGGATTCCGTTGACCTGCTGACCCAGAAGCCGGACGACACCCGCGTCCGCGAGGCTTTGATGTACGCCCTGCGCTACGACAACAACCCCGGCGTGCGGCTGAAAGCCATCGAAGGCTTGGGATCGTATGTGAAAGATGACGTCCGCGTGCGCAACGAGGTATTGAATGCTCTGATCGCGGACCAAAACCAGGGCGTGCGGACCCAGGCTCTGCTACTTTTGGAGCCGGTCAAGGCCGACAGCAGCGTCCGTGCTGCCCTACAGCATCTTGCCCAAACGGACCAGAACCAGTACATCCGTTCGCAGGCGCGCACGGTGCTCGCGCAATTGCCGGAGATTGATTAGGTTCGTATCAGGGCGTGGCTTCAGCGACGCCAAATTTGTTTCGCAGCAAACGCCCCTTTAGGGGTGCACAGACACAACTCGGAGCTCCGGCTCCCCCAATACAGGAGGACCGCCACCCAACGGGACCAGCAAGACCCAGAAGTTACGGCATCAAACCATGCAAACTAAGTTTTCTCAATTCATCAGAGTTTTCGCCGTCGCGGCATTCCTGGTTTCCATCGCCGCCGCCCAGCAGACCCGTGTATTTCACGAGGGCGACGCGTGGACCGAGGAAGTCACTGGATCGCTGCCGGCGGCCAGAAACCTCAAGGTTCAGGTCGATTTCGGCTCCGTTCGCGTGCAAGGCAGCTCGCAGCAGGAAATTACCTACGTCATCCGGACTCACTCTTATACTTCCAACGAGAAGCAAGCCCGGCGCGAATTCGAAGCCTACAAAATCAACGCCTCCTCTCACGGAGACAGCGCTGTCATCGAAGGCAACTGGGAAGGCGGCCACAATCATTTCTGCTCCGGCGAGTTCGTCATCAATGTTCCCCGCGGCCTCGAACTAGCCAAGCTCGAAACCTCCGGCGGCGGTGTCTCTGTCAAAGGAATTTCCGGCCGCGTAGAAGCGGAAAGCGGCGGCGGCAAGGTCCAGCTTGACGACATCGGTGGCGCGGTCACCGCGCAGACCGGCGGCGACAGCATCGAGATCGGCACCGTCAACGGCGACCTGCACCTGGAAACGGGCGGCGGCAAAATCTACATCAGCAATGCCAAAGGAAAGGTCGACGCCTCCACGGGTGGCGGCAACATTACGCTGGTCTCTGCCGCGCAAGGAGCCACACTCGAGGCCGGCGGCGGCAACATTGACGTCAAGCAGTGTGGCGGCAAGCTCAAAGTTTCCACCGGCGGCGGCAACATCGAACTGGGCGACATCTCGGGCCCGGTTGAGATGGAGACGGGCGGCGGCAGCATCCGGCTCGGCTGGGCCAAGGGTGTCGTTCGGGCTGAAACCGGTGCCGGACGCATTGAACTGAACAGCATTTCTTCGGCACGGGCCCAGACTGGCGCCGGAGCGATTCTGGCGAAATTCACGGCCTCGAACGGCGAGCGCATGGACTCGGTGCTTGAGACTTCAGCCGGAGACATCGTTGTCTACATCGCACCGGACGTGGCCCTGACCATCCGCGCCAGCATCGATCTCGCGAATGGGCACAGGATCATGTCCGACTTCAGCGACATTCGTGTCACGAGCGAAGGTGGCGACTGGCCCGGACCCAAGAGTTTCAGCGCAGAAGGCAAGCTGAATGGCGGTGGCCCTACACTGAAGGTGCGCACCACCACCGGGGACATCAAGTTCCTGCGCGCCAGCCGCTGACCAGATCCGGGGCGGGCCTGCGGACTCGCCCCGAGACAATTCGACTGTTCCAATTCCGGAGGTCTGCCATGCGCCGATCCCTGCTCCTCGCGATTTCAGCTTTTTTGGTGTGGCCGCTGGTAGCCTCTGCCGACCCTTGTCCCATCCACGATCAGAGCGCCAACACGCGCGAATCCGGCCTGCTGTCCTGGGACACCGGTTTCTCCGGAGACGACGAGAACACGGGCGCTTACATGGGGGTTGATATTGCCGACGTCACGACCGACCGCCTTTCCGCCCTCAAGCTCAAAGACGAGCGCGGTGTCGAAGTCACCATGGTCGATCAGGACGCGCCCGCCGGCAAAGCTGGGATCAAGGAACACGACGTGATCCTGACCATGAACAGCACCACCATCGAGAGTGGCGCCCAGCTTCGCCGCATGATCCGCGAAACGCCCGCCGGACGCATCGTCACGCTAGGGATCAGCCGCGACGGCCAACCCATGACCCTTAAAGTCCAGCTCGCCGCTCGCAAAGCGGTCTCCTGGAATGCGGGCCCGAAGAACTTCAAGTTCGAGATGCCCGCCATGCCGAACATGTCGAACTTCGATGTTCCGGTCTCGGTGGTCGTCGTTCACTCTTCGGTTCGTAGCGGGCTCATGGTTGAGAACATCACCCCGCAGCTGGGTGAATACTTCGGTGCCAAGGATGGCAAGGGGGTGCTGGTCCGCTCGGTCGAGAAGGGCAGCCGCGCCGAGAAGGCCGGATTCCGTGCCGGAGACGTGATTGTGCGCGTCAACGGGCAGACGGTGCATGACACGAGTGATTTCAGCCATGCCATCCGGTCCACGAACTCTGGCAACGTCAGCGTGGGGATCATCCGGGAGAAGCGCGAGCAGAACCTCACCCTGCCTTTGCCCGAGCGCAAGGATTCGGGCGAAATGTTCGAGGAGAGTTTCGATCTGCCCGAGTTTGATGCCGAGGCCAACTTCGATTGGGCAAAAATGCGCGATGAACTTGCGGAGGTCAAACCGCAGATGCAGTTCGCCATCGACCAATCGAAGCACATGCTGGAGAATTTGAAGCCCGAGATCGAAAAAGCAACCCGGGAGGCGCAGGAGGAAGTCGAGGGGCAACGGCCGGAGATCGAAAAAGCTATCCACGAGGCCCAGTCAGCAGCCAGCCGCGCCAGAGAGGAATTCTCGAGGGATCAGCGGGCGTTGCGCGAGCAAACCAGAAAACTGCAGAAGGAATTGCAGAAACAGCAGAAGCAGCAGCGGGAAAGCCTGCGGGAAAATCGCAAACGGATGGAACGGCTGCGGCACGAACTGCACGGCGACTGGATGCAGATTTAGCTGGCTTCGGAAAACCTCAGGATTTGCATCCGGGCATCGCTTAGCGATGCCGCAAGTGGTTTCGTTTCCTTCGCCCCTTCAGGGGCTGTGGCGACTTCGACTCTGTCGGTTGTGCTAGGCGGGTCGCTGGAGAAAAGCTCTTAACCGCAAAGGACGCAAAGAAAGGCCGCAAAGGACGCTAAGAAACCCTTCGCGCCCTTTGCGGTTCAAGGACTTTCTTCGACGACGAGATGCTCACTCTGACGCACCCTGCGCCGCCGCCCTGTAGAGGTGCGGCCCCAGCAGGACGCGGTTGCGCCCGCCCTGCTTCGCCGCGTACAGCCCGGCATCCGCCGACTTCACCAGATCGTCTCGGGTGATCCCGTGGTCCGGAAACGTCGCGACTCCCGCGCTGATGGTGACCGATCGCGGCACCCCCGGGAACTGCCAGTTCTCCACCAGCCTTCGCAGTTTCTCGGCAACCTGCAGCGAATGCTGCGGATTGGTCTGCGACAACAGGATCGCGAACTCTTCGCCGCCATAGCGGCAAACCACGTCAATCTTGCGCAACTGTCCGTGAAAGATCGACGAAACCTGCCGCAGCACTTCGTCTCCCAGCAGGTGTCCGAACTCGTCGTTCAGGCGCTTGAACTGGTCGATATCGACCATCAGAACGGCCATCCCCGTCTTGAAACGTCGCGCGCGATCAATCTCCTCCACCACACGCAGTTCGAAGTAACGCCGGTTGAAGATGCCCGTCAGCCCGTCCAGGTAGGCGAGCTGCTTCACTCGGTCCACATAATGCGCGTTCTGGATCGCGGTCGCGCAAATGTCCGCTACCGCTTCCATCGACTCCACATCGCCTTGCTGGAAGTTGCCCGGCTGCTCGCTTTCCAACATCAGCACGCCCAAGGTCTGGCCGAACGACACGAGCGGTATACACATCCGTGATTTCGTTTCCTGGTAAAACCCCACATATTCCGCACAGGCCCCCACGTCTTCTTCAATCAGCGACTTGCCACTCGACAGCACACGCCCCCAAAGCCCCGTGGTCGCAGGAAGTTTGCCTCCGGCGCTGGCACAGGCGGTAAGTCGTCCGTGATTGGCCCGCAACAGCAGGCCATCATCGTCCCGCAAAAGCACCGACACGTGGCCAACCTGGAAGGTCTCCTGAATCACCGTGCAGACCTTGATCAGCAGGTCTTCCTGGTCGAGCACGGCCGTGGTCTCGCGCGCGATCGCGTTGATCACTTCCAGGTGGCGCGCCCGCTGGCGTTCCAAGGAATAGAGCTGTGCGTTCTGCAGCGCCATCGAAGCCTGCGTGGAGAACAACGTCAGCAGATCAATGGTCTCATTGCTAAAGTGGTTTAGGTTCTCGCTCTGGCAGTCGAGCACACCCACCACCTCATCGCGCACCATCAATGGAATGGCCAGCTCTGATTTTGTGCTCTGCGCTGAAGTCACATATTGCGGATCTTTCGACACGTCCGGGCAATAAATCGGCCGTTTCTGGCGGGCCGCCGCCCCGGTGATCCCTTGCCCCAGGGACAGACGGGTCTGCTCGTGACCCTCATCCCAGCCAACCTGGCAGCGCGGATAGAGTTCATTCGTTTTCTTGTCGAGCAGCAGGATCGCCACATTCTGGAGATGGAAGTAGTCGCGCGCGATCTGCAGGATCTGGCGCAGCACCTCGTCGAGGTCAAACGTGGACAACACCGCCTGACTCGCGTCATACAGGATGGCGATCTTTTGCATTTTGCTCTCAGAGAGTTTAGCCGCTCCGGCTCAGGTTACCGAGGTGCCCAAAGTAACCAGCCTGTGGGGCGGACACTGTTGTCCGCCAACGCTTCGGTGCAATGTCCGATTTCTAAGGATTTGACAGCTAGAGCTGCCGGTGCCGATGCCGCCACCACTGGGCGGTACGGATCAGCCCAAAAGCCACTACGCAGAACCAGAAATCCACCAGGAGCCCGAGGTCTACCTTGAACAGTTGGTGCCGCGCGGCAGGCGGAAGCGATGGCATCAGCACGTAATAAACCCCGTTGCCCAGCAGCACGGCCAGCAAAGACTGAAGAAAATTCGCGCTCAATATTTGCTTAGACACCGTTCCCACCCCTCGCGGCCTCTTTCAGCCGCCTGTGTGCGGTGACGAACCTGCCAGTGTTTGTCCTGTTACGATGATGAGGAATTTCCCGCATGCCCGCACTCTCCACCCCGGTTCAATACGTGAAGGGCATTGGCCCGCGTCTGGCCGAGGTGCTGTCGGCTAAGGGTATCCACACCGTCTCCGATCTGCTTTATTATCTTCCATTTCGCTATGAGGATCGGCTGAACCCCCGGGGCATCGCTGAACTGCGCCCCGGCGAAATGGCCACCGTCATTGCTGAGGTGCGCAACTCGGGCCTGTTCCGCACGCGCCGCATGCCCATCTTTCAGCTGATCGCTGGCCAGGGTCGCGCCCGCCTGAAATGTTTGTGGTTTAACGGCACCCACCTGCGCGACCGGTTCAAGCCCGGGCAGTTGGTCGCCCTCTACGGAAAAGTCGAAGCCGACAACGGCCAACTGCAGATCATCCAGCCGCAGTTTGAAATCCTGGGCGAGAGCGGGGAAGAGGGCGCGTCCGATGCCGATCAGAAGCTCGCGACCTCGCTCGAGGTTGGCCGGATTGTCCCGATCTATGAGTCCGCCGGCCAGGGACGGCTCACGGCCCGCTGGTTTCGCCGCATTATCCGCTCTGCGCTTCAGAGCATGCCGCAATCGATGCCCGACCCGATCCCCGCGGCCGTGCGTTCGCGTATGTGCCTCATCTCGCCCGTCGAAGCTCTCTGGAAGGTTCACTGGCCGGACGAGGGCGAAAGCATCGCCGACCTCAAGTCCTCGCGCACGCCCGCGCACGTGCGCATGATTTTCGAGGAACTGTTCTTCGTCGAACTCGGTCTCGAGTTCAAGCGCCGCCAGATGAAAGCGCAAACCGGAATCGCGTTTCAGCTCAACCATGCGGCGCGGGAGTCCATCAAGAAGATCCTGCCTTTCCATCCGACCGCCGCGCAGAAGCGCGTGCTCAAAGAAATCGCCACCGACATGGAGAAGCCGTACCCCATGCGCCGCCTGCTCCAGGGCGACGTCGGCTCAGGCAAGACCATCGTCGCCTTCGAAGCGACCATCATCGCCATCGAGAACGGATGCCAGGTCGCGCTCATGGCGCCCACCGAGATCCTCGCCCAGCAACACTACTTCTCAGCCCGGCGGATTCTGGAAAGCGCCGGTTATCGCGTCGTTCTCCTCACTGGATCCCTCGAGCAGGACCGCAAGCGCGACATCCGTCGCCACATCGCGCAAGGGAATGCGCATCTGGTGATCGGAACCCACGCTCTACTCGAAGAGAGCGTGGAATTCGCCAAGCTCGGACTGGTGATCGTCGACGAACAGCACCGCTTCGGCGTCATGCAGCGCCTCAAACTGATGCGCAAGTCGAACGAGGAAGGTGCCGAGGCGAAAGCTTCTCCGCACTCCAATCCCGCGCCCCCCGCGGCTTCCGAGCCTCCCGAGCCGGATGTCCTTGTGATGACCGCCACCCCGATCCCCCGCACCCTGGCGCTGACCCTCTACGGCGACCTCGACCTCAGCGTGCTCGACGAACTCCCGCCGGGCCGTACGCCCATCGTCACCCGCCGCGTCTCGGATGAACGCTCAACCGAAGTCTGGGATTTCGTCCGCAAGCAGGTGGCTGCAGGACATCAGGCCTACATCGTCTACCCCGTCATCGAGGAAAACGAAGAGCGCGAACTCAAGGCTGCGCTCAAGATGTACAAGGACCTCAGCAACCAGATCTTCGCCGATCTCAAAGTCGGCCTGCTGCACGGCCGCCTCGACAACGACCTCAAAGAACAAGTCATGCGCCGCTTCCAATCGGGCGAGTTGAACGTTCTGGTTGCGACCACCGTGATCGAAGTCGGAGTCGACGTCCCCAACGCCACCGTGATGGTCATCGAGCACGCCGAGCGCTTCGGCCTGTCGCAGTTGCACCAACTCCGCGGCCGCATCGGTCGCGGCGCCGCCAAGTCATTCTGCATCCTGATGACGGGCGGCAAGGTCTCCGAAGAGGGTGAGCGCCGGCTCGATGCCATGGTCCGCACCCACGACGGCTTCCAGATCGCTGAACTCGATCTCGAACTGCGCGGCCCCGGCGAATTCTTCGGCACGCGCCAGGCCGGAATTCCGAATTTCAGGGTCGCCCGCCTGATCCGGGATCGCCAGATCCTGGAAGCCGCCAAGCGCGAGGCCTCCGCCCTCCTTGCCGGTCCCAGCTCAGAGATCTCGCAAGCTGAGATCGATCGCGCGCTGCGGCACATGCGCCACCGCTGGCAGCACAGCTATGGGCTCGTGGAAGTGGGTTGACGCCACCCACTGGATGACCGCTTGACACCTCTCAATTGTCTTGTTGCCGCAGTCCAGGTCAGCTCGAGGCTGTGCTTCCCTTCCTGATCGCAATGACTTCGCGGAGCCGCCGCGAGAGACTCACCGCCAGCGAGCGATAGAACCGCGACCCCATGTGCGGATAGAGCTCGAACAGGTCCTGCAAAGCCGACCACTCGATCGCGCACACTTCAAGTTCCCCCGACGCGGTCACGTTCGCACTGGCCACGCCGTTTTCCAGGAACGCCATCTCGCCAAGAATTTCCCCTGCCTCCAGTCGCGCGATGAAAGCCTTCGACGCCGATTCCACGCGGGCCGCCCCTTTCACCACCAGGTAAACCGTCTTGTGCTGCTTACCCGCGTGGATCAGCACGTCATCTTTCTTGAAAGTCGTGCGCTTGGCCTTGTCGACGATCAGCGTCCAGTCATTCTGCGTGACGTATTCCAGGCGGTTCTTCGCTGTCTGGAGTATGGCCAGCAACTCCTCGTGGGCGGCATCTTTCTTTGGAGCGGCCATGGAAGCTGTTCGACCCCCGAAGCCTGCATCGAAGCGAAGGTCAGGCGGGCTGAGGATATCAGAAAGCCTTTGCCTTCACAGGTAACCAAAGATTCACCTCGTTGGCCGCTGCCGCCCGATTTGCCGTCCGCTCACAATTTTGAGAAGGTGGAGTACAGCAAATCTGGGAATCATCGGAGATCTGCCCGTTCATGTCGACCGTGAAAGAGTTCAAGTGCGAAATCTGCGGCACCGTGACCGCGAATCCCATCCACTGGTTTGTCATCGAGTGCGGAGACCTCAAGCTCGCCGTCCACAAGTGGGACCTCGAGGTCGCCAGCGCACCGACCGCCCGCCATTTCTGTGGGGAAGCGCATGCGCAGGTGTTCATCAGCCGTTGGTTCGATTCGGTCTGCGTGCCGCCAAAGCGTGAGCCCCAATTTCGCTGAAGGCGCCCGCCCCATGTAAAATCTAGAGAAGCCTATGAGCGGCGCCAGCCAACTGATTCAGATCGAACTCAATCCTCCGCTGCGTCAGCCCAAGCCCGAGTGGCTGCGCGCCAAGGCGCCGGTTGGCGACAACTTCCACAATTTGAAGAAGTTAGCCCGCGGCCTGGGGCTGCACACGGTTTGCGAATCAGCCCGGTGCCCCAACCTCGGCGAATGCTGGAACCACCGCACTGCAACTTTCATGTTGCTGGGCGACATCTGCACGCGCCGCTGCGGGTTCTGTGCTGTACCCAAGGGCAAGCCGGAAGCGATCGACTGGGACGAACCACAGCGTGTTGCGGAAGCGGTAGCGACGCTCGGCCTTAAGCATGCTGTCGTCACCAGCGTGAACCGCGACGACGACAACGTCGGCGGCGCGAGGATTTTCGCCGAGACCATTCGCCAGATCCGCGCGCTCACACCCGACTGTCGCGTCGAAGTGCTCATTCCCGATTTTCAGGGACTTGAAGAGCCGCTTCGCATCGTGCTCGACGCGAAGCCGGACGTCCTGAACCACAACACGGAAACCGTGCCACGCCTCTACCGCGTAGTGCGTTCTGGTGCCCGTTACCAGCGCACGCTCGGCCTGCTCGAGAATGCTAAGAAGTTCTCTTCAGCAATGGTCACCAAAAGCGGACTGATGGTTGGACTGGGCGAGGCGATGGACGAACTGGTCGAAGTCTTCCGCGATCTCGGCGAACGCCGCCTCGATATCCTGACGGTCGGACAGTATCTGCGCCCCTCGAAAGATCACCTACCCATCGCGCGCTTCTACACCCCAGCTGAATTCCAGCAGCTGAAGACTGAGGCGCTGCGCTTCGGATTCCGCCACGTCGAATCCGGCCCGCTGGTCCGCTCCAGCTACCACGCGCACGAGCAGGCGGAAGCGACCTTAGCCGTCTGAGCACCAAGCTCTCAAAATAAACCAGGCGCAGCCCTTGAGCTGCGCCTCTGTCCCTCCGCGTTGAAGCCGAACTAGTCCGCCGGCCGCTCCGCCACCACCGGCAGCGGTTTCTTCGCCTCGATTCCGTTCGGCGCCGGGTTCGCCGGCGAAGACGCCGTGCTCACGCTGCGAGTTTGCGTCTCCGGCCGCGGCCCTGCTGTTCGCTCGTCCCACTTGCCGAAGATCATCTTCCCGGCCGTGGTCTGCAACACCGAGGTGACGGAGATATCAATCGTCTTGCCGATCATCTTGCGCGCATTATCGACCACCACCATGGTTCCGTCATCCAGATACGCCACGCCCTGGTTGTATTCCTTGCCTTCCTTCAGGATAAAGACACGCATGGTCTCCCCCGGCAGCACGATCGGCTTCAGCGAATTCGCCAGCTCATTGATGTTGAGTACGGCCACGCCCTGCAGCTGCGCCACCTTGTTGAGGTTGAAATCATTGGTGATGATTTTGCCCTCATACAACTTGGCCAGCTCGATCAGCTTCAGGTCGACTTCGCGAACGCTCGGGAAATCGTCCTCGACGATCTGAATATTCAACGACGCGACCTTCTGCAGCCGCTGCAGGATGTCGAGCCCGCGCCTGCCCCGGTTGCGCTTGAGCGAATCCGCCGAATCAGCCACCAGTTGCAACTCGCGCAGCACGAACTGCGGAATCACGATGACGCCATCGAGAAAGCCGGTCTCGGCAACATCGGCGATGCGGCCGTCGATGATCACGCTGGTGTCGAGGATCTTGTAGCTTTTCTTGGATTGCTTCTCGCCCCCGAAGATGCCACCCAGCGCCGCCAGGTTCAGCAGGTCACCCTTGTTGGCACCGACGATCAGGCCGACGTACGCCATCAAAAGCATCACCAGGATTTGCAGGAAGCTTTGGGTATGGCCTTCGGGCACGCTGTTGCGGATGACCAGCGCGAAAAGGTAGGCGCCAATAATCCCCAGAATGCTGCCGATGGCTGCGCCAATAAGACGCTTCAAACTGACCAGCCGCAACCGCCACTCGAAAATGATGACTGCCAGGCCGATCAGCGCGCCCAGCCCGGCGTCAAAGTTGGCACTCTTTCCGAAGGGCTGGATAAAGAAACAAGCAATTGCAACAATAAGAACAAATAAAACACGAACCAGCACCAAGTCCACTGGTATGGACCTCCCCGGGCAGAATCAACGCCAGTTCAGGCGCCGCACTCGGCCCGCGTTGGCTCTTGCAACCGCCAACGATCTAAAAGCGGAGCTATGAATGAGGGATGAAACGGGGCGCTCCGCAGACTCGAGGCGCGCACTCCTGCCGCCCGAGCAACCGCTAACCCCGTCAGTATATAACGCCCGATTGGGCCGAAACAGCCCCCTAAACGGGCCATGCCGACTGGCTCGACCGAGCGCGATCAGAGCTTCCCGGCCACCTGCCTGCTACACTCTTCGCGATGAAAGCGATTGTCGTCACCCGCCTGGGAGGCCCCGAAGTCCTTGAACTCCGCGACGTCCCTGACCCCACGCCTTCCGCCGGCCAGACCCTGGTTCGGGTTGAGCG
>Ga0306923_10000548_pt1 | contig 29880 bp, 27 predicted proteins | sample sta12Can44000108_FD_203841 | JGI IMG/M metagenome (GOLD analysis project Ga0306923, IMG submission 203841) | Lab enrichment of tropical soil microbial communities from Luquillo Experimental Forest, Puerto Rico - statanox.12C.anox.44.000.108 (v2)... | ecosystem: Environmental > Terrestrial >... | reverse complement strand
AGCTTGAACTCCAGCGTGTACCTGCCTCGTTTTCCGTTCCTCATCCACGTTCCCTCTCCGCTATTAAAGCAGTTTGCTAAGGGATACGTTTTGTAGGGGGCAAGCTCAGGCGGGCGCCAAAAGTCATCCGGCGACATACAGCTTTCCTACTGAGCCAGAACAAAATGGGTCTGACAATTGCACGATGGTATCGTCGATACTTTCGTATCGACGGCATTGGCAAAGTCAACCGCAAGGGACAAATCGACACAATGATGGTCGCGATCAGGATGAGGTCGAGCCAACTGATTACCGCGTCTTGGCAGAACATCTTTGCTTCTTCTTGAAGTTGTTTAGAATCAGAGTCTTCTTGGCGACTCATAATCCCTGGTGGGGGGTTCGAATCCCTCCGAGCCCACCAAAAAGGCTGCTAACAACTAAAGAGAACCAACCGCCCGCTTTCGCGGGCGTTTGCCTTTTGCAAGCTTCTGGATGTGTGCTCGTGATGCTGAAGGACCCTTTTTGCTTTCACCTGAATTAGTACTGCTCTTCCAACCTCCGAGATTTAGCGCTGCTTCCAGGCAAGAAGCGCGAAGTTGGTCCGCGTGCGAGCGGTCGACTAATGTTCTCGCCACTACCATCCCGCCGATGCTAAGGGCGGCAATTGCCTGGGCTACCTCGCGGCGCGGCCGCTTCTTCTCTAACAGACTCCGCTCCAGCACACTAACCATCGCTCGAAACACCGTCTCGAACGCAGTTCTCGCCGCGACACCACTGCGTGCGACGTCCGTCGGCAAGGCAACCATGGGACACGAATTCTCCACGTCCTCATAATGTTGCCGCGACAGGTATGCCCTCACGACTTGCGCACCAACATCGGTTGATGACAGGTCCACGTGCACGCCTTCCCAGCAGTTCTTCCATTCCGGGTCGGTGAAGAAGCAATTCAACACTTCCGCATACAAGTCGCTCTTGCTGTCGAAGTACGAATAGAAGCCGCCATGCGTGAGTCCCGCCCCAGCCATGATTTGCTCGATCGATACATTCTCAAACCCATGTCGATTGAAGAGCCTCCGTGCGCTGTCAATGATGTTCTTCTTTGTCGCAATACGATGTGCTCCGGAGTAGGGCATGTAATTCCTCCAAGGCAAACCCACGAATACGGGCAGGAAAATTGCCACGCGAAAAATATTATATTGATCATATTTTGTTTAGGTGTTGTGATTCCCTCGCCGACAAAGATCCCACAAACTCTTCTCGGCGACATCAGTCTCAGAGGAATCCGTGAATACCTTCGACAACTTACCGGTTCCAGAATGTTCTTCCAATCGACGGCAATGGTTGGTTGGCGTCGCTGCCGCAATTGGCGGCCTTGCCGTTGGCTCAAGCTATTCCTGGGCCGAGACCGGCAACGGCCTCTCACATAACGCAGACGCTATTCATCAGGAAACAGTGTTCAAGGCGAAGCCGCAGCGCATCTATGACGCTCTCACCGACGCACAGCAGTTCCAGAAAGTCCAACTGCTCAGCGGGACGATAGAAGGCATCGACCTCCGGGCCCATCCTGCACAGATCAGCCGGGAACCCGGCGGCTCATTCAGCCTCTTTGGAGACTATATCGTCGGACGGCAGCTCGAGCTCGTGCCCAATCAACGAATTGTCCAGGCATGGCGTGAGGTCAGTTGGGAACCCGGAATCTTTTCTATCGCGCGCTTTGAATTGAAAGAACAGGGACCCGAAACAAAGCTGATTTTTGACCACACCGGCTTTCCCGCCGGTAATGGCGAGCACTTGGCAGTCGGATGGAAGGCCCACTACTGGGAGCCTCTGGAGAAGTATCTGAGCTAGCGGCGACAGTTGGGTGCCCCAGACACGATCGACGATCCACGTTTGCGCTCACTCCTTTTGGCTCTTTCATGGCCCGATTCTAGCGCCCACACGCGCTATTCAGGAGCGTCTGCCTCAAGTTGTGTATCATCAGAATCTATTTCTATATTCGCCAATATTGTCTTCGGCTTCAATGTGAGGAGGATTCATCAGTCGCTAATCGTGTGCCGCCTCAGTTGGAAATGGAGAAAGCGTTCGTCCCCTAAGATAACGGTCGGAGTTGCAGTCTGGCTACTCCAGCGAGACTGTTCGAGGGAAGTTGCCTCAATAGATCAACGCTTCCGCTTTGAGCAACCCGCGATTGGAAAACGCACTATTGGCAGCCGGTGAAGGTCAGGGTTGAAGCTGTCGTTGTTCCCCCCGCCGTCACTGACAAAGGAGTGCCACCCGATGTGGAACTGGTCTGCACGTCAGAAGGAGAACAGTCAGGGAGACCGCCGCCACCCGGCACCACGGCTTGCGCATCAATCGTGTAGTCCACCGGGGCGGGAGCTGGTGGAGCAGGCTGTTGGCTTCCGCTGGTGCTGAATACCCCTACGCTCGGATTCTGCGCGGGAACCGCAAGTGTGTAGGTCACGCACTCGGTGTTCGTGGAGCAACTGCCACCCGACGCAGTGGTCACGATTGCGGTTGCCATAGACTGCGAAGCCAGAGGTATCGTTACCATAACCTGCGAACCGTTGATTTGAGCGGGCTGCAATGCAGACAAGACGATGTCCACAGAGGTAGGAGCGCTGCCGGTGCTGCTCGTGACCTGGCCCGTGATGGATGCTGGCGAGGTATTGGCGCCGGTTTCGGCCACCAGCGGTACCGTGCCGAGAGCGCTCCCCGGTTGCACGTCGGTGATGATTGTGGCACCGTAGGCTGTCCCCGCGCCATTAACCGCGGCGGCTACAACGTCATAGCTTCCCGCTGGGACTGGGCAGAAAACGAAGCTTCCATTCGAGTCCGTCACTGTTTCCATGACGACGCGATCGACGCCGCCAGAGTCTTTCTGTTCCAGAGCTATAACTGTTGCCCCACCGTTGATGGCCTGTCCGGTGACATTGTCAATCACTCTGCCGTTGATTGACGTTGAGGTAAGAGCGATCTCGCCCGCGTGCAGGACCGGCTTGAGCCGGTACTGGCCGTTGCCCTGACTCACGATCGAAGCACACGCATCGAAATCAATGTTCAGGTCTTTCGTCTGGCCGGCAGCGATGCTAAACTGCCCTCCCGCGATCTGGCCACTGGGAATCTTAATGCCCGTCTGTGATTCACTGGACAGATTAAGAGGCAGCGGCGTGGTGGGATTGGCGCTGAGCATCACGCAGTTGGCGGTCATGCCGCATCGATTCGACTGCACCGAAACACTGTTAGCGGCAAGAAATATGCGGATCTGCTGATAACTGCCGGGCTGGAGTTGCGTGGTGGATCCCAGGCTCGCCAAGAAGCATTGATTGTTAGCCTGGGCCAGCAGATCAACCTGCTGGGGATTGTTCTTCAGATTCGGCGTCAGATCAACCCATCCAGGATCGTTCGGTCCGGCAGACGAACTGGCGTGGATTTCTACATCGGTGATGGTGACGTAAATGTGGCTGAACGGCCCCGAAGGCCCGGCGCAGGTATGAGGATCGCTAACCGTGAGATTAACGGTTGTGGCCATGCTGTTGCTGGAAGTGGACTGTGAACTCGATCCGCCACAACCGCCGAAACACAAAACCATGCAGAGTACTAACCCGAATCCAACGCCCTCTTTGCTGTTGATGGCTCGCATCTCGTTTCTCCTACGCCCATAGTACGGGCAATGAAACCAGCCGCGGTCGTGCAACGAGCCGCTCCTGTCTTGGCTGAGAGTGGTTCTCTTGACGACCAGGTGGAGGCGCTGGTCCTCTTTACCTAGGAAACAACCGGGATCACTATAAGCCGAGGAAGGGCTGACCTGATTGCAGAATCAATCGGTGAATATCTGAATGCTGATTGCTTTTTTGATGGAATGACCGAAATGACGAGTCCGCCGGTTTGGGTGTGACTCCGTCTCGTATGGAAATGCAAACAAAGTTGATATGGCCACAGCGGAGCGATCCGGGTAAGTCAGTTCAACTAGATGACCACGCGCGATTTGCGTTTCCATCTGTGCACCCGCCAAGTTTCTCGAGCAAAGCGTCATCGATTCAGGATACCGAATACCGAATTTGGCTGTCCTGTCGGACGAGTCGCGGATTGATTCTATTAGCGCCCTCAACAATCTGAAAGACAAGTCCCCGTTCGATTAGTCAAATTAAAGTGATTGGTGGTCAGCGTGCGCAATGAGTCTGAAATCATGAAACCAATACGATGCTTGGCAGTTCTGATCGCGGTAGTACTTGCCGCCGCAGCGGTTTCCTGGGGAGCCGTATCTATATCGGTATCGTTCGGCCCTCCCGCGTTACCCGTATATGTTCAACCACCGTGCCCTGCCCCTGGCTACGTCTGGGTACCCGGATATTGGGCATGGAGTCCAAACTCCAACGAAGACTCCGACGAGGACTCCGACGAACACTCCCGCGAACACTCCCACGGATATTACTGGGTTCCAGGCACGTGGGTGCTTCCGCCGCAAGTCGGCGTGCTGTGGACGCCTGGCTACTGGGGCTTCTCAGTAGGACTGTATTACTGGCACCCGGGACACTGGGGACCAACAATCGGCTTTTACGGCGGCATTAACTACGGCTTTGGATACCCAGGCACCGGCTATCGTGGCGGCGAATGGCGTGGCCGCGACTTCTACTACAATCGCGCGGTCAATAACGTGAACATTACGAATGTACACAATGTTTACAACCAGACTGTGGTCAACAATGTGACCGTGAACCGTGTGGCCTACAACGGCGGCCCGGGCGGAGTCAAGGCACAGCCGACGTCGGCGCAGCTCGCCGCCGAGCGCGGCCGTCACATGGATGCTACGCCGGTCCAGATGCATAACGAGCAGTCGGCCCGCAGCGACCACAGTCAGTTCGCCTCAGCAAATCACGGCAGGCCGGCGGTTGTGGCAACTCCCAAGCCTGGGGCGCTGAACAGTCCCGAAGCGGTGCGTGCCAGTTTTCCCGCCGCCCACCGATCAGCCAATGCGAACGTAAACGCAGGACCGGGGCCGCGGCCGCCGCAGAATGAGCAACACATGCGAATGCAGCAGAACATGCCGCGTTCTCAGCAAAGTACTCCACCGGAACAATCTGCGCATAACGTGCCGTACCCGCCGAGTCACCATGCGCAAGCGAATGTGCCGGAAAGCACACAGCGCGCGGAAAACCATGCGCAGAACCACGTTTCGCAGCCTCCGTCGCATGTGACTAATGCTCCGCCGCAGGAAAGTCAGCCGCAGGCGCACCAGAAGAACGCGCAGCCGCGACATTAGCCCCAGCATCCGACAGGCGGAATGGGCCGGTTTTTATTCCCAGGGCTGAAAAAAAGGCCCCTTGCCATGGAAGCAATTGGTGCAGAGGCATTGAAGTACTTTGTCCCTGTACTGACTGGTGTACGGTTCTGTGCCGAGTCACCGGCTTCGGTCATTTCCGTCTCCGGTTCATGTCGATATTTGCTGGTGTTTGGCGCGATGACTATTTTTGCGTGACAGTCATAAAATGAGAGTTCCAAGGCCCTAAATTCACATATAGACCTGAAGCACTCAATTCATCGCCTGAGCGCTCGTATGTTGCGCCTGACAACTTGTCGATCAAGGTCCAGCCTTGGCCCGCATAATCGTTCAAAGCTAAATGGACATGCGCTTGCGCAGGACGGTCGCTCAGGTTCACGACGATCAGATATCGATCCCAATCGTTGCTCCAGTGCCAGGCAACTATATTCTGATAGCTCGAATTGTCGGGCCAGCCTCTGCGCTCGCACAGCTCCCATTGCCCTTGGCGAAACACAGAAGTGTTGATGGCCTCAAGCAGTTTCCAATAGAAATCCTGCAATTCCTCGTCGACGGGCTCTTCTGGCCGTCTACCCAGGAACACGGGCAGCCTAACCCTGCGGCCCTCGAATTGTCCTTCGTGGAAGAGCCTTGCGCCGGGCAAAGTGGACGTCGTTACCGCCGCCGCTCGCTCTTTCGCAGCCGTGAAACTCTCCGCCGCACGAGGCTCGTCGTGGTTCTCAATGAAGCGCAGAAGCTTGTTTTGATAAACCGGTTCAGCAGAAAGATGGAGGCGGACACTTTCTGCGTTGTCATGCTCGAGCCGATCATAGAGTCTTTTGTCGTAACAGAAGTCAAAGCCCTGCTGTTGCAACTCCCACTCGAGATCCCAATAAGCCTCGGCAATGAAGCGGAAGTCGGGATGCGTCTGCTTGATGGCGGGAATTACGTCAACCCAGTATTCTGTCGCCGGTCTGGCTCCAGCGCGTTCGCCCCAGGTGCGTTCAAAGACCGAGTTCAACAGCAGCATAGCCATGTCGCAACGTACGCCATCGGACTGGCTGGCAATGTCGGATAAGGTTTCTACGACGGCCCTTCTTAGACCCGGCTGAAAGGCGTTAAGTTGCACAACATCAGGCCACGCCGGGAAATACGGATCCTTCCCGCAGGCATACACGGTATCATTGACTTTGATGTAGGAAACCGGGTCATTCCGGAATTCCTCATCGCTCGCATGAATAAAGTATTCCGGATCTTGGCCCACCCAAGGGTGATCTGGCGCGACGTGATTGGGCACGAAATCCAGGATTAGACCGACGCCCCGCCGGGCAAGCTCCTGGCGGGCATCCACCAGTCCCGCAGGACCTCCAAGGTGCCGATCGACAACATAGCGGCGTATGCAATAGGGGGACCCTACATTGTCTTCCGGACGAAAATCGGGTAGCGCCCTGCGAAAATCTGCAAGGAGATTCGCATTCTCATTCGCGATCGCGATGCCCGCAGGGCTACGCTCCCAGACTCCCATGAACCAAACGGCATCAAGGCCAAAAGCAGCGATGGCATCCCATTCGGCTGACGGAACGGAGCTCAAATCAACTAGTCTCCCAGCCTTGCTGCTCAGTTCGCTGAGCCACACCCAGGTGTTGATCTCATACAAAGTGGGATATCGCGGCAAGGTTGCCATGCTCAGACTCCTCGTTTTCGCTCAAGAGTGTGGCCGTCATTAAGGGTCTTCCTCAGCCTAATGCCCCCACATGTGGATAGGGTATCCACGGTGCTCCGCACCAACCATATTAAGTCCGACTAAGGTCTGTCAGGACCTAATGCCCCAAATGTGAAAAGGGTGAGGTCTGGTGTGTCTAAAATCTCTCTCATTCCTCCCAATTTTAACGACCGAATCGAGCCGCCAGCGTGGACCGGAAATACCCTGGCAGCTTTCTCTTCTTCTAATGTCTATGTTGTGACACTTAAAAACTGACGGCTCAACCCTGACAGCGAAGTTGTGTTCCCGCTCCGATTCATATTCTTCCAGCACTTTCAGGCATTCCACCAGTTTGATCGCCAGCACTCCACATCTGCAGGTGTTTCTTTGCGGGCCGTCGCAAGAATCTGGCGTTCCGCTTCTGCAGTGGCAATTTGGCCCTTCGCGGCAAATGCAAAACCACGTGCGAAACGCCAGAATGCATTGGTCATAGCCATGCCGGGGCTCGGTGCCGGTAGCGCAAGGACCTAATCCCAACGATGGAAGCGAAGGAACATGAAGATCGGGTAGGGCGCATGGATCTCCGCCATCGGCATGTCCTAGGAGCATCGGCGCGGCGTGCGCAGCGACTTCGACGGCGGCATGTTTGGCGTGCGCGAAATCGCCGGCCATGCTGTAGCTGGCCGCGAGAAAGTGAAAGGATGGAGATCCATGCGGCTCTCCGCATAGAGAGTGGCCGCATCGAGATCGTCCGGGCAATGCCTATGCAATTCTTGCATCGCATTGGCGTACTGCGCATCAAGCCTTCTCAGGTCGACGTTTGGGTCAGACGAATGGCGCTTTGACAAAGCCTGAATAGAGCCGTCGTACCTTCCAGTGTAAAGTGGGTTGAGGCCAAACCCGTTGAACAAAGGCCTATAACCTCCCTGGTTGCGCCTTGATTGTTTTGAGAAGAATCGAGGAACTATGAACGAAAACAAAAATTAAAGTATGTTCCGTGCCCGCGATGATCGCGCGGCTCCGGAACGGCATGCGTGCAGAATGGCCGCATCATCTCAATCTCCGAGGAGGATTTTAGTAAATGGCCCGACTGCTCTCGCTGAATGTCGGCCTTCCCCGCGAAGTGACGTGGAACGGCAAGGCTGTGCGAACAGCGATCTGGAAATCTCCGTTGACCGAGCGGCGGATGGTGCGCAAGCTCAATATCGATGGCGATGCACAAGCGGATCTCGCTGGTCACGGCGGGGAGCAGCGGGCCGTATTTGTCTACCAGATAGATTCGTACCATTACTGGGAGCGCTTACTTGGCCGCGATGACTTCAGGTTCGGCCAATTCGGCGAGAACTTCACGGTCGAAGGACTTGCCGATGACGAGGTCTGCATCGGCGATCGATACCGCATCGGTGATGCAGTATTCGAGGTGACTCAACCGCGTGTCACCTGTTATCGAGTCGGCATCCGTCTAAACGAGCCTCGCATGCCAGCCCTGCTTGTGACACACCGAAGGCCAGGATTTTACTTTCGCGTGTTGCAGGAAGGTGAGGTTGGCGCTGGGGATGACATCATGAAAGTCGCTGATGGTCCCGAAGGAATCACAGTGGCCCGCATCGATGCTCTTTTGTATTTGCCCGGACATTCTCGTGAAGATATGATGCGAGCGCTTCGAGTCCCGGCACTCAGCAAGGGCTGGCAAGCTTCTTTCCAGGCGATACTCCAGCAAGACTCAAATGTGAAATCCGATGTCAGGAATCCGGGGCTCGCCAATGAGGAAGAAGCCCCCGCGTGGCAGGGATTCAAGCAGATGCGGGTCGCGGATATCCGTAAGGAAAGCGATAGCGTGACCTCCTTCTTTCTGGTTCCGATCGACGGACAACCTCTTCCTATTTCTCGGCCTGGTCAGTTCATTGTATTTCGGTTGCAAGTAGATTCGGACAGGCGGCCAATTCTTCGCAGCTATTCATTGTCCGACTTGCCATCCAGCGACCACTTCCGCATAAGCGTTAAGAGCGAATCGAATGGAATTGGAAGTTCGTTTCTATGCACTCGCGTAGGCGTGGGCGATGTCCTCGATGTCAGCGCACCACGTGGCAGCTTTACTCTGGGGTCGGGCGACGACCCTGTTGTTCTACTGAGCGCTGGCGTCGGCGCAACGCCGGTCATGGCAATGCTGCACGCGCTTGCTGCGGAAAGATCCCAACGCCAGGTCTGGTGGATCTATGCAGCCCGCAATCGTGCTAATCATCCTTTTGCGGAAGAATCGCGTTCTCTCGTTAAACGGTTACAGAATGGTAGAAGATACATCCTGTACAGCAGACCCGCTGCAACTGACGAAATGGGCCCGAGCTTCGATTTGCAAGGGCACATTGAAGTAGCTCTGCTCAAGAAATTGAACGTACCGCGCAACAGTGATTTCTATGTGTGTGGTCCACCGTCATTCTTGCAGAATATGCGCGACGGTCTCTCAACATGGGGTGTGCCCGCCGAGAATGTACACGCTGAGATTTTCGGTGCTCTTGATGGTATTACACCTGGTCTGAAGGGGACGGCTCACAATCCCCACCTGCCAGAAGGGCCACGGGGATCTGGGCCCTCAGTCTCGTTCGCACGCAGTGGTATCACCGTCGCATGGGATTCTAGATTCGCGACTTTGCTTGAGCTAGCGGAAGCCTGTGACGTTTCCGTCAGATGGTCGTGCCGGACTGGGGTATGCCACACCTGCATGACAGGTCTGATCGGAGGATCGATTCATTATCAACCCGAGCCTCTTGAGAGGCCATCTCACGGGAATGTGCTCGTGTGCTGCTCGCAGCCAGATGGGGACGTCATTCTTGACCTTTGAAACAACAAGGTGGCTCGGGGCGGAGCATCAGCGGGAGCCACCCTTCCGACCCAGACTGGCGGATGCGATCGACTGCGCGCGCTTTCCACTTACGCACTAAGCCGGGAAATGGCGGAACTTGCGGTTGGTGAACTCCTGTAACGCTCTGCTGTCGGATAGTCACGAAACAGTCACGCCAGCGAGGAGCCGAGCCCGAAGGCGGTCAGCCTGTCGAAGAGGGCCAAAAGTATTTGTAGGTCCTCTTCCTTTAGGTTTGGCCCTCTTCGCGTCCTAGGCAACTTAGCGCCGAGGTTGAATATGCCCGGCGAAAAAGCCGAATCGTGTGGCGGCGGGCACACCAACTCCTTACCCCTTTTCACATTTTGGGGCATTAGGTCGCGACAGGCGTTAATCGGACTGCGGCGATCTACAAAAGATCCGCTGAGCGTTTTCGCCGCCAAAATACATCGCCAAGCCGAAACTCCCGAGAAACGCTACAAAATGCTGAACCACGTAAACCGGATCGACGGTAAAACCGCGCATCCTGATAAACGCGAAACCTGCGATGTTGACGCTTTGCAGCGCGACATTAAGCCAGCACAGCAGCAAGGCACAGGTTCTTCCCCAATTGCCACAATCCCAAGGCCGCAACGCACGCGAAGGCTCCGAAAATCACATCCAGAATGCCACTTGCAACCAGGAGACGAGCGGAACTCGCCACCCCACCGGAAACTTGCAAGACGCCAAGAGAAATGCCAATGGCTCCGCCGAACCAGAACAGAAGCGACAGTACAGTAGCAGCTTTGGGACGAGTGGGGTGGTCATAGTAAGCCGCGCTGCTCTCGTCGTCATCATCGAACCAATCCGAGGGGAGCTCGGTGGCGACTCGTGGTTCGGATGAAGCTTCCTGAGGACCGACCTCTGGTTCCTCCTCGGCTTCCAAGCGGCGTCCTTCGCGAAACACATGAAGAGCATCTTCTCCCAAATTGCGGGAAGCCATTTCTCTTTCGAGAGCTGAGGCGGCGGATTCCAGCAATTCGTGTTTCTGAAGAGCGAGGTTCAACAACTCTTCATCCGCGAGGCCGCGATAGTATTCCGCGAACTCTTGAGTCGAAGCACTCACTTCTGCACCTCGATACCAAAGTCAGGCGACAAGCTAGAGTTCTCCGTTGCGCAAGAGGCAACTGATGCCAACGGCGGCGAATCTGGGCACTCGGCCCACACGGGCGGACGCTAAGTCCGATCGCCCGGTGGGACCGGATCAACATACTTGATGAGCAGGGCCTCGTTACCAATCTCGCTGTAAATCAGCTCATCGACGGTGCCGCTGGCCAATAGAAGGCCGTAGCCTCCAGGACGCATTCCTTCTGCTTCGCGCTGTTCGATGTGGGCCGCTGGATCGTCCGCCGGATTTGCAATAACCGCATGGGTCAGCGATTCGCGGCGGAAACCGGCTCCAGGATCGCGAAGGTAAAATACCATTGCTCGTCCAGTGCGGACGCCTGTGACCTCGACCACTTGCTCGGGATTAAACGCCGCTCCGTGTTCCATCGCGTTCAACAAAATCTCTCGAAACGCCTGCAGCATCTCCTGCCGCGTATCCTCCGGCAGTTGAGCACTCAATTCGTTGGCAAAGGTCATCAAGCGCTCGGCTGTGAGCAAACGGCAACTTGCTCGGACTGACACCCAGCCCGGCTTGGCGGATAGAACTTGTATGTCATCACGCCATTGACTGTCAGAGGCTGCCTTACGAGCCAGGTTCGCAATCTCCGCGGCGTCAAATGGAGGGGTGAAGCAAGCGAACACACGGGCACGCAGAGCAGCGATAACCTCCTCAGGAGTGCTGTGACGAGCCAGCACGATGCACTTTACACCGGGCCGGACGGCGCGCATCTCTTCCAGTAACGCCAGGTCTTCCTCTACAGTACTGGCGGGGCTGGTGACAACGATACCGAACGACCGTGAGCGCAGCCGCTGAAGGGCGTCGGCGTGCCCAACTGAGTATTCCATGGGAAAGTCGGCGGCGGAAAGCGCATCAGCGATTGCTTGGCTTACTTCGTTCTCGCTTCCGATGACCAGAACCCGGCTCATGTCCTATTCCGCAGTGTTGAATCAGTGGTGGCTCATTGTAGCTGGACTCAAGGCAAAAGATTTCGAGCATACCTCACTTATTAACCCATTCTGGCAGAACCCTCACAATCCGCAAATTCCCTGGAGCGATTCTCGTCGGGATCGTTGTCACCGCCCTGATCGGGTTCCTCGCCGGTACGGCAGAACCACCCAGGCATCTCGTAAGCCTGCCTCCATCCATCACTCCGATCTTCTGGCAACTCGATTTTCGTGAAGCAGTGACTTGGCACGCTTTCCCCATCGTGCTCACTGTGTTCATCATGGCCTTCGTCGACACCATGGGGACACTGATCGGCCTCTCGGCCCGGGCGGGATTTCTCGATGAGGAGGGCAAACTACCGTAAATCGAGCGCGCTATGCTGGTTGACGCCGTCACAACCACGCTCGCACCGGTGCTGGGAACCATCACCTCCGGAGCCTTCGTAGAGTCGGCCACCGGCATCGAAGCTGGGGGCCGAACTGGACTTACTGTGTTGGTTACCGGCACCTGCTTGCTTCTGACTCTCCTGTTTGCACCATTCGTCGCCGCTATCCCGGCCCAGCCCTATGGTCCGGCCCTCATCCTTGTCGGTTTATTTATGCTTTCCCCCTATAGCGAAGGGACAAAGGAATCCCCTCGACCCACCATTGCCGCAAGCGAAGAACTGTGAGAAGGATAAAGTCAACTCCCGCAAGGAATATGGCCGCTAGTGCAGTTTGCCAAGCCAAGCAGCTTGCAATCGGTAAAGGCAATGAAGGCGTTCTCGCCCATGTAAGGCGCGATGGCAAAAGGGCGATTGGCGTAGAAAGGCCATAAGGTAGCAGCCAAAAGCAGCAACGGAGACGGTTGCAGTGAAAGCAGGGCCCTCCGGAATTCCCGCAGCCGCCAGAATGGCCGGATTAACCACCACGATGTAAGACATCGTGGTGAAAGTGGTAAGGCCAGCAACGATTTCACGCGTGAGAGTTGTTTGATGACGATGAATATCAAACAGAGAATTCAGGGTCCGCACGCTGTGAAGCTAATCGGCGACAACGACCGAGTCAATAAGATTTGGCTTTCGACTTGCTTGTGTGACCCTTCCGAACCATCGGGATGATTCGATCGTTTAAGCTTGAGGCGAGTCTAGTTTTCTTTTCTCAGTCACCTTGCCGGACGACATCCAACCCGACTCCGTACGCCCCCCGATGCAGATCGAGTTTCGAGAACCCGTGACAGCAGAGCATTATCTGGCTCGGCTTCACGGGCGCTTGAGCGGCGTCGCATATCAGCGTTTGATGCGAACCTTGGTGGATTCCCCCGATCCCGACTCGGTACTCGTATGTCTTGACCGTTTGCAGGAGAGAGCACCTGAAAAAGCAGTTGCCCGGATTACTAATGACCTAAATTTGCTTCACTACGCCTGTGTGATTTTCGGCCAAAGCCGCTGGCTCAGCGAAACCGTAATACGTAATCCCGGCGTGCTGCCAACGGCCGGACAACACTGGGAGCTGGAACGTGCCCTGTCACGAGAGGAGTTCCACGAGGAGTTCGCGCGCATGCACTCCCGCTCCGGCGAGGATTGGAGTTTGTCGTTGGCCAAGTTTCGCAAGGCCGCCTATGTGCGGATCGTGCTGCGCGACCTCCTGAGAATCGCCAAGCTCGCAGAGATCACCGAAGAAATTTCAGAACTTTCAGACGCTCTGATCGAAGCTGGGCTACGTGCGGCTTATGCGGAACTTAGCCGACGGCATGACATTCCGCGACGGATCGATGATGCGGGCCGACAGCAATTCGTGAGATACGCGGTTGTTTCGCTGGGAAAATTGGGTGGTTGCGAATTGAATTACAGCTCCGACGTGGACCTGCTGTTCTTGTACGAAGGCAGCAATAAGCCCACTAATGCAGCTCTGACTAACCGCGAGTTCTTCATACGCCTGGCTGAGCGCACAACTGAATTGCTCTCCCGACCAACGAGGGAAGGGCAAGTATTCCGCATTGACCTGCGCCTGCGACCGGAAGGTCGCGGGGGTGACGTGGCTGTATCGCTGCCGCACGCGATCGAGTACTACTCGGGGGTCGCGCAGGATTGGGAACTGCAAGCAATGATCAAAGCGCGACACACAGCAGGTGACACGTCGCTGACTCGGGAATTTCTGCGCGCGATCGAGCCAGCGGTTTACAAGCCCGACGTCAATTTTGCGGCGGTTAAGACGGCGCTACAAAGCCGGGAACGGATGGACCAGCGGAACAAGACAATTGCGGTGAGGGACCGATCCTTACGCGGAATCAGTGTGAAGCTGGATCGGGGTGGCATTCGCGATATCGAGTTTCTGGTGCAATGCCTGCAGCGGGTGTACGGAGGTGAAGAAAGCTGGTTACGATCACGCGGCACCCTGTTTGCCCTACAAAAACTGCATGACAAGGAGCACATCAGCGGGAAAGATTTCCACACGTTGACGAAGGCGTATGAGTTTCTGCGGAACGTCGAGCATCGGCTGCAATTGCGAAACGGCCAGCAGGTGCACCAACTCCCGTCAGACGAAGTTGAGCTGAAGGTGCTGACGAAGTGCTTTGTTGCCACGGATTCGGTGGCTCCTTCCGGAGAGCAGTTCGTCTCGGAAGTGAGGAAGCAAATGACAGCAGTGGCTGAGATTTATCACCGCGTCGTTTATGTGGACCAAAGTCGGAATGGCGTGGAGCAAGACACCAGATCGCATATCGCACTCGAAGCTCCTGCATCTGCGGAGGACTCGTACAGCCAGGTGATGCAGCGGTTGTCGACTGAAGCTCCGCAATTCATGAAAGAACTAAGTGGCGCGAAGTTGTCGCAGCATGCGCGCCGAAACCTGGGCCGTTTCCTGAATTCGGCAGCAACCAGTCCGGAGCGATTCGCTGCTGTTCTAAAGGCGCCTCAAGCAATGCGCAAGGCCCTCACATTCTTCGAGTACAGCCAGTTCCTGACCGATCTGCTGGTACGGTACCCAGTCGACCTGGTGCAGCTTGAGGATTCCCCCTCCGGCGATCCTCTGATGGCCAAAAACCACGATCCGGCGACCCTTCAGAAGCTCATACGGCAACAATACAGAAGAGCGATCTTGAGCTTGGCTTCGCGGGATCTGTTCGAACCCCGCTGCGTTTGGGACGTACTCTGCGAAAACTCGAGAACTGCCGACGACGCCTTGCGCTTTGCACTGAGCGCTGCGGGGGAACCCGAGGGGTTCGTCGTGATGGCATTGGGGCGACTGGGGAGCTGCGAATTCGATGTGATGTCGGACGCTGACTTGTTGTTTGTGGCCGACGAGTCTGCGGATAGCACACTCTGCCGCCGTGCGGCGGAGTGGTTGGTTGAGTTATTGGCAGCCTACACCCTCGAGGGGACGGTTTTTTCCGTTGACACGCGGTTGCGGCCGCGGGGTGCCGAAGGCGAGTTGCTGACGTCGCGCAACCGCCTGGCGTGGTATTTCAGCCAGGAAGCGAAAGCATGGGAGGGACTCACCTATCTACGCTTGCGGTACGTTGCCGGGAGCAGGGAAGTGGCTGAGCAAACAATGCAATCGGTGCGTGAAGGCATTGCATGTCTGGCTCAACAGGATTCATTTGCCCGAGAGCTTAAAGAGATGCGACGGCGGCTGGAAGAGAGCGACCCAGCTCCTAGTCTGAAGACCGGCGCGGGAGGCACCTATGACATTGACTACCTCGTGGGGTACTTGCAGGCTACAAACGAAATCTGGGAAAACGGAAATCTGGCGGATAGAGTTCGCGTGCTCGAAGCCGCGGGATTGCTGGAGACGGATGACGCCAGGCAACTGGCTGACAATGCCGAGTTCCTGCGCAGGTTCGAGCACATTGTGCGGGTGGTGACTGGCCAAACCACCAAGTGGGTGCCAAAGGGCGAACACCCACGGGCGAAGGTGGCGGAGCTGCTGGAAGTGAGGGAGCTGGAAGAACGTCTCGAGAACGTGGTCGGCAGCACCCGGGCAATCTTTCGGAAATACCTTTTTGATTGAAGGGCTTTCAGGGCGGGTGATAACGTAGAAGGTTCGGGAAAGCCCGGTTACTCCTCCCGTATGGCTCTGAGGCGCGGCCAACAACCGCGAGACGCGGCCATGATGGAGATTCCGGTGACCGTAGTCTTTGCGTATCGCCGGGAATCTGTGACTGTCCCGACATAGAGATTTTATAGTACTCAGGGTCTTCTTCATTCCCGACCCATACTTCCTGAGGTGTCCAGTGCCATCTTCCTACAACGGCATTCCCTTTCCTACCAGCGGTACCAAAATCACGTACGACAGCGGCAAGTTTGATTTCCCAGACAAGCCCATCATCCCGTTCATCGAGGGCGATGGCACTGGACGCGACATCTGGAAGGCATCGGTACGGGTGTTCGATGCAGGAGTCGAGAAGGCATACGGCGGCAAACGACGCGTGGCATGGTATGAGGTGTTTGCCGGCGAAAAAGCGATGGACCGGTTTAAGACGTGGCTACCGGATGACACGGTGGAAGCGTTTCGTGATTTGCGAATAGGTATCAAAGGGCCGCTCACCACGCCGGTGGGTGGTGGTATTCGTTCGCTGAATGTCACCCTGAGGCAGATTCTCGACTTGTATGCATGCGTGCGCCCGGTGAAGTACTACAAGGGAATTCCGTCGCCGGTGAAGCATCCGGAACGGATGAACATCGTTTTGTACCGCGAGAACACCGAAGATGTGTATGCCGGAATCGAGTGGAAGCAGGGCACCCCGCAGGTAAAGAAGCTCATCGATTTTCTAAATAACCAGATGCTGGCCGGGACGCCCAAGCGCATACGTGAGGACTCCGGCATCGGGATCAAGCCGATCTCGATTACGGGAACAATGCGGCTGGTGCGGATGGCAATCAAGCATGCGCTGGAGAACGGTCGCAAATCGGTGACGCTGGTGCATAAGGGCAACATCCAGAAGTTCACGGAAGGCGCTTTCCGCGAGTGGGGCTACGAACTGGCGACGAAGGAGTTCCGCAATCAGGTGGTTACGGAGCGCGAGAGCTGGATTATCGACAACAAAGACAAGCATCCCAGCCTGACCGTTGAAGAAAATGCCAAAATGGTTGAGCCCGGCCTGGAGTTCGCTCCGCAAGATTTTCGCGACGCCCTCTACGCTGAAGTGAAGGGCGTGGTCGATAGCATCTACCCTACGCACGGGAACGGCGCATGGAAGAAGAAGCTAATGGTCAACGACCGAATCGCTGACAGCATCTTCCAGCAGATTGTTACCCGCCCGGATGAGTATGCGGTTCTTGCGACGCCGAACCTGAACGGCGATTACATTTCGGACGCGGCGGCGGCGCAGGTTGGTGGACTGGGCATTGCACCAGGAGCGAATATTGGCGACCAGCATGCCATTTTCGAGGCCACTCACGGAACAGCACCGAAGTATGCCGATCGCGATGTCATCAATCCTGGGTCGGTGATCCTGTCGGGCGTAATGATGTTTGACTTTATGGGCTGGCATGAGGCTGCACGACTGATTGAGGGCTCGATGGAACAAACCATCCTGCAGAAGAAAGTCACGTACGACTTCGAACGCATGCTGGAAGGCGCCACCAAAGTGAAGACCAGCGAGTTCGCCACCCACATGATCCACAACATGGAGCCCATTGTCGAGCGGGCCGCCGAGTAGAATCACGTATTAGCTTCATAAATCGTCTAAAGTTACTGAGTTCAATATAGTTACGGAGTGATGCATCATGCGTAAGAAAGTCACGGTGGTTGGTTCCGGCAACGTAGGGGCTACGGCGGCACACTGGATGGCCGCCAAGGAATTGTGTGATGTCGTGCTCATCGACATCATCGAGGGCGTGCCCCAGGGCAAGGGATTGGATCTGCTCGAGGCGATGCCGATTGAAAAGCGCGATTCGCACATCATAGGCACGAATGATTACGCCGACACTGCCAACTCGGACATTGTCGTCATCACGGCTGGCATTCCGCGTAAGCCAGGCATGAGCCGCGACGATCTGCTCAACACCAACTACAAGATTATGAGTGACGTGGTGGGCAAAGTTGTGCAGTACTCGCCGAACTGCATCATCATCGTAGTTTCGAATCCACTGGATGCGATGGCACAGGCGGCGTACAAACTGAGCGGCTTCTCGCGAAATCGCGTCATCGGCATGGCGGGTGTGCTAGATTCTGCGCGCTTCCGTACGTTTATCGCGGCGGAGCTCAAGGTGTCAGTGGAGAACGTTACCGCCTTCGTTCTGGGCGGTCACGGCGATACCATGGTTCCTCTGAGTCGTTACTCGACGGTCGCGGGAATTCCAATTACAGAACTGATCGAACCTGCCAGACTGGAGCAGTTGGTGCAGCGCACTCGCGATGGCGGAGCCGAGATCGTGAAGTATCTCAAGACCGGCAGCGCGTATTATGCGCCTTCCGCAGCTGCGACCGAGATGGTGGACGCCATCATTAAGGACAAAAAGAAGATTCTTCCTTGTGCTGCTTACCTTGAGGGCGAATACGGTATTCACGGGATGTATGTAGGCGTGCCCTGCAAACTGGGGTCGGCGGGGATTGAGGAGATCATCCAAATTAAGCTGACCGCCGAGGAGCAGGCCGCCCTACAGAAGAGCGCCGATTCAGTGAAAGAGCTGGTGAGCGTGATTGGCGTTTAAAGCGTATTCACGACCGTCCCGAAAGGGATCCCGGCTGGAAAGGCGGGATTTTTGCTTCTGCGTGGCGGTGAACGCTAATTTCTGGTGAAACCCAGTTCTGTTGCTTTTTGAAACGCGGCCTCTGCCTCGGGCTTCATTCCTTTGGCCAGATAAGCGGTTCCTAATCCGGCGGCGGCTTCGCCGTATTGAGGATCGAGTCGCAGGGCCTCCTGAAACTCGGATATGGCCTGATCGGGTTTGCGCTGCATTAGATAGGCTTGACCGAGCAGGTTGTGCGGTTCAGGTGCCTTCGGGAGTTCCACAACCACATCTTGAAGTTGCCCGATGGCGTCATCAACCTGTCGCTGCTGCAGCAGCCGTTTCGCAGTAGCTATCTGCTGGGCAGCGACGAACTGTGGATTTGCCAGCAACGGCATCTGGGGATACAAGCGACGCAGGCCGCTATAAGCGAAGAACAGGATGGCGGCCATCGTGATCCACGTAAGACGTGCCCACGTTCGGCGATTCTCCGGAGAAACCAGAATGTGTTTGGACAGTGCGCCGCCCATAACGACACCGGCGACCAAGCCCCCAATATGCGCTGAGTTGTCGATGCCCGGAGTCAGGCCGAACAGCAGGTTATAGCCGACAAAGGTCAGCAGGCTGCGCATCGTTGCCTGCATTGCAGCCTTTGGAATCGGGAGGTGACCAAGGTAGAAAGCGGCAATCGATGCACCGGCAAGACCGAAAATCGCGCCCGAGGCCCCTGCTCCCACCACCATAGGGTGCCACCACAAGCTGGCGAGACTGCCGGCGAGACCGCAGATGGTGTACAAGACCACAAAATTCAAACGGCCAAGAATGCGCTCCGCTAATTGGCCAAGGTTCCACAGGCACCACATGTTGAAGCCGAGGTGGATTATGCCGACATGTACATAGTTTGAGGTGAGTATTCGCCATGGCTGAGCGCCGAGGGACAGAGGTCCCCAATTAGCGCCCCAGCGTAACAGTTGTTCGCGTGTGGGATTCAGCGGAGACGCTCCGGTAAACACCATGGCAAGGAAAACCAGCACACACAGACCAACAATGATGTGGGTCGGCGAGATGTATCGTTGCGCAACCGGCGGTGTGCTTACGGACGCGCCGCTTACAAAAATTACAGGAGGGTTATGCGCCCGGCAGTAAGGGCACACCAGTCCGGCCCCGATTTCCCGTCCGCAGTTATGACATCTGGTCATGTAAATCAAGCATACACGGGCTGTAAGGCTGTCCAGTGAGGACAAGGTCGTGACTTTCTTTCGCCAACAACGTCCATAGATATAGACGCAAAATTCTGGGAACCTGTGAGACGCCAATTCCGTAATAAAAGGCATAGGGGTTAGGTTGGCAGCAACTTGGCCCATCGGTCACAGACAAGCTCGGGAGCGCGGGAATACTATGAACTCATTGCTGGAGGCTGTCGGAGAGGAGGCTCCCATTATGGATTTTTGCTGCAGTGTATGTGGAAAACGAGAGGGCGAGCCTCAAGGTTGGCGCTTAGTGCTCGAACTGGATAAGCCGGGCACTGGGATCAGGAACACACTGTTCATTCTCGATCAGTGGGATCGACAGAAGGCTTCGGAGCCCAATGCCTCGTGCTTCTGTTCTGCGGCTTGCGAGGAGTCGTACCTTGCCGCACGCCATAGACAGCTCGTCGCCTAGCTCCAACGCTGCGGTCGCTGCACGAGTCCTAAATTCAAAGGCCGCTTGATGCGGTCTTTCTGTCATGCTCGTCACTCAACGCGCTCAATCTTCACAGACTTGAGGACCACGTCCTTCATTGGCTTGTCCTGGGGATTTCGGGGCACGGCTGTAATTTTGTCAGCTACTTCCTGACCTTCGATGACTTCACCGAAGATGGTGTGATTTCCGGTCAACCACTGGGTGGGTGCCACGGTAATAAAAAACTGTGAGCCATTGGTATTAGGACCAGCGTTAGCCATGGCGAGCTTACCCGACTTTGCGAAGTTGTGTAGCGAACCCTTGGTTTCATCCTGAAACTTGTAGCCCGGGCCACCCATTCCCGTGCCGGCAGGATCACCGCCCTGAATCATGAAGTTGGGAATGACGCGGTGAAAAATGGTTCCATGATAAAGCGGGGAATTGCTTTTCTTACCGGTGCGCGGATCGGTCCATTCCCGGGTGCCTTCGGCGAGTTCGATGAAGTTCTTGACGGTGACAGGAGCATCTTTCTCAAAAAGCCGGCACACAATCGTGCCTTCAGACGTGTCGAATGTGGCATAAACGCCAGGTTCACGAGACATGCAGGGTCCTTTCTATGGGAATTGCGGCGGCCGAGACTAGATTGGCCAATTGAAAATCAGAGCAACATTTCTATTGTAGTGGTTTTGTAGTGGTTTCCGAAGCGTTGCGGATTTGAGCGAAGCAGGCGGAGTGCAGGTCGGCGTGCGGCCCGAAGCCAACCTCGAAGATAGAATAGAACACTCATACTTACCTCATGCCCAAAAACTGGATCTTCTGGCTCCTGTTCAATGCGTTTGTGCTGGCGATGCTGGCGCTTGACTTGGGCTTATTTCATCGAAAGAAGCACGTGGTGCGGTTTGGCGAAGCCATCACATGGACGATGGTATGGATCGCCCTGGCCGGTTGCTTCGCCATCCTCATCTTCTTCTTCGGTCACACCATGACGGGAGAGCCGACCCGCCCCAACTCGCAACTAACGCTCGAATTCGTAACCGGCTACCTGATCGAAGAGTCACTGAGCGTCGACAACCTGTTCGTGTTCCTTGTGATCTTCCGGTACTTTGCCGTACCCAAGCACCTTCAGCCTGGAGTGTTGCTCTGGGGAGTGATCGGCGCGCTGATCATGCGGGGTGTTTTCATCCTGGTTGGCATCCAACTGCTCAATGCGTTTGCGTGGGTGATTTTCATTTTTGGCGCCATTCTCATCTACAGCGGGGTGAAACTGTTTCGACAGCAAGATGAGAAGATCGATCCAGAAGCAAACATCGTGCTTAAGTGGTTTCGTAAGATCTTTCCGGTAACTTCAACTTACGATGACGGAAAATTCTTCGTAATGCGGAACGGTTTGCGGTATGCGACTCCACTTGCGGTGGTACTGGTGATGATCGAGACCACAGACCTATTCTTTGCGACTGACTCGATTCCCGCCGTGCTGGCGATTACTCGCGAGCCGTTCATCGTGTTTACGTCCAACGTTTTCGCCATACTGGGGCTGCGCTCCCTTTATTTCGCCCTGGCAGGGATGATTGAAATTTTCCACCTGCTGCACTATGGACTGTCAGTGATCCTCATCTTCATCGGCGTGAAGATGCTGGCTTCGCATTATGTACGCATACCGATTGGAGTTGCGCTCGGAGTCGTATGTGGCGTGTTGCTGATCTCGATCGCTGGCTCGCTGGTGTTTCCCAGGAAACCGGCCACGCTATCCTGACAGCCGGCGGTCTATTCGAATCGAATGGTGTCGCCGAGAATGACCGAATGCTTCTCGAAACGGCGATCGTTCTTCAGCGGATAATCCAGGCGGTAGTGTGCGCCGCGGCTCTCCTCACGACCGAGAGCGGCGCGGGCAATCAGTAGTCCGGTTTGAAGAATATTGGCCGCTTCAAAAGCCCGGCGATCACTGAGTCGCGGCAGTTGCGAGCGCATGGATTCCAACTCGGCAACCACTTGTTTGAGAGCTTTGCCTTCACGCACTACGGCAACGTATTTCCACATCAGTGCCTGAACGCTCTGAATAAACTTTTCGGTCTCCTTGGTACTCCCATTGCTCCGCGGCGGAGGAGTTAACGAGCCAGCAGAAGGATGATGCTTGGCACTCGGCTCCTTTCGCATCGCAATCGCAGCCCGGGCTCCGTATACCAATCCTTCCAATAGAGAGTTGCTGGCCAGCCGATTGGCCCCATGTACTCCCGTGCATGCTACTTCGCCGGCGGCATACAGGCCCGGTACAGAGGTTCGACCGTCGAGGTCGGTACGTACCCCGCCCATTGAATAGTGCGCAGCCGGTCGGATCGGCACCAGCTCCTCGGCGATGTCGATGTTGTATTGCATGCAGGTGGCATAAATGTTGGGGAAGCGCTTGCGAACCTTCTCGGCATTCAGGTGAGTGAGATCGAGGTAGATGGCGGCATCGGGCCGCTTAGTGATTTCTAACTCGTGTGCAACCGCCCGCGCGACAACATCGCGCGGAGCCAGCTCTCCCAGCTCGTGGTACTTGTGCATGAAGCGCTGGAGTTCGAGGTTGCGCAGATGAGCACCTTCACCACGCAATGCTTCCGACAGCAGGAATCGAGGCGCGCCCTTCAGGAAGAGCGCGGTGGGATGGAACTGCACGAATTCCATGTCGCTGATTTCTGCGCCGCCGCGAAACGCCATGGCGACTCCGTCTCCAGTAGCAACGGCAGGGTTTGTTGTGTCGCTGTAAACCTGCCCCAAGCCGCCAGTAGCGAGCAGAACACTATTGGCACGGATCTCACGTAAGTGGCCCTGCTTATCTAGAGCGCGCACGCCGACCACGCGACCGTCCAGCATCACAAGTTCGGTAGAGAACTCAAACTCGCGAAAGGCGATAGCTTTGGTCGCCTGGGCCTTCAGGAAAAGCGCTCGCCCAATTTCGCGGCCAGTGGAATCCCCGTGAGCGTGAAGTACGCGACTGCGGCTGTGAGCGCCCTCGCGGGTGAACGCGATCTTGCTTCCAGCACGATCAAATTGCGTGCCCCATTCGATCAGCTCCTCGATACGAGCGGGGCCTTCTTCCACCAGCACCCTTGCAGCCTCCTCATTGCAGAGGCCATCGCCGGCTCTTAGCGTATCGTCAAGGTGCAGACTGACTTCGTCATCGTCACTCAACGCCGCAGCGATGCCGCCTTGGGCGTACTGGGTATTCGACTCCGTGACTTCGCGCTTGGCCAGGCTTAGCACGCGTCCGGCGGAAGCGAGCTCGACGGAAGCGCGCAAACCGGCGATACCAGCACCCACAACGATGAAGTCAGTTTCTGTCGGCAAGCCACTCATAAGAGGCACAGACAAATCGATTGCCGGGTTCAGCCTTTCAAGCCGATGTTAACACCTTTGTGAAGGGCTGATTCATTGCAACTACGCTTGATTTTCTTCCAAATATCGATAATGCGGGGCTGGGCACTAGCGGCTCCGGTACACTAGAAGTTTGAACCAAATCACAGTCAGAACAGCTTCGAGACAGTACCAAGTCGAGGTCGGCCGGGGCAGCTTGCGATCTGCTGGCGAGACGCTGCGCCGGTTGGTGCCGGCGACCGCCAAGGTATTCGTGGTTTCGTCACAGAGAATCCTGGAGCTGTGGGGCGCAACGCTCTCTGAAGCGCTTTTGGATGCCGGGCGTGATGCGGTCGTGTTGACCATGCCCGATGGCGAAGCGGCGAAACGCTTTGCGACTGTCGAGAAACTCGCGGCCAAGATGGTCGCTGCCCGCGCCGACCGGCGGTCTGTGGTCCTCGCGCTTGGCGGAGGCGTCGTGGGCGACGTTGGTGGGTTTGTCGCCTCGATCTTCATGAGAGGCATTCCGGTCGTGCAGATTCCCACGACTCTAGTCGCCCAACTAGATTCGGCAATCGGCGGGAAAACCGGCGTAAACCTTATCTCGGGGAAGAACCTGATAGGTACCTTTCATCAGCCGTTGGCGGTGTTGGCGGACCCGGATGTGCTGACGACTTTGCCGGAGCGCGAGTACCGTTCGGGACTGTTCGAAGCGATGAAGTATGGAGTCATCCGCGACCCCGAAATTTTCCAGTTGATGGAATCGCAGCGCGACGGCATCTTGGGTAGAGACGCCGACTTGCTCGAGCGAATGGTGGTTGCGTGCGTAAGAGTCAAAGCCGATGTGGTTGGCGCCGATGAGCGCGAGTCGGGCGAGCGCCGCATCTTGAATTTTGGGCACACCATAGGCCACGCACTGGAGGCCGCAACCAACTACAAGCACTTTCTGCACGGAGAAGCAGTGGGTTGGGGAATGATCGCAGCGGCAGCCATAGGACGGGGAATGGGAGTCACAAATGTCGAGCTTGCCGAACGAATCACCGCACTAGTACGGGCCTACGGATCACTACCCGAGGTGGAAGTAACCGGGAAACGGGTGCTCAAGCTGCTTCAGTCCGATAAGAAGACGATGGGAGGGGTGCCCCATTTCGTTTTGGCAACATCGATGGGCAAAGCGGAAGTTGTGGATACGGTTCCAGTCAGCGCCATTCTGGAAGCTGTCGCCGAGATCCAGCGTTTATCGAAAGCATGACCGAACAGGAACACAATCTGCAACATGGCCCTGAAGATGGGCGGATTGTCGGTGCCGCACCTGTGGGCGCGAGTGATGAAGCTTCGGCGGCTGTTGCTGTGCGCGAGATGTTCAGTTCCATCGCGCCGCGATATGACCTGCTGAATCACGTATTGTCGATGAACGTCGACCGTCTTTGGTGGAATCGCACCGCGCGCGCCTTTCGGCCGATTTTGTCGCGTAAGAATGCTCAGGTTCTTGACATCTGCTGTGGCACAGGCGACATGACTTTTGCATTGCATCGCCGGATGACCCAGCGATCAGGCGGATTGGTGGGTGCCGACTTTTCTCATCCCATGCTGGTGCGCGCTGCCCAGAAGGATGGCGGTAAAGACATCCGGTGGATCGAAGCGGATGCGCTCAATCTGCCATTTGGGGATAGCCGGTTTGATCTGGTCACGGCTGCATTCGGATTCAGGAACTTGGCCAACTACGATAGGGGGTTGGCTGAAATCTATCGGATCCTGACGCCAGAAGGAGAAGTAGGAATCCTCGATTTCGGCGAACCCACCGGACTCATCGGAGCTGTATATCGCCTCTACTTTCGGCATGTGCTGCCTGCGATTGGAACGATCATTTCAGGCGTGCGGGGCCCGTACGCGTATCTACCGCGTTCCGTACAGCGGTTTCCGCCGCCTTCGGAAATGCTGGAGCGCATGCGGGCAGTCGGATTTCGCGAAGTCAGTTGGATGCCTTACAGCTTCGGCATCGCGGGGCTCTATCGCGGTCGCAAGTAAGTCGAGGCATCGGGAATTTACACCCGCGCGAAGCAATCCCGAAGGGCCTCCTCAATCGAATAATGCATCACCAGCGGATAGTCAGTCCCCAGGAACTTCCGCAAGCGGCTGGTGTCCATCGTGTAGGACCCGATCATATAGGGTAGAGCCTCCGCTGGAATCGACGAGATTCCGCGCTTCCAAAGCGTATTAAGAATCATCCGGCATATCATGCGGCCAGGCACTCGGCGAATATTCGCATGTGCAATCTCGGCGCACGAGCGGATGCTGATGGGATCGCCGTGGGCGGCCACGTTCAATATGGTTAGAGGCGGATCGCTCATCGGCCGATACAGCAGATATTTCAGCAGGCGTGCCATGTCATCGACGTGTACGAACTGGAAGAGCTTCTCTTCGTACTTTTTTCCGCGCGGCAGCAGAAGAGGGAGGCGGGTGTTGCCTGCCCGCATGCGCGCAGCCCGCGGACTCTTGCCTAGTGGTGTCCCTCGCAGGGCTCCGACCAGGTAATTCTGCATAGTCGCTCCGGTGAAGATATGAGGGCGCAGTATGTAAGTACGACAGTCCCCAAGGCTCTCCGAGCGATGCCGAACTACCTCGTCACTCTCTCGTTTATGAATTGCGTAGGGCAGCGTATGCGCCAGGAGAGGAAAGTCCTCCTTTACGGGCCCGGGTGTCTCCGGGCCGTAGGCCGATACACTGCTGGGGAAGATAAATTGACGAATGCGCCCGCCGGTGCGGTTCACCACGCTGATGGCTTCCATTACGCGACCCGTGCCAGCGACATTGATTTGCCACATGCGCTCAACATCGAAAACTCCGGTGCGTTGAGGATCGACTACAAACGCCAGATGCACCACCGCGTGGGCACCTGTCTGCCGTAGCAACTGCGTCAATGTACGACATGATGCCTCACGGCCCAGGTCCAGGGCGTGGAATTCGATTGGAGCCAGGAAATCAGGAGAATTGAGATCGACACCGATTACCCGGAATTTCTCCAACATCGGTACCAACCTGGTGCCCAGATTTCCGCCAACGCCGGTAATTAAGATTGTTGAATTTTCCTGCATTGCATCCTTAGGCTGAGACTACAGGAGAGCACTTGGGATGGGGCCAATTCATAGAAGGTTTTTGCTGGAAGTGACTCGCGACACGGAAGAGACACCGCGAGAAAATCGTATCATAGCTTCGCGTGCCAAATACTAGCAAAATGTTTCATTGCCACGGGGGTGCTCATGATGATCTCGGGCGAAGCCGTCGAAAAACAGGCGGAGAAACAATCGGTCGCGCTCAATTCCGTCTATGCCGCGGTTGCAATCACCGGTCTGAAAATTGTTGTCGGCATCACTACCGGCAGCCTGGGAATACTCTCCGAAGCCGCGCATTCCGGGCTTGATCTTATCGCCGCAGCCATCACCTTCTTCTCGATTCGCGTCTCTGACCGCCCGGCGGACGCCACCCACCAGTACGGCCACGGTAAAGTGGAGAACGTCTCCGCATTTATAGAAACGACGCTGTTGCTAGCTACCTGCGCATGGATTGTCTACGAAGCGACCAAGCGGCTGTTTTTTCATTCGGTCGCAATCGAGCCCAGTGTGTGGGCCTTTTTGGTTCTGGGTATTTCGATCGTGGTGGATGTCTGGCGCTCCCGGCGCCTGAGGCGTATTGCCGAAAAATACGATAGCCAGGCGCTTTTAGCGGACGCGTTACATTTCCGCACCGATATCTGGTCAAGCGCAGTTGTCGTGCTCGGTTTACTTCTGGTACTCGCGGGACGTAGGTACCAGATTTCGTGGCTGGCCAAGGCCGATCCAATTGCCGCACTGATCGTGGCCTGCATCGTTGTCTACGTAAGTTGGCGCTTAGCCCGCCAGACCATTGACGCGCTGCTGGACGGCGCCCCTGCCGGTGTTCGCACGAAGATCATCGGCGCGATTGCAAGAGTTGATGGTGTACTGTCGGTCGAGCGCGTGCGCATCCGCCGCGGCGGGAGCAAGTATTTTGCGGACGTTTCTGTGGCCCTCTCACGCAATGTGACTTTCCAGAGGTCAGAGCAAGTAGGTAACGAGGTGGCCGGCACCATTCGCGATCTGCTGCCCGATTGCGACGTGGTCGTCAATGCTACTCCGCGCGCCAGCCACAGCGAGAGCCTTTTTGATCGCATTCGCGCAGTGGCGACCCGCAACAATCTGAACGTCCACGACATTAGTGTGCAGGACATCAGCGGCGCTCTGCATGTGGAGCAGCACATTGAGTTGGACGAGCGCATGTCATTGCGCGATGCGCACGATCGCGTGACGCGGCTGGAAGCCGAGATGCGAAGCGAAATCCTGGAGATCGCCAGTATTCTGACGCACATCGAGAGTGAGCCCGCCACCATCGAAACCAGCGACGGTATGTTGCATGCCCCCGGTTTTGAGCGCCGCCTAGAGGGGATCACCAGAGACTTCCCTGAGGTGATCGATACTCACGAACTGCAGTTCAAGCGCGTAGGAGGCCGGCTCTATCTGTCGCTGCATTGCACCATGCAGGACCATCTGCCTCTGGCACGCGTCCATGACATCCAGACCACCATAGAGGGCAAGATCCGGCGAGAATTGCCTGATGTCTTCCGGGTGCTTATTCATCCCGAGCCGCAAACTGATAATCGTCGTTAGTCAACCCGGTCTTCAGAAGAGTTTTCTTAAATCGCGCCGCAGGATCTTACCCGACGCTGTCCGCGGAATTGCCTGCACGAAATGCACTTCACGCGGTGTCTTGTAGTTGCACAGGCGTTCTGAAACAAAACCTTGGAGCGAACTTGCGGTTTCCTCCAAGTGATCCGGACGCAACACGACGAATGCGCAAGGGATCTCTTCACCGGCTTCGTCGGTCCGCGAAACCACGCCACAGTCCCGCACTGCCGGATGCTCCAGCAGCACACTCTCGACTTCGGCCGGAGCAATGGAGAAGCCCCTGTACTTCATCATTTCCTTGCGGCGATCGACAACATAGTAAAGTCCTCGTTCATCGACTCGAACCACATCGCCTGACCAATACCAGCCGTCGCGCACCACTGCATTCGTAGCCTCCGGCGACTTCCAGTAGCCCAACATTATTTGTGGTCCGTGCAGGACCAGTTCGCCAAGTTCCCCGGGAGCTACGTCGTTACCGTTTTCGTCCAGCACTCGACATTCGGTTTGGGCCACTGGGCCTCCAATGGAATCAGCGCGGTAATACTGCGGGTCCATATAGCCCATGTGGGTGACAGGTGATGCCTCGGTCATTCCATAGCCTTGGCGGATTGGGATTCCCGTTGAGTCCTTGAAACGGCGAGCAAGATCGGGCGCAAGCGGTGCGGCGCCGCATTTTACCCAACGAATCCGATGCTGGGCAGGAAACCTGCCCTGATCGACGGCATGGCAATATGCCAGCAACGCAGGCGGCACACAGAGATTGATGGTGATGCCCTCTTCCACGGCGATCCGCAGGCTAGCTTCGCAATCAAACCTTGGCATAAGGACAACGGTACTGCCTCGCAAGATGCCCATGTTCAGGCCGAGCGTCAGCCCATAAATGTGGTATAGCGGCAGAAAACAAAGGATGGAGTCGGAATCGACCATGCAGCCTGACTCCCCGTTCGTGAGGGTCTGATAGACGTTCGTAACGATGTTGTGATGCGACAGCATCACTCCCTTAGGAAGGCCAGTGGTGCCGCTGGAGAAGGGCAATGTTGCCAACGTCAGCCGCGAGTCGCGCTCGGGTTCGGGCAGAGTCTCTCGGCCAGAGTGTGCGTACAACCGGCTGAGCGGTTCCGTTCCTCCTGGTCCGGGACACCGCGTCGTATAAACCTTCCTCAAAGCTGGCAGGCCGGAGAGGTCGATGCCCTGCAGCAATGTTCCGTCACTGACGAGCGCTGCCGCTTCCGCTACCTCTATTTGGTAGTGGACTTCGCGATCTCGATAAGTCGGATTCATGGTGGTGGGTATTGCTCCCGCCATGATCGCTCCATGGAAAGCCACTCCAAATTCCCAGCAATTTGGCAGGTAGATGCCGACCATGTCGCCGGGGCGAATACCGGCAACGACGAAGCCCCTTGCCGTGCGCTCGACTAGGTCCCCATACTCGGCATAAGAAATGCGGCGGACAGGCGTACAAGAAGTGTCGACTAGCGCCGTCTTGGCCGAGTACTTCTGGCAGGCTTCGACGACTAGGTTATGAAGGAATTTGCCTTCAGGATCGGCATACAAACCTGTGCGCAGAGGGACCTTGGGATGTGTCATAGAGCCGCGGGGAAGTCTAGCAGGTTGCGGCTTTGCGCGACAGTATTTCCGTTCGGGGCTAGCAGCCGAGAATACAC
>Ga0306923_10000543_pt1 | contig 29978 bp, 27 predicted proteins | sample sta12Can44000108_FD_203841 | JGI IMG/M metagenome (GOLD analysis project Ga0306923, IMG submission 203841) | Lab enrichment of tropical soil microbial communities from Luquillo Experimental Forest, Puerto Rico - statanox.12C.anox.44.000.108 (v2)... | ecosystem: Environmental > Terrestrial >... | reverse complement strand
CCCGTTTCCGCAATGTCGTGGCTACTGCCGACGTCGAAAGGGGTTCCCGAGCTGAACGACAGGACGCCGTTGAAGTTCCAGCCTCCGATCAGAGCATTGACGGCTCGATTCTCAGAGGAGAGAGGCTTGCCCTTGCCAAAGGGCAGTTCATAGACCCAGGCTGTCGAAAATATCTGTGGAAGGTCGGTGGCTGCGGGCCCCCTATCGGCCTCTAGATTGTAGGGGTTCTGGATGGAACAACCTTCCACGCCGTACCATCCCGTACAACCGAGATCAATACTCCTCGACCAGGTATAAGAAACCAGGTACGTGAGTCCGTGCTGCTGTTTCCCGTTCAGGGAAACCTGCAAAGCATTGTAGTTGCTCCTCCCTACGCTACGGTCGTAGGCGGTTGCGCCAATATAAGGAAAGGGCGCACCGCAGTTGGGATTGGTAGGCAGGCAGTTCGCATTGCCTCCAGCTTCCATGGCTACGTTGTAGGCTCCGCCAATGTCGAGTTTTCGTCCTACAGAGCCGACGTAATTCGCTGTCAAGACGGAGTTGGACGTGACCTGTTGCTGGACACCGACGTTCCACTGGTCGGAATACGGACGTTTGAGGTAGGGATCGGCGAACCAGGTGGACTGGGTAAACGGCGTTGGACCAGTCACAGGGCTGCCAGTCCCGAGGAGGAAGGGATCCTCAGCAAAGAGAGTGGGGGGACCTGATTTTATGGGGTTCATGTTGGCGGACCCGAGTTGGTCCAAGCTAGGCCAAGTTCCTTCATAGTTTTGCGCAGTTTGAGTGATGGCTGCCCAGTTGTCGTAGAACCTGCCGTAAGCGGCGCGCAGAACGGTATTCGCCCAAAGCTGATACGCGACCCCGACTCTCGGCTGAATGTTACCGTGGTCGTTGTGAAAAATGGCATTCCCGCCAAGCGGAGTCACAATGACATGGGCGGGAAGAGTGCCATTCGGTATGCAGGGTGCGGCATTTGTCTGTGCGCAGGATGGTGCATTGCGGGCGATGATGTATGTTCCATCACGAAAATTCATGTCTCCGACAAAGTTGTTCGCATTTTTGTTGTCACCGTAAATCGGAATCAGGGTGAGGTCGTAACGCAACCCGAGATTCACACTGAGCTTGTTGGTGACTTTCCACTGATCCATGGCGTAGAAACCATCTACCCAGCCGCCGTGCTCCGTCTCAATTACGTTTCGGCGCCCAGCGCTGACAGGAATCCCGAGAAGGAACGAGGCCAAAGCATCCCCTGTTGTAGGAGCATTTGCAGGGGGATTGGGATTCGCAGTGTTTCCTGAGGAGAACTGAACGTTGGAGTTCAAGTAAAGCGCATTCGCATTGTTACTGGCGAAATTTGCGCCAGCCTTGAACGTGTGACGGCCAATCGTCTTGGTAAAGTCACCTCCGTATTCCCAAATGTCCGATACTTTGGTCCGGTCAACCTGGGCAGCCCCGTGCGCGGCAGGATTCGGATTTCCAATGTAGTTTTGGATTACCACATTCGGAATCATTACGACCCCACCCCTGAAGTTCCCTGCGAAGTTTTCGTTGAAGATCTGTGTGCCAAAGGAGGGGGGGGCAGTCTGGAACTGCGAGCCCTGGTTGATGTTTACGTCCGTGCGTCCAAAGTGAAACTCCGCAAGAGTACTTCCAGAAAACAAGTGGGTGTAGTTCGCACCCACATTGTAGCCGTTGGTTACTTGCTGGTGCTGAATTCCAATGAACCCTCCCGATCCAGTAACCGGCTGTCGGAAGCTTGTGTACCGGGCCCATACATAGTCGTGCTGGGTGATCTGGTGGTCGAGTCTGGCACTGCCTTCGTCCTGACGAGTGATAGTCTTCGTAGTGTCTATGGCGTTGAATCCGTTGCCCGCCACGTTGGGGATACTGGGGGCTGGGAATATCGTTTTTGCGTAATCGACCATTTTCTGGTCAATCATGTTGCCGGGAATTTTGTTGCAGGGCGTTGCAACCGTTTGAACGTAGTTGGGTGGATTCGCTGGTTCCGGGTTCCCACTCGAATCGCACATGAAAGCCTGGCCACTGTACGGGTTGTAGATCTGATTGCTTCCCGTCAGATCGCCGCCAAGCTGCGTTGTGGTTGGGGTGTGATACGAGTTGGAAGCTGCGGTATGGTTTCGGAAACCTTCATAACTCAAGAAGAAAAATGTTTTCTTCCCGTGTTCCCCAGGAATAGGGAGTGGTCCGCCAAAGGTCGCGCCAAATTGATTCTGCTGAAAACCGGGCTGGTTCGCGGGGTTCCTTTGAACGTCGGGCGTAAATAACGGATAAATACGCCCTGCATCCAAAGACTTGTTGCGCAAGAATTCCCACGCCGATCCGTGGTACCGCGAAGTTCCGGACTTGGTGACCACATTTACCACTCCGCCCAGCACCCCACCGAACGAAGCGTCGTCGTTGTGCGACTGGACCTTGAACTCCTGAATATCGTCGACGATCGGAGGGATCGCATAGGTGCTGCCGAACGATCCTTGGTCGTTGACTCCGTCGAGGAGAAACAGATTGCTACGATTGGTCTGACCGTTCACCGACGGATACGAGAACGTGCCGACGGGATTCGACCAGATACCTCCGCTGGTGGCGGAGTTCTGGGAAACGTTGACTGTGCTAACGCCGGGCGTCAGGTTCAGCAGTTGGGTGAAATTGCGCCCATTGAGCGGAAGATCGTTGACCTGTTCCCGGACCACGGCAACGCCCAGTTCGGAAGTCGATGTTTCCAGCGTGACCGGGTTATCCTGCACCTCTACGACTTCATTGACCGATCCAGCCTTGAGGGTGAAGTCGTAGGTCGTGGTTTGATTGACCAGGAGGATGATGCCGGTCTTGGCCGCGGGCCCGAAGCCGTTCATGGTCACTTTCAGATCGTAGTTTCCGGGCAGCACATTGGTCATGACGTAGGAGCCCACGCCGTTGGTTTGTGCCGTGCGATCGAGGTTTGTGTCGCGATTGTGCAGCACAACGGCGGCGTCGACAATCACCGCTCCGGCGGTATCGCGGACGGTGCCATTGATTGCGGCGGTGGCTTGAGCCCAGGCGGGTGAGGCGGAGAGTGCCAGGACGAGTGCAACTGCGAAGCCCATGGCTAGTCCCGCAATCCACTGCTGAAGTCTGACGGAAACAATCCGGTGCGCCATCATAGTCCTCCCCCTCAAACGAGGTCGCGCTTGGGCCTCTGCGGCAGTGAACCGCAGCTCAGCGATCGAAGTTCTTACTCAAACGGATGTTCGGGCCCCCAGCGGCCCGCAGTGAAAACCCCACGCAGCCCAAGCTTCTAGCACCGGTCCAGAAATGTTGTCAATTAAAAAATTTCATTTATGCAAATACTGTTTCATATAGTGAAACAATCTACTGGAATCCCAGCAAGAGAACATGTTACTGTTTCGGGTATTGGAACGGCGTCTCGTATGGTTGAGTACGCGCGATTCTCCCGCGCATTTGCCGAGTCTTAAGGCGCGTTTATGGCGAAACCTGAAAAATCTAACGGTGGCTCCCCTTCTGTCGGTGTGATCTCGAAGGTGCTGCAAATCCTGGAAGCCCTGCAAGGGTCATCGAGTGGGTTGGGGCTGAAGGCGATCTGCCAGCAGACCGGAATCAACAAGAGCACAGCCCACCGCTTTCTGAAGCACCTGGAGCGAGAACGGTATCTGCTGCGAACCGAGGCGGGAGCGTATCTGATTGGACCCCGTCTTTCGCAGCTGTCCGCTCGCGGCAACCAGGAGGCTACCTTGCAAGCAGTGGCGCGCCCCATTTTGTGGGACCTGTGGAAGTCGACGCATGAGACGGTGAACCTGGGTGTGCTGGATCAGGGAACTGTGCTCTATATCGACGTGATCGAGAGTCCACATGAGTTCCGACTCTCTTCACGAGTTGGCACACGGCGCTCAGTACACGTGACCGCGTTAGGCAAAGCACTCGTTGCATTCTTGCCAGAAGAAACTCGGCGAACGATTCTGGATTCGATTGCGTTTCAACCAGCGACCCCAAAGACCATCGGCACCCTGGTGCAGTTCCGCCAGGAACTGGAGAAAATTCGCCGGCAGGGATATGCCGTCGACGATGAAGAAGCGGTCCAGGGCGCAAGGTGTGTCAGTGCACCGATTCTGAATTCCGCTGGGACGCCGATCGCTGCCGTAAGTGTGTCTGGGCCAGTCACCAGAGTCACCCCCGGGCTCGTAAGTGCTTTGGCCGGAGCTGTCACCTCGGCAGCCCGTGCGGTTTCCACTGCAATGGGATTTTCGCAACACGAACCGAAGCCCAATCTCAAGCGTACGAACAAGCTCGCGCTGGCACGAAACTAACCGGCAGAGTTGTGGTTTAGTTGGTCGCCTTGCCCGGAGCATTCCCAGCGCACCGGGACAAGAAATCTCGCAACGAATCATCCTGAGGAAATTTCTTGGCGGCGTCGGTGGTGTGAGCACAAGCCTCGCGCACGCGATTCTGCTTGAGCAGGAGCTTCACGTACTGGCGATAAAGATTCGCATCGTAGGGAGCCATGTTGATAGCCTGTGGGAGAACAGCGAGAGCTTCCGGGTCGCGGCCTGAAGCCATTAGCAGATTGGCCAATTCTTCGAAGTCGACGGGATTCGTTGCCCCCTGCCCGATGGCTTCCTTCAGGTATCGGATTGCCAGTGTCGAATCTTCCTCGGAACGCTTCTGAACCGCCTCATCGGCGAGTGCTTCCAGTACGGAAATATTCTTTTCGTGAGTCGCCTTGAGTTGGTTGGCGAGCGCCCAATAGCGTGCCCGATATTCCGGATACCGCAATACGATTTGCGAGTAGGCCTGCAATCGGGTGAGGGGGTCCGGCGCAGTGGGATTGTTCGGATCTGAACTGAGGTCAACGAGGTCCGGAAGCTGAGCCGTGGTCAGATGGAAAGCGGCCTGCGGGAATGGCTCCTCCGCCTGGGCGACAATGCGATGGTTCGTCAGCACCGAGTGGGAGATCACGGTCACGTCCCGCTTGGGCATGTGACAAGTGGCACAGTCGTCGGGAGGACTTTTCCTTTGCCGCGAAGCGAGCGGAATCGCACAGCTTTTCTCGGTGTGGCAAGTGAGACATTTCTGGCGAAAATATTCAGGAGCTTGCTGCGCAGATGGTTGCACATGAGGATCGTGGCATGTAATGCAACTCAGCTTTCCGCCACTGTTGAGATAGCAGCGGCTCAAGCGCATGGAAAGATAATGCTCCAGCAAGTCGTCTTTCGGAGCAGAAGCGTGATCAAAGGGAACGAGGAAAATGCTGAGCGTATCTTCTAACTCTTGCCCGGGACGGAAATCGCGGTAGCTTTTCCCGTCTTTTAGAACGCGCGCATCGCCCGTCTGATGGCATGACATGCAGATGTTATCGCTCAAGCGGGAAGCGAGCTTTGCCGGATTCACAATCGAGGCCGGCTCTCCCATTTCCGCGGATGCAACGTGGGTCTCGCCCGGCCCGTGACAGTTTTCGCACCCAATTGCGAGTTCTGAAAAAGGCGGATCCATCATCCTCGCACTCTCGCTGGCAGTGATCCGGGCGCGCCCGCTGTGACACGTGATGCAGCCCGCGAGGATTGGGCGATTGAAGCCATAGTCCCCGAATTCATAGCCAGGCGAAAGCGCCCATTTGTCTGGCTTGGTGTAGTACGAGAGAGGAGCCTCGAAGAGGTATTCTCCTTGCTGGATAATGGCGCCGATTCCATTTGCGCCTGAACCAATCAAGAAATCAATCTTATGCGATTCACGAAAGAGGTCCTTGCCCGCCGGATTGAGTGCGTACTCGCTCTGGTACAGTTTGCTTTCACGGGCGAAGACCTCGTAATGGCGGTTGAACCCCTGAGCTGTCACCTGGGCACTGGAAGGAAGCTTCTCCAGAACTGCGGACGTGATCTCCGACATGGATCGGCCCATGTCCGTCTTGGAGAAGGATTCGTAGATGCTGGGGTGACACTTGGCGCAGGAAGCAGATCCGACATATCCATCGCCGGCTCCTCGATTTTGTTGCGCCCATGCAGCGACACTGGTTCGTCCAGCGAACAACAACACCGAGATCAGAAACAGCATCTGTCTGCACATCGTGTGATTCTCACAGAGTCTCAAAGGGGCAATTATCAATGAAGTCCCAGTCCCATACCACAATCTGCTTCTTGAGTTTCTCCGCTTTTAAAGACCCCGTGAAGCCAGTGGACGGCGGTTTGACCTGTCAAAGAGGCTCGGCGGCAGATTTTTCTTGACCTGCCAAACCTGCATGGTTCATTTTCTTCGCTCGTTATAGCTCAGATACGAAAGGGAACATTCTGCACTCCTGGAAATGAAATGACAGAAAACCTTGAGGTTGGAATTTTGCTCGTTGTCCTGGCCGGAATGCTCAATGGCAGCTTTGCGGCCCCCATGAAGCGAATGACCGATTGGCAGTGGGAAAACAGCTGGCTGACATTTGCCGTCTCCGGCCTAGTTGTAATTCCGTGGATGATTGCATTTGCGACAGTGCCGCAACTCGGCAGCGTGTACACCGGAGTATCGACCTCAGCCCTGGCAAAGGTTTTGGGTTTCGGCGTCCTCTGGGGAGTGGGCGCGACTCTGTTCGGACTCGGGATCAGCCGAGTGGGCTTGGCGCTTGGTTTCGCGCTGATCCTTGGCATCACCGCTTCCTTCGGATCGCTCTTGCCAATGGCCATACTCCACTCCGATCAACTCGCGACAAAGCGCGGCATAGCGCTGATTGTGGGCACTCTTGTGATGGCATTGGGATTGGTTCTTCTGGCGCTGGCAGGCCGGGCGCGAGAGCGCAGTGCCGGAGACAAGGAGGGACAGCGTTCCGGTTTCACCGTGGGGTTAGTCATCTGTATCTTCTCCGGAATATTTTCTTCGATGCTGAATTTCAGTTTTGTTTTCGGTGACGAACTGAGATTGCGTGCGCTGCAACTGGGCACAAGCAACACGACGGCAGCGAATCCGATTTGGGCGGTAGCAGTTTCCGGCGGATTCCTAGCGAATTTCTTCTACTGCGTTCAATTGCTGAACAGGAATCGCACGTGGGGGGTGTTTCGTCACGGGAACGCCGGACTTCATTGGCTACTCGGCTTCGCAATGGGACTGCTGTGGTTCGGAGGTACGCTTACTTACGGAGCGGGAGCAAGTGTGATGGGGGCACTCGGCGGGATCATCGGATGGCCCATTTTCATGACGATCGATATCATCGCGGCGCTTTTCTGGGGAGTCGTGAGTGGCGAGTGGAAGGGAGCCAGCCGCCGGGCCCTGGCCTACAACTGGGTTGGAGTCGCTGTTCTGCTCTTCGCAATCGCAATCATTTCTGTGGGCGGCGCTGCCTAAAAAGCGACTTGTGAGTGCTCACCGTTCAGGGTGCGATGTGAATTGAGCTGACTCCATGTGTCTTGCCGGCATCGACTCCTTGGCCTTCGCGAATTTCGTAGTAGTGATTGGCAGGCAGGCCAGTGAGCGTTTCCAGCACACCGCTCGGCCAGCGAATTACAATCTTGTCGGCCTTCAAAGACTGTCCGAGTCCGAAGTGCAATCGCAGATCGCTTTGCGAAATAAAACCATCGCCGCTCCTTACTTCTTGCTGGCGTTTGTCATCGCCTTGCTCTAGTGTCACAGACGCGCCCAAGGCCGCCCGATTTGATTTCACGCCAACCAACCTGAGGGTGATCCAATTCCCGACGGACGCAGTGTTGTAGTAGAGGGAAGGCTTCTCGTTCATGTTGTTGATGAGGGCCTCCTGGCGTCCGTCGTTGAAGAGATCTCCGAGTGCGAGGCCTCGTCCGGAATGGTGCTCGGAAAGAGACGAACCTCCATCAGCGGTGATGTTGGCAAAGGATCCGTTTCGAAGATTGTAGTAAGCGACCTTGGGTTCGCGGTAACTGGTCCCGAGGGACTTGCCATCCACTTCGGGATAAACGTGGCCATTAGCGATCAGAATTCCAGGCCATCCGCTATTGTCGAAGTCGCAGAACTGCACTCCCCATCCCAGCCAGTTCTTGATTTTTCCAAGCCCCGAGCTATACGTCACGTCGTCGAAGTCATTGTTCCCGCGATTCAGGTAGAGAGTGGGAGTGTCATCGCTGAAATTTGTTTTGATGATGTCCTGAAATCCGCTGTGTGTGAAGTCGTCGGCGGAAAGCCCCATGCCTGCCTGTTCCGAGCCATCTTCGTTGTAGGCAACGCCAGCTTTTTTGCCGATCTCGCTGAAGGTTCCGTCGTGATTATTGTGATAGAGAAGGCTGGCAGTGGAATCGCAAGCGACGTAGATGTCGGGCCAACCGTCCTGGTCGAAATCTGACGTCAAGGAAGTGAATCCATAGCACCCCGTTGCCGCGAGAACGCCAGACTTCTGCGACACATCAGCGAAGGTTCCATCTCCATTGTTGTGATAGAGCGCATTGACTCCGGGTTTCAACCCGCGAGGACCGCACATGACGTTGATACCTTTCCACTGACACCAACGTCCCTGCCCGGGCCGCGGCACGGAGTCGTAGTTGAAATCGACATAGCGCGAGAGGAAGATGTCGACCTTCCCGTCACGGTCATAATCCACAAAGTTGCATCCCGTACTCCACTGGTCCTTTGCGGTTCTCAGGCCTGCTTCGTCGGTGACGTCGGTGAAGGTGCCGTCGCCGTTGTTGTGGTAGAGAACGTTCTGCCCCCAATACGTGATCAGCAGGTCGAGGTACCCATCGTTGTCGTAATCGCCGACGCACCCGCCTTGTCCCCAACCTGAGCGCTCGAGTCCAGCGCGAGCCGTCACATCAGTGAAAGTTCCGTCGTGGTTGTTGTGGTACAAGTGCCCGATTGGAGCTCTGTCTTTGGGAAATCCTTCAACCGTTGATCCGTTTGGGAGATAGATGTCTGGCCACCCGTCGTTGTCGTAGTCGAAGATGATTGCTCCGTTGCCCGTGGTCTCGATGATGAATTCCTTGTGTGCGTCTCCTCCGTAAACGTTCAGCACGTCGAGGCCGGCCTTGGCGGCGATGTCTTCGAAATGGACCCTCGCAGGGGTGGTCGTCGGAGGCTTGGACTTCGTTGAAGGGGGTGCCTGTGCCCGGGTTGTAGATACATGCAGGAGCACAATGGGGAACAGTAGAAGAGTGAGGACCTTGAGGGACGTACTCGGAATCACAGCGCTATTTTAGAGCAGAATTCTCCGTTCGCTGGACCGTCATCGCGCGCCGGGCAGGGTCGCTTCGGAAAGCGCGGGCCTCCACGCAACCACGTTTTGTCTCGAATCACCGAGTTGGTCAATGCCGAGCTCGACCACGTCATCGGACTTCAGGTACTGCGGGGGCTTCATCCCCAGCGCGACACCCGCGGGGGTTCCCGTGCTGATAATGTCCCCCGGCAGCAGGGTCATGAATTGACTGACATAGCTGACGAGTGTGGGTACGTCAAAGATCATTTCGCTCGTGGAGCTTCGTTGCCGGAAAATACCGTTCACCTTCAGCCACATGCCCAGATGCGTGGTGAGAGGGACCTCGTCACGGGTTGCCAGGAACGGACCCAGTGGTGCGAAGGTATCCGCGCTTTTTCCTTTGACCCACTGTCCTCCACGTTCAAGCTGGAATGAGCGCTCCGAGCAATCATTGTGCAAGACGTAGCCAGCCACGTAGTCGAGTGCCTCGTCGGGTTCTAAGTAGCTTGCTCTGCGCCCGATAATCACCGCGAGCTCTACCTCCCAATCGACTTTCGAACCGTTCTTCGGAATCATCAGGTCGTCGTTCGGGCCGACGAGCGAAGTTGTGGATTTGAAAAAAATAACCGGCTCTTTCGGGATTTCCATCTTGCTTTCTGTCGCATGGTCCAGAAAGTTCAGGCCAATGCACACAATCTTGCTTGGCCTTGCAATGGGGGGGCCGAGCCTTACCGAATCAGGGACTCGCGGAGCTGATGGGGCGTTGCGCTCCAACCACTTCTCAAGACGATGGAGCCCATCCTCGGAGAAGAAGCCTTCGTCGTAATCTCGGGTGAGGGCAGACACATCAATACGCGTGGAATTCTGCAGAAGAATCCCTGGAGCCTCCTTGCCTGGTTCCCCGAACCGGATGAGCTTCATCAATCACTCCTTGCCGATTTCATCCAATGGAAATTATCGCTGCTATTCCATCTTGAAAGAAGCGGATCGTAAATCCAAGGGCACGCCAGGCGCAAGTTTCAGTTGAAACTTGCCCGATCCAGATCCCAGCAGTTTCACAGAGTAAAACTCATCGCGGAGTTTTGGTGAGAGCGTCGACAAAATTATTTTCGCTTCTCGGAGGTTGCTGCTAGAGTTTGCCGTTGCGTTTGTTCGCAGGAACTTTCAAGATGCCTGAAATCTTCCCTCAGCTCGATTACAAACCGAGACTGCCGAAGCGCTTGGATTACGGAATTGGGATTGTTGGCGCCGGCGGCATCGTTAACTATGCACATCTTCCGGCATACCGGAAGGCTGGGTTCAAGGTTGTCGGCATTACTGACCGTGACCAACAGAAAGCGGAACGCACTGGGAAAGAACACGCCATTCCACGGGTATTTCGAACAGTGGATGAACTCTTGGCTGCGCCTGAGGTGGAAATTGTCGACATTGCGGTCTATCCCGTCGAGCAGGCATTGATTGTTCAAAAAGCTGCCGCTGGGCATACGCACATGCTGTGCCAAAAACCATTCGCCGAGGAGTACTCCACAGCCGTGCGCAACGTTGAACTGGCAGAACGTGCCAAGGTTAAAATCGCAGTCAATCAACAGATGCGCTGGGATGCAGGCATCCGTTGTGCGCGCATTCTGATTGACGACGGATGGCTGGGAACTCCGACCTACGCTTGCATTCAGGTGCATTGCAAAACGGACTGGAGTCTCTGGCCCTGGATCTATCAGGGTGACAAAGTGGAGATCATGTTCCACAGCATTCATTACATCGATTCGTTGCGATATCTATTGGGCGATCCTGACTATGTGTTCACCAGCGGCAGCCGCGCTCCGAGTGAAACCACTCGTGCGGAAACAAAAACTCTGACGACTTGGGAATACACTTCGGGTCTGCAGGTCTTGATCGATGTCTGCCATACCACCTGGCAAGACGACCCCTATGCCATTTTTCGCTTGGAAGGAACGGAGGGCGTGATCAAGGGGACCATTGGACTGATGTACAACTACCCCACGGGGCGCCCCGACACACTGGAGTTCATGTCGAAGCGCAATCCGGGATATTGGTTCTCGGCGCGCCTGGACAGCATGTGGATCCCAGATGCTTTTGTGGGACCGATGGCTTCACTCATGCGTGCAATCGAAGAAGGGTCAGAGCCTGAGACCAGTGGGCGTGACAACCTTCGCACACTGCGAGTGGTCTTCGCACAATATCGCTCGATGGCTGAAAAGCGTGCGGTTCAGCCTGGAGAAATCACTTCCTGAGCCAGGCTAGCTGGGGCGGATATTTGTCAGATCAGACGAACAGCCTGGAGCCTGGGCAGTGACATAAACTCCGTTCTCCACCCGTGCCGGGTGCACAAAATGCTCCCGCAGATGCGGAATGCACTCAAGAAAGAGCGCCTGGTGCTCCAAGGCGATGTGATTGAACAGAACCAGATGTTGATGAATCTGTCCCATGTCTCCGACGTGAGGCACGACCCGCAGGCCGAACTTCCGCGCCAGTAGACTAACCGTGAGAAACTCTGAAATCCCAGCCACCCGCGTGCAATCCACCTGAACGATCTGCACTGCCGACGCTTCCATGAAATTCTTAAACAAAATACGGTTCGGGACATGCTCTCCCAGAGCAACGGTCACTGGCGCTAATTCTCGCGCCAATACTGCGTGCGCATGAATATCATCCGGATGAGTAGGCTCCTCGATGAAAAAAGGATTCATTTCGCGAAGCTCCCGACACATTTCCAGGGCGCGCGGCGGCGTCCATTGCTGGTTCGCATCAAACATGATGAGTGCCTTGGGGCCTGCGAGTTCACGAAGCATATGTGCTCGGCGAATGTCGCGCTGGCCATCGGAGGAACCGACTTTCAGCTTGAACGCATGAAATCCATGGTCCATCGCCCGTCGTGTCAGTTCCTTAATTCGCTGATCGTCGTACTGAAACCATCCGACCGATGTGTCGTAGCCGGGATAGCCGGTTCGCAGTATGCTCTCTCGCTTCTCGCGCGAACCCACATTTTCCCGAAGCAGGGCCTCTGCCTCGGTTCGCGACAAGACATCTTCGAGGTAACTCAGGTCCAGTAGCCCGACCAACTGCCCTGGATCGAGGTCGAGAAGTAGCCGCCATAGGGGAACACCTCGGCTCTTGGCCCAGAGGTCAAAGCACGCATTCGTGAGCGAAGCCTGGGCTAAATGCACTACGCCCTTGTGCGGACCCAGCCAGCGAAGTTGCGGATGCTGTGAGAGCGTTTGGCTGACAGTTCCGAAGTCGGCCATGATCTCTTCGATCTCACGGCCGACCATCGCTTTGCCTAGCAATTCGACAACTTCGCAGACGATCTCATTCCCGGTTCCGAGTGTGAGTACGATCCCCGTGCCAAAGACGTCGCCATCCGATCCAAGCAGGGTGGTAGCGAAAGCGTATTCTGCGCCGGAGTGTATGGCGTCGCTACCTGCTCCGTGTGAGAGCGGGAAACGTACGTCACGCGTCTCCAGTGAATTGATTCTGTAATTTGTCATGAACTAATCAAACGCGGAACTTGCAGGGGCACCGGGCTAGCCAAGTTTCACGGGCATCGAATATAGTAGGGCGCCTTCGGGCGCGGCAAGGATTCATTTTTGCTTCCTGATCCCGTTTCATTAGGCAAAACGCGATCGGGGAGAGGACATTTCGATGAAACGGTATGGTTCGGTGATCCGAGTCCGGCACGAGTCTCTCGATGCGTATAAGCGATACCACGCTGCCGTGTGGCCAGAAGTCTTGGACATGATCCACAGGTGCAATATTCGCAATTATTCCATCTACCTCAAAGACGATCTGCTTTTCGGATACTTCGAATACCATGGCTCTGATTACGCGGCGGACATGGCGAAGATGGCAGCGGATCCGAAGACACAAGAATGGTGGTCGGTGATGATGCCGATGCAAAATCCACTACCGACTCGCGAAGAGGGCGAGTGGTGGGCGAACATGGAAGAGGTCTTCCACTGCGATTGATGGACAGTTCGAGTTGCGAAAAGTACAGTTTGCGTCCTTGCGCACTATGCCGATCATCGACACACATCAGCATCTCTGGGATCTCGATCTGTTCCGATACTCCTGGCTAGATTCACTTCCCCAATTGAATCGTTCGTTCCGCATGGCGGACTACCTCGATGCTGCATCCGGATTGGGAGTAGTGAAGTCCGTACACCTCGAGGCCGACGTCGACGAACCCTACATGCTTGAGGAGACGCGGCATCTGCTCGCGCTCGCCATGCAAGCGGACAATCCACTCGAAGGTGTGGTGGCCTGTGGCCGGCCCGAGAACGACAATTTCCGGACCTACTTGGACAAAATTGCGGGCCATCCCAAGCTGAAAGGGATTCGCCGTGTGCTCCACACACAGCCGGACGGGGTGGGGCGGGAAAATACCTTCATCAGGAATGTGGCGTCCCTTTCTGAGTACGGTCTGTCGTTTGATATTTGTGTTCTTGCGCGCCAGCTCCCGGTTGCCATCGATCTCGTCAAAAAATGCTCCAATACAAGTTTCATTCTTGATCATTGCGGAGTTCCGCGTGTGAAGGAACATGACCTCGATCCTTGGCGTGCGCACATTTCGGAGATGGCAAAAGCCCCCAACGTCGTGTGCAAGGTTTCCGGTCTGGTTGCGTATGCGGATCCGAAAAGCTGGGCGGCCGCGGACCTCCGGCCCTTTGTCGAGCACGTGATCACAAGCTTCGGATGGGACCGCGTTTTGTTTGGGAGTGACTGGCCGGTGTGTACGCTCTCGGCGCGCTTCGCGCAGTGGGTGGATGCGTTGCGCTCAATCACCCAATCTGCGGGCGAGCTAGATCAGCAGAAGTTGTTTCATGACAATGCACAACGGGTGTACCACCTGAGCTAGAACCCGAATTCTTCCTCGATGATTGCGTTGTGTTGCCCCACTCGGGGCGCCAGTTTCTCGCTCTTAAGCACTTGCCCGTCGAGCCGCACCGGAAGCCGGGTGGTCAGGATTTCGATTCCGGTTCCGTTGCGAAGGGTCTGCACCATATCCAATTGACGGAATGCCTCACTCGCGCAGAGCTTCGGCCAGTCCAAAACCTCAGCGCACCAGATGTCAGCGGCGTTCAGGATCTCAAGCCAATGTTCGGTCGTGTGTTCCTTCAATCGGCGGGCAATGGTTTGTTTGATGCTGTCCCGGTGGCGAAACCCATCCGCCGGATCGGAGATCTGTTCGAGTTCGGGGAGGCCGAGTAACTTCCCGAGGGTTGGAAGATTCGTCATGGCGATGGCGAGATAGCCGTCTGCCGTGTCGTAGACGCCGTAGGGCGCAGCCAGATACGCATGCGCATTTCGATAGGCGCTTCGGTGTGGAGGCCGACGGCCATCGTTCAAATGGGTTGTCAGCACCTCGAATTGAAAGTCCAGCAAGGCCTCGATCAAACTCGTTTCGACCAGTCCACCTCGGCCGTTAAGACTCCGCCTGACCAGACAGGCCAGGATGCCTTCACACAGGCTATGGCCAGCCAGCATGTCGGCAATAGCTAAGGCCATCGGAGTAGGGGGATCGCCTTGATCTCCACTCAGCCACATGATCCCCGACCGCGCTTGAGCCAGCAGGTCCTGACCCGGCCGATCGCGCCACGCATGGGCGCTGCCGTAACCCGAGACGATTCCATACACAATGCGATCATTGATCTGCGAAACGTCGGTATAGCCAAAGCCAAGGCGCTCGATCACTCCGGGCCGGAAGTTTTGCACCATCACGTCAGCGCGTGCAATCAGTTGGCGTAACTTCTTTTGATGCTCGGGTTTCTTCAGATCAGCTGCATAGCTTTCCTTGTTGCGATTGATGGCGTGGAACAAAGTGTTTTCACCATGAACATCGGTATCGCTGAGATAGATCGTGCGGCCCAGATCCCCGGATCCGGGGCGCTCGATCTTAATCACGCGGGCGCCTAGGTCCGCCAGACGCAGGGTTGCTAGCGAGCCGGAAAGAAACTGGCTGAAGTCCAGCACGAGAAGACCCTGGAGAGGTCGATCCCGCATCGTTTGCGTAGCCGTTGCAGAAGAATTCAACGCACCACCCCTCATCGAAAGCTTAGCCAAGCAGCCCCAGATCGCTCGTTTGGAGGCTATGGATCTGTTATTCTACCCATAAAATTATATTTTCATTAGAAAAATAACGTAGTACTCTTACTGGGTCGCCATGCCCATGAGACAGAAATCACGAGCCGGGCGTACGGAAAGCTCCCGTCGTGCACGCTATGCCGCACCTGCTCTGGAAAAGGGTTTGGATATTCTAGAACTGCTGGCGGCTGCATCCGACGCGTTGACGCACAGCGAAATTGCGACGCGGCTACGACGCAGTGTGCCTGAGATTTTTCGCATGCTGGTCTGTCTGGAGGAGCGGGGCTACATCTCGCGGATGGGACCCGACGAGAGGTATCAACTCACGCTAAAGCTGTTTGAGATCGTTCATCAACACCGGCCTCTGCAACGTTTGATCACTCAGGCCCGGCCCCTGGTTCAGCGTGTTGCCAGCCAGACCGGTCAGTCCTGTCACCTTGCAATGCTCAATAGCGCCGAGGTGGTGATCGTCGCGCAGGCCGATGCTCCCGGAAACATGGGTTTTTCGGTTCGACCCGGAGCCAACATTGATCTTCTGAACACCGCCTCTGGGCACGTCATCCTTGCGTTTCAAAGCGACGAAGTTCGCTCGCGCTCTTTGGGGGCGTGGCGGCTGCGCTCCGGCAAACAGATCCCATCGGGACTCTACGGGCATCTCGAGCAAATTCGCCGGCGCGGTTACGAGGAACTGGCCAGCTATCAGGTCCACGGGGTTGTGAACATCAGCTATCCCGTGTTGAATCAGCACGGCGAGGCGATTGCAGCCATGACGATTCCCTTCATCGCGCGCATCGGAGACAACCTTGGACCGCCGCAAGTAAAGCAATCCCTTCGCCGGGCCTCGCGAATACTGTCGCATGCGGTCAGTGGCCGGAAATTGGAGCTTCCGGCAGGAAAACCACAAGCATGACCCAAACAGAGTATTACGAAGACTATGTGGTCGGTGCTCAGCGCGTCACCTCCGGCCGGACGATCACCGAAACCGATGTCGTGATTCACGCGGGCCATACCGGAGACTATTTCCCCCATCACGTCGACATCGAGTTCGCGCGGCAAACCCCATTTGGCCAGCGAATCGCACACGGCACGATGACCTTCGCCATTGGGATTGGACTGACCGCCAGCCAGATTAACCCCGTGGCATTCACCTATGGCTACGACAAATTGCGGTTCCCAAAGCCGGTTTTCATCGGCGACACGCTGAGAACCCGCGTTACCGTGAAGGAAAAGCAGGAGGACTCTAAGCGAACAAACCTGGGCCGTGTAGTGGAGGCATGTGAAGTTCTGAACCAGCGCGATGAGGTCGTCCTGTGCTGCGAGCATATCCTTCTGGCTGAGAAGAAAACGGCGGCTTGAATACGCCTCGAGGTGCGCGAGGGGGGCCTAAGTGGAAGTTAGGTTGAAAGGATTGACCTGGGATCATCCCCGCGGCTACGCTCCGTTGCTCGCCGGCGTGGCCGAGTACCACCACCAGAACCCGGGAGTCAACATTCAATGGGACCGCAGAACCTTGCGCGAGTTCGGGGAAGCTCCTATCGAGCAATACCTGGATCGATACGATTTGATCATCGTGGATCATCCCTTTGTGGGCTTCGCCGCGGCTCACGGCGTGCTGGTGGATTTGGCCCTTTCCCTCAGCGACGGAGAGAAGGACCGCTTTGTGCAAGACTCGGTGGGTCCATCCTGGGATTCTTATTGGTATGACGGAGGACTCTGGGCTTATCCCATCGATGCTGCTGCGCAAGTGGCAGCGTATCGCGCGGACTTGATGGCCGCCTTCCCAGATCCCATTCCGCAAAGCTTCAGTGCGGTATTGCAACTCGGGTACAGAGCACGCGCAATCGGCAAGCACATCATTGTTCCCGCTTGTCCCACGGATGCCATCAGCCTGTTTTTTACCCTCAGCGCGAATCTCGGCCACCCGATTCCGGAAGAGCGAGAACTCTTCGTCGAGGAGTTTGTGGCACGAGAAGTTCTCGAACGACTACACTCCCTGATCTCGGTGGCACACCCAAGGTCCGTCGACTCCAATCCGATTCAGGTTTACGACTACATGGTGAGCCATTCTGATGCCGTCTATTGTCCCTACGGGTTCGGCTATTCGAACTACTCGCGCGTTGGGACTGCTGTGCCGTTGAAGTTTACGAATGCTCCTGGTGCGGGAACCCGGAGATGCTCAGGCACCATGCTGGGAGGGACCGGAGTCGCTGTAAGTAACATGAGCAAACACAAAAATGCCGCGGTTGCATATGCGAAGTGGCTGGTGACTCCCGAGCATCAGAGTGGTGCTTACGTTCGGGAAGGCGGCCAACCTGCGAGCCTGGCGGCTTGGACCGATGCCTCGGTCAATACCGCAGCCGACGGTTTCTTTTCTAGCACTCTGTTAACACTCCAAACCGCCTATGTCCGTCCGCGCTTCGACGGATTTGTTCCCTTCTTTGAAGCAGCCGGAATTCAGATCAACCGCTGCTTGCGGGGAAAGCTGGAAGACCGCGCCCTGGTGCAGTGGCTGAATGAGCGTTACGCCGCTCAGCGTGCGTCCAGACCTCAAATCGCGTGACGATCGAAGGACAAATGTGAAGAATCCGAACCCTGATCCGGCAAAACACAAAGAGATTGCAATCTGGAACGCCGAGGACTGGCTTTACGAAGATTTCGAGGTTGGCATGCGTGCACGCTCGATTCGACGAACGATATCCGAGGGCGAGAGCATGCTCTTCAATGCGATCGTGCTCGACATGCACCCTTATGTGGCCGACGATGTGTTCGCGAAGGAGGAAGGCGTCTTCGGGAAGCGCCTGGTAGCAGGGGCTATGGTGTTCAGCCTGGGCCTCGGCCTGATGGCCCACAACAACATTCACACGTTCAGCTACGGATACGACAAGCTGCGGTTCATTAAACCGGTCTTTGTAGGTGACACCATCTATACGATACGCACGCAGCTGGAGAAATGGCCCCGATATCCAGAGATGGGTATGATCAGAGTTTCCTACGAGGTCTTCAAAATGCCCGGCGAGCTCGTCCTTTATTGTGAGCACCTTCAGACTGTGAAATATCGCGAGCCCGAGAAGTTCAAGGATCAACTTCGACGAGAATTAAGTTGAGCACAGTGACCAATCAGACGCCGTCTTTCGCTGACCGACTAGGCGTGTGCTACACCGGAGCGGTGTATGACGTTCTTAGGTCAAAAGGATTCGCAACGCAGACTCTTCCCAAAGACATTCGCCCATTGAACGCTAGTCAGAAGCTGGCCGGCCCCGTATTCACTATAGAAGGCAGGCGGGATGACAGCCTAGATGCGCACCAGAGTCTCCTGAGATGGTGTGAGCTTCTGTCGAAGGCCCCGTCAGAGACTGTCTTGGTCTGTCAGCCCAACGACAACTCGCTCGCTTTTATGGGCGAGCTTTCTTCCGAAACATTGCGCTACAAGAGAGTGTTCGGCTACATCTTCGATGGCGGATGTCGGGACTCGGCGTTCATCGAAGCTTCGGGCTTCCCGGTGTTTTGCAAGTACTTCACTCCCGTTGATGTTGTCGGGAGGTGGGCAACAACAGCACTAGGGCAGCCGATCGAGATTGGAGGAGTGACGATTTCAACTGGTGATTACGTGCTTGCCGATCGTGACGGCGTTGTGGTTATCCCCGGCGCAATTGCAGAGCAAGTTATACAAGAAACGGAAGAAGTACTACGCAAGGAAAACCTGGTGCGTAAAGCAATTCTCGAAGGCGTCGACCCTGTTGACGCATATTTAAAACACAGGAAGTTTTAATGAAAACGGAAGGAAAATCTGCCAAGCTACTACGAATCCATCGGGACGATAACGTCCTTGTCGTTGTCAGGCCTATTCGGCCCGGGGACCGCGATCTGCTGGATGGACGCGAAGTACTTTTCTCGCAGGACATCGGAATTGGTCATAAAGTGGCGTCCCGGGAAATCAAAGCAGGCGAAAAACTCTACAAGTGCGGCGTCCCGATCGGTTCCGCAAAAGAGGTGATTCCCGCGGGAGGGCACATTCACTTGCACAATTTGAAAAGCGATTACATTGCGACTTACACACTGGATAAAGACCATGTCTTCGTCAAATAGCATGCGGCTTCAGGGCTTTCTCCGATCTGACGGCCGAAAGGGCATACGCAATTGCATCGTTGTTGCGTACCTCGTGGAATGTGCCCACCACGTGGCTCGCGAGATCGTGAGTTATTTCCGCGGTCAGCCCGTTCACCTCATCGGATTTGGTGGATGCTATCCCAACGCGTACGCTGACCGCATGATGCACCAGTTGTGCACACACCCGAACGTTGGAGGAGCTCTTCTGTTGTCTTTAGGATGTGAGAGCTTCAACCGGCACCGTCTGGCTGAGCGGGTAGCAGGCAGTGGCCGACCGGTATCCACGATTGTCATTCAGCAAACGGGCGGGACCCGGAAATCGATCGCAGCTGGGAAGGCATGGGTGGAGCAGGCGCTCACGCAGGTCGCGGAAGTGCCGAGAGTTCCAATATCGATCAACGAGCTGGTGGTAGGAACAGTATGCGGCGGCTCCGACGCAACGAGCGGAATCTCTGCCAACCCTGCTGTGGGTCGCGCTTTCGACATGCTGGTTGAAAAAGGTGCTGCCACGATCTTCGAAGAGACGGGAGAAATGATCGGGCTGGAAGAAGTGATGTCGGCCCGGGCGGTTACTCCTGACCTCGGCAAAGAACTCAAGGCATCCGTAGAGAAAGCTGCTCACTATTACCAGGAAATGGGCCACGCCAGCTTTGCCCCCGGGAACGCAGAAGGTGGGTTGACCACGATCGAGGAAAAATCCATCGGCGCTTATTGCAAGAGCGGCGATTCGCCGATTTCTGGACTCCTAAAGCCGGGCGATGTTCCTCCACGGGGCGGCCTTTACCTTCTCGATGTCGTGCCGGATGGCGAGGTTCGGTTCGGCTTTCCCAATATCAACGACAATGCCGAAATCGCCGAATTAATCGCCTGCGGTTCTCACGTAATCCTGTTTACTACCGGACGGGGATCTGTTGTGGGCTCGGCGATTTCGCCGGTGATCAAGATTTGTGCCAATCCCGAAACCTACGATCGCATGAGCGAGGACATGGATGTTAACGCCGGCAAGATTCTGCGCTTGGAAAGCAGCGTGGACGATGTGGGGAAAGAAATCTACAGCAAAGTCCTGGAAGTGGCTTCTGGCAGCCAGAGTTGCTCGGAAAGCCTCGGTCATCAGGAGTTCGTGCTCACCTACAAGTCGTTTGAACCCATAGGGCCGGCATGCTTGCCTGGGTAAGGCTCTGGCGTCCGCCTCAGAGCAAGAAAAGCGGTCTAATTAGACCGCCTGCTATCGGGAATTCAATGGGAATGGTCGCGGTCGGGTCCGATTTGTGCAGAGCAGCGCCTCCCAAAGAGGCCCTCCGTGCAACGCCAATGGGAACACCGCTAATCTCACTGTCATAAGGACTGGGCGGATGCGAAGAATGCCGGCATCGATTAGAGCCTCGCAAAGTGCTCGCTATGTTGGTGCCGATCCTCGATAAAGTCGAACACCACGATCACGTGACTCACGATGATCCCGATGAGACTTGTGATGCCGAAGAATCACCATGAATCCTATCGGCATGTTCATCAGCCAATCGCCCCCCAGCACGCCTACCGCGCCGAAAGGGATGGCTGCGAACACGATCAGTGGCTCGATTGCATTATTGAACTGGAAGACAAGTGCCAAGTAGATCGCCAGTACCGACGTAATAACCACGGTTAGCGATTGCAGTTGTCCTTTGATCTGCTCTTTCAATTCGCCGACAATTTCCATTCGTTAGCCGGGCGGCAGGCTTTGTTCGAATTCCTTTATTTTTGGCCTAGTGGGGTCGTCACTCGGAAGCTAAGTGGCCTGGCTTGGGGAGACCCGAAATGGTGAGCTGGCGAGGGTTAGCTCGCGGCAGGAACGCTAAGGAGAACGGCGATGAGGCGATGGGATCGGTTGCCGGACGCATACATAGAGGAGTACCGGGCTCGGGGACTGAGCGAGCAGACGGGATTGTACACGGAGGCGCGGCTGGAACGATGAGGACGGTGGCTGAAGAAGCGCCGTCCCCGTTATGGCAAAAGAATGCAGTTCCGCGTGTCGGATGCTGGGGCCTTGCAACAACGGAATGCCCACACCACCATCTACTTCAGCGTGTAGCGTGCGCCGCGGCCCTTGCCGACTTGCGCTAGATAGTTATCGGTCGCCAGCTTTCGCAAATGCAGTTTGATCGTGTTGCGGTTCGCACCAGTCGATTCCTTAATTTCTTTGATCGTGATTTCTCCTCGCGTCTTGGCGAGTTCCAGTATCTGGCGTGACAGCGCCGGCCAGGACGATCGCAGCGCTTGTTCTTCTTTCACCTTCGCGGCAAGGTTGTTCTTCTGCTTGACCATCGTTCTCAGGAAAAACACCAGCCAGTATTCCCAGATCTGCTTTCTTTTTCGGACAGTCTGCTGGGTACGGCGCAACGCCAGATAATAGTTATCCTTGTTGGCCTCGATCACGCTTTCCATAGAGCTGTAGGGAACGTACCCGTACTCGGCACGCAGCAATAGCAGAGTCGTGAGGACGCGCGACAGCCTGCCGTTGCCGTCTTTGAATGGATGAATCGCCAGGAACACCACAATGAAAATCCCAATGAGTATCAACGGATGGTGGGTTCCTTCACTGACCGACTCATTGAACCAATTGACGAGCTCCTTCATCCATCCGGGCGTCTCGAATGGCGTCGCCGTTTCGAACACAATGCCCAGACTCTTGCCGTCAGGACGAAAGGCCTCGACATGGTTCGGCACTTTCTTGTAGTGACCGCGATGCTCATGATCTTTGCTGCTGTATCTGAGAACAACGCCGTGGAGTTGCTTGATGTGGTTTTCGGTGAGGGTTATGGACTCGAAACTCTCGAAAACCATGTCCATCGTTTCGGCGTAGCCGGCGACTTCCTGCTCGTCGCGGCTTGCGAATGACTTTGCCTTTACACCGGAGAGCAGCTTTTCTACTTCCCGATCGGTTAGCTTTGCGCCTTCTATACGGGTTGAGGAACCAACGCTCTCGATTGTGGCGATCCGCCTCAGGGTGGTCAGCTTTTCACGTGCAATGGACTCCATCACCTGCCAACGTCCCTTGAACTCATCGATCTCGGCGATAAGCTTCAGGATTTCCGGCGTGATCGTGATGTTCCTGATCTCGTGGGTGCGGATATCCATTTATACCCATTGTTACCCGATGACCACCCAAAGGCAAGGAATATCCATTTATACCCGTTAACACCCAAAGTCGCTGTGCAAATCCCAGAGACTCCCACCACTTGATCTGGATCCAAGCCTCTGGTGGCTTGAAAGGGGTTATGAAGAACGATTTAATCCGGGTGTTCTTCTGAGGCCAGGCTTTGATCCGCTGCGCTCGAACTCGCGCTTTCAGAAACTTGTCCGTCGGATTGGCCTACCCGGGGGAGATCGTGCCTGCAGACACAAGCAAAGAACCTCTACCCTGCTTCCTATGACGCTTACCTTCAAAGTCACTCATGCCAGGGTCAATCGATGCATATCAGGCCAGTTGGGCACGATGGACAGTCGGATTCTTACCGCACGGGACAGATTCAATGAAAGAGGCGCCGGTTCAGGATTTGAATGGAATATGGGCCGACCTCGGTGTGTATCGGTAAAGAAGAAGTGACTTTCGATGATGAGGCACGCTTTGCGGCGACACGGCGAGCGATCGTCTCGGCAACGGAATCAGTATCCGAAGAAGATGTGACTTGCGAGAGATCTTGGCAGCAAAACTTCTTTCGTCTGAATTTTACAGGGTCAAACGAACGTCCACTTCGCGCTGGACGAAATCCCATTCCTCGGTTTTCCTCAGCTCACGGACCAACTGTTCGAAGTCCTCCGCGTGCTCGGGCGCATACTCAAACCACGTTAGAAAGTCGAACGGCTTCGGTGGCGGATCGGACCGGTGGCGGCGTTCAGGACCGCGATGGTCGTCGCAGCTCTGCCCAAGACGCGGTCTGGGAAGATCCTGCGGGGCACGATGCAGAAAATTGCCAATGGGAGCGACTATAAAATCCCGGCGACCATCGACGATGCGGCTGCCTTGACCGGCATTGCAGAAGTATTGCGACGTGGAGGCTACGCCAAGAAACAGAGCACCAGCGAAGTCTCTCGAATTCTCGATGAGTCTGTTGCGACGTAATGAGTCGGACAACACTGAAAGGCGGCGGGACCGCAACGGGTACCGGTCTGGGGTTGAACCGGGAGAAGACGATTGTACCAATGCGGCCCATGGGGTTTCCGCGAGTGAGACGGATTGGTCACCCAACACTGACTTCCTCATGGCTATCAGCATCGACACTCATGGCTATCAGCATCGACACTCATGGCTATCAGCATCGACAGGTCTTCTTGGGTCAAAATCTGCAAATTGGGGACGCCACCCTTAATTCTCGGGATTCATTTCTCCTAAGAATTTTGGATTGTCCTTCTTGTCAGCGCCTAGCCGGTTTAAGCGAGTTCTCCGCGATTCGCCCTGCCCGACCGCGCGCCCTCTCGCCCGCCCGCCCCTCCGCACGCCGCACGTCCGCACGCGGCATGCCCGCTCGACGCGCGCCTGCACGTCTCTCGTGCAATTACTCTTGAGTTAATACTGTTTTACTCATTCGTTACGGCGTGGCCTCGTTTTTCCCGGCTCCACTACTACCCCGTCAGCCGTTTGACGGGGTAGTAGACGACGACACGAAATGTTGAGCACCCCCCTCTGCTGCATTACAGATTGAATGTGTAATGCAAAGAATGTGTAATGCGCTAACTTGTTGAATCAGAGCGACATTACAGAATTACACAATTCCCCCCCGTACACGAGCAAAGATAAGAACATGCATGTGATGAGCTGATGAGCGATTGCTGACCACGATGATGACAACGCTACCCGCACCCCGCTGTGCGCAGGAGTGGGAGCGTGTGTGGAGGGTTGGGCGGGGGCGATTCGAAGGAAACTGCGAAGCAGGGGCCGGAAAATTTCTTGCACGCTTTGTCGACTTCCGGTCCGGCCGTTCGTCCATATAGTGAGGGCAGGGCAACCCTGACGGCCTGACAGAAAAAGGCCCATTCTCAAGAAAGGAAAACAATGCGGAAAAAGAAGGTTGGCGCAAGCGCAATCAAAAGCTTCGCACTGCTTGTTGCGCTCGGTACGGCGTACCAAGTGATGGCACAGGATGCCACGACACCTTATCCGACCATGGCTCCGATCGAGCAATACCTGATGGACCGAACTGCCGAGATCGTGCTGGCTCGCAGTGCTGCGCCCAGTTCCATCTCCGATGGCGCCGAAGTCATGGTGCTGGGACGGGAGGGATACAAGACCGCGGTGAAGGGCACGAACGGTTTTCTCTGCATCGTGGTGCGGTCATGGGCGCATGGCACGGATGACGCGGAGTTCTGGAATTCAAAGATGCGGGCGCCCCATTGCTTCAACGCGCAAGCCGCGAGGAGCTTTGCGTCGATCTATCTGATGAAAACCAAGCTTGTGCTGGCAGGAAAATCGCAGGCTGAAATCGCGCAGGCAATCGCGACGGCACTGGATAAGAATGAACTGCCCGCGCTGGAGCCTGGCGCGATGGCTTACATGATGTCGAAGCAGCAGTACCTGAACGACCGGGGCAAGAGCTGGCACCCGCATGTGATGTTTTATTCCCCCGGCGACATGACGAAGACCTGGGGAGCCGACGACCCCAACTCACCCGTCATGGTGGCGAATGATCCGCAGGAACGTGTGACTGTTCTGTTCGTCCTAGCGGATAAGTGGTCGGACGGTACGGCGGCTCCGAAGAATATGCCCTGATCAACAGCCTACGGTTTTCACGCCATCATTCATCCGCGCCTACGGCCTGCGGACTTCAAAGACCCAGAACTCGGATGTTTGTCCGTGGAGAGTTCTTTGAACGTGGCGATCGGTCAAAATACCACCAATCTGCTGCATGGTTGCGACCGAATGTGGGCGATGCCCACGAGAAAAATCTCACGGTCGACAAACTGAAAAGCATAGTCGAGCATCAAGCGTTTCATCTCAGCGTTGTAAACTCCGCCGCAGTGTGAACGCGCCAAAAAGGTCCAGAGCGTCACGTTCCTGAAGCCAGGGCAGGCGCGTCCGACCTTCCAGGTTGGTTGCCCCGGCACTACGCCGGATGGCTCAACGTTCGACGGCTCCACTTGTGTCAACAGTGGTCGCGTGGAGAATACTTCCACCAAATATACGGTCACGTTCCCAACTTCCGGGAACTATCGCCTGGTCTGCCCCGCCTGGTCTGGGCTCTGTGCCCCAACGTTAAGCCGCCACGATTCGGCGTGAGCGATCTGACCCAAAACGACCACGGCGAAGATCAATGCTTGGCGTGTTACTTTTCGTCGCATGTCGTCCTCCTCTTTCGGTGCGTCGCGGGATGGAAACGCGCCGTCACAACCCTCCTTTTTTGGAATCTCGTCAAATGGCAAGATACGAATTTACCGGGTTTCCCCTACTTCGCCGTCGAATACCGCTCTTTGCCGTCTCCCGAGCGGACGGTACAATGCTTCTCCTCCGGTTCGCGATAGCCGCGTGGAGGATAGGAGAACGTCATGGGCGGGCCATCCCCTCGAACGCCCCAATCCACGGGGGCACCGGAAGACCGCCTGGACTCGTGGAAGGAGATTGCGGCCTATCTGGGCCGTGACGTGACCACGGTTCAGCGCTGGGAGAAGCGCGAGGGGATGCCGGTTCACCGGCATTTGCATGATCGGCTGGGATCGGTGTACGCGTCTCGGGTGGAATTAGAGGCATGGGCGGCGGGGCGGCGTCTGAGGAATGTCGAGGAAACCGAGGTGGCTCCCTCCACCTCAGCACCGGCTATGACCCCACGGGCGGGTCGGGCATCCTACTCTCGTGTCTCCATCGGAAGAATGACGCTAGTTTGGGCGCTCGCGATCCTGCTCGTCGCGGTGGCGATTGCCTCAATCCAGTGGATTCGCAGCAGGGAGTATTTCTGGCATAGCCCGATCGCCGATGCGCGGTTTGAAGCCATCACTGACTTCGACGGGGTCGCTGAGGCCGCCAGCTTGTCGCGCGACGGGCAATTGGTTGCGTTTCTCTCGGACCATGACGGCCCGATGGATGTGTGGCTGACGCAGCTGGGTTCGGGACAATTTCACAATCTGACGCACGGCAGCGTGAAGGAGCTGGTAAACCCTTCCGTCCGCACGCTTGGATTTACTCCCGATCATGCTTTCGTAACATTCTGGGCGCGTCAGCCGAGTCCGACGGGCCAGGCGGAGATCAGCATCTGGGCCGTTCCCACCCTTGGCGGAGATCCCGAGCGCTATATGGAAGGAGTCGCCGAGTACGATTGGTCGCGGGACGGTTCCCGCCTGGCGTACCACACTCCAGGGCCTGGCGATCCCATGTTTGTGGCAGAGGGCGGAATGCGTTCAGGAATCCAGCCTATCTTCACCGCGGCGCCCGGCCTCCACTCGCACTTTCCGTTGTGGTCGCCGGACATGAACTTTCTGTATTTCGTCCAGGGCGCGCTTCCCGACAAACTCGACGTCTGGCGGATTGCCCCCTCCGGCGGGAAAGCAGAGCGCATCACCTCGCAAAACGGGCAAGTGAGTCATCCGGTATTTATCGATTCGCACACGCTGCTGTATCTGGCCAGCGATCCAGGTGGGTCGGGACCCTGGCTCTACGGCATGGATGTGGACCACCGGATCGCTCACCGACTAAGCTCAGGGCTGGATCGCTACACGTCGCTTTGTGCGAGCCCGGACGGGCGTCGGCTGGTGGTCACGCTGGCGGCTCCCAGAAGCACGCTATGGCGTTTGCCGATCGAGAGCTCGGCGAAGGCGAAGGCGAAGCCCGAGCTGATTCCGCTGGAGAGCAAAGCGGTTTCCTCACCCCGATTCGGATCGAGCTACATCCTCTATGTAACCAGAGGCGCGGCGGGTGAAGGCATCAGTAAGTTCGAGGGCGGGAAGAGCACCGAGTTGTGGAGAGGCAGGGGCGCGCAGATTGTAGGGGGGCCGAGCCTCTCGCGCGATGGCTCCCTTGTGGCATTCACGGTGAAGCAGGATGGAAAAACCGTGCTATATGCGATGGACAACGGGGGATCCAACGTCCGGATCGTATCCGATGCACTGCAGTGGAAGGGCACGCCCGCGTGGGTCCCGAACAACTTGTCCATTCTCTCGGCGGCCGAGGACCATGGTGTGGTCCACCTGTTTCGGATCACGCTCGATGGCGGAGTTGTGAAACCGTTCGTGAAGGAGTACTCGGTGGATCCCAACTGGTCACCGGATGGCAGTTTAGTGGTTTATTCGGGGCCCGACATCGGGACGACCTTCCGATTACAAGCGGCGACGGCATACGGGTCACCGCATCCGCTTCCGGACGTAGTACTAACGCGAGGCGCGCGGCATCTCACGTTCCTGCCGGGCGGGCATGAACTGGTCATTCTGCGCGGGGAGATTCAGCACAAGAACCTGTGGGCTCTGAATGTAGAAACCGGAGCCGAGCGTCAGTTGAGCGACGTCGGTCCGGACTTTGACATTCGTGACTTTGACGTCTCGCCGGACGGGCGCGAATTTGTAGTGGAGCGGGTTCAGGAGCACTCTAACATTATGCTCGTGGAGCGGGCGCAATAGTGGTCGGAGCTTGAGCTTACAAGTTCGGAGCCTTCTCTCCTGAAGGTTTCTCTTCTGCCTGGCGCCTGGATGCGGCGTGGTTGGCAGACGACACCAAGATTCATTACCGTCCACTCCGACAAACTGCACCGTGTGCCGGGCGTCATTTTCTCGCGTGCCTGTATTTCGACGTAGTCCGAGAGTCCACTTTACTGATCGGGTTAGACATGGAGTCTTATCTCTAAATTCTTGAAAGGAATGGTGAGCGCGGAAGGAATCGAATCCGCAAAGAAACGTAGTTTCAACAGCATGCAGGACGACAGATGACACACAAGTCCCTTAAGAGCACTCTTAATCGCGTTAACAGCACGCAAACAGCACGCGGATCGGCGGTGGTTGCTCCCGTCGCTCGTACTCGCCAAAGCACGCGGCGAGATTGAGCCTGACACCTGGTCCCGAAAAAGGGATTAGGTGTCAGGCTAAATGTTTTCAATCTCATGCAGTGGTGCTTCGACCTTCTCATTCCTGCTCATCACGCCAGTTTGGGACGTTTGTAAACCGTCGAATGGCAACCCTCGCAATGCGACGCAGGATTCACTCGAGAACCTCAACTAGCGCTTTTGAGGCAACACCTGTTGAACGATTGCTCGGCACTGCACTACGCGACCGATGGTGTCAAACTGCCATATCGGTCGACAGTGTGAAATGAAACGTCGTACCCCTGCCAGAGTTAGGTGTAGTCCTGATTATGTTGTGCACGTAAGCGTACGTGGTGTACCGTCTTGACGGAAGTTCACCCTCGGTGTTTGCGAGTAGCTCGGAAGGTGGGTGAGACAGGAGGATTGATTTCGTCGGTGTAGATTTCTTCTGTCCAGGCGCGCTCGATAGCTTGGTCGAGCCGCGTGAGCAATTGCGCAAGGGTCTCGTCTGACCGACGCTTCAGCATGGCCAAGGTGTTGTGACCATCGGTAGCCACTGCCACACAGCCCACAGGATGGAGTATGCCCACGGTGATTTCGCCATCGGCGATCAGGGTGGCGATGTGCGGCAGGTCCGCATGGACAGAATGGCTCGCGTCGGCACTATTTCTTAGGCTGGGATTGGGTTTGTGGGCGGGACGTTGACGACGCGATTCCACGGTAATAGCTCCTCGATGCGGTTGATGGGATGCTCGGCGATGCGGGTTAACACCTCGCGCAGATAGGCTTCGGGGTCGAGGCCGTTGAGTTTGGCGGAGCCGATCAGGCTGTAGATCGCCGCCGCACGTTCCCCGCCCGCATCCGATCCGGCAAACAGGTAATTCTTCCGGCCTAAGGCCACACCTCGCAAAGAGCGCTCCGCAGCGTTGTTGTCGATCTCGATGTGTCCATCTTCCATATAGCGTGTCAATGCATCCCAGCGCGAGAGCGCGTATCGAATCGCCACCGTCGTTTCCGACTTACGCGAGAGCTTCGACAAGGTTACTTCGAACCAATGTCGCAAAGAGTCCAACAAAGGCTTTGATTGCTCCTGACGTACAGCACGGCGTTGATCCGGGGGCTTGCCGCGAATCTGTTCTTCAATGGCATATAAAGCCCCGATTCGCACCAAGGCTTCGCGCGCTACCGGCGAACTGTGGGCCTGTTCCAGGTCGTAGAAGTGGCGTCGCACGTGCGCCCAACAGGCAGCATGCTGGATGCGGCCGTTTTCGTAGAGCTGATTGAGACCCGAGTAGGCGTCCGCTTGCAGCGTGCCACGAAACTTCTCCAGATGCCGCTCCGGATGTTCGCCTTTACGATCCGGCGAGTAAACAAACCACACGGCGGGTGCTGCCTCATCGCCCGCGGGACGATCATCGCGCACGTAAGTCCACAAACGTCCTGTCTTGGTCTTTCCCTGGCCCGGCGCCAATACCGGCACCGGCGTGTCGTCGGCGTGTAGTTTGCCAGCAGTCATCACGTAGCGACGCAGCACTTCCACTAACGGCTCCAGCAATCGGCTACATCCGCCCACCCAGTCCGCGAGGGTCGAGCGCTCTAACTCGACTCCTTGACGCGCATAGATCTCGCTTTGCCGATAGAGCGGCAAGTGATCCGCA
>Ga0306923_10000541_pt1 | contig 30002 bp, 25 predicted proteins | sample sta12Can44000108_FD_203841 | JGI IMG/M metagenome (GOLD analysis project Ga0306923, IMG submission 203841) | Lab enrichment of tropical soil microbial communities from Luquillo Experimental Forest, Puerto Rico - statanox.12C.anox.44.000.108 (v2)... | ecosystem: Environmental > Terrestrial >... | reverse complement strand
GGCTCCGGCGTTATCCGACAGCATGCGCTCGATAGCGATCCTCGGGACCAGCAACCGCTTACCGATTTTGATCGTCGGTAGCTGTCCGGTTTTCACGGCGTCATAGGCCGTGTTCCTGGAAATTCCGGGGATCTTAGCGGCTTCCTCGATCTTGAGAGTTTGACGTTCAGTAGGCATTTGCTCCGTTCCTATCACAAGGGGGTTGACTTCATCCCAAATGACCATACATTGGGATAACTTCAATCCCAAAATGGGGTATAATCGTGGTTAAAGGAACTGGGCCTTTGCGCAGGGGCGCTACGACCAAGGGCGGCGAGATGGATATACAAACCTCCCTCCGGCTACCCCGCGAGCTGTATGAGCGGCTATTGCAAGCTGCCGGTGACCGTGGGATCGGCGAGGAAATCCGGCAGAGGTGCCAAGCCTCTTTCGCACCGGAGCCGAGCGACGATCCAAAGACGGCCGAATTGGCAACCGCAGTTGCGAAGCTCGCTTCCGAAGCCAGCAGTTACTACCGCCCGTGGCACGAAGACCCTCACACCTTTGCCATCGTCAAAGTGGGGATGGACTTGCTATTGGCCTGTTACCGGCCGAAGGGCGATCCGGTGGCGGCGCCAAACCCCAACAATCTCGCTGATGTTTTATGGGCTCCCGAGCACTCACCCGAGGACGTGGCTCGGACCCTTGTGGCCAGTGAAATTCGCAATTTGCGAGAGGGGAGATAGGCGATGCGTAGGACCCGGCCATATTCGCGAGCGCTCGCAGGGCTCTTTCGAGCCGCCCGGCCCCCCACCGGACGCAGGGTATGAGACATTCGACAAGGATGACCCACCGGAGACGGTCGGTCGGATGTATGCCGGCTTCGCCGTGCGCTACGTGATGAAAGAGGAGGAGGAGTAGGGCCATGTCGAAGCGCGATCACGGCGACGGCGGCATTGACGAGCGCGGTCTTGATCGCTGGCGGCTTCGGTGGCGCGTCGACGGCAAGCGCTTCACCAAGAGCTTTCACGGCTCGATCGGCGAAGCTCGGAAGGAACTGCGGCGGCTGATCAAGAGCGCAGATGACGGGCAGCATGTGCCCCCGGACAAGATGTCGTTGGCCGCTTGGATAGATCGCTGGCTGGCCTTGCAGCGGCGTGGCGAAGACACCGGAGGGCGCGGCCTCGTCAACGCCCGGACCTTGGAGCGGTACGAAGAGCTGTTGCGGCTGCACGTGATCCCGACGCTCGGCAAGCGCCCGCTCCAGCGGATTACAGCGACCGAGATTGATACATTATATATGGCGCTCTCTGCACGCCTCGCGCCCCGGACGGTGCACCATGTTCATACCGTGTTCGGAGCCTGTCTCAACGCGGCCGTGCGGAAGGGATTGCTTGTCGTCAGCCCGACTTCTAGGGCGGAGGCACCGGTTCCCGGCGAGAGCGATGCCGGCCAGGTTCTCGACCAAGAGCAGCTAACGGCGCTGCTGAGTGCGTTCCGCGGTTCCGTGCTTTATCCGATCATCGCCGTCGCGGCATTCACCGGCGCTCGACGCAACGAAATTCTGGCTCTCCGCTGGTCAGACCTCGCCGGCACAACGCTGACGATCGCGCGCAGCCTTGAAGAGACCAAGGCACACGGAAGACGGTTCAAGGCGCCCAAGACGCGCCGCGGTAACCGTACTATCGCCATCGATGGCGGGCTCGCCGGGCTGCTGTCGGTCGAACGCGAGAAGTATCTACGTCTGACCGCCGGCATCGCGGACGGCGCGGAGGTTGACCTGTCCCTAGTCAGGCTGCCGGACGAGGCGCTGATCTTCCCGTCTCCCGGCGAGGACATTACCCGGCCGCGTGACGCGCGCAGCCTGAGCAAGGAGTTTGTGCGGCGCGCCCGCAAGCTCGGCTTCCCCGCGCTGCGGTTCCATGATCTCCGCGGAACCCACGAGACCCTGCTCCTTGATGCCGGCGTTCCAGTTCACGTCGTCGCGGCCCGATGCGGCCATGATCCGGCGATCCTGCTCCGCACTTATGCCCGCCGGACCAAGAAGGCAGATGCAAGCGCCGCCGCGGTTATCGGAGCCATCTCAAAGGGAGTGCTAGGTTAAGAACGCCTTATGAACCCGACGGTGGTCTGTGCTATCGAATTGGGTCCAAATTGGGTCCAAGATACCTAGGGTTGTCGTTCCGTTCGCAGTCGGGTGACCAGTAAAGCTTTGAAATGATTTACAGGGATGGGTGGCCGAGTGGTTTAAGGCACCGGTCTTGAAAACCGGCGTGGGTGCAAGCTCACCGTGGGTTCGAATCCCACCCCATCCGCCATTGTGACCCTGCCGTCGCGCGCTTTGGACTCAAATGAGGAACGGTCCGAGCACCCATATCAGCCAGGTCGTAAGCGCCAGGAAGGGTCCAAAGGGCAAAGCCGAGCCCGCGCCCAGCCGAACCCCGGCGAGCCGCAGGCAAGCGGCCGTGAAGAGCGCCAAGACGGCGGCCCCCAAGACGACCTGTGGCAGCGCCATTGCGCCCACCCAGGCTCCCGACGCGGCGAGCAGCTTGGCGTCGCCGTGGCCCAGACCCTCGCGGTTCCGCAGCCCTCGATACAGCACTGCAATCGCCCGTAAGCTGAGATAACCGAGGGCGGCACCGAGCGCGCGGTCAGTCAGCTGTTCGGGATCAAACGCGACAGCCCCGGCAAGCCCGGCAATGATAAGTGGCAAAGTTAGCGAGTCGGGCAGCAGCCATCGGCGCACGTCGATCCAGCCGAGAGCAAGAAGCCACCAGCCAAAGCAGCAATCGAGCCAGATCTTCTCCCCGCTATCGGCTGCGATAGCGGCGAGCGCGACCGCGAAGGCGGAGAACTCGATCGCGGGATAGAACCAGCCGAGAGGATGGCCGCAATAACGGCAGCGGCCACCGCTGGCGAGCCAGCTGCAGAACGGAACCAGATCCCACGCGCTCAGCGCCGCCCCGCAACACTCGCAGCGCGACCGCACCCAGGCGATCGGCCGTCCTTCGGGGAGGCGCCGGACGACGACACCAAGAAAGCTGCCGACAAAGGGCGCAGAAAGCAGCGCGCCCCATCTTGCGGCACTGGCGCCTGCCACCTGGTCAAGCAGTTCCCCCCCCATCACGCGCCCTTGCTCCCGCTCAGTGATGTGCTGCTCTGTGTCGCCTGCTTGCCGTCTTGTAGCGCTGTTACGACCCTCGGACCCATACTTGGTTCACCTCCTCAGGACGCCACCGACAGTAGGCGAGGCTCCCGTAACACTCGTCAGCGCATTCACCTCACCCGCTCAATGCCTCACGGCTTGCGAGCCCGCCTCTCGCGATCCTCGACAACTGCGCGAAAAGCGAGTAGTTTGTTTTGCTTGCGCTTGGTGGCTGTGGTCCCATAGTCGAACCCCCTACAGATGATACCGGACGCCTTGACTTCTGCGATCTGGTGGTCGGGGGCCTCTCGGGAACGGCTGTGACCGGCGACTTTCTGACAGAAGTCTCATACGACCAACTCGCCTCTTGCGACGCCGCGTTTTCCTGTCTCCTCCGACTGGCTGGGCAGAGTGGTGGCAACGAGATCGGCGCGGTCCATTGCCGCAATGTCGTCAACGGCGATACCCTATCCATCTCGCGTCTGATCGAACTCGCTGGTGATTTCGGACTTAAGGCGGAGCATGCTCGACTGGACTGGCAACGTCTGCAAGCGTTAGGGTCCGGTCGCCCGTTACTCGCTGTGCTCAAAAACACCAATGTCATCGTGTTGACGGTGGGCGGCAGCGGCGGACTCTCGGAGGTAGCGGTCTGGGATCCGCTCAATCAATTCGGGGAAATCCTCTTTGTGCCGCGCGAGGATTTTGAGCGCGCGTGGACCGGTCATACGCTGATTATCACCACGTCGCCGTCCAACGGAGCCGAGACGTCGCCGTCATTGGACTTCTGCTGGTTCACGTCGGCCGGTCTTGAGCTGCTCGGAAAAACCTCTGCCGGGGGGCAAAATCCGAAGCCACCGGTTCAGAAGCGGGAGAAGACCGGCGCTCGCCGCAAGCAGAGAGCACGCAGAACGCCGAGGCAAACGGATCGGGCGATTGTCCTTTCTGCGCGCGGCGAACTTGACCTCGTCCGGGTAGAGCTCGCGAATGAGGAGATGCTGCCCGACCCTACGCGCGGTGCGCAACTGTCGACTCCGGCATTGTCATACCCCGCGGCGGAACGGAGCCGTTCGCCGCTGGTTCGTTTCTGTATTGTTGCCGGTGGGATGCTCGCAGCCGCTGGCATCGGGGCCCTTCTGCTTCGAAATTCAGCCACCGGCCCGGTCACGGCCGCCACTACGCTCGCGAAGGCGGTGTGGGCAGTTGCGCCCGAGAGCGCGTGGTCAACTGACCGCCGCATCGGCAGTATTCCGCGGCCTGGTTCTACTCCCATCCTCGCAGCACCCCCTGCCGCAGCCACCGACGGACACAGCCTCGCAGCACCCCCTGCCGCACCCGCCGACGGACACAGCCGCGCAGCGCCCCCTGCCGCACCCGCCGACGGACACAGCCGTGCAGCATCCCCTGTCGCACCCGCCGACGGATACAGCCCCGCCCGACCCGCTGCCATACCCGCCAACGGATACAGCCTCGCACCCCCTGCCACACTCACGGACGGACGCAGCTTCGCAGCACCCCCCGCGGAGCCAGCTGTTGCAGCGCCGTCCGCCGAGCCCGCCGCACCCCCTGTCGAGCCCGCCGCACCAAGCCTCGCGGCGGCGCCGTCCGCCAAGCCGGGCCTCGCAACGCCGGCGACACCGCCGGACGCCAAGACAGCTGCCCCGCCGCCAACGGCTGGCTCCCGGTTGTCAGCGTTAGACATGGAGGCGCTTCTGGCGCGCGGTGATACGTTGCTGAGCGTCAGCGACGTCGTTTCAGCACGTCTATTTTACGAACGCGCCGTCGATGCGGGAGGCGGGCTTGCAGCGATCAGGTTGGGCGAAACGTTCGATCCGCTGTTTCTCGATCGCGTCCATCTACACGGTGTTCGTGGCGACCCGGGTGCGGCCTTGTTCTGGTATCGTCGCGCCCGCGACCTCGGCGCCTCCGGCGCCGAGGTGTTGCTGAAGGCTCTCGAGGCCAAATAGGATCACGATTGTGGTGGAGCTAACGGAGATGACGAGCGCGACCGCGCGCCGTCGAGACACTTCCATGGGACGATATCGAGCGCGAACCAGCGTGCTGGCCCTGGCCGACGTCAAGGATTATCATCATTTCTTCCGGCTATCGACCGGCGATAAGACGCCGTTATGAGCTTCGAGCCCATCATTTCCTCGATCGTTGAGGACCCCGCCGAGGTGATCGCGAGGCTTGGTGCGGTCCTCGTCGAGGGTGGCACGATCGACCGGCGCACTTTGGACCGAGCGGGTCGCGTCGCGGTGGAAACCGGAGGCCGGCTTGATCACGTGCTGACCCAGCTCGGGCTGGTGAGCGAACGCGCGCTAGCCGAAGCGCTGGCGCAACTGGTCGGCGCGCCGCTCGCGGAGGCCCGGGACTACCCCGATACTCCGCTCTTTCTCGATCGGTTGAAGGTTAAATTCTTACGCAAAGTACGCGCGTTGCCGATCGCGGCTACCAACGGTCGTGCAACCCTCGCCATGGCCGATCCCCTAGACGTCTTTACACGTAATGCAGTATCAGCAGCACTGGGCCACCCCGTCGGGGTCGCGGTCGCTGTTCCGATCGAGCTGGAAGCCGCCTTCGACCGGCTTTATGCCGGATCCGAGGAGGGTGGCGACGGCGCGGCGCTGCTCGACGAGGTGGTGTCCGACGCCGAGCCGGCCGAGGAGGACGCCGAACGCCTCAAGGATCTGGCGAGCGAAGCACCGGTGATCCGATTGGTCAATCAGCTGATCGCGCGGGCGGTGGAAACTCACGCCTCGGATGTCCACGTCGAGCCGTTTCCCGACCGGCTGCGGGTACGCTACCGGTATGACGGAGTGCTGCACGAGATCGAGCCGCCGCCGGCACGGCTGCAAGCAGCCATTATCTCGCGCATCAAGATCATGGCGCGGCTGGACATCGCCGAGCGCCGACTACCCCAGGACGGGCGCATCAAGCTGACGGTGCGCGGCCACGAGATCGACTTTCGGGTCTCGACGATACCCTCCCTGCACGGCGAAAAAGTCGTGCTGCGGGTGCTCGACCGTACCGCCGTCGAGTTCGACTATGAAAAGCTCGGTTTGCCGGCAGATATCCGCCACGGGATCGAACGGGCGCTCGAACTTCCCAACGGCATGGTATTGGTGACCGGGCCGACGGGCAGCGGTAAGACAACGACGCTCTATACGGGTCTCCTCAAACTGAACACAGTCGCTCGCAATGTCGTGACGGTCGAGGATCCGATCGAATACCAGCTGGCGGGCATCAACCAGATCCAGGTCAAGCCGCAGATCGGGCTCAATTTCGCCAGTTTATTGCGCTCGATCCTGCGGCAAGACCCGGACGTCATCATGATCGGGGAGATCCGCGATCTCGAAACCGCTCAAATCGCTGTGCAAGCGGCGTTGACTGGCCATCTCGTGCTGTCGACGGTGCATACGAATTCGGCGGCCGCGACGATGACGCGGCTACGCGACATGGGGCTCGAGGACTACCTGATGACGGCCACGTTGAAGGCCGTGCTGGCCCAGCGGCTGGTGCGACGGCTGTGTCCCGAATGCAAGGCTGCGGAGCCCGCTCCCGGGGCGCTGATCGAGCGGTTCGACATGACGCGATTGGCGCCGGCAAAAGCGATTGCGCTGCATCACCCGGTGGGGTGCCCCGCGTGTCGCGGCACCGGCTTTCGCGGGCGCCGGGCGATCGCCGAGCTGTTGGTGCCGACGCGGGCGGTCGATCGTCTTATCTTCGAGGGCGCCGACGATGCCGCGATCGAGCGGGCGGCGGTCGGCGAAGGTATGCGTCCGATCTTCGACAGCGGTTTGCTCGCGGTGCTCGAAGGCGACACCACGATTGAGGAGGTCGTGCGCTGCATCCGCAGCGAAGCTTGAATCCTTGCTCTTCGGCCCGGTCAAGGTTTGCCGTTTTCTTTCTCTCTTCTCCGTTCGTAAAGAATCGTTATGTCGTTCGCCGCGTCAGAATACAAGGTGATGTTGGTTGACGGCAGTGTCCACAAAAAGACGAAGTGTCCGCGATCCATGGTAATTGATCCAGATGCGCCATACGAAGTTTCAAGAAAATTTTTAATCTTCATCAGCGCCTCTTTGCCGTTGGTGTGGTCGAGCTGTTTTGCGTGCATGGAAACGCCTTCCAGGCGCGAGTCGGGTTTGCTGAACCAAAACCGAACCGTGAAATGTTGTCCATTCAGATCATAGTCATCTAGTTCAAGCGCTTCAGCCTCATTGCATGGTTCGCGACACACCTTCGCCAGATCCGCTGCAGACGCCCGGTAGCTCAATATTTTTTGCACCTGATCAGGCGTCATCCCCCACTTCGCCTCCTGCCAGCCGCCACCGATATCCTCGCCGGCTATCGCCGCTGCGACTGCGAGTGTTGCAAAGGCTAAAATCACCAGAACGCTTCGTTTCACCGGATAGTCCCCTGGGCTGATGGTTCGTGACGACGCTCATCGGTAGCGGACCGACGCTCTGTTCTTATGTTCATAAACTTCGACGCAAGTGCACCCTTGCCGGCACCGAGAGGAGCAGCAAGTCATTTTTCTTGCTCAGACTCAAACACAAATTGCTCACCGCTAAAGTGTACTATGCTAAATAAGTTAAATATAGCGTTTCGTTCAAAACCGCCCCGCACTCAGAGAAACGGCGGGTAATTGGCAATCGTTAACAGTTTAACCGTAAAGATTTCTTGATCTGACGCAAGTTTGACGCGATGATGTGGCTGGAGGAACGCATTGGCTGCGCTGCCCCGGGACAAGGCCCTGCAAGAGGGCATCTCCGCGAGGCTGCGCGAGCGAGGCCATATTGTCATCCGCTGAACGACATTTGCATCACGTTTGGATTTCGCATCGTGCGCGCACGATGTGTTTTGGCGCAAGCGACATCGCCGACGAGCAAAACGAGCGGCAACCCTGATGGTGCGGCTGTGGCACATAGCCGCTTGGCCGCTGGTAGTAAAAGTCCCGGTGCTGGTGGCCGGCCTGATGGTCACCGTCGCCGTCACGACGTCGCAGGTCGTGCTCTGGCGGTTCGCCCAGGATCAGAAGAGCCATCTCGAGCTGTTGACCGGGGCCTATCTCGACGGCCTCTCGGCCGCCGTTCTACCGGCGCTTGTCCGCAGAGACGTGCGGGGGGTGTTCGACGCCCTCGACCGCGCGCAAGGCAACCGATATGCCGACGACTTCGAACCGCGCTTTGCAATTCTAGAGCTGCCGAACCGGACGATTGTGGCTTCGTCCGACCCACGCCGTTTCCCGGTGCAGAGTGTCGTGCCTGAAGAGCTGCGCAGGCGGTTCGCAGCAGGCGACGGTCTGGAAATCGATTCCAACACCGACAGCGCTTGGCTGGCCAGGACACTGCGCACCGAGGGGTTACTCGTTGGACGCCTGTTCGCCGAGGTGGACATCGCCGCCTCGTTGCGGGTTCGTCGTGAGATCCTGGTCACGCTCGTCCTGGTGAACGGGTGCCTGACGCTCGCTTTCGCGCTTGGCGGATACTTCATGCTAAAGCGCATGCTGCAGCCATTGGGTGTTCTGACGCGCTATGTCGAGCAGATCCGCGAAGGTCGGGTGGAGCCGGTTCCGGCAGGTTACCGTCGGCGGGTCGCCAGCGAGTTCGGGCAGCTGTTTGATCGGTTCAACGCAATGGCGCACGCTTTCACCGAACGCCAGATCCTTGCGGCCCATCTTGCCGAGCGTGAAAAGTGCGCGATGCTCGGACGGCTTGCTTCGGGCATGGCCCACGAGGTCAACAACCCTCTCGCCGGAATGCTCAATGCGATCGACACAATCCAAGCGTATGGCCACGAGCCGGCTGTGCTGCAGGCGTCGCTGGATTTCCTGAAGCGTGGGCTCGCCGGCATTCGCAACGTCGTGCGCGCGACCCTAATAACCTATAAGGGTGGTTCAGAGACGGGCGTTTTGACGGGGATCGATCTCGACGATCTGCGCTACCTGGTGCAGCACGAGAGCGACTCGCGGCACCTCCATCTCGAGTGGGATAACCGCATCGCCGAGCCACTCTCGATCGACGGGCATGCAGTCCGCCAGATCACGCTCAATCTTCTCTTGAACGCGTGCGCCGCCTCGCCGGAGGGCGGTCTTGTCTCCGTCGCGGTATCTCACTGCGCCGGAGAGCTGCGGATTGCGGTCGCCGATAGGGGGCGGGGGCTGCCCGAGGAGATGGCCGCCTTGCTGCATCAAGACGCTCCTGCGCCTTCGCCGGAGAGCAAGGGTCTCGGGCTGTGGACCACCGGCGATCTTGTCCGCCGTCTGGGCGGGCGCGTCGAAGTCAAGTACCCCGGCCTCGGCACGTGCGTTGTCGTCAATCTTCCAGTGGGGTTGGGAGAGGCGCTCCATGTCCCCGCATGAGAGAGGACGGATCGGGATTATTGAAGATGACCTGGTAGTCGGCGGCACCCTTGCACATCGGCTGGAGCTTGAAGGCTACACGTCGTTGTGGTGGCGCACGGGACGAGAGGCGCTTGAAGGGATCCGCACACAGCGGCCGGATCTCGTCGTTTGCGATATCCTCCTGCCGGACATGAGCGGAAAGGACGTCTTTCTGCGGGCTCTGCCGCGGCTCGGCGGCAGACCGTTCCTGTTCGTTACGGCTCACGCCCAGATCGAAGATGCAGTTTTCCTGATGAAGGCGGGCGCGGTCGACTACCTCGAGAAGCCATACGCGCTGCCCGATCTGCTCGACCGCATCGCGCGGCTGATCAAGCTACAGCCCAGGCCGGCTGGTGATCTCGGCACCTCGGAGGCGATGCGCCAAGTGGAGTTGCTCTTGAGGCGAGTTGCCGATATCGACAGCTCGCTGCTGATAACCGGCGAGAGCGGCGTCGGCAAGGAGGTCGCAGCCAAGTTTGTTCACCAAATCTCGACGCGCGCTGCTGAGCCGTTTGTCGCGGTCAATTGCGGGGCGATCCCCAACGAGCTGATCGAGAGCCAGCTGTTCGGTCACGAGAAGGGGGCCTTCACGAGCGCCCAGATGCGTCATCACGGCTATGTCGAGCGGGCCCGCAATGGCATCCTGTTCCTCGACGAGGTCGGCGAGTTGCCGATGCTGATGCAAGTGAAGCTGCTCCGTCTCGTCCAGGAGCGCACCTTCACCCGCGTGGGGGGAGAGACGGCGATCAAGACGAGCGCGCGGATCATCTGCGCGACCAATACCGACCTCGAAACCGCCGTCGCCGAGGGCAGCTTCCGGCGCGATCTATTCTATCGGATCAACGTGATCGCCGTCGCGATCCCCCCTCTTCGCGACCGGTCCGATGATATCCTGCCGCTCGCGCGGCGCTTCGTGCAGGAGTTTTCAGAGGCGTTTGAGCGCGACGTCCGCGGCTTCACGCCGACCGCCGAACAGGCCCTGCTCAGCGATCCCTGGCCCGGCAATGTGCGGGAACTGCGCAATCGCGTCGAGCGCGCGGTGGCGCTCTCGCAGGCGTCGCGGATCGGCGTAAACGCGCTGTTTCCATCCGAAGCGACCGAGGCGGACGGGGACCGCCAGGCAACTCTCGCTGAAGTCCGCGATCGGGCCGAGCGCCGACACATCCGCGCCGTGCTTGCAGATGTCGACAACCGCGTCGATGAGGCCGCCAAACGTCTTCGCATATCACGCTCGACACTCTTCGACAAGATGCGCAAACTGGATATACGCTCCGAGTCTAACGTGTGATTTGATCCGAACCGGGCGAGCGCGCCGAGCAGCGCAGGCGCATTTTTACGAACAATGTTAGGCAATTGACGTTAGCGTGAAGAGCGGGAAGCGAGCATTGGAGCGGTGATGAAAGGAGCAGCTTTTTTGTTGCTGCTGGGGGTAGCTTTTGGACCGGCGATACGGAGTTTTGCGCAGGCGCCGGAGGCGATATCGAGCACTTCCGAGGAGCCTGGAAGCGTAATCGTCTTTCCGAAATTCGCTAAAGGGACGGTCGTCGTCGACGGCGTGACGAGGCCCCAGACCGAGATCGAGGTTCGGGCCCGATGCCCAAGCGGCACCACTTGCACCGAGGACGAGCCAGTAAAGATCAGGTTCCATTGGGTTTGCCCCGGGAACTCCGACAAGGCCTCCAACTACGTCTGCAAAGAGGCCGACTTCGATGTCAGGCTTTCGGTGAATGGCAAGGCCTCAGTCAACCCCGAGAACCCCAACCTGCTGGAAAATAACACCGGTATAGCGGCGCCTTGCCCGAGCGGGTATCTGATCGGATGGGCGATCAGTCCGGTCAATGAGCGGCCAATCAAATATGACGGGCTGACCGGCTCCGCCATTCTCCGGGACGGCCAGGGCGTGATCCAATCGTATAAAGCGTTCGCGATTCAGGCCGACCGCAATCTCGCTGATCGCGCCGAAATCGCGACTGATATCGATCCTCGCACAGGCACTCCGGCCCTTGTCTTCGACGGCGGCGCCGGCCATTACCAAGTGATTGGCGGAGCGGTCCCGGCTAACCTCGAATATCACAAGCTGACCGGACCCGTCGCTACAGGCGGAGGTCCCCTTATCCTCCTCACGCTCGACGTGCGATTGAACCGGCCAAATTACCCGACCTTCGTCGACCTCGATTTCCGCGGTCCAGATGGAGGCCCGGCGTCGACCTCGTGGAACTTCAGATGTTGGACAGAGATACAGCATCCCGCCATCGATGCAAATTTCACACTCGCCGGAGCGCAGAACGGCAACGGCGTGATACTTTCCGGCCGTGCGGAGAAGGCGCCGGTTGGCCCCGTATCCGACATCCCGGGTCCGGTTACCTTGCTGGGGCTTGTTCCGGCCGATGAGGGCCGCGGAGGCCGGACGATGGACCTGGCCTATGTTGTCCAGAGATCCGACAACAGCAAGCCGACGACGGTTTTTGTACCGTTCTGAGCGACTGGAAATGCCATCGAGTGATCGCTGGGAAAGGTCATAGCGGCGAAACCTCGTCTTCGGACCGCCAGCTCAGCTAGGCGGGTCGTAAAGCAAGGGTAGGCGACCCGGGGGGCACGAGTGGTGCCGCCACCCGGCTGCCTCGAGCGAGCCGCAGAATTGATCAGCGGCTCTTTTTTTGACGCTGTTCGAGAAGATGCGGCGACCCAACCTCTAGTTCGCCCCTGATAGGGTCCGGAAAACCGGACCCGGCCGTTGAGGCCAATCCGATATCTTGGACTTAATCGCCCGCCAGCATTTCTTTAAGTAGCAGAGGAATATCTATAATTCTAGTAAACGTCGTTTGGCACCACTTTTGCGATGTAGCTTTGTCCCTTTTAAAGGGTGTATACAGAAGGAACTCATCATGAAGTTTAGGACAAAAGGTGCGCGGCTGGCCGGGCTGCTAGTGCCGGCGCTCGCACTGGCAGTACCGGCGTTTGCGCAGGTTCGGGATCCGAAGTTGAGCGACGCCACAGAGCCGGGCAGCGTGATCGTCTTCCCCAAGTTCATCAACGGGTCGGGCGTGGTGCTGCCTGAGGGAGTCCCTGCTCCCGTAACCGAACTTGAGGTCGGCGTCGTCTGCCCAAAGGGTGCTACCTGCTCCGAGCACCAACCGGTAAAGATCAGGTTTCACTGGGTTTGCGGCACGACTGAAGCGAACCTGGCCGGCAGTTTTATCTGCTCGGAGACTGACTTCGACGTTACCGCTACGGTTTTCGAGAAAATTGTGCTCGTCCCCGACGGCACGCCCCAAAATGGTTACGCATCTGGTCTGCCGACTAAAACCATCCCCGCGGCACCATGTTTGGGCGGCTATCTGATCGGGTGGGTGATCACTCCGACCACCGATACGCCGGTTAAGTTTGATGGGTTGATCGGCGATGCCGTCATCCGGTCGAGCGCCGCCGCGCAGGCGGGCTACAATGCGATCCCGATCCAGGCGGATCCCCACTTGGCAAATCTCGCTGCCGTTACGACCAATGGCAATGGCGCTCTCATGTTTGACGGCGGCGCCGGTCATTACCAGGCGGTCACCGGACAGGTCCTCGGCGACATGAGGTATACGAACACGGCCGGTGCAACGGTCACCCAGGGGGTCCTCACGTTGCTGACGCTGGACGTGAAGTCGAACCGTCCAAACAATCCGGTCTTTGTCGACCTCGACTTCTTCGGCGGCAACCCGAGCGCAATCGGCAATGAAAACCAGTTGTCGACTTCTACCGAGTTCATCTGCTGGGAAGAGATACCGATAACCTCGATCAACCCAGACTTGACGACCACGGTTATGGGCCGCAAGGGCGTGTTTGTGTCCGCCCCAGCGACGAAGGTCGGCATTTTCGGGATATCGGACGAAACTGGGCCTACCACCCTGCTCGGACTGGCCGAGACCCTGGAAGGCCCCGCTGCCGCCCCGACAGCGCGGGTCTCCTTTAGTAACCTCTTCAACAGCAGCGTGCCGGTACCGACGAAGTTCCTGCCGACACCCTCGCCTATTTTCCTGCCCTGATTGTCCGGTATGAGGGGCGGCTAGCGCCGCCCCTCTCGGCATACCCCAACCGCCGTCTCCGGCGAGACAGCAATCGAGTCCGGGATATCGGACTAGGCCATTGGGCCGAGTCCGGTATCCCGGACTCGTCTTGCGGCGCATTTCTCTAAGATACTGAAAAAATTGGTTAATATTTCGTGATATCATATGGCACGACACTTGCTCGTTTACCATACGCCCGCTTTAGGGCGTAGAAGGAGGGAACTACATGAAATTCAAGATAAAAGGTGGGCGGCTGGCCATGCTGCTTGTGCCGGCGCTCGCACTGGCGACGCCGGCGTTGGCACAGGGTCGCGACCCGACGTTGAACGACTCACAAGAGCCGGGCAGCGTGATCGTCTTCCCCAAGTTCATTCAGGGGACCGTGACGCTGCCTGAGGGCGGGACGGCCCCGATAACCGAACTCGAGATCGGCATTGTCTGCCCCAAGGGGGTTATCTGCCCCGAGCACCAGTCGAGAAAGCTCAGGTTGCACTGGGTTTGCGGTGCGACTGAAGCGGACGAAAACACCAGTTTTGTCTGCAAAGAAACCGACTTCGACATCACCGCTACGGTGTTCGAGAAAATTGTGCTGACCCCCAACGGTGAGGCCGCTAGCAGTTCCGGTGTGCCGAATCATTTCTCGCCCGCCGCCAATTGCCCACAAGGCGGCGGATATTTGATCGCTTGGGTGATCGATCCGGCCAATGACAAGCCGATTAAGTTTGATGGGCTGATCGGCGATGCCCATCTCCGGCCAGGCTCACCGGTCGGCGAGGTGGGGAGCCCCACAGCGCTAGCGGATTACGATGCGATCCCGATCCAGGCGGATCCCAATTTGAAAAACGGCGATCCCATTGTCGTTAATCCCACCACTGGCGCTCTCTTCTTCGACGGCAAAAAAGGTCATTACCAGGCGGTCACCGGCCAGGTCCTGGGAGACATCAGGTACACCAACGTCACGGCCGGTCCGACCTTCACCCTGGGGGTCCTCACCTTGCTGACATTGGACGTGAAGTCGAACCGTCCGAACGACCCGGTCTTTGTCGACCTCGACTTCTTCGGCGGCAACCCCAGCCTGATCGGCAATGAGAACCAGTTGTCGGCTTCCACCGACTTCATCTGCTGGGAAGAGGTACCGATCACCGCGATCAATGCAGACTTGACGACGCAGATGATGGGCAGGAAGGGAGTGTTTGTTTCTGCCCCAGCGGCAAACGCAGCTGGAGCCCCCATGACCTTGCTGGGGCTCTCAGAGGTCCTGGAGGGCGGCGTCTTCCCGCCGGCAGCGCCTTGGCCTCGGGCCTCTTTTACTGGCCTGTTTAACTCCAGCGTGCCGGTACCGACGAAGTTCGTGCCGGCTCCGTCATCTATCTTCCTGCAGTAATTGTTCCGGTCTCAGGGGCGGCTAGCGCCGCCCCTCGATCGGCACACCCCAGCCGCCGTGTCCGGGATCAGGACTAGGCCGGCGGGGGACAAGTTGCGCCTCGGGAAGTCATGCAAGGAGGCGCTAGGGTTCTCCAGCCGGTTGGAGAGGAGGGGATGGACAGGAATATCGCGACGGAGCGCGCTTGCCCTGCCGATTTCTGGAGCGTTGGGGAAGAACCATCAACATCCTTCCGATCGACATCCAAATCCAAAGCCGCCTTCCCGTTGAGCAGAGGAGAGGCGCTGATTTTGGTGTTGCTGCTGTCGTTCGGGCTTTGGGCGGCAATCTGGGGGGTCGTTGCCCTGCTGGCTGTCGGTGGGCGGTGGTGACTCGGGGGCGAACCGTCCAGCCAATGGCTGGGTTAATTCGGCCGGTCATAACCAACAACTTCGCAGTAGATCGGCTTATATATCCAGAGGCGTGACGACGGTAAGCCGACGACGGTCATGGCGCCGTTTTAGACGACGGGGTATGCGTCGAGGGTTACAGGTCGCGAGGCTGATCGGTAGCTTCATTTTTTTATGCCGTTTAAGAGGACGCGGCAACCCGACCTTTAGTCTTGCGCTAAGGCGGTCCGAAACCCCGAACTCGGCCAGTTAGCCGAAATCCGGTTTTTTTGAGCAATTCTCATTGTATTTTCCCTAAGATACTGATAAAATGAAGGATTCGTAGTAAATCAACTAGCATAGAATGTTCGCCGCCCATCACCCGCTGAGGGGCGTAGAGAGAAGGGAACTCCGATGAAGTTCAAGATAAAAACTGCGTGGCTGGCCGGGCTGCTAGCGCCCACGCTCGCACTGGCAACACCGGCGTTGGCGCAGATTCGGCCCACGACGTTGAGCGACTCCAAAGAGCCCGGCAGCGTGATTGTCTTCCCTAAATTCGTCCAAGGGACCGTGGCCCTAACTGAGGGCGGGAGGGCCCCTATAAGCGTACTTAAGATCGGAGTCGTCTGTCCAAAGGGTGTTGTCTGCCCTGAGCACCAGCCGGTTAAGATCAGGCTCCACTGGGTTTGTGGCACGAGTGAAGCGGACCTGGCCGGGAGCTTTATCTGCCGAGAGAACAACTTCAACGTCACCGCTACGGTGTTCGAGAAGATTGTGCTCGTCTCTGACGGCTCCCCCGCTAACTTCTATGGCAGTGGTCTGCCAACCAAACTCGTACCTTCAGCCCCATGTTCCAGAGGGTATCTAATTGGGTGGGTGATCAGTCCGAGCAATGATCAGCCGATTAAGTTCGATGGTCTGACCGGCAATGCCGTTCTCCGGCCAGGCTCGCGGTTATCGGGGAGCCCCACCGCGCAGGCGTCCTACGATGCGATCCCAATCCAGGCGGATCCCGCGTTGGCCAATGACGCTCCCATTACGGCCAGTGCCAATGGCGCTCTCTTGTTCGACGGTGGGGCCGGTCATTACCAGGCGATCACCGGACAGGTCGTTGGAGACGTCACGTATACCAACCTCACGACCGGCCCGACTTTCGCCAGGGGGATGCTCACTTTGCTAACGCTGGACGTGAAGTCCAACCGTCCGAACAACCCGGTCTTTGTCGACCTCGACTTCTTCGGTGGCAACCCGAGCGCGATCGGCAATGAAAACCAATTGTCGACTAGTACGGGGTTCATCTGTTGGGAAGAGGTGGCGATAGACCAGATCGATCCAAATTTGACAACCACGTTTATGGGCCGGGAGGGGATGGTTGTGTCCGACCAAGCGACAAAGGTCGGCATCTTCGGGATATCGGACAGAACGGGACCTACTACCCTGCTGGGTCTCTCTGAGGTCCTGGAAGGCGGCACATTCCCCTCGGCACCCACCTCGCCGGGCCCCTGGCCGCGAGCCTCCTTTAGCGGGCTGTTCAACAGCAGCGTCCCGGCGCCGATGCGTTTCCTCCCGACACCCTAGCATTAGCCTAACTTCTCGGCTTGATTGCTCCGGCGCGAGGGGCGCGAGCGCCGCCCGTTTCTTGGCACAGCTCAGCCGCTGGCGCCGGGATCAGGGTTCGCTTCTGGGTAATCTGAGCTAACGGATGGGTTGTGCCTCAGCTGCTATGAGAAAGAAGCGTTCGGTTTGCTCCGGCCGGTTAGCGAGGAGGGGATGGACGGGAATATCGGGTCGGAGCGCGCCCCGCCATCCAATTTCTGGAGCGTTGCGGTAGAGCGGCCATCCGACCAATCGGAACCGAAGGTCGTCTTGTGGCTGAGCAAAGGCGAGGCACTGATTTTGGTGTTGCTGCTGTCATTCGGGCTCTGGACGACGATCTGGGGGGCGATCGCCCTGCTGGCTGTGGGCGGGCGTAGTGACTTGGGGGCGAACTGTCGATAGATGACTAATCGATAAACCAGGGCCCGGGTGCCCGGTTCCGACAGGGAATGCCGTCAGGAGCGCCGTCGCTCATCAAGGCAGCGAGGCCACCGGGGATGCCAGTGATGATTAGATTCGGGATACATGGGCCCAAAATAGCCCTGTTTGCGGGGGCTTGTCGTGAGCCACTATCCGCCGCCGCGTTTCCCGTCCCAGTCGAGCCAGGCGCAAACCGGACACACTGGAACAGCGGGGCAAAAGCCCCGCGAAGCCGGCGAGATGCCGCCTCCTGACCGTAAGGTGGCGTCCCTGACCACCAATCGTAAAGACCACGATCAATGGCTACCAAATATCTGCGCACGCCTCCCACTTCGTGGAGGCGTGCCCGATCAGCCAAGGCCCGGCCGCCCGGCTACTCCACCATCCGGAACCTACAACGACCTTTCCTGGTCGCATTCCACCGCCTTCCGAAGCACCCGTTGCGCCGGTTTGGCATATTGACTCAAGTTACGCGGTCATCCGCCCCGATACAACGGCCGCGGGGCATTCGGCCATCATCGTCGACGCCGGCACCACGAGGTGCTTGACCTTGACGTGTGAGCGGATAGGGTATTTTCGTTGGCAACAGTTTTTCCCACGCGCCCAGGGCCTTTCTTGATGAGTCGCCGTGCAATCGTGTTTTTCGCCTGGGGAGCGGAGTACATCGCCCACCTCGGGTGTTGCGTTCGCGAGAGTCAACTTCCCCACTATCCGGTCCTGCTGATCACCGACGCGGCGACTGACGTCAGTGGTCTCTCGCCCGACATAGCGATCGTGCGGCGCGACTGCCAGTTCACCGGCAAGGTGAGAAAGGTCGAGCTCCTGACCTGCTTGCCGGAAGAGGTTGAGACGGCCCTCTTTCTCGACGTCGACACACGAGTGATTGGCGACATATCGCTTGGCTTCGACAAGGCGGAGAGACACGGCATCGCCCTGGTGCCGGCGCCGCACTACTCGCTGGCCGATTTTCGTGATTTCCGCCGCATCATGCTCAGTGAAGGAATCACGCCGCTGGGCCAGATCGTCTACAACTCGGGGGTGATCTTCTTTGCGCCGCATCGGCCGGACGTCCGCGCCGTGTTCGATCGGACACTGGCATTGGCCCAAAAATATCCGGACGCGCCGTGGGGCGACCAGACCTATCTGTCGTTAGCGATGGAGATGCTGGGTTTCAATCCTTATACGCTCTCTCCCAGCTTCAACTACCGCGCCTTTGGCGAGCTGATCAGCGGATCGATTCGCATCTGGCACTCCTACGCGCCGGTGCCACCTGATGCCGCATCGCTCGAACGGGGATACCTCCACCGCTACCAGACCGGCAGGCTGGTGAAGGTGATGAAAGTCCCACTGTGACGGTGGCGAGGGCCCAGCCGCGGATCGTCCTCCACGTCGGCGCTCCCAAGACCGCGTCGACCTATCTGCAAAGGCGCCTGCGTGCCGATCCCGAATATTTGCGCGGGCACAGAATTTACGTCCCCGTTCTACCGGCCGTCGCCGGCATGGCCGGCAATGCAAAACTCCTGGCGACGGCCCTAAGCCGGCGCCCGTCACTGAGCTTCCAGCGCGCCTTTCCCGAGATGGATGTCGGCGCACTCGACCCGGCCCGTCTCGTCGCCGAGCTGCTCGCCGGGTGGCGACCCGACGTGGAATCAGTCGTGCTGTCTGCCGAGAACTTACGGCCGAACCACGCCTGCCGATTGCGCGATCTGCTCCCTGTGTCGGCGCCTTGCGTGGTCGTCCTGTTCGTACGCCGGCAGGATCGTTGGACCGACTCGTATTTCAGTCAGCTGGTCAAGACCAACGACATCAACGACGATATCGGTACATTTGTCGCGAGACTGTGCGACACCGAAGGCGAGCGGCTGTGCTGCCCCGATTGGACCGCCCACTACGAGGCCTGGCGTGACGCCTTCGGAAGCTGCGAGGTCGTATTCTACGACGAGGTCTGCTCAGACGTATTCGCGGCCTTCGTCGCCGCAGCGGGCCTCGAGGCGGTGCCCGATTTGCTCGACATCGATCATGCCCAGGTTTCGCTGGATATTCATCAACTGGCTTACCTCCTGGAATTGGAAAGGCCGATCGACTTTTCCGACTTCGTCCAGCATCGCTCTGCGAGCACGCAAGCCTCACAGCAGCTTGGTCTTCAACCAGCCCGCAGCTTGCTTTCCGCCACCGATCTAGCGCGCCTGCGCGAACGGTTCGAAGCCTCCAATCGCCGCCTGATGCGGATGCTGGGCAGAGACGACGAAACGACACCACTGCGAATAGATGCCACGTGCGCTTCCGAGCGTTACTGCGATCTGCGCCGGCTTCACTCCTCGGGCGCGTATGCCCGTCATCGCCAGCTGGCGGACGCAATCTACGCCGAGGCGACTGGTCCTCGCGCTGGGCCACGCCCAAGCTAGCCGCGGTCGGCGGTGTGCGCCTGCAGTCTCTCAACCGAATAAGCCAAGTGCCTTGCGCTTTCCGAGTTGAACGACCCGAATAAGACCGTCTGCCGCACCGGGCGCACGTAGTCGATGCCGCGGATTGCGACGAATTCTTGGTGGAACTGCGGCCATGTCGAGCTCGTGGCATTTGTGGCGACGCCGCCGTGGACCTGGTGGAACGTACCTTCCCCAAGCAGCATGATCACTTCCGCCGTGGCATCGGCGGCCAATCGCTGCCACAGATCGAGGTTCGCCAGACCGCCGCCCGGCGCCTTGAAGCGCAGGTCGTAGCCGCCGTCGAGCTCACGCCAGTGCGTTCTGCGCAGAAATAGCGCATTGGTCTCCGCCGGGATCATGAACCAGCCGCATTCCGAAGACCCGGCAAAGGTCGAAATCCGAAACAGTCGGTAACCATCCTCCTCCCACCCGCATGCTGCCAAGAGCGCGTCTTCCACCTGTTGTGAGTACCCGAGCAGGACGCTAGCCATCTGCACATCTGGGCCGAGGTGAAACGCCAGGGTTCCAACTATCGCACGCTCGTGCAGCCGGGACGCAGCAAGTGCAGTCGCGATCAGCCCCGGCGATGCCATTCTGGCGCCGTCAATGCATACCCCGACAAGTTCACCGCGAGCGCCTTGCAGTCCGCGGTGAATGGCCGGTACGGGCGAAACCGTCGGCGCCGGCTGGCTGAGAAGGACCAGGTTCGGGGCGATCGCCTTCAGCTCTTGCTCTGCAGGCAATCTCGCCGACCCGTTATCGACGACAATCAGCTCGTACTCCTTGGCGCCAACCCCTCTCTGCATCGTGGGTGAGAAAGATTTGATCGTGCGCGGCAGCTCTCGTGCCATATTGTACGAGATGATCACGACGGAGACTTTCGGATCGGCCATGATTCGTAGCCTCAGAATTCGTAACCGAGTTCGCCCGCCAATCGGCCGCAGATCGCCCGAACTCTCTCCGCCCTGGCGTCGATACGGGTGTCGCCGATGCGACTGCAGTCGATCGCGGGGGAGCCCGCCGTCGCGGCGACTCCGCCGAGAAAATCAGACAGTTGCCTCTGAGCTTTGGCGGGTGCGGCACACACCTCTTCGTAACGTAGCTGCAGCCGGCGTTCGGGGGATGACATAGCCCGCCAAGCAGCGAGAACCATGTCGATCTGGTACGCCCACGTCACCGCGTTGTGGATGTAGGGCTCGTCGTCTTCCATGCGCGCCAAGTCGAGGCCGCAAGCCAGATATGCAGCCGGCAGCACCACCCGCCCCACGGGATTGTCCAGCCGCGATGTCATATGCGTGCGGCGCAGCGCGCTCGACAGCGGATGGCGGACGAGATGGACCACCCTCGCCTGCGGGAAAGCTCGCAATACCTGGGGCAGCACTAGCATCGTCTCCGGCAACTTCCAGCCCCACAGGCAAGCTGCATCGCGGCGGCTCGCGGCGAGGATCTCCGCCGCCCGCCGGCGCAGCCGCGCACGCCAGCAGAGGTCCCGTTGCGAGCCTTTCTCGACGCCTTCGGTCACCGCCTCGATGGCGAGATCGTAGAGCGTTTCCACCCACTCCACAGAGTCGAAGCTGGCGTTCAGCGCGTTGCCGAGGAACACCCCGTTCGAGAGGGCGAGCTGCGACAACAGCCGCGTTCCGCTGCCGCCTCTGCCGAGTAAGATCACCGGCTCCCTGCCGGCCAGCGGGTTCGACGCCGCATCGTACTCGTCGGCTTTGCCGAACTCATCCATACCCGAAGTTTCTCGCCAGCTGACCCGCAATATGCAGAATATCAGCCTCCCGGGATGTGTCGAGATCGCGTTTCCAGTTCAGCAGCGCCGCCTGATCGATCGGACGCATTCGGTCCGTACCCCCCGGACCGTAGCCCCGATAGACGGCTTCGGGTCGCGCGAGCTCACCAACGACACGCAGATCACAAGCTCTCAGCAGGTGCCGGCACGTGGCCTGAGGCTCACGGACCAAGTCCTCGTAGCGAAATTGGTGGACGGCGAGCCCACACCGCTGGAATTCAGGCATTAGCCCCGACTTCACCTTCCAGATCGCCGCGTGGCGGACCCAGAGCGGTGCCGCTGCGTTTGCCAGCGTGCGCAGCTCCACCTCAAAGAGCGCAGCGGTCCCAGGACGCTCGGCGAGCAAACGCAGCTGGTTGCCTATAAAGTCGATTTGACTGAGCCGCGTCATCGATGCGACGACCCCCCGCGGGTCCCGCACAGGGTAGACGACCATCACCGGAACCGGGATGCGCGAAAGCTTTTCGTAGTCATAGGTCAGGTTCGGGGCCTTGAGAATCAGGCTTGTGACCCCATCCGCGACCGTGACCCGACCCGCAGCGTTGCGGAAACGGGCGTCAGGGTTTCGATACTTGGCCGCCGCACGGGCCAGCATGGCCTGCCCCAACGCTTCGGCGTCATGGCGCTCGTCCGCCTCGGCATGAAACCAGGGATAAAGACCGTCCGTCTCGTCGACAAGGATCGCGTTGGGATGAGCGCCGATGACTTGACCCGTAAGCGTCGTGCCGCTCCTCTGGCATCCCACGACCGCGATCAACCGCGCAATCGCGCTGTCCCTCGCGAGCAACAACTAGGTCACCAGCGCCGAGGGTGGCGGGTAGTCACCCGCTGCAAACCGCGAGCTGCGGAAGGGGCCCGGGTCGACGGGAGGGGGGCCGCCGGTCACCAGATCCGCCATCAGCTGGCCGGCGCCGGGCCCGATGTCGAAGCCGTGTCCGGAAAGCCGGTGGCGATAGAGAAGCCGGGTAGGCTGTCGACCGGCGAGATCACCGGCACGGCGATCCCTAACCCGCCCAAGGGTGCTCGACCAGGCGCAGGTGAGCATCGCCGCCGCCTTTCTGGCGTTTCGCGACGTCGCCATCGCCGAAGGCTGGGCGGGTCTGATCAACGTCACTCCGGCCTTGGGCGGGTTCGGGATCGAGCATCCGCACCCGTTCGAAAGGCGAGGTCTCGTCCAGACTCCAGCGCCGAGGGGTCTGCCATTCCGCCGCCCTCGATCGGCTGGAGGCGGAATACCGCCGGGCCCGTGATCTCTTGATGCAGCGCCAGAATGGGGTGCAGCGCTGTGGGTCAATGTCCTGCTCGATCCGGCGGTCGCCCACGCTGGGGACATCCTCAATCTTGAGCAGGAATTACGGCAGCGCAAGGGCGATCCGGCAGCCGCTGCACGGCTAATCGGCGTCGAGCACCGCCGGCTGCAACGCAATCCGCCGCAAATACCCGGCGTGCTTGCTCGGGCTGGTGCCTACAGCGGCGATCACCGTCTCGCAGCAACGGACTGGTCATCCATGTACCAGGCGCTGATTTTCGGGACCGAGGAGCCGGAATAGTCGGCCTCTCTGGGCCGGGAGAGACGGCAGTCTGAACGGGCTGTGGGAGGCGATTACCAGGGCCCTGACGGGCACGAGCTTCGCCCCAGCCCCGGTGTAAGGGGACGGCGGCTCCTCGCTTGCCGACGGGGCGTGGCGTCGATTGGAGCGCGCGTGTCGCAGCCTCGATGGGTCGAGAGCGCTCGTCATCGCGCTCGTCGAAGGCAGGATTCCGGAGATTGTCCTTCATCTCATCGAGCGCCGCTTGACCGTGGCGGATGCGGTCGCCCTCGAGCGCTTGCGCAAAACCACCTCGGACGACCCGCCAGCCACCCTGATGGCCAAAGCCCCCCAATCGCTGTTTGGTGGCGGCGCGGCTGGAGACGCTTCGCCTCATGGCGGGAACAGGCAAGATGCCAATTGGCATCTTGAAAGCGCCCTAATTGGCAGGTGGTTGAATCTGCCAATCTGGGGTCGGAGGAACAGACGCGGTTTGAATCGACCGGCAACAGGCGTGATTAGGTCCCTCAAAGACGAGGGAGGAGATCTCTTTAGCTGAAGCCAAGCCTTCGGCCTCTTGATCGGCGCAGGCGTTTGATGGCAATAAGCCGGGGAACTCCGGTCAGACGGCCGAGCTCGCGACCACGAACCCCCGATCGTCGGCGCCGGCCGGGCGAATCATGGGTTGGATGAGACCATCACTCAACATCGACCCGAGCGATTGAGGCACGCCGTCCGCGACGCCAGTTGGGGCTTGACGGAAACGTGCTTCGATTTGCATCGCCTTGCAACGCCGTCCCCGAAACCTCGAAGTTCCAGGCCTGTTGCCACCGAGCCGAACAAATGCGAGCCGAGGCAGTGATGAGCCCCGAAGAAGACCGCCTCCTCGCCGCCGTGCGCAGCGCGACGCATTCTCGCGACAGCGCCGCCGTCGTCGCTCTGCTCCATCCGGAAATTGATGCGATCGTCGGCGGCGAGCGATCGCGCGCGTTCACGGGCGTCGCCTTCGACGCCTACTGCCGGTCGCTGCTCGCGTCGCTCGGCCACACTCGGTCGGTGCGGCTGCAGATTGAGGGTATTTGCGGAAGGAGCCGCCGCCGCTTTGGCGATCAGCCCTGGACGGACATTTACGACGGCTGCCTCCTCCATCTTGAAGGTAACGACGAGGCGGCGGCCGCCTGCTATGATCTGGCATCGCGCGACGCCAGCGTGCTGTGGCCAAGCTCCAGAGGCTGCCGCAGCGTGATCGGTCCCCGGCAAAGGGACAAGTTTCTGTGCGCGAGGCAGGACGGATCGGTCGGGCCGGAAGGCGACCCGCTCGCGCTGGAAGCTCCAGCGGAAAGCGGTCGGCATGTTCTCCTGGCCGCCTGCGACCCTGGCTACCTGCGCCGGTTTGCGCCGCTCTACATCCGGTCCGCGGCGCGACACGGGGGGGACTGCAATGTGCACCTCCACATCGTCAATCCGGTCGCAGACGACCTCGACTGGGCAAGGCGGGAAGCGGGAGAATTCCGGCCACGACTCTCTGTATCAACTGAGGTCTATGCAGGGCCGGATGCGCGCGCCTATTATGCCCTTGCCCGCTTTGTCCGCGGAGCCCAGCTTCTCGAATTCTACCAACGGCCGATTCTCATCACGGATATCGACGCGGCCTTCACGGGCGCGGTTGACGTCTTCCTTGGCGCGAACGGCGGACCTGTCGGCCTGCGCTTCAAACGCATGGATTTTCACGCACATCCCTGGAACACCGTTCAAGCCAACGCGGTGCTTCTTCGACCGACGGAGGAAGGCCTCTCCTTCGCGCGGGATGTATCGACGGTCTCCAGCAGGCTGTTCTCTCAACGCGCCGGACGGGACGTCTGGTTTATCGATCAAAACGTCCTTTTCAGCGTTTACCGCAGGTATTTCCTAAGGGCGGCCTGGGATTTCTGTGATCTCAATGCTGATCTTCACAACGCCGTGATCTTTGGCAAGACCTTGTAACGAGCCGCGACAGCGCCGGCGCGTCCCGATGCGTTGCGCTCCGGGGGTGGCTGGCCCGCGCGCCGATGGAGACCGTGGGAAGTCTGGAAGGCAAGAGCCAGCGCTCCGAACCGACAACCCTGTGCCCGAAGCCCACGCCGGTAAGTCTGAACTTGCCAGGCGATCTAAAATTCGCGCAGTGGAAGGAAATTGGCCAAGCGCTAGCGCGCCAGCCGCTCTCTGCCAAATCCGGTCGCTCTGGACAGGGCGGAACACATTGTACCCACTCAGTTAAGGTTTTCTGCGCATGGATAGATCCGGCGTGAATTTTTTCGGTCGGCTGGTTGCGCATCAGGAAGGCTCCGTTCATTCGGTTCATTGCGCATCACCCAGTGATGCCCCGCAACTTGCGATGTCGTCCCGGGCACCGATTAAGATACGACGCTTGTGGAACCGACGGAGGTAGAGTGCGAGAACAGCGAGCTTGCGAGGTGCCACGGGACCGCGGATTCGAGAAATGGCAACCTCCCCGATCCGCCGGCTGCAAAGGACGGCTAGTGTCGTGGTTGTGCCGATGAGTAGCGCAAAGGTGAGAGATGGCAAGAGTCGAGGCGAGATCTAACTTTGAGAGGCAGTTGGTTTCTATTCTCGGCCTGGTTGCCGTTGCATATGCCTTCCTGGCCGGCCTGCGCACCCTGACTGTAACTGATCTCGGTTGGCAATTGGCCACTGCGCGCTGGATAGTCCAGCATCACGAAATCCCGTCGATTGACGTCTTCTCCTATACCGCGCACGGACAGCCTTGGGTGTATCCGGTTGGCTCGGGTCTGCTTTTCTACGGCGCGTATCTGCTCGGGGGTTATGCGCTTCTGTCATGGATCCAAGCAGCCGCCTGCGCCGGGACCGTGGCCCTGCTGGTGTGGAGAGGCTCGGTCGTTTCCGCCGTTCTCGGGATCCTCGCGGTCCCGATGATCGCGACTCGCACCGGCGCGCGCGCAGACATGTTCTCCGTGGTGCTGTTCGCCGCCTTCCTGGTGCTGCTTTGGCAGCACCATCGAAGCGGCCGCGCTCGATTATGGCTGCTGCCGATATTGATGGCGGCCTGGGTAAACCTCCACCTCGGATTTATCGCAGGCTTGGCGCTCATGGCGGCATATGTGGCGGTGGAAGCCTCGGACATGATGTGGCGGGAGCGACGCCAGACAGCAACGGAGCATTTGCGAAGCTGTTGGCCTTGGCTGATCCTCACCTGCGTCGCGACATTGCTAAACCCTTGGGGCTGGGGAATATTTGCCGCTGTCTTCCGCCAAACGAGCGCAATGGACACCCTATCGCTGTGGACATCCGAGTGGGGCTCCGCGTCGTTGAACTGGACCGTGATGTCCCTGGGATTTTCGCTGCACAATCCCACCGGCGCATTCTATTTGATGTTGTTGATTGCCGCGCTGGCCGTAGCTGTCGCGCTGTTGCGAAGGGAATTCGGAGCGGCGGCCCTAGTGAGCGGTGCCGCGATAATTGCCATCCGGCACATCCGCTTCGAGGCGATCTTTGGGGTCGTGGCGGTTGTCGTGGCGGGCGATATACTGGCATCGGCAGTGGCCGAGTTATCTCACAGAAAGCGGGTAAGCGCTGGGTGGACCCGCTACGGCACGGGCCTCACCATGGGCGTGGCACTGCTCGCTGTAATTCTCGCAGGTCTCCGGTCGGCCGACTTGGTCAGCGGCCGCCGCTACCTTGCGAGCGGTGATGAACTGGGGACGTTCGGCGCCGGTTTGTCGTGGTGGTTCCCCGAGAGAGCAGCTGCATTTATCGAGCGCGAGAACCTGCCCGGGCAAATATTCAACAGTTACAACGATGGCGGGTATTTTGTCTGGCGCCTAGGTGCCAAATATCCCGACTACATCGATGGCCGCACCATTCCGTTCGGTCCGAAATTGATCGAAAGAAACACGATATTGATGAGGTCTCCACCCGACTCATCGGTGTGGCAGCAGGAAGCGCAGGATCGCGGCATCAATACCATCTTCGTCCCGCTGGGACGCAGCAACGGACTGCACCTCTTTCCGGTATTGCGACAGTTCTGCATCAGTAATACCTGGCGGCCTGTGTATTTGGATGAGGTCTCCGCGGTCTTTACGCGGAAGACGCCTGAGAATCAAGGATTGATAGATCGACTGCAGATCCAATGCGCCACAGCGCCATTGCCTGCGATCGCGCCGCAAGGAAATTCGACCCAGGCGTTCAATCGGTGGGCAAACGCAGCCGCGGTCTTGCACGCACTGGGTCGCCGCTCCGAGGCGTTCGAGGCGTCAAAATGGGCGCTGGCCATTTTTTCTGACAGCGCCTTCGTTCACTTCTTGCGCGGAAATTTGCTAGAGGAGGTGAGCAATTTCAGTGAGGCCGAAAAGGAATACCTGGTATCGGTCAAGCTCGAGCCAAATGGAACAACCTGGTCGCGGTTGGGGGCGATCTATCACCGGCAAGACCGCTTGCCGGAAGAGATCGACGCCTGGGAACACGCGAGCCAACTGTTGCCCCACCCGGCAATAGTGCTGCTTCCCCTTGGTTACGCCGAGCTTGCTGCGCACCGGCCGCAAATGGCTCTGCAAGCATTTGATAGGGCGGTCGCCGGATTGCCGCCGCTTGGCGGCAACGCCTTGTTAGCGGATGTCGCACACGGACGCGCCGCAGCTTGGGACGCGTTGGGAGATCTGCAACGCGCAACGTCGCTCGCGGAAGAGACAGTGAGGCTGAGGCCTTCGAGTTCCGAGGATTGGCTGATGCTTGCGAACTTGTACGACCGGGAGCAGCGTTTCGAAGATGGGCAACGAGCAAGAGAACGCGCCGCCAAGCTAAGCCCAGGACAGGCGTTACCTATCGAGCCGCAGCTACAGCGCTGATAGCGCGGCATAGATGCCGATTAGATCGCCGGCTCCTGGCCCGCCCGCGAAGGTGCTGGACATGCGCCAGCCGCACCAGAGACCCTCAGCGGCTGTCCCAGCTGTATCTCTCGGCTCGGTGAGCGGCCGATTACGGGATAGAATCGCCATGGACAGTCGGTTGACGCAGGGGTGATAATAATCTTGCCTACTATATACTGGCGTCCGTCCGCCCTCTTTGTGGCAAAAAGAGTGCGCCTGCGCCTTCGTTCCGACGGTGGCGCTTTTTTGCTTGCGCGCCAACGCATAGTTATTATATAAAATTCACAATATTTCACGATTTCATCATGATGGAAGAAGCTACGTGATTGCCTGGTTCGGGTTCGCGCACGAACGTTCGAAAACGGAGTGGGAGCTCTTCAACCGTTAGGCGAGATTGCGCTGTAAACTTGCTGCAGATATTGCAATCAGAATCGTCAGATCAATTTGGGGTTTTATCGGGAAGCCGGGAGGATAGTACCCGCGCTTCGGCTCCGGCCGATGTGTTTAAGCAGACTGTCGAGAATCTGACATGCCGGCACCCTCTTGGGGCTCGTTCAGCGACAGAAACCGGACGGGCGGAACAGCGAGCGCGGTACGGTCGTGTGCCGTCCGACCCTCCAACAACTCGGTCCCGGTGCCGACGTTTTTTGTGTTCGGCTGCCGCAATCCGCTCGGGTCGCGAGGAGGTCTCCTCGCGGGCCCCAGTCAGTGCGCCCGTGAAGCCAACGAGCGTTCGGAAGTCCAGTATTGCACGGGCAGTCCCTTCTGCATGATCCTCATTAGTTTTGTTTCCGGAGCATATCCGGTCACGATGACATTCTCGTCGCGTTTGAGCCTCGTGCACGCCCCATTTTGGACCGCGGCCGCTAGAGGTCACGGTCGAAGGCAGACTTGTCCGGTTCCGAGATCAGTTTCTGGAGGGTGGCCGGGTCCTTGCACGCGGGGGCCTGGTCGACACCGACCACGAGCTGCGATGTCTGGGTCAAGGCCGCGCGCATGCAAAACAGCATCCCGACGATCAGTGCTACGATACCAATTTGCCTCTTGCTCATGCCGTGCGTCCTTGATGGTGGCATCTGGAGAGTCCACAAAATCGGCCAGGCGGGAAAGGTCAATCGTGCGTGTCGACCTCGACATATCCCATCGTGAGTAACTGGTGGGTGACTAACGATCGTCGACAGGCTCGCGCAGGATCGTCCTGTTAGAAGGCCGGGCCCGCTCGCCCTCCAGCCCTCGAATGCGGTCGCCACCGTTGACCCTCGAACGGCAATAGCTTACCCTTCATGGTCGGAATTTGAGCAGAGCTCTCGATAAGCGCGGGTCAACCTGTTACCCTTCCGGCGCCGACAAATCGCGACAATATCCGCCCTTCGGCCCTGCCGATGGATATGAACCCCCATCCGAGAAATTGACATGCCGTCGTTTCGCTGGTCGGCGATCAACGGGGGGGGTGACACCGTAAGCGGCGTGATGGAGGCGCCTGATCGGGGGTCCGTGGTCGAGCGGCTGCAACGCCAGGGCCACCTCGTGTTGCGCGCCGACCCAGCCGACCGGCGCCGGGGCTTGCGCGAGCTGCTGCAGATCGAACTCGGGGGGGCCCGCGGCCTCGACAAGGCGGCCCTCGGCGAGGTGACCCGTGAACTCGCCATCATGCTGGCGGCAGGGCAGGATCTCGACCGCGCTCTGCGCTTCGTCGTGGACAATACCCGCAATGCTCGTGCCCGCGCCATCCTTGGTAATGTGCGCGACAAGGTGCGCGGCGGCAGCTCACTCGCGGCGGCGCTCGCCGGCGAGCCACGAAGTTTCTCCAAGCTATACGTGGGCCTGGTCCGAGCTGGCGAAGCGGGTGGCACCTTGCCGGCGACGCTGGACCGCCTCGCCACCCTGCTCGAGCGTGAGCGCAGCCTCAACGCCAACCTGAGATCGGCGCTGATCTATCCGGCCTTGCTGGTTGTCGCGGCGATCGGCTCGATCGTGCTCCTGCTCGATTACGTGCTACCGCAGTTCACACCGATCTTCGAACAGGCAGGTGCCGAGTTGCCCGCG
>Ga0306923_10000538_pt1 | contig 30074 bp, 28 predicted proteins | sample sta12Can44000108_FD_203841 | JGI IMG/M metagenome (GOLD analysis project Ga0306923, IMG submission 203841) | Lab enrichment of tropical soil microbial communities from Luquillo Experimental Forest, Puerto Rico - statanox.12C.anox.44.000.108 (v2)... | ecosystem: Environmental > Terrestrial >... | reverse complement strand
CCCTCCCCTGGGCCGAATACCAGTTGGTCGGGTTTCCCAGCGAACTGCACCCCGAATACAACACCACCATCGGGGCGCTAACCGGCGAACGCGCCGCTCCCGACCGCCCGCGCGACATGCTGGCGGAATGGGAACATCGCGTGGATTTCATGCGCCGCTACGAGGACCCAGCCATTCGCCTGGCCGAACGCGCCCTCGACGTGCTGCGCCACCAGGCCGAGCCACGGCCCTAGAAGGCCAGCTTCCATCCCTCGGCAGTCCGACACAACGGCAACATCGCGGTCCGGGCGTCCGCCCTGTCTACGCTCTTGGTTACCGTTTCCACGTCGGCGCAGGAAAGATTGTCTTTCTGGTAAAACCGTTTGGCGGTGACCACGCCGGACTTGCCGGTTTCTGGATTGGCCCAATTTGCCGAACCGCCGACCTCTTGGTGCTCCAGGACGTCACCGATGGCCGACTTGATCCTTTGAAAGTCCGATTCGGTCAGACCCAAAGGCCTGCCCAAAACCCCCTGGGCAAGCACAGGGAATGCCAACAGGCAAAAGCCGACGACCAGGGTGAAAGAGCGCATGTTCGATCCTTGCCTTTCCGGTTGAGGCTGATATGCACTCGCTGGCCCGCCGCAAACACTGACTTTCCGAGGTAGGGCATCGCGCATTAGCGACCGAACGCGCTCGGAAGCCCTCTATCGCCGAGGCGGCCAAACTGGGTGACTAGGTCGACGCCGGCTGCACTACCACGGCGGCCCCAAGACCGGCATTCTCCGGCGCCAGCCACGAGGCGGGAAAGGCGGCCACGCTCCGTCCCGGCAGGGCGGCGCTGATATGGCCGAAATTCTCAGTGCCGCGGCCATCCTCGAAATCAGGCACCACCACTGCCTCGCCGGCGATCACGCAGTCGGCGTAGCAGAAGTCGCCTTTCTTGGGATTGGCCAGTTCGATCAGGGTTAGCCGGCGCCCTTTGGCGTCGATTACCGCCTCCAGACTCTGATGGTTGGCCGGATGGGGCGACAGCACCACCAGGCCGGGGGCCAGGAAGGCGGCGCCCGGCGGCTCCAGCCAGACCACCCGATCCAGCCCCAACCAGTCGCGCAGCACCTTCTCGCCCTCGCCACCCGCCGGCCAAGCCAGGTAGGTCCCTTCGCCGTCGGCGCGAATGTCCTGGGGAAGGCCCGGCGGGGCGTCGAGCACCTCGACCCCCGCCCGCTCAGCTATCTCGCGGCCAAGGGCCGTGCGCGCCGCCGCCGCCGCCAGCCGCCCAGCCTCGTCAACCAGCCATAGCGGAGCATGCAGCCCAAGCGCCGAACCATCGTGCTCGGCTGCGAACGCGGCCACATTGGGGGGCGTGCGCAAGGCCACCACCGCCACATCGCGGCTGGGGCAGATCAGCGAGACGGGAGCATAGTCGGACAACAATTCGGCCAGTCCCAGGCAATCCTCGCGGGCAGCGTCATCATGGTCCTTGTCGTTGGTGGCCTTGGGCCAAGCTAGCCAAAAGCGCCCCGACCCCACCCAGGCGGGTGCCGGCATCCAACCCTTGTCCTTGGGAATGGGCTGAGGTGTCACCGTCCGTACCCTCCCATCGGTGCTGCCGCTAGGCAAATGGGGCAAGGAAGGCACAGGGACAAGGGAGGGGCCTACCTCAGGCCACCCCGTCAAGGACGAGCGCGTGATTTTCCGGACCGATCACTTGCACCGGATGCTCGGACATCATCCCGGCGGGAGAGCATCCGAGGAGCAGGGCGATCAACGCCAGCACTCCGATTTTCTTCATAATCGCCCTCCGTGGATATGGAAGGGCAGTTTAGGTCTTTCCCGACCGCTGCGGCGGCGTGCATCGGACCTACCCCGGTCGGGAAAGAGCGGACGGAGGAGGTATAAAAAAAGGGGCCCCGAAGGGCCCCTTTTGACTTGAGCGACCGGCCACTCAGCCTTCCTTCTTCGGCTTGGGCAGGTCGGGCTTGATGTGCAGTTCCTTCCAGCGCGAGGCATCCACCTCGGCGGGCGCCCCCATCAGCAGGTCCTGGGCCTGCTGGTTCATGGGGAACAGGATGACCTCGCGGATGTTGGGCTGGTCGGCCAGCAGCATGACGATGCGGTCCACGCCCGGAGCCGAGCCACCGTGCGGCGGGGCGCCGTAGCGGAAGGCGTTGAGCATGCCGCCGAACTTCTCTTCCACCACCTCGGGACCATAGCCGGCGATGCCGAAGGCCTTGATCATGATGTCGGCGCGGTGGTTACGGATGGCGCCCGAGGACAGCTCGACGCCGTTGCAGACGATGTCGTACTGGTAGGCCTTGATGGTCAGCGGGTCCTGGGTCTCCAGCGCCTCCATGCCACCCTGGGGCATGGAGAACGGATTGTGGCTGAAATCGACCTGGTTGGTCTCCTCGTTCAGCTCGTACATGGGGAAATCCACGGTCCAGCAGAACTTGAAGATATCCTTTTCCAGCAGGTCCAGCTCGTTGCCGATCTTGGTGCGCACCAGGCCGGCGAACTTGGCGGCGGGCAGCTCCTTGTCGCAGGCGAAGAACACGGCGTCGCCGTCCTTCAGGCCGGCGGCCTCCTTGATGGCGGCGACGCGGTCGGCTTCCAGATTCTTGGCGATGGGGCCCTTGGGACCATCGGCGGCGAACTGGATATAGCCCAAGCCGCCGGCGCCGTTCTCACGCGCCCATTCGTTCAGCTTGTCGAACCACGAACGCGGCTGATTGGCCGCACCCGGCGCGGGGATGGCGCGCACCACGGCGCCCTTGTCCACCAGCTTGGCGAACAGGCCGAAGCCCGAGCCGCGGAACGGCTCGGTGACGTCGGCGATGACGATGGGATTGCGCAGGTCGGGCTTGTCCGAGCCGTACTTCAGCATGGACTCGGCGTAAGCGATGCGCGGGAACGGGGCCGGAGTGACCTTACGGCCACCGCCGAATTCCTTGAACACGCCTTCCAGCACCGGCTCGATGGCGGCGAACACGTCGTCCTGGGTGACGTAGCTCATCTCGAAATCGAGCTGGTAGAACTCGCCCGGCGACCGGTCGGCGCGGCCCGCTTCGTCACGGAAGCAGGGAGCGATCTGGAAGTACTTGTCGAAGCCGGCCACCATCAGCAGCTGCTTGAACTGCTGCGGCGCCTGGGGCAGCGCGTAGAACTTGCCGGGGTGCAGGCGGGCCGGCACCAGGTAGTCGCGGGCGCCCTCAGGGGAAGAGGCGGTCAGGATCGGGGTCTGGAACTCGGTGAAGCCCTGATTGATCATGCCGTTGCGCAGATAGGTGATGACCTTCGAGCGCAGCATCATGTTGGCGTGCACGTCCTCGCGGCGCAGGTCGAGGAAGCGGTACTTGAGGCGCATGTCCTCGGGGTATTCCTGGTCGCCCGCCACCTGGATGGGCAGCACGTCGGCGATAGACTGGATCTCGATCTCGGCGACCTGGACCTCGATCTCACCGGTGGCGAGCTTGGAATTCACCGTGTCGGCCGAGCGCTTCACCACCTTGCCGGTGACGGTGATGACGGATTCGGGCCGCGCCTTTTCCAGGGTCTGGAACACCGGGCTGGAGACGTCGATCACGCACTGGGTCAGGCCGTAATGGTCGCGCAGGTCGACGAACAGCAGGTTGCCGTGATCGCGCTTGCGATGGACCCAGCCGGAGAGGCGCGCGGTGATGCCGGCGTCCTCGATCCGAAGCTGGCCGCAGGTGTGGGTACGGTAAGCGTGCATGAAAGCCATCTCCGCTGGCGCATTCGCCCCTGGGGGCGAGAAGAATCGGAAACGGGGAAAAAGGCACATGGGGGCCGATTCGTCAAGGCCGGCAATGGTTGGACGGCCGGAACCGGGGTTCAGGCCACCGTGTTGGCCCGAACATGACCACCACCGTCAAGATCAACGGCACCAGCGGCGCTGATACCTTGAACGGCACCGCTGCCAGCGACCTGATCTATGGCTACGATCCGGCCAGCGCCGACGCCGCCCCCATCCGCGCCGACCTGATAGCCAGCGGCCTGTCCACCCCGCTGGCAGCCACCGCGCCAGCGGGCGACCTGACCCATCTGTTCGTCGCCGAGCAGGGAGGTCGCATCGAGGCCATTGACCTGACCACCAACCAGATCGAAGCGCACCCGTTTCTCGACCTGTCGAGCGAAGTCAGAGCGGCGGGCGAAGGCGGCCTGACCGGATTAGCATTCGACCCCGGCTACGCCACCAACGGCCTGTTCTACGTCACCATGACTAATCAGGCCGGCAACATCGAATTGCGCGCCTTTCACGCCACGCCGGGCGCGCTGCAGGCGGACCCCACATCGTCACACACCCTAATGACCGTCGATCATCCCGAATTCACCAATCATTACGGCGGCTGGCTGGGCTTCGGCCCCGACGGCATGCTCTATGTGGGCCTGGGCGACGGCGGCGGGGCGGGCGATCCGTTCGGCAACGCCCAGAATGCAGACTCGCTGCTGGGCAAGATTTTGCGCATCGACGTCAGCCACGACGGGTTCCCGCTCGACCCCAGCCGCGACTACGCCATCCCGCCCGACAATCCGTTCGTCAATGGCCCCGGCGCCGGCGAAGTGTGGGCGCTGGGCCTGCGCAATCCCTGGCGCGCCAGCTTCGACGTGGATGGCCAGCTGTATATCGGCGACGTCGGGCAGGACCGCTTCGAAGAAGTGGATCTGGGCCGCGCCGGCGGCAATTACGGCTGGAACCTGTTCGAGGGCAACGCCCCGTTCGCGGCCCCAGCGGGCACGCCCAACACCTTCGTCGCGCCCATCTTTGTCTACGACCACAGCCTGGGCGACGCCATCATCGGCGGCGAGGTCTATCGCGGCCCGGCAGAGGGGCTGCAAGGCGCCTATTTTTTCTCCGACAACGGTTCAGGGCGCCTGTGGACGCTGCGGCCTAGCGACGGCGGCTTTTCCGCCACCGACCGGACCGGGCAGCTGCAATATTCCTCCACCGCCCGACTGGAGCACCCCACTTCGTTCGGCAACGACGGTAATGGCAATCTCTACGTCACCGACCAGGACGGCGACGTCTTCCGCCTGACGCCGCAGGGCCGGCCCGTCGACGGCGCCGACACCATCAACGGCGGCCCGGGCGACGACATCCTTTTCGGCGGGCCGGGCAACGATGTGATTACCGGCGGCGCCGGCAATGACCGGCTGATGGGCCAGAGCGGCAACGACACGCTGAACGGCGGCCCCGGCACCGACAGCCTTACCGGCGGCCCTGGTGCCGACCGCTTCGTCGTCACCTCGGGACACGAGACCATCACGGATTTCACTCCGGGAACCGACGTATTACAGACGCGCTTCGGCGCCTCAGCGATCCAGCTTGCCCACCAGTCCGGCCCCGACGTTGTGTTGGATTTGGGGGAAGACGTTCAGGCCACACTGAAGAACATCGCCCTAAGCGACCTGCATTCCGGCGACTTCGTGCTCGGATAAGGGGCCTTCGCCCCTCCCCCGGCCTTGCCCTACCAACGGCTTGGGTGTATCACTCGGTGTCATGCCGATGATCGCCGACTCCCAGGAACTGGCCGCCTTCTGCGCGCGGCTGTCCTCCGCCCCGTACATCACCGTCGATACCGAGTTCATGCGGGAGAAGACGTACTTCCCGCAATTGTGCTTGGTACAATTGGCCGGCCCCGACGAGGCGCGCGCCGTCGATCCGCTGGCTCCCGGCATGGATCTGGCCCCGCTGTTCGAGCTGCTGGCCAATCCCAAGGTGCTGAAGGTGTTCCACGCCGCCCGCCAGGACATCGAAATCTTCCTGCATCTGTCCGATGCCGTGCCGACACCGCTGTTCGACACCCAGGTGGCGGCCATGGTGTGCGGCTTCGGCGATTCGGTCGGCTATGAGACGCTGGCCAGCCAGCTGGCCAAGGCCCGCATCGACAAGTCCATGCGCTTCACCGACTGGTCGCTGCGGCCGTTGACGGAAAAGCAGGTCCAGTACGCGCTGGCCGACGTGACCCACCTGCGGGTGGCCTACGAGAAGCTGGTGAAGAAGCTGGAGAAGAATGGCCGGCTGGAATGGCTGACCGAGGAAATGGCCGAGCTGACCCATCCCGGCACCTACCGCACCAATCCCGAGGACGCCTGGCGGCGCCTGAAGCCACGCTCCTCCAGTCCCAAGTTCCTGGCGGTGCTGAAGGAGCTGGCGGCGTGGCGCGAGCGCGAGGCGCAGGAGCGCGACATTCCGCGCCAGCGCATGCTGCGCGACGAGACCCTGATGGAGATCGCCGCCCATCATCCCGCCAACGTGGCCGAATTGGGCCGCACCCGCGGCCTGGGCAAGGGCCAGGTGGAAGGCAAGATGGGCTTGGCCATCCTGGACGCGGTCAAGCGCGGCCTGGATCTGCCCGAAGACCAGATTCCCAAGCCGCCGGAGCGTATCGAGCTGCCGCGTGGCCTTGGCCCCGTGGTGGACCTGCTGAAGGTCCTGCTGAAGATGAAGTGCGACGAGCACGGCGTGGCCCAGAAGCTGGTAGCCAACGTGGCCGACATCGAAGCCATCGCCGCCGACGACGATGCCGACGTGCCTGTCTTGCACGGCTGGCGCCGCGAGCTGTTCGGCGCGGACGCCCTAGCGCTCAAGCACGGCCGGCTTGGACTGGGCTTCTGCACCGATGGCCGCAAGCTGCGGCTGGTTCCGCTGGAGCCGGTGGAAGCACCCGCCCACGCCCTCGACGCCGACTAGGTGGCGCCGACCAGATGGCGCCGCCTCGCTATTCCGACGTCGAGACACAGGCCCGGCAAGCCGCAATCGCTGCCCTGAAGGCCGGTGGCTCGCCGGCCGACGCCGCCCGCGCCGCCATCGACGCGGCGGAGGCCTTCCTGCCCATGGTCATCGCCGCCGTGGGTCTGCAGGAGCAAATGGCCGCCATCCAGTGCGGCGCTGGTTGCTATCAATGCTGCCACCAGCTGGTCGGCGTCACCGTGGCCGAGCTGGAATTGGTCAAGTCCGCCGTGGATACCCTGCCCGAGCCGGTGCGCAGCGCCACCCGCGCCCGCATCGCCGACATGGCCCAGCGCGGCAGCGGGCTCGACCAGGCCGGATGGTGGCAGGCCAAGCTGCGCTGCCCGCTGCTGGACGATGAAGGCCGCTGCCAGGTCCATGCGGCGCGCCCCCTGCCCTGCCGGGCCATGAATTCCTCCAACGCCGAGACCTGCCGCCGCTCCTTTGCCGGCGAACGCCTGCAGATTCCCATCCTGGCCGCCCAGCACCGCAGCTACGGCCACGCCCAGTTGGGCCTGGCCCAGGCGCTGGCCGAGTGCAAGCGCGACACCACCGTCGTCAATCTGGCGCTGGGACTTTCCTAGACAATCTGAATGTCCGCCGCCGCCACCGGGTCGCCCTGGATGGTGGCGATCACCACCGGCTCGGCCTGCCCGCCCGGCTCCCACAGCAGGTGGTGGCTGGCGGCATCGAAGGCGACGGCGCCGGTGGGCACGGCGGCGTGGTCGATCTGGATCTTGTCCAGGCCGGTCTGGAAGTCGCGGATGGTATCGCCGAAATCCAGCCGGTCGTTATAGATGAACGTGTCAGCCCCACCGCCGCCGCGCAGAATGTCGGCGCCGACTCCGCCGGTAATGCGATTGGGACCGGCATCACCGGTGATGTTGTCGGGCGACAGCGAGCCGATGACATTCTCGATGCTGATCAAGTGGTCGATGGCACCGCCGGAATCGACGGCCAGACCCGATTGCAGGCTGACCCGCACCGGGCCGCCACCGGAATAATCGGCGGTGTCGTTGCCGGGGCCGCCGTTCAGGGTGTCCGCCCCCGGTCCGCCCACCAGGATATCGTCACCGCCGCGCCCGTTCAGAATGTCGTCGCCCTTGCCGCCTTCCAGACGGTTGGCGCCGTCGTCGCCGCTGAGGTGGTCGTTGAAGTCAGTGCCGATGGCGCCGACGATGGCGATCAACCGGTCATGGCCGCCGTCCCATTCAGTGGCGCTGCCGGCGGCCAAGTCCACCACCACGCCCCCCTGCTCGCCGGCCCAGCTGGCATAGGCTCCGTCCTTGCCGCCGTCCAGGGTGTCGTCACCCAGCTGGCCGTTCAACAGGTCGAGTCCGGCGCCGCCGATCAGGACGTTGTTGTTGTCGTCGCCAGTCAGGGTATCGCCGAATACCGAACCGGTGACGTTCTCGACGTTCTGCACGAACTGGAAGGTGCCGTTGAAATTGACCGAGGAGGTGGACAGATCCACGCTCACCGGCCCTTCGGCAACGCCGAACGACAACGTGTCGATGCCCGGCCCGCCATTGTAGGTCTGAAAGCCCGGCCCGCCTTCCAGCAGATCATTGCCGATGCCGCCGTCCAACTGGTCGTTGCCGCCACCACCGAACAGCACGTCGTCGCCACGGAAGCCCTGGATGTGCTCATCGGCCGGGGTGCCGATCAGCACGTCGTTGCCCTGGGTGCCATTGATCTCGATGGGTTGGGTCGACGGGAAGGGCTCGGTGCTGCTGCCCGTGCTTGCGCCAGTGGCGGCGCCCGGCGACGAAGACGCCCCACCACCCGACGAGGACGGCACCGACCCGGCGCCCACCGCGCCGGAAGGAGGCAGGGATTGGGCCATGGCGGCAACTCCTTCGGGGATCACTGAAGGAGAGGTGGCGCGGGGGCGAGGATTACACCATTGCTCTTAAGAGGTCACCCGACCCGGCGGAACACCAGGTCGGAGCAATCGAGAACCTTGGCCAGGCGATCGAAGGTCCGGTCGTTTTCGATGGCGAAGGCGGGATTGCCGGCCGGGACTTCCAGGACCAACTCGCCGTTGTCGGTGTACAGCCGGGTCTCACGCAGCAGATTGGGAGCGCCGCCCGACAGGGTATGGGCGAGACGCAGGGCCAGCCCGATGACGCGGCAGCGCTGGACGCGTGCCTCGTCCAACAACTGAAGCGCCATCTCGGCATGCGGACTGTCGTCGTCGCCCTGATAGCGGTGGAAAATGACATAGGCGATGGCCGCGCGATCGCGGTGGGCGACGCCCATGAAGGGCAGGCGCAGGATGCGCAGGAAAGCCTGCTCGGCACGGTAATCGGGATGCTCGTTCCAGAAGATGTCCGACACCAGGCAGGCCGCGTGGCGCAGGCGGGCGCGCTCAGGCGGCTCGTTGGGGAACAGCGGCGCCATCCACGCCATCAGCTCGTCGCCGTGCTCGGGGAAGCGCGAGTTCATCAGCGCCATCTGCCGGCAGACCGACAGCAACGGGTCCTCGTGCCGCAAGCGTTCAGGCAAGCGGCGGAAGAACTGGCCCTCGCGCATGCCGTAAATGGAGAACACCAACTGGCTGGGCTGGCAGGCGCGGATCACCTTCTCCAGGGTCAGCGCCGCCAGCGGCAGGCTGGCGACACGCCGCTTCGACACGCCGGGCACCTTTTCCAGCGACTTCTTGGATTGGGACGACACCAGTTCGACGATTCGCAGGGCCTCGCGGGCGTCGAGGGCGAAATTGTCCAGCACCGTCAACGGGTGGTGAGTCTGGGCGATACAGATGCGGGCGATGGCGCGCCAGGCGCCACCCACGGCATACAACCGGCGCCCCTTGCCTTCCTTGGCGAAGGTCACCGCCCTCAAATGGCGATCGATGATCTCGCCGGCCTTGACCTTATCGTCGCCCGAGGCTTCCGACAGACGCAGCACGCCCAGCGGCATGGTGACATGCTCGCCGAAATCGCCGTTCTGTACGGTGACCAGTTCCAGCGAGCCGCCACCCAAATCGGCGACGATGCCGTCGGCGTCGGGGGTGCCACACAGCACGCCCATGGCGGCCCCCTTGGCCTCCTGACCGCCGGACATGACCTTGATCTCGACGTGGTAGCGCTGCTCGATGGTGCGCACGAAATCCTCGCCGTCCGAGGCATCGCGCACCGCCGCCGTGGCCAGGATGTCCAGGCGTTCCACCTGCATGGCACGGCTCAGCGCAACGAAGCGGCCCACCACCGCCACCGCCTGGGCCACGCCAGCCGGATTCAGCCGGCCGCTGGCACCCATGCCCTGGCCCAGCGCACACACCGCCTTTTCGTTGAACAGCGGCACCGGCACGCGGGAAGCCCCGTCATAGACGCACAGGCGAATGGAATTGGAGCCGATGTCGATGATTCCGACCGGCTCCTGGCGGCGTTTGAACTTCATGGCCTTTAGGCGTCCTTACCCAATACGAGCTTGGGCTTGCGGCCCTTCTCCAGCGCGCTGCCGCGACCCGACAGGCTGGGGTTGGTCATGAAATAGGTATGGGCGTTGAAGCCGGTCTCGCCCACCGCCATGCGGGTGTAGGTGCCGTCGGGGCCGAGGATCCAGCTCTGCTCGTTGTCCTTGAGATTGGCCACCATGATCTGTTCGAGGATCTGCCGGTGTACGGTGGGATTTTCGATGGGCACCAGGGTTTCCACGCGCCCGTCCATGTTGCGCTGCATCCAATCGGCCGAGGAGATGAACACCTTGGCCTGGCGCGACGGCAGCCGGGCCCCATTGCCGAACACCACGATGCGCGAGTGCTCGAGAAAGCGACCGACGATCGACTTGACCCGGATGTTGTCGGACAGGCCGGGCACGCCGGGACGCAGGCAGCAGATGCCGCGCATGACAAGATCGATCTGCACGCCGGCTTGGGAGGCGCGGTACAGCGCGTCGATCAGCGCCGGATCGACCAGAGAGTTCATCTTGGCCCAGATGGCCGCCGGCTTGCCGGCCTTGGCGTTCTCGGCCTCGACCTCGATCAGGTTGAGCAGCTTCTTCTTCAGGCCCAGCGGGGCGATGGTCAGCTTCTCCATCTGCGCGGGGACGGCATAGCCGGTCATGTAATTGAACGCCTTGGCGGCGTCCAAAGTCAGCTTGGGGTCCGAAGTGAAGAAGGACAGGTCGGTGTAGATCTTGGCGGTGATGGGGTGGTAGTTGCCGGTGCCGTAGTGCACATAGGACACCAGCCCGCCCGCCTCGCGCCGCACCACCAGACTGATCTTGGCGTGGGTCTTCAGTTCCAGGAAACCGAACACCACCTGGGCGCCCGCCGCCTCCAGGTCGCGCGCCCAGCGGATGTTGGCCTCCTCGTCGAAGCGGGCCTTCAGTTCCACCATGGCGGTGACCGACTTGCCGGCCTCGGCCGCCTCCACCAGCGCCTTGACGATGGGGCTGTCCTTGGAGGTGCGATAAAGGGTCTGCTTGATGGCGACCACGTTGGGGTCGCGCGCCGCCTGACGAATGAACTGCACCACCACGTCGAAGCTTTCGAACGGGTGATGGACCACGATGTCCTTCTTGCGGATGGCGGCGAAGCAGTCGCCGCCGAAGTCGCGCACACGCTCGGGGAAACGGGCGTTGTAGGGCGGGAACAGCAGGTCCGGCCGCTCGTCGGTGATCAGTTGCTTGGTGTCCACCAAACCGATGGAGGATTCGAACTCGTACACGTCGCTCTCGGCCACGTGCATTTCGGCGATCACCAGATGCTTCAGTTCCTCGGGGATGCCGGCATTGAAGGTCAGGCGGATGACGTGGCCACGGCGGCGGCGCTTCAACGCCGATTCGAACACGCGCACCAGGTCTTCCGCTTCCTCGTCGATGTCCATCTCCGAGTCGCGGATGACGCGGAACATGCCGTGGCCTTCCATGCCGAAGCCAGGGAACAACCGGTCGAGGAACTGCAATACCAGCGTTTCCAGGGGCACGAAGCGGATGGCCTCGCCCGGCAGGCGGATGAACCGCTCGATCTGCTGCGGCAGCGGCACCAGCGCGCGCAGCACTTCTCCGTCATCCCTGCGGAACAGGTGCAGCACCAGGGCGATGCCGGCATTGGGAATGAACGGGAACGGGTGCGCCGGGTCGATGGCCAGCGGGGTGAGCACCGGGAAGATGTGCTCCATGAAGCGGGTTTCCAGCCACTTCAGGTCGGCCTTGGTGAGCTCGTCCGCCTCGACCACGGCGATGCCGGCCTCGCGCAACTCGGTCTTCAGCTCGGACCAGCAACGCTTCTGCGCGGCCAACAACTCGCTCGCCTCGCGGTTGATGGCGACCAACTGCTGCGCCGGGGTCAGGCCGTCCTGGGAGGTGGTGACCACGCCCGCATCCACCTGGCCCTTCAGGCCGGCGACGCGCACCATATAGAACTCATCCAGGTTGGACGCCGAGATGGACAGGAAGCGCAGACGCTCCAGCAGCGGATGGCGCGGATTGAACGCCTCCTCGATGACCCGCAGATTGAAGGCGAGCCAGGACAGCTCGCGATTGATGAAGCGATCCTTCGACTCGAGGTCGATCACCGGGGTCTCGACGGGCTGCAAGGTGGTCACGGAACCTTCTCCGACTTGGGTGCGCTGGCGTCACGGCCTTCCTTTATATATTCTCGGATTGCCCCTGTCATGGCCGCGAAGGATGACGGAATTGCGACAGCTCTTTTTGCTGCGGCACGCCAAATCCAGCTGGGATGATGCGGCGCTGGACGATTTCGACCGGCCCTTGAACAAGCGCGGCCGCAGCGCCGCCCGCCTGATGGCCCGCCACCTGAAATCGCAGCACATCCGCCCGGCCCTCATCCTGTGCTCGGCGGCACGGCGCACGCGCGAGACCTACGACATCCTGGAGCCCGGCCTGGAGGGCATTCCGGTCAGCTTCGAGCAGGACCTGTACGAGGCCAGCAAACATGACCTGCTGGCCCGCCTGCGCCAACTGGACGACCATTTGGGCTCGGTGCTGCTGATCGGCCACAATCCCGGCATGGAACACCTGGCCCAGGCCCTGAGCGGCGGCCACGGCGAGGCCACGGCGCTGTCACGCATAGCCGAGAAATTCCCCACCGGCACCCTAGCCGTGCTGGAAACCAACATCGCCCAATGGGCTGCGCTGGAAGACGGCGACTGCCGCCTGACCGAGTTGGTGCGGCCGGCGGACCTGGAATAGCGAACCAGCGCCCGCGCCAAGCTGTTCCCTTCGTAAAACGGAGGGCCGCCCATGTCCATTCGCGCCAATATCGCCATCCTGCTCTTCCTCATGGTGCAGGCCATGCTGTTCTTCGCCGGCGTGATCATCACGCTGATGGTGGCCGACCTGACACGCGACCGTGTCATCGGCTTTGCCATCACCATCGTGGTGTCGGTACCGATCAGCCTGATGGCCAGCTGGTGGCTGGCGCCGCGCCTGCGGGCACGCTATCTGCGCGAGCACGTGCCGGCGATCCGCGAGGAGCTTTAGCTCCTACTCCCACTCCAACTCGCCCTGGCGCTCGTCCTTGTCCAGGCCTTCCAGTACCGCACGGGCCAGCGGCACGGTAATGGCGCGGCGTTCGGCAAGCGAAGCCTGGTCAAGAGCCTCGACCACGTTGCGGGCGGCGGCGAAGCTGCGGTCCATGCGCGAGAGAATATAGGCCACCACATCCTCGCCCACACGCAGCTGGCGGTCGGCGAATTGCTTGACCAGCAGGGCGGCGAGCAATGACTCGTCGGGCGTACCGATGCCCACCGCCGGAGTGGCCGACAGGCGCGAGCGCAAATCGGGCAGCCGGACCTTCAGCCGCGCCGGCGCCGCCCGCCCGGCCAGCAACAGCCAGCGGCCGGTCTCCTTGGCCAGATTCCACAGGTGAAACAGCGCCGTCTCGTCGGCCAGCCTGTCCAGGTCCTCCACCACCACCACCTGGGCGCGGGCCAGCAGGTCGGGAACCATCTCGGCGGTCAACTCGGGCGCTGCCACGGTCGCCACCTGGCCTTCGCCATGGTGGAGGGCGAAGGCGGCCAACAGGTGCGACTTGCCCGAACCGGGCGGGCCGAACACCGCCAGCGCGTGAGACGGCCAGTCGGGCCAGCGCTCCAGCCAGGCCACCGCCTCGGCATTGCACGGCGCCACCAGGAAGTCGTCGCGGCCCAACGCCGGCCGGTGCCCCAGGTCCAGCGCCAGTTGGGTCTCGGTCATGGCGCCCCGTTTCCGTGGTAGATGGGGCTTTGCAGGTAATGCTTGAGCGCAAAGCGAACCAGCACGCCGATCACCGCCGAGACCGGCACCGCCAACAAGATGCCGAGAAAGCCGAACAGGCTGCCGCCGGCCAGCAGGGCGAACATGATCCACACCGGATGCAGGCCCACCTTGTCGCCCACCAGCTTGGGCGTCAGGAAGTTGCCCTCTGCCACCTGACCCACGGCGAACACGCCGGCCACCATGGCCGGCAGGTGCCAGTCGGGCCCTTGCGCCAGAGCCAGGCCCATACCGGTAACGAAGCCCGTGATGGAACCAAGATAGGGAATGAACGACAGAAAGCCCGAGCCCATGCCGATCACCAAGCCCAGGTCCAGCCCCACCAGCGACAGGCCGACGCCATAGAGGGTCCCCAGCGCCAGGCAGACGGTGGCCTGGCCGCGGATGAACCCCGACAGGGTGCGGTTGATCTCGCCCATCTGGGCGCGAATGGTGTCGGCATGGTCGCGCGGCAGCCAGGAATCCACCTTGGCTACCATCTTGTCCCAGTCGCGCAGCAGGTAAAACGTGACCACCGGGGTGATGAACACCAACGACAGCACGTTCACCACCGCCAGAGAGCCGGTCAGCACCCCCCTTACCGCCCCCAGCGCCCACGAGGCCACAGTGCCGGCATACTCGCCGGCGGACGAGCGCAGCTTCTCGATGTCGCGGGGAGACAGGCGCTTCTTGGCCTCGTTCAGCAGGGGCTGCAGGCGTTCGTTCAGGGTGTCGATATAGCCCGGCACCTTGTGGGCGAAGGCCAGCACCTGGTCCTCGATGATCGGCACCAGCACGATCAGCAACAGCACCAGCAGCAGGAAGAAGGCCGCGGTGATCACCGTGGTGGCCGCCAGGCGCGACAGGCCCGAACGCTCCAACCGGTCGGCCAGCGGGTCAAGGAAATAGGCCACCGCCATGCCGGCGACGAAGGGCAGCAGCATGCCGCGCAACAGGTAGAGCAGCCCCACGGCCACGGCCAGGCCGATCAGCCAGAAGCGGTAACGTTGCGCCGAAGTCATTCTATCCCCCTTCTCCCCCTTACGGGTCCTTGGCCGGCACGTTGCGGCTGGCGGCCATCAGATAAGCGGTCCCCGAGGCCGTGGTGGTGACCGCGACCACGATGACGAAGATGTCCACCAGCACCGGGCGTCCCCAACCCAGCCCCTGGTGGGCCAGCACCAGCGCCGCCAGGGCAAGCTGCGCCGCCGTGTTGATCTTGGAGATGAACAGCGGCGTGCCGGCGAAGGTGCCGGCGAGAAGGTAGACCAGGGCATAAAGGACGATCAACACGTCGCGCAACGCCACCAGCACCACCAGCCACAGCGGCAACACCCCCTGTACCGCCAGGGTGACGTAGACCGAGACCAACAAGGCCTTGTCGGCCAAGGGGTCCAGCCACATGCCCAGCCGGCTCTTGGCGTCGAACATGCGGGCGACGGCGCCGTCCACCGCATCGGTCACGCCGGCGGCAACGAACAGCCAGAACGCCGCTTCCGCCCGGCCATGGGCCATCAGGCCCACGGTCAGGGGCACCGAGATCAGTCGCAGGATAGTCAGGACGTTCGGAACGTGCCGGACCACCCAGCCTCCTTGCTATTTGCGCGCCCCCGGCGGGCGCATGACCCAGTAGCCGTCCCCCCAGTCCATCCTCAGTCCCTGGTTGGCGAGCGCGGCCTTGACCTGCTCGTCGTCGCCGACCACGTGCAGCACCAGCGCCGCCTCGGCCTTGGACAGCGACACCAGTTCCCAGCGGCGCACCTGGCTGACCTTGCTCAGGCGCTCGCGTACCGCCAGCCAGTCCTCGATGCCCGACAGCGGCACCATGGCCGAGAGCGTGCCGGTGCGATCAAATGACAAGAGATTGGGCTGCTTGAAGACGGTGTCGATACCCCGGTCGATATCCCGGACGGCGCGGGCCAGCAGCGCATCGGTGCTTTCGCCCTCGTTCAGCTTGTAGGCGATGGAATCGAAGGGCTTGGGCGCGCCCGGGCTGCCCATCAGGCTGACATCCAGCACCTTGCCGTCGGGGGCGAAGCCGGCCACCGCCACCAGCACATCGGTGGTGCGCCAGCGCGCCCCAACCGCCTGCATGGCGTCGGGGTTGCCGGCCATGGCCTGCTCGGTGGTGATGGCCTGGAGGTCGGTCAGGTCGCCGGTAGGCACCACGACGGGCACCAGCCCGCCGCCGCCCAAGCCGTTCCAGGCGGCACGCCACGGATTGGGATCATCCCACAGTACCGGCTTGCCGTTCACCGGCTTGAACACCGGCACCACCACCAGCACGCGGTTGCGCGGCTCGGCATAGGCGATGCCGGCGCCCTGCAACAACTTGCGCACGGCGGCCGGATTGAAGCGCACGGTCAGCGTGGCGATGTAGCGGGTGGCCAGGGTGCGCTCCTGCTCGACGCTGAAGTCGCGCACGTACTGGGTGCCATCGGCCTTGGGCAAACGGTTGTGGTCTGCCGGTTGGGTCAGGCGTTCAAGCAACAGCCGGAAGGCCCGGTTCTGGCCTTCGGCGATGGCCTGGTCCTTGGCCGCCTGCGGATTGCCGGCGGTGACGTCCACGTCGACGCCGCGCACGGTGAAGGCGTCGCCCGCGCTTTGGGCCGCCGCCGGCAGGGGCGAAGCCGCCCACAGCACCAGCAGTGCCGCCAGGGCGGGCAGGAAGCGGAGAGAAGGCATTGAAAACCGTCCGGGTTGGAGTATCTTCGGCCCGCCCGGGGCTCGTATCACGAGGAGTCTTAAATGATGCCGGGCAACCATACCACACGCTAGCCGACGAGGAAGACCATTCCCGCCCCCACCGAAAAGCAGGGCCTGACCTACCGTGATGCCGGTGTCGACATCGACGCCGGCGAGGCTTTGGTCGAGGCCATTAAGCCGCTCGCTAAGTCCACCGCCCGTTCCGGCGGCGCCGCCGGCCTGGGAGGCTTCGGCGCGCTGTTCGACCCCAAGGCCGCGGGCTTCAAGGACCCGATCCTGGTCGCCACCACCGATGGCGTCGGCACCAAGCTGAAGGTCGCCATCGACGCCGGCAAGCATGACACCGTGGGCATCGACCTGGTGGCCATGTGCGTCAACGACCTGGTGGTCCAGGGCGCCGAGCCGCTGTTCTTCCTGGATTATTTCGCCACCGGCAAGCTGGACGTGAAGGCGGGCACCGCCATCGTCGCCGGCATCGCCGAGGGCTGCCGCCAGTCCGGCTGCGCCCTGGTGGGCGGCGAAACGGCCGAAATGCCGGGCATGTACGCCAAGGGCGATTATGACCTGGCCGGTTTCTCGGTCGGTGCCGCCGAACGTGGCCAATTGCTGCCGTCCGAGGACGTCAAGGCCGGCGACGTGCTGCTGGGTCTCGCCTCGTCGGGCGTGCACTCCAACGGCTATTCGCTGGTGCGTCGCATCGTCGAACGCGGCGGACTGTCCTATGACGCCCCCGCCCCCTTCGCCCCCGGCAAGAAGCTGGGGGAGGCGCTGCTGGAGCCGACCCGCATCTATGTGAAGTCGACGCTGGCCGCCATCCGCGCCGGCACGGTGAAGGCCATGGCCCACATCACCGGCGGCGGCTTGATCGAGAACGTGCCGCGCGTGCTGCCGGACGGCGTGGTCGCCCAGATTGACGGCACCGCCTGGGCCATGCCCGAGGTGTTCAAGTGGCTGGCCAAGGAAGGCGGCGTCGCCGCCCACGAGATGGCCCGCACCTTCAACTGCGGCATCGGCATGGTGGTGGTGGTGGATGCCGCCAAGGCGGCCGAGGCCGCTCGCATCCTGACCGAGCACGGCGAGACGGTGTACACCATCGGACATCTGCGCGCCCGCCAGGGTGACGAGGCGCAAAGCCAGGTGACGGGGTTCTAGAGCGGCGCGCCTTTAATCTGAGGCGTCGCTCCTGCGAGCATTGAGCGAGCGGCCAAGCGGCCGGATGGCCGCGCCCGGCGAGGGGCAATACGTGATGCAGATTTTCTGCATCACGGTCTAGGGGGGATAAGGACGCGAGGGCGGCACGGCCCTCGCGCCCATGGAGAAGACCATGAAGAAGAAAGTCGGCGTTCTCGTCTCGGGTCGTGGCTCCAACCTGCAAGCGCTGCTGGATGCCGCCGCCGATCCCGACTATCCGGCCGAGATCGCCCTGGTCATCTCCAACATCCCCGACGTCTACGCCCTGCAGCGCGCCGCCACGGCCGGCGTGCCTGCCGTGGTCATCCCCCACAAGGACTTCGGATCCCGCGAGGAATTCGACGCCGCCATGCACATGGTGCTGGAGGCGGCGGGGATCGAGATCGTCTGTCTGGCCGGCTTCATGCGCCTGTTGAGCCCCGGCTTCGCCAAGGCGTGGGAAGGTCGGATGATCAACATCCACCCCTCGCTGCTGCCCAGCTTCAAGGGCCTGCACACCCACCAGCGGGCGCTGGAGGCCGGCGTCAAGCTGCACGGCTGCACCGTCCATCTGGTGACCGCCGAACTGGACGACGGTCCCATCCTGGTGCAGGCGGCGGTGCCGGTGCTGAAGGACGACACCGCCGACACCCTGGCGGCCCGCGTGCTCAAGCAGGAGCACAAGGCCTATCCGCTGGCTCTGAAGCTGATGGCCGAGGACAAGGTGACCGTGGACGGCAACCGCGCGCGGGTGGATGCGCCGGCCGGCGGAACCTTAATCAACCCCAAGTCTTGAAGCCCTGCGCGGGACACATACCCCCAATTCAGGCAAATAACATGATCTCGTCCTAAAGGTGACGTAGGAGGAATGTTCCTCCTCGATCCCGGAAGGCGCGCGAGATCATGCTCAACCAATTCTCCATTCCCAAGCGCATCGCCGGCGGCTTCGCCCTGGTGCTGACGCTGCTGGCGGCAGTCGCCCTCATCAGCGGCCGCGCCACCGATGCCGGCCGGATTGCCATCGGCGTCTATTCGGACGTGGCCAAGGCCGCCCTGCAGATCAAGGACGCCGACGTCCGCTTCGAGGAACTGCGCCGACACGTGCTGTCGGGCGATTACGACAAGGTCGACGAGACCCTCAAGCAGATCGAAAAGCTGGTGACCGACACCGCCCCCGCAGCCGGAACGCCCGAGCTGACCCAGGCGCTGAATACGGTCCAGCCGCTGCTGGAAAGCTATCGCCGCACCTTCGACCGCATCCGCGCGGGCCAGGCGCCGCTGGCCGAGTTGTCCGCCGCCGGCGACGCCGCCGTGCGCCGCATCGACCAGGTGGAGGAGCAGCAGCTCACCTATCTACGCGGAGTGGAAGAGGATTCCAAGGCCACGGCCACCCGCTCCGAGTACATCGACGGGATCTTGTCGGCCGTGGCTATCGGGCTGGGTGCGCTGATCGCCTGGGTGATCGGCGCCGGCATCGCCAAGCCCCTGCACGCCATGACCGCCGCCATGCGCCGGCTGGCCGAGGGCGACCTGGAGGTTGCCATCCCCGCCGCCAGCGGCAAGGACGAGATCGCCGAAATGGCGGAAGCCCTGGCCGTGTTCAAGACCGGCGGACAAGAACGCCGCCGGCTGGAACAGGCCGCCCATGCCGAGGACGAGCGGCGCGCCGCGCGGGCCCGGGAAATCGAGCGCCTGACCTCGGCCTTCGACACCCAGGCCACCGGTTTGGTGAGCACCGTCGCCGACACCGCCGCCGGCCTGACCGACACCGCCACAACCATGTCGGCCGCCGCCGACCAGACCAGCCGCCAGGCCACCGCCGTCGCCGCGGCGTCGACCCAGGCCAGCACCAACGTGGAGACGGTGGCCGCCGCCGCCGAGGAACTGGCCGCCTCCATCACCGAGATCGGACGCCAGGTGGCCCATTCCAACGCTATCTCGCGCCGGGCCGCCGATGAGGCCAGCCGTACCGACGCCGACGTGCAGGCGCTGGCCGACACCACCAACCGCATCGGCGAGGTGGTCAAGCTGATCAATGACATCGCCAGCCAGACCAACCTGCTGGCGCTGAACGCCACCATCGAGGCGGCGCGGGCGGGCGATGCCGGCAAGGGCTTTGCCGTGGTCGCCCACGAGGTGAAAGCCTTGGCCAACCAGACCGCACGCGCCACCGAGGAGATCGGCGGCCAGATCACCGCCGTGCAGGAGCAGACCCGCACGGTGGTGAACTCCATCCGCTCCATCGGCTCGGTGATCGACGAGGTATCCTCCATCGCCGGCGCCATCGCCGCCGCCGTGGAACAGCAATCGGCCGCCACCCAGGAGATCGCCCGCAATGTGGAGCAGGCCGCCGCCGGCACGGCGGAAGTCAGCACCACCATCACCGGCGTGCAGCAGGCCGCCGGCGACACCGGCACGGCCGCCGTCACCGTACTGGACGCCGCCCACCGCCTGTCCGACCAGTCGACGGAATTGCGCCGGGCGGTGGATGGGTTCCTGCGGGACGTGAAGGGAGCCTAAAACCGCCCTCTCCCGTCCCACGGGAGAGGGAGGGACCCGCTAGCGGTAGGGTGAGGGAGCCGGAAACGAGTTGCTCCTTGGCTCCCTCACCCGGCCCTTCGGGCCACCCTCTCCCGCACGCGGGAGAGGGAAAACCCTCAATACAAATGCTGGCCGCCGGTGACGAACACCTCGGTACCGGTCACGTAGGCGAAATCCTCACCGCACAGGCGGAACACCGTGCCGGCCACGTCCTCGGGCGTGCCCATGCGGTCCAGCGGGATGCGGGGGACCAGGGCCTCGTACTCGGCCGAGATCATTTCGGTACTGATCTCGCCCGGCGCCACCGCGTTGACCCGTACGCCCAGCTGGGCGAACTCCACCGCCATCTCGCGCGTCAGGCCCGACAGCGCCGCCTTTGAGGTGGAATAGGCCGAGCCGGCGAACGGATGGACATAATGGCCGGCGATGGAGGTGATGTTGACGACGGCCCCCTTGCCCTTGTGCAACTGGGCGGCAAAGCCGCGCGCCAGCCTGAGCGGGGCGAAAAAGTTCAGCTCAAACACCTGCTTCCAGCCGTCGATGGACCCGTTCAGCACCCCCAGCCGCTCCTTGTAGGGAGTCTTGGGGCTGACGCCGGCATTGTTGATCAGCGCGTGCAGCGGGGCGTCACCCAGCAGCCGCCGCGCCTCGGCCACGAAGGCGTCAGCGCTGGCCGGGTCGGCCAGGTCGGCTGGGATGTGGAAGGCCCAGTTGCGGTCGCGCCGGCACTCGTCGGGGATTTCCGCCCGAGCGCAGGTGATCACCCGCCAGCCCTCGGCCAGGAAGCGCCGGGCGATGCAATGGCCGATGCCCCGGCTGGCACCGGTGACGATGACGGTCCTGGGCGCGTCGGCGCTCACTGCGGCACCGCCACCGGCATGCGCAGCATGCCGGCCTTGGGATCCAGGGCTTCCATCCTGTCCGCCACCGGCGCCAGCACGCGGGCGGCACGGGCCAGGGTCTCGGCCTCCTCGGTGTGGCTGCCGTGCGAGACCAGCTTGGACAGCATGTCCAGCGGCGATTGCGGTTCAGGGAAGGTCACCAGGTCCAGCGCGGCGTCGGCCGGCAGCTTCAGCAGCTCGCGCACCTGCGCCTGGGCCACGTCGAAGCCACCCAGCGCGTCCACCAGGCCAAGCGACTTGGCCTCGGCGCCGCTCCACACCCGGCCACGCGCCAGCGGTTCCAGCTTGTCCACCGGCATGCGGCGGCCATCGGCAGCCTTGGTGGTGAAGTCGGCATAGATGCGGTCCAGCATGGCATTCACCCGCTCCCACCCCTGGGGCGAGAAGCCGCGATTGAAGCTCCACATGGGGGCATTGTCGCCCCGATGGATTTCATCCCACGACACGCCCAACTTGGGCCAGAAATCGGCCATCACCATCTTGCCGGTGAACACGCCGATGGACCCGGTGATGGTGCCCGGCTGGGCCACCACCCGGTCGGCCCCCATGGCGACGAAATAGCCGCCCGAGGCCGCCACGTTGCCCATGGAGACCACCACCGGCTTGCCGGCGGCGCGGGCGCGCTTGACCTCGTGCCAGATGGTGTCGGATGCCACATACGAGCCGCCAGGGCTGTCCACGCGCAGCAGGATGGCCTTGATCTGGTCGTCGTCGATGGCATCGCGCAGGGCGCCGGCGATAGTGTCGGACCCGAACCCATCATCCGAACCGAAAGGACCTTCCGACTTGCCGCGCTGGATGGCGCCCTCGCCGGTGATCAGCGCCACCTCGGTGCCCTTGGCCTTGGGCGCGGCGGCGGCATATTCCATCACGTCCACCTCGTCCGGCTCCTTGTCGCCGGTCGCGGCGGCCATGGCCTCGTCACGGTAGCCCAGCTTGTCCACCAATCCGGCGGACAGGGCTTCGGACGCCAGGAAGGGGCCCTTGCCGAACAGGGCGCGCACCTTGTCGGCGGACACCTTGCGGCCCTCGGCGATGCCGGCCACCACCTGGGACGACCAGGCATCCAGCAGAGCGTTCAGGGTCTCGGCGTTGGCGGGCGTGAACTTCTTCTCGGTGAAGGTCTCGATGGCGGTCTTGTATTCCTTGCGGCCGGCCATCTGCGGTTCGATGCCCAACAGTTCCAGCGTGCCCTTGAGGAACGGCGCCTCGACCATGAAACCGGTCAGCCCCACGTCACCCGAGGGCTGCAGCCACACTTGGCCGAAGGCCGAAGCCAGGTAGTAATCCACCGTGCTGTTGCCGAACTCGCCCATGGTCTCGGCGAACACCACCGCCGGCTTGCCGGCGGCACGGAAGCGGGCGATCGCATCGCGGATCTCCTGGGCGCGGCCCATGCCCAGGCTGCCGTGGCCCATGGTGGCGAACAGGCCGACCACGCGCGGGTCCTTGGCGGCGCGGTCGATGCCCTCCACCACCTGGCGGGTGACATAAACGTCCTCGCCCGCCAGGGCGGCGAAGGGATCGTTGGAGGGGACTTCCTTGAACTCATTCTCCAGGTCCAGCGTCAGCAACATCTGCTTCGGCAGGCTGGCGCCCCCCTTGTGCAGGGCGGCCACTCCCCAGACCGTCAGGCCGATGCCGGCCAGAAACAGCAGGCCGACCACGGCCAGGGTAGCGACGATGATGCGACCGAGGCGGCGCATGGGCAGGAACCCCTTATGTTGACCTTCGTCCTGCCTTGGGTGTAAGCGCGCCCGCTCGCCCGGTCAAGCCGCCGATCGGGCGGCTCCCTTCGCCGAAAGGCGCGAAGCGCAAGCCGCGTTGAGTATGGTTATGCCGCAGTGGCTAATGAAAGGCGCGGCGGTCAGGCCGCACTGGTTGGTGAAGGCGCGGCGGTCAGGCCGCGCCGAGGGGGGTGATTTCCGCCTCGATGCGCGAACGGGTGGTGCGGCGGGCCCGTTCGAGGTCGTAGGTCATCTGCACGTCCAGCCAGAAGCGGTCGCTGGTGCCGAAATAGTGGGACAGGCGCAAAGCGGTGTCGGCGCACACAGACTGGCGGCAATCCACCAGGTCGTGGAGGCGCTCGAACGGCACCTTCAGGTCGCGGGCCAGGCGTTCGATGTCCACGCCGGCGGGCTTGAGGAACTCTTCACGCAGAATCTCGCCCGGATGGATGTTGGGGCGGGTATGCGACATCGGCAGGTCTCCTCCCTAAAGCTGCATCATCTCCGGTGTGCCGGCGGCCGCCACCGCCCCGTCCGGAGGCCGCGAACATGGCCGAATCCGAGCCATCGCTCAACGGGACGTGCGCGGTAGATTCGGGGATTTGCGGTATGCCCTTTGGCAGATGCGGTTCAGTCGGGGGAGCCGCGGTTGACGGCGCGGCGCCATCTCCTTATGCTCCCGCCCCTTCGGGTTTGGGTTAGGCCATGAGTCGTATCGCCGCACCGCTGCTTTTGCTTGTCGCCCTGGCGTTCCCCGCCTGGGCGGCCGACTACCTTCGTCCCATCGCCCAGGTACCGCTGCTGCCGCTGGCGGATGGCCCGCACGAGGACATCGACGCCCTCGTCCAGGACCTGTGGAAGCCCTATTACAACACCGCCGACGAACACGCCTTCGGCCGCGACAACCTGCGCGTCGGGCGCGTCGACCTGGACGGCGACGGCAAGGACGAGTTGGTGCTGATGATCGACGCGCCGGGCTGGAACGACGTTAACGGCAACACCTTGGTCGTCGCCCAGTGGCGCAACAAGCACTGGTTCGCCATCGGCTTGGGCTGGGGCGACGAGGACACCGTCTTCACCACCAACGACATCCGCCAAGGCTGGCGCACCATCGAGACCGGCACCCAGCTGATGCGCTGGGTCGGCCGCGAGTACAAGGTGGAAGAGAAGGCCGCCTCGGCGGAATAACCTAAGTTCAGCAGCCGCACTGCGCCCGGTGGCGCAGCAAATGGTCGGCCAGGGTCACCGCCATCATGGCCTCGGCCACCGGCACCGCGCGGATGGCGACGCAGGGGTCGTGGCGGCCCTTGGTGATGACCTCTATCTCGTTGCCGTGGCGGTCGACGCTCTTCTTGGGGATCAGGATCGAGCTGGTGGGCTTGACCGCCAGACGCAGCACGATGTCCTGCCCCGTCGAGATGCCGCCCAGGACACCGCCGGCATTGTTGGACAGGAACTGCACCTTGCCATCCGGGCCCATGCGCATCTCGTCGGCATTATCCTCGCCCGACAGGCTGGCGGCCAGGAAGCCGGCGCCGATCTCGACGCCCTTGACGGCGTTGATGCTCATCATCGCCTTGGCAAGGTCGGCATCCAGCTTGTCGTAGACCGGCGCGCCCAGGCCCACCGGCACACCCGACGCGGTCACTTCGACCACGCCGCCGGTGCTGGAGCCCGTCTTGCGCACGCCGTCGAGGAAGCTCTCCCACGCCGGCACCGACACGGCGTCGGGGCACCAGAACGGATTGTTGGCGCACTGATCCCAATCCCAGCGGCCAGGATCGATGGCATGCGGCCCCATCTGCACCATGGCGCCACGAATGGTGACGCCACCCGGCACCAGATGGTTCAGCACCACCCGGGCCACCGCGCCGGCCGCCACGCGCATGGCGGTCTCGCGCGCGCTGGAACGTCCGCCGCCGCGATAGTCGCGCAGGCCGTACTTCTGCTCGTAGACCCAATCGGCATGGCCGGGACGGAAGGTGTCCTTGATGTCGCCGTAATCCTTGGACCGCTGGTCGGTATTCTCGATCAGCAGCCCGATGGAGGTGCCGGTGGTGACGCCTTCGAACACGCCGGACAGAATCTTCACCTCGTCGGGCTCGCGCCGTTGGGTGGTGAAGCGGTTCTGGCCCGGCTTGCGGGCGTCCAGCCAGGGCTGGATGTCCGCTTCCGACAGGGGCAGCCGGGGCGGCACACCGTCGATCACGCAGCCGATGGCGGGGCCATGGCTCTCGCCGAAGGTGGTGAAACGGAAGGTGTGGCCGAACCCGTTACCCGACACGTGCGTACCCTCAGTCCTTGGCGACCGAAATGTCCGGCGCGTCCACCGCCTTCATGCCGACCACGTGATAGCCGCAATCCACATGATGGCACTCGCCCGACACGCCGGAGGACAGGTCGGACAACAGGTACAGGCCCGAGCCGCCGACGTCGTCGAGGGTGACGTTGCGCTTCAGCGGGCTGTTGTACTCGTTCCACTTGAGGATATAGCGGAAGTCGCCGATGCCCGAGGCGGCCAGCGTCTTCATCGGGCCCGCCGACAGGGCGTTGACGCGGATGTTCTGCTTGCCCAGGTCGACGGCCAGGTACCGCACGCTGGCTTCCAGCGCGGCCTTGGCGACACCCATGACGTTGTAGTGCGGCATCACCCGCTCGGCGCCGTAATAGGTCAGCGTCAGCAACGAACCGCCGTCCGGCATCATGTCGGCAGCGCGGCGGGCGACCGAGGTGAACGAGAACACCGAGATGTGCATGGTGTTCTGGAAGTTCTCCAACGTGGTGTCGGCATAGCGGCCGCGCAGCTGGTCCTTGTCGGAATAGCCGATGGCGTGCACCACGAAGTCGAGCTTGCCCCACTCCTTCTTCAAGGCGTCGAACACCGCGTCGATAGAGGCCTCGTCACCCACGTCGCAAGGCAGCACGATGGAGGAACCGGCTTCCTGCGCCAGCGGACGCACGCGCTTCTCCAGCGCCTCCCCCAGATAGGTGAAGGCCAGCTCGGCCCCCTGGGCGCGGCACGCCTTGGCGATACCCCAGGCGATGGAGCGGTCATTGGCAACACCCATGATCAGGCCCTTCTTGCCGGCCATCAGGGGAGTGGGAGCGGTCATGCGATCCTCTTTGCGTAATGCTATGGTGGGAACCCGGTGTAGCGTTCCCGAAATCCACCGTCTAGGGTGGATTTCGGGATTGCCACACCATCCTACGTATAGGCGGCGATCTGTGTCTTCCGTATTTCCGTAAATCGGACGGACGGGGCAGGACGCCGGGAAAGCGGCCGGCATCCTACACGAAAGAGAACGGGGGGCAAAGGTGGAGCGAGGCAAAGGCGAACAGCATAACCCACATGCCCACGCCCATGCTTTGGTGGCGCGGGCCCGCACCAAGGCCTTCGCCGCCTTCGTGCGCTATGTGCTGGACCGCTATCGCAAGGACGCCGCGTCGAGCATGGCCGCCTCGCTGTCTTATACCTCGCTGCTGTCGCTGGTACCGCTGCTGGCCATCGCCCTGGCCATGCTGGCGGCCTTCCCGGTGTTCGACCCCATCCGCCGGGAATTGATGGACATGGCTTTCCAGGATCTGGTGCCGGCCATCGGCAGCGTGGTTCAGGAGCAGGTCAACCGATTCATCGGCAATGCGGGTAGGCTGACCGCCGCCGGCGTGGTGGGCCTGGTCTTCACTGCGGTGATGCTGCTGGTCACCATCGAGGGCTCGTTCAACAAAATCTTCCGGGTCGCGCGCGAGCGCACCTTATTGTCGCGTGTGCTGGTCTATTGGACCGGCCTGACGCTGGGCCCGCTGCTGGTCGGCACCGCCCTGTCGCTGCAGGGCTACGTAACGGCGGTGAAAAGCTGGCAGGTGACCCAGGCCATCAGCCCGCTGCTGACCCTGCCGGTGCCCTTCCTGCTTACCGCGCTGGCCTTCACCGGACTTTATGCCGCCATCCCCAACCGGCGGGTACGGCTGAAGGACGCCCTTGCCGGAGCGGTGGTGGCGGCGGTGCTGTTCGCCTGCCTGCGCTGGGGCTTCGGCGTCTACATCACCAGTTCCAAGGCCTACGCCAATATCTACGGCGCGGTGGCCGCCGTGCCCATCTTTCTGTTGTGGATGTTCCTGTCCTGGGCGGTGGTGCTGGCGGGCGCCGAAGTGACCGCCGCCCTGCCGGAATGGCGCGCCGGCCATCACCAGGAGCGGGTACGGGCCCAAGGCGCGCGGCGGCTGACATTGGCGCTGGACGCGCTGGCGCTGCTTCTGAAGGCCTCGGCGGAGAACACCAAGGGGCTGTCGCGCAACGAGCTTCTGGAACGGACCGCCGTGTCCGAGCACCAATTGCTGCCGGTGCTGCGCCGCTTGTGCGCCGCCGGTTTTGCCGCCCCGCTGGCCGGCGGCCGCTTCCTGCTGGCCCGCGACCTCGAACACGCCAGCCTGGATGATTTGATCATCGCCCTGGAGTTGGAACTCGCTCTCGATCAGGACATCGCCTGCGGTTCGCCCTGGCGCGCCAAAATCGAGCCGCTGATCGAGCAGACGTGCGCCTCCCACCGTACCACCCTGGGGGGCAACCTGAAGGACCTGTTGGCGCTGCCCCCGGCACACGGCAAAATCGGCACATGAACCGCCGCCCCTTGCGCCGCCTGCCCTGGGTTCTGCTGCTGCTTGCCGCCCTTACCGGCGGCGGAGTGATGTACGCCCGCAATGGCGCCCGCGAACTGGAGGTGGTCCGCCCCGAGCGAGGCCCGGCGGTTGAGGCCGTCTATGCCACCGGCGTGGTCGAACCGGAATATTGGGCCCGGGTGTCGGCCATCATTCCCGGCCGCATCGCCGAAATCCTGGCGCGCGAGGGCGACACCGTGCACGAAGGCCAGCCGCTGGCCCGCCTCGACGATCGCGAGGCCCGCGCCCGAGTAGCCGAGCTTGAGGCGAAAGCCACCTATTGGCGCGAGCAGATGGCGCGCAGCCAAGTCCTGGCCGACCGCGGCATCCGCTCGCGCGACGCCTACGAAAAGGACAAGAGCGAGCTGAACCAGGTCACCAGCGCCATCGCCGCCGCCCGCCAGCGGCGCACCGACCTGCTGGTCACCTCGCCCATCGACGGCGTGGTGCTGCGCCGGGATTTCGAGGTAGGCGAGGTAGTGGGCCTTAACGATGCCCTGTTCTGGGTGGGCAGGCCCCGTCCGTTGCGCCTGACCGTGGACGTGGACGAAGAGGACATCCCCCGCATCCAGCCCGGCGAGAAAGTGCTGATCAAGGCGGATTCCTTCCCCGGCCGGGTGCTCGAGGCCCAGGTGGGGCGCGTCACCCTCAAGGGCGATCCGGTCAACAAGACATTCCGCGTCCGCGTCACCCTGCCCGACGACACCCCTTTGCTGGTGGGTATGACCGTCGAGGTCAACATCGTCACCGCCGAGAAAGCCGACGCCATGCTGGTGCCCGCGGCCGCGGTGGTGAACGGCAAGGTGTTCGTGGTGGAGGATAATCAGGCGGCGGCGAAGCCGGTTACCGTCGGTATCAAGGGCCGCACCCGGGTCGAGATCATCTCGGGCCTGGACCAGGGCGCCGCCATCATCGCCAACCCGCCTGCCGGCCTGAAACCGGGCGAGCGGGTGCGGCCCGCGCCATAGAGGCTAGCCATGGCGCTGCCGTTGCCCCTGGACATCGCCATCCAACACCTGGCCCACCGGCGGCGCCAGACCCTGGTGTCGCTATCGGGAGTGGCCCTCGGCGTGGCGTTTTTTATCGCCATCGCCGCGATGATGCAGGGTTTCCAGCGCGATTTCGTCGACCGCATCATCAACATCCAGCCCCACATCATCGTCAAGGACGAGTTCCGCACCCCGCCGCGCCAGCCGGTGGAGCAGATTTTTGGCGAGGGCGCGGTGGACCTGCGCAACGTCAAGCCGCTGGAGGAAGTCCGCGGTATCCGAGGCGCGCGCAACATGCTGGCGGTGCTGGAAGAAGAGCCGGGCGTGCACGTGGCGCCGACGCTGACCGGCAACATCCTGCTGCGCTTCGGCGGCAAGGACGTATCGGCCAACGTCACCGGCATCGTCCCCGAGCAACAGCGCCGGGTCACCCACCTGGAGCAGGACCTGATCGCCGGCAATACCCTGGATGCCCTCTACACCACCGCCAACGGCATCATCCTGGGTGAAGGCGTCGCCAGCCGCGCCGGCATTCGCATGGACGACCTGATCAGTGTGGTCTCGCCGGTGGGCGTGGTGCTGAAAATGAAGGTGGTCGGCATCTTCCGCAGCGGCATCACCCTGATCGACAATTTCGACACCTACGTGCTGCTGAAGAAGGCGCAGATCCTGGCCAACCGCGCCAATGTCATCAACCGGGTCAACGTGCGCCTGGACGACGTGGAGGACGCCGCCAATCTTGCCGCCCGCATCGAACGCCAGTTCGGCTACCGGTCCGAGCCGTGGCAGGAACAGTCGCGCAACGTGCTGGGCATCTTCATCATCCAGAACGCCATCATGTATTCCACCGTCAGCGCCATCCTGATTGTGGCCTGCTTCGGCATCTTCAACGTCATCTCCACCGTGGTGTTCGAGAAGACGCGCGACATCGGCATCCTGAAATCCATGGGATTCCGCGATGCCGACATCCGCCGCATCTTCCTGATGGAAGGGCTGATGGTGGGCATACTGGGCACCATGATGGGCTGGGCGCTGGGTTACGGCATCCTGCAATTCATGGGCTCGCTCCATTTCGAGATGGAGGGGTTCGTCAAGGCCCAGGGCTTCATCCTCTACCGCACGCCGCGCCACTACATCATCTCGGGCGCCATGGCCATCATCTCGGCGACGCTGGCCGCCTGGGTGCCGGCGCGCCGTGCCTCCAGGCTCAACCCGGTGGACATCGTGCGGGGCGCCGGATGAGCGCACTGTCCGCCACCCGGCTTACCCGCGAGCTGCCCGGCCCGGTGCCGGTGACCCTGGTGCGCGACATCGACTTCACCGTCGCGGCGGGCGAGTTCGTCGCCGTCACCGGCCCATCCGGCTCGGGCAAGTCGTCCCTGCTCTACCTGCTGGGCCTGCTCGACCGCCCGACCGCCGGCACCGTCCGGTTGGGCGAGCTGGAC
>Ga0306923_10000536_pt1 | contig 30149 bp, 27 predicted proteins | sample sta12Can44000108_FD_203841 | JGI IMG/M metagenome (GOLD analysis project Ga0306923, IMG submission 203841) | Lab enrichment of tropical soil microbial communities from Luquillo Experimental Forest, Puerto Rico - statanox.12C.anox.44.000.108 (v2)... | ecosystem: Environmental > Terrestrial >... | reverse complement strand
CCGCCCTCGTGCCGGTGGACGAGCCGCACGGTCCCGGATCCGATCACGAAGAGCGAGTCGCCCGGGGAATCCTCCGAGAAGAGGGTCTCCCCAGCGGCGAGCTTCCGCTCCTGCGCGATCTCCGCCAGCACCTCCAGCCCCGTTGGGCTGAAGTCCTTGAAGAGCGGCGCGCGCTGCAGCGCGTCGAGGACGGTCATCGGCCGGACCAGCCTTCCCGGAGGTAGTGCTGCGCGTAGCGCACGTAGTTCTGGGCGGAGGTGCGGAAGAAGGCGATCTCGTCCGCAGTCAGCTCCCGCTTCACCTTGGCGGGAGCGCCCACCGCGAGCGTCCGCGGCGGCACCACCATGCCGGGCGGCACGAGCGCGCCCGCCCCCACCATGCTCTCCTCCCCCACCACCGCTCCATCCATGACGATCGCGCCGATGCCGATGAGGCAGCGATCCCGGACGGTGCAGCCGTGGAGCGTCACGCGATGTCCCAGGGTGACGTCGTCGCCCACCACCGTGGGGTGGGTCTTGCTCGTCACGTGGAGCACCGCGTGGTCCTGCACGTTCGTGCGCGCGCCGATGCGGACGTAGTTCACGTCGCCGCGCACGACCGTCCCGAACCAGAGCGAGGATTGCTCGCCGACGACGACGTCGCCGACCACCACGGCGCTCTCGACCGCGAACACGGTGTCGTGGAGCTGTGGGGCCTTGCCGTCGAACGGCCTGATCGTCGCCACTGCAGGAGCCTCCCGTCTGGGGCGTGGATGCTAGCCCGCGACCCGGCGCACCGCAAGGCGACGCAGGAGAGCGCGACGTACTCTGGGCGGGGGACAAGCCCCCGCCCTACGACGCGATCTCTCCACCGCCCTACGACGCGATCTCTCCACCGCCCTACGACGCGATCTCTCCACCGCTACGACGCGATCTCTCCGCTCAGGGAATTCGCGTGGGCTCGCGTGATCCGCACCTGCAGCAGCGCGCCCGCCGGCGCCCGGGCCTCGTCGGCGTCGAGGTGGACGACGCGGTTCTCCGGCGTGCGCCCGAACCGGCGGCTCTCCTCGCCGGCGAGCGCGCCCTCCACGAGCACCTCGACGTTCCGTCCCAGCTGGCCCGCGAGGATCTCGGAGGAGATCCACCGCTGCAGCGCCTGCAGCTCCTCGAGCCGGGGGACCGCCACCTCCCGCGGCACCTCCTGCCACTCGGGAGCCGAGCCGAGGCGGCGCGCCGCGCCGGTGTGCGGCCGCGGGCTGTAGACGAACGAGAACGAGTTGTCGAAGCGCGCCCGTTCCAGCAGCTGGAGCGACTGCCGGAAGTCCTCGTCCGACTCGCCTGGGAACCCGACGATGAAGTCGGTGGTGACGGCGATCCCGGGGCGCGCGGCGCGCAGCTTCTCGAACCGGCCGAGGTACTCCTCGACCGTGTAGTCGCGCCGCATGCGCGCCAGCACCGGGTCGGATCCCGACTGCACCGGCAGGTGGAAGTGCGGCATCACCTTGGGCTCGTCACGGAACGCCTCGACGAGGGCGTCGGAGAGGTCGTGCGGGTGGCTGGTCGTGAAGCGCACGCGCGCCAGGCCCGGCACCGCCGCCACGCGCCGCAGCAGCGCGGCGAAGTCGCAGCCGCCCGCATACGAGTTGACGTTCTGCCCGATGAGCGTCACCTCCCGCACGCCCACCTCGGCCAGCGCGGCGCACTCCGCGACGATCTCGGCGTACGGTCGCGAGATCTCCCGGCCGCGCGTGTGCGGCACGATGCAGAAGGAGCAGACGTTGTCACAGCCCTTCATCGCGGTGACGAAGGCGGTCGCGCGGCCACGCGCCGCCTCCGGATCGGCGCTCGGGAAGACGTACTCCTCCGAGGCCATCCAGCCCGTCTCCGCGAACCGCTCGCGCGCGGCGCGCTCGATCATCTCCGGGAGCTTGCCGAGGTTGTCAGGACCGAAGACGAAGTCGAGGTAGGGGACGCGCGCGAGGAGCCGCTCCTTCTCCTGCTGCGCGACGCAGCCGCCCACCACGAGGAGCGTCCCGCGTCGCGCCTTGTGCACCCGGTAACGGCCGAGCGCGGAGAGGAGCTTCTGCTCCGCCTTCTCGCGGACGGCGCAGGTGTTGACGAGGATGAGGTCGGCGTCCTCCGGGTGCGGGGTCGCGACGAAGGCGTGCCGCCCGAGCAGCTCGACCATGCGGGAGCTGTCGGCCTCGTTCATCTGGCAGCCGAAGGTGTGGACGAAGACCTTGCGCATCGGGCGGAGGAAACTAGGAGGCCGCCCGGCCCGAGTCAAATCGACGCGACATCGCCCGGCGAGACGTTCCGGGCCCGAGCGAACCCGGCCACCAGCCGCCCTTCCCGGATGCGCAGCGCATAGAGGCCGAAGTCGCCCAGCTCGAACGTCTGCGCGCTCTCCGGGAAGCGGGCGAGGAAGCGCGCCTTCGCCGCGTCGTGCGCAGGCGTCCCCTCGGCGAGCCGGAGCACCTCGCCCGAGAGCGTCACGCGGCCGATCTGCAGCAGGTCGCCTCGAGGATCGTCCGGGAAGTGGATGAGCGCCGACCAGGGGGCGCCGTCCCCGAGCCCCCTCGTGTGCTTGGCGAGCCCGGAGGCGTGGACGACCAGAGTCTGCCGGTCTTCCGTCACGGCGAACGGCAGGAGCCCCACGTAGGGCGCGCCGTCGATGATGACGCCGAGCGAGAGCACGCGTTGATCGAGGAGCCGGCGGAGGATCGCCGCGTCGTCGGACGTCATGGGCAGTGATTTAATCGGCGCTCGGCAGGCCCGCCCCTCTCCCGGCCCTCCCCCCGCCAGCGGGGAGAGGGAGAGCTTCAGAGATGATCACCCTCTCCCCCGGAGGGGGAGAGGGCTGGGGAGAGGAGGCGGCGTTCAATGCTTCCTCGCGCTCCTCGGCAACAGCGCCTCCGCGAGTCCCTCCAGATCGGCGAGCGTCGTCACCGCCGCCACCCGCTCCACCTTGGCCGCGTAGAGGGGCATCTCGCTGTCGCCTTGCCCCCAGGCCCAGCGCTCCTCGGGGCAGATCCAGAGCACCCGGCGCGCGCGCCGCCGAAGGTCGTCCAGCACCCACGCCTGCGGCGGGTGGTAATTCGTGCGGCCGTCGCCGATGACGAGGACGGTGGTGCGGCGGGTCACGGCCGCGAGGTGGTGCGCGTGGAAGGTGACCAGCGCGCGCCCGTAGTTGGAGTTTCCGGAGAGGCTCACCACCTGCCCGGCCGTGGCGAGGTCGGCCGCGCGCGCCACGTCGCGCTCGCGCCGGAACGCCTCGGTCACCTCGCCGACGTCCGACACGAAGACGAAGCTCCGCACGCGCGTGAAGAGCGCCTGGAGCGTGTAGACGAAGACGAGCATGAGCCGCGAGACGTGGCGGACCGAGTCCGAGACGTCGCACAGCACCACCACGTCCGGCCGCTCGGGGCGGCGCCGCCGGAAGGCGAGCCTCGCCGGGAACCCGCCGAGCGCCAGGTTCCGGCGGAGCGTCCGGCGGAGGTGGAGGGGGCCGCGGCGCGCGCGGGCGTGCGAGGCGAGGCGCGCCTTGAGCCGCTCCGCCAGCCGCCGCACCGCCTCTTCGGCGCGCGCGAGATCCGCCCGCGACAGCGCCGCCAGCGACGCGGGCGCGAGCACCCGCTGCCGGCGCGCCTCCGCCCGCGCCCGCAGCTCCAGCTCCGCGTAGCGCCGCGCCGCCTCCTCTAGCGCGTCGAGCACGCGCCGGAGACGCTCCGAGACGAGCTCCAGCGCTCGCGGCGCGAGCCCGCGCGCGCGCAGCATCTCCTCGAGCTGGGCGAGCTCGCGCGCGGCGCCCGGTCCGCCCGCCGCCGAGAAGAGACGGCGGCCGTAGAAGCCGAGCTGCGCAGAGGTGACGAGGGCGCCGAAGTCGAGCTGGCGCGCGGCGCCCTCGAGGAGCCGCGCCACCGGGCCTCGCTCGCCGGTGAGGGCCGCACGCGCCAGTGGCGACAGCCCCGGGGCGAGCTCCTGCAGCGCCAGCGCCGCCGCCTGGAGGTCCTCCGTCTGCAGCGCGCCCTCGGGAAGATCGGCCAGCAGCCCGCGCCCGAGGCCGTCGAGGAGCCGCCCCAGACCGGAGAAGTACAGCTCGAAGAGCCGATCGAACAGCGGGACGTCGGCGGCGCGCTTCACCAGCGTGGCGCGCAGCGCGGCGCGCAGCCCGGCGCGCTCCTCCACGCCGACGAGCGCGGCCGCGCGCGCCGCGTCGGCGACCTCGGCCGGAGACACCCGCACGCCGTTCTGGCGCAGCAGCCGCGCGAACTCGACGAGGCGTGCCTCCACGATGCGACTATAGTTCCAGCCCCGTGACTTCGCCCATTCTGGAGCTCCATGACGTCGACGTCCGCCTGGGCGGTCGCGCCGTCCTGTCCGGGCTCTCGCTCGCGCTCCGCGAGGGCGAGTCGTGGGCGCTCCTGGGCGCGAACGGCTCGGGGAAGTCGACACTGCTGCGAGTCCTGCGCGGCGAGATCTGGCCGGTTCACGGACGCGGCCGCCGCGTGTTCCACCTCGGGGGCGCGCCCGAGGAGAGCCCGATCGGCGTCCGCGAGCGGATCGGCCTCGTCTCGCCCGAGCTGCAGCAGGAGTACGTGCGCCGCGACTGGGCCCTGCCCGCCGAGGCGGTGGTCCGGAGCGGGTTCACCGACAGCGTCTACCCTCCAGAGCCGGCGACGCCCGCGCAGGCGGCGCGGATCGAGGAGGTCCTGGCGGAGCTGGGGGCCGCGCACCTCGCCCGCCGCTCCGTCCTCGAGCTCAGCTCGGGGGAGGCGCGCCGGGTGCTCCTCGCTCGCGCGCTCGTGGGGCGCCCGCGGCTGCTCTTCCTCGACGAGCCCTGCCACGGCCTCGACGCGGCGGCGCGCGCGGGGTTCCTGGCGCTCGTGTCGGCGGTGGCGCGGGGTGGCACGCCGGTGGTGCTCGCCACCCACCGGCGCGACGAGCTCGTGCCGGAGATCACCCGGGTGGCGGTGCTGCACGGAGGGCGCATCCTGGCGCAGGGGGAGCGGGACGAGGTACTGAGGAGGCATCGTGGGGCGACCCCGACCCGGACCTCCGTCTCGACCCCGGCGCTGACCCCGACGCCGGCCCCGACGATGACGCCGACCGCGACCCCGGTCTCGACCCTCATCTCGCTCTCCCACGTGGACGTGAACGTCGAGGGCCGGCCCGCGCTGCGCGACGTCTCGTGGACCGTGCGGCTCGGCGAGAGCTGGGCGGTCGTCGGGCCGAACGGCTCCGGGAAGTCGACGCTGCTGCGGCTCGTCGTGGGTGACGAGCAGGCGATGCCGGGGGGGCGGGTGTCGCGGCTCGATCTCGGCGAGCGCGCCACCGTGTGGGAGGTGAAGGCCCGCGTCGGCTTCGTCTCGCCCGACCTCCAGGCGCGCCATCGCGGCGACGTGCTCGCGGAGGAGGTGGTGGCGTCGGGGTTCACCGCGAGCATCGGGGTGGACGCGCCGGCGACCGAGACCCAGCGCGCCGCGGTGGCGCACGCGATGGAGCGGCTGCGCGTCGGCCACCTCGGCGGCCGGCGCATCCACGCGCTCTCCTTCGGCGAGCTGCGGCGGCTGCTCCTGGCGCGAGCGCTGGTGGCTCGGCCCGAGCTGCTCGTCCTCGACGAGCCGTGCGACGGGCTCGATCCGGAGAGCCGGGCGGCGTTGCTGCAGGACGTTGAGCACCTCGCCCGGACGGGCACGCCGCTCGTCCTCGTCACCCACCACGAGGAGGACCTCGTGCCCGCCATCGACCACGTGCTCGAGCTCGCCGCGGGGCGGGCCGTCTACCAGGGCCCGCGGGCCAACTGGCGGAGGCCGGCGTGACCGGCGTCGTCCTGGCCGTCTTCCTCGCCTTCTTCGCGGCGCAGCTCCTCGTCGAGAGCGGGCTCGCGCTCGCCAACCTCCGCCACGTCGAGCGCGCGGGCGACGCAGTCCCGCCCCCACTGGCGGGCCTCCTCGACACGGAGGCGGCGCGCCGGAGCCGCGTCTACACGGTGGCGCGCGGCCGCTTCGGCCTCGTCCAGGCCGCGTGGGGTGCAGCGGTGACGCTCGGCCTGCTCTTCTCGGGCGTCCTCCCCGGCCTCGACGCCTGGCTGGCCGCGCGCGGCCTCGCCGGCGCGCACCGCTTCGTCGCCTTCCTCACGGCGCTCGCCGTGGCGACGGCGCTCCTCGATCTGCCCTTCTCGCTCTACGGCACCTTCTCGCTCGAGCAGCGCTTCGGCTTCAACCGCACGACGCCCGCGCTGTGGCTGAAGGACCGCGCCAAGGGGATCCTCCTCGCGGCGGCGCTCGGGATCCCGCTCCTCTACGCGACCTGGGGCTTCTTCGCGCTCACCGGGCGGGCCTGGTGGCTCTGGCTGTTCGCCTTCCTGGCCGCCGTCCAGATCGCGCTGGTGTGGCTCTACCCGACGGTCATCGCGCCGCTCTTCAACCGCTTCACCCCCCTGCCGGACGGCGCGCTCCGCGAGCGCCTCGAGGCGATGGCGCGCGCCGCGGGGTTCGCGACACGCGGGCTCTACGTCATGGACGCGTCCCGGCGCTCCGGCCACTCCAACGCCTACTTCACCGGCTTCTTCCGCCCGAGGATCGTCCTCTTCGACACGCTCGTGGAGCAGATGACGGTGGACGAGACCGCGGCGGTGCTGGCGCACGAGATCGGGCACTATCAGGCGCGCCACGTCCACCGCAGGCTCGCGCTGGGGCTCGCGGTGCAGCTCGCCTCGCTGTGGGTGCTGTCGTTGCTCGTGCGGTGGCCGCCGCTCTTCGCCGCGTTCGGGTTCCCGGCGCCGACGCTGGAGGCGGCGGTGGCGCTCGCCTCGCTCTGCGGCGGCGCCTTCACCTTCTTCCTCGCCCCGCTCTCGAGCCTCGTGTCGCGCAGGCACGAGTACGAGGCCGACCGCCGCTCGGTGGCCATCGCGCGGGCGCCGGCCGCGCTGCGCTCGGCGCTCGTCAAGCTCAACCGCGAGAACCTCTCCAACCTCCACCCGCACCCCTGGTACAGCGCGTGGCATTACAGCCACCCCACGCTGCTGGAGCGCCTCGCGGCGCTCGACGCCGAGGAGCTCAGCGTGTGATCGGCGCGCTCACCGAGAGGGCACGCGCGTGCTCCTGCGAGTCGGCAGGCGGCTCAGCTCTCCGGAAGGTGACCGAGAACGTGCTCCCGCGTCCCTCCTCCGACTCGACGGCGATCGTCCCCTGGTGCGACTCGACGAGCCGCTTCACGGTCGCGAGCCCCAGGCCGTAGCTGTCTGGCCGCTTCGTTCCACGGAAGAAGGGGTCGAAGAGGCGCGGGGCGATGGCGGGAGAGATCCCGACGCCGTTGTCCTTCACCGCGACGACCACCCGGTCCGTGTCCGCCGTCGCGCTCACCGCGACGCGACGGTCACCGTCTGGGCGGCGGTACTTGATCGCGTTCTCCACGAGGTTGGCGACGATGGTCTTGAGCGCCACCGCGGCGATCTGCGCATGCACGTCCGGCACACCGGCCACCGTCAGGGTCACCCCCGCACGCTCCGCGACGGGGTGGAACTCGTCACGCACGTCCCGGACCACCGCGTCCACGTCGGCGCGCGCTCCCCCCTGGCCGGCGGCACCGCTGCGCGCGAAGTGGAGGAGATCGCGGATCATCTCGGCGAGCCGACGCACGCTGGCGTTCGCTCGCGCCGCGAGGCGCTGGAGCGACTCGTCCTTCGCCTTGCGCTCGATGCTCATGACGGCGAGCTGGATGGTCTGGAGCGGGCTCCGCAGATCGTGCGAGACCTGCCCGGCGAACGCATCCAGCTCCTTGATGCGCCGCTCGGCCGCGCTCGCGTAGCCTCGCAACAGGGCGAGGGTCTGGAACAGGAGGAGGAGCGCTCCAGCGGTGCCGAGCGCCGCGAGGCCGACGTAGCCCAAGGCGAGCCGGCGGATGCGAGCGTGGATGTGCTCGGCGCCTTGCTGGGCGGTCGCGGCATTCTCGTCGTCGATGTGATCCAAGATCCGAGTGACGGACGCTCCGGCTGCCAGAAAGCGCTGGAGAACGGCTGGATCGCTCCCCGGTCGAAGCGACGCGGCGACCAAGGCCTCGACCGCGCCATCGAGCTCCGGGAGTGCGACGTCGGCGAGCTGACTCCACGCACGGTCGATGTCGGGCGGCCTGGAGATACGAACGTACTCCTCCGTCGCGGCCCTGATCCGGTCGCGAGCCGCCGCGACGGCGCGCTCCTGCTCGTCTCGCGCGAGCGACTCGTCCCATTTTGCCTGGTACGTGAGCACGGCCGCCGCGAGAAGCTCTCGCGCAGCGCCCCTGACGTCGCCGAGAGCGCGCGCAACCTCCGCACGGGATCTCTGGATGTACTCGGCGCGCTCCGCGCCGGGCCACAGCGCGAGGGGCACGTAGACGGCGGCTCCGACGAACCCGACGAGCAATCCTACGAAGGCGAGCGCGATCCTGAGCTGAAGTGGCCTCGTCTGCGGCATTCTCACAGCCGCGCGAACAGACGGTCGAGCTCTGCAAATTCCCGATGTGCCACGCGCACCTCCCGTATGGGGTCACGGCCCGGGTTTCAGGTGGCCGATCGGTCGTCTCTTGCGCGGCCGACGCTCTTCAGGCGAGAGAACGCGACCCGTTCCCGGGTCCAGCCAAGTCCGCCCAGCACGGAGCGTCACCGAAAACACGTGCGCAAACCGCTCGCCACCATCTGCCTCGCCGGCGCAGCTGCGCTGGCCCTCGGCTGCAGCAAGAGCTCGGCAGCCCACCGGATCTCGATGATCGAAGGCGGGACGGGGGTCACCTACATCTTCCAGGGGGACAAGGTCCGGATCGAGGAGAGCGGCAGCCCGCGCGTCCTCATCTTCGACGGAGAGTCGATGGAGTACTTCGAGGTCGACACCGAGAAGAAGACGTGGGCGGTCGCGACGCTCCGGGACGCCGAGACCCAGGGCAAGGCGCTCGGGGAGCAGATCAAGGCAGCCGACGAGGCGCTGCTGCCCGGACTGCGGTATCACGCGATCGCGGAACGCCAGGAGCGGCTCGCCCTCTGGACGAAGCTCCTCAAGGACACCTACTTCGAGCCGACCACGATCCATAGCACGGTGGCCGGCCAGTCCTGCGATGGATACACGGAGCACGTCGACGGCAGGGTCGTCGCCGAGGGCTGCTACGTCCCGTGGAACCGGGAGACGATCCGGAAGGAGGACCTCAGGGCAGTGACGCTCTTCGCTGAGTTCCTCAACACGGCGCTCGCAGAGGAGGAGTCGGCCGGAGGGATCGACCTCCGAGATGGTCCGCTCGGCCGGCTCGCCCGCGCACCCGGCCTCCCGGCCCGACGCTACGACATCGCGCCGAACGGCGAGTCCGGCGTGCAGTTGAGGATGGTGCAGTTCGTGCGCACTCCCCCCGTCGAGCCGGAGACCTTCCGGCCGCCAGCCAGTTACGCAAAGCTCGACCGGCCTGCGTCGGTCTGGCCCGTGATCCAGCGCGTCCGCGCGCGGGCACCCGTGCAGCCCTGAACGTCACGAAACGCTGCTGCTTCGCAGCGTCAGCAACGCGACCACCTCGACGTGGTGAGTCTGCGGGAACATGTCGACGGGCTGGATCGCCTCGACGGTGTATCCAGCCTCGCGGCAGGCGCGCAGGTCCCTCGCCAGCGTGGCTGGGTCACAGGAGACGTACACCACGCGCGGCACGCCGAGAGCGCGCAGGATCGCGCCGACGCCGGGGGCGCCCTGACGGGGCGGGTCGAGCAGGGCCGCGCCGTAAGTTCGGATCGCCGCCTGCTCCCGCGCCAGCCCGCGCGCGACCGCCAGCGCGTCTCCGGAGAAAAACCGGATGTTCGAGGTGGCGCGAGCGGAGTCTCCTCCGGCTCGAGGTGCGGCCGCGTCCCGGGCGTCGAGGCGTGCCAGCTCGAGCGCCGGGCCCTGCCCCTCCACCGCGTCCACCCTTCGAGCGCGCGCCGCGAGCGGCCCCGTGAAGTTGCCGGCGCCGCAGTACAGCTCGAGGACGTCCTGGCCGTCGGGGCGCAGGAAGTCGAGCGCCGCCGCGACGAGGAGCGCGTTCGCGCCGCGGTTCGCCTGCTGGAAGACGTCGGGGCGTGAGCGCTGGAGCGCGGCCTCGCCGGGCCGCCGCTCGTGGGTCAGCACCGGATCGCCGACGAGGGTGGGCGGCACGCCCTCGGCGCCGAGCACGACGCCCGACAGCACCGGCACCGCCGCCAGGAGCTCCTCGGCGCGGCGCCGGGCGGCGGGCGTGACCGCCGCCAGCTGCAGGAACGCCGCGCCTCGCCCCGCCCGCGCCGACCACTCCAGCGTCACCTCGCGCGGGTCGAGCCGCGCAGCCCCCAGCGCCGGGCCGATCGCCTCCCGCAGCGCGTCGAGCTCCTCGACCAGCAGGTGGCACTCGGCGAGCTGCACCGCCTCGTGCGAGCGGCGTCGGAAGAAGACGAGCCGGCCGGTGCGGCGGTCGAAGTGGAACTTGGCGCGCGACCGGTATCGCAGCGGCCGCGGCGACGCGACGATGGGGAGCGCGCGGTAGCTGCCCTCCTCGAGCCGCGCGATCCGGCGCAGCGTCTCGACGAGGGCCTGCTCCTTCGCCTGGAGCTGCGCGGCGTAGTCGAGGTGGAGCCACTCGCAGCCGCCGCACGCGGCGTTCGGCCCCGGTCCGAAGTGCCGGCACGGCGGCGCCACGCGGGCCGGCCCCGCGCGCTCGAGCCGCACCAGCTCCGCGTGGGCAGGACCCTCGCCGCCGGGCAGGTCGATCTCGACCCGATCGCCGGGGGCGGTGAAGGGCACGAACACGGGTCGGCCCTCGCCGGTGCGGCCGACGCCCTCGCCTCCCTGCGCGAGATCGACGATGTCGAGCGTGGTCTTCATGTGGGAGTTGAGAGGGTTGTCCGTCGCCGGGGCGAACGATCCGCGGCGCAAGGCTCGTTGCCCTACCTGACATACCCTACGGCTCTCGTGATTCGCCACATGTCGGAGCCGTGAACCCTCCCAGCAGCATAGAAGGGTGGCGCTGCCCGGCAGACGATACCGTGCGGATGAGCGGCATACGTCGGCGAGCGCCGCTCGCGAGGCGTCCGCGCGCGTGCGAGACCTCCACAGTGTGATCGGCTCACATACGCCGCCCTCGACGTCGACGTAGTTGGGCGGCGGTTTCGTGGACGGCGCGAGATCGACTCGAGTGGCTCAGTTCACTATCGGTAATCACCATGACAACCGGAAGTCCACTTGGGTTCTTTCGGCGGAATCCGCTTGACGTGCTCCACGCGTGAAACCGTTTTTCGGAGAGGCGGGCGCGCAAGAAGGCCTCCCTGAGAGCGTCAGCCGCCCGCCAGCGCGCGCACAGGGTCGTCGAGCCCGGTCGCGACCATCACCTCGCGTGCGTGCGCCAGCGCCCCGCTACGCGCGTCCCGCGAGCCTAAGAAATTGCGTGCGAAGATCAGTTCATGGAAACGCGCGACTTGGCCCACCGCCTCGCCGACCTGCTCCGCCGCGAGCACGCGGCGCTCGCCGACTTTCTCCTCGCCGTCGCCCAGTTTGATCGCGAGCGGCGCTGGCTCGAGCTCGGGTACACGAGCCTTTTCTACTTCCTGCACCGCGAGCTCGGGCTGTCGAAGGGCGCCGCCTTCTACCGGAAGACCGCCGCCGAGCTGGTGCAGCGCTACCCCGAGATCGTCGAGCCGCTGCGCCAGGGGAGGCTCTGCCTGACGAGCGTGGTGGCACTGGCGAAGGTGATCACGCCGGAGAACCGCGGCGAGGTCCTGCCGCGCTTCTTCCACGCCTCGAAGCAGGACGCGCTGGCGATCGTGGCGGAGCTGAAGCCCGACGCCGCCGCGCCCCGCAGGGAAGTCGTCACCGCGGTTCCGACACACGCGACGGCGGCTCCGACCCCGCTCGCGTCCGCCGCGCGGATGGTCGCCGCCGGGGTGACCTCGAGCGAATCAGTTCATCCAGCCAACCTGCCGACCCTAGTGGTTTGCAGCCCGGCCGTGCCCGCGCCTCCGGCGCCGAATCCCGACCGGGTCGAGCCGCTGACGGCCGACCTGCGCCGCATCCACATCACCGTGTCGAAGCGCTTCCTCGAAAAGCTGGCTGGAGCGCGAGACGCGCTCTCGCACAGCCTGCCCGACGGCAACACCGAGGCGGTGCTGGAGGCCGCGCTCGACCTGCTCCTCGAGAAGAACGACCGCAAGAAGGGGCTCGTGAAGAAGCCCCGGACGACACCGGCGCAACCAACGGCACGGCCACGGCACATCCCGGCCGAGGTGAAGCGGGCGGTCTGGATCCGGGACGGCGGAAAGTGCCAGTGGCCGATTGCCTCGGGCGGCGTCTGTGGTTCGACGCGGCTGCTCGAGCTGGATCACGTCGTGCCGGTCGCACGCGGCGGACCTTCGACGATCGACAATCTCCGGGTCACGTGCCGGTGCCACAACGCCCTCGCGGCCAGGCAGGTCTTCGGCGAGGTGTGGATGGAGAGGTTCCGGTCGCAGCGGAGCGGTGGTGACGGCGCTCCAACAGCGGCGAATGGTGATCGTGCGGGATAAACCCCTGCCCTACGGTCCGCGGAACCCGCCGCGCCGGTCGTCCGCTACACGTCCCCGAGATCGCGGCGGAGCCGCTCGACGAGCTCCTCGAGGCGCGCGCGCCTCTCCGCGTCAAGATCGAGGAACTCGACCGCCATGCCGGGTGGCGTGCTCCCGCGCTCGTCGAGGTCGACGACGCGCGTAACGCGCCCGCTCAGGTCGATGGGGAATTCCGCGCCGGGGAGCTGGATGATGAGCTTCACCACCGTGCCCAGCGCGAGCGGGTTGCGCGTGTTGATGAAGAGTCCCCCGCGGGAGATGTCGGTGGCCCAGTCGGTGAGGAACCTCCCCGCCGAACGGTACGCGACCGTCACCTCGTGATGGAGCCGAGGCGACCGCCGCCGGTTGTCGTCCGTCGTCCTCGACACGCCGGGCGAGTGTAGCAGGCGCTCGATCGATGGGCCAACGGCGCGACTGCCGCTCACCCTTTCACAGCAGGCGAACCCGCACCGGCGCGCCGCGAAACGCTCCGAGCCGGGCGGCGGCGCTCCCCTCGCGGACGGCGAGCTCGAGGCGCCCGGAGCTGCCCACGATCGCGAGCAGTTCGCCGGGGCGCCCCTCGCCGTAGGTGAGGACGAAGCGGGCGGCGGCGCCAGCGACCTCGACGCTCGGTACGGCCCCCTCTCCCTGGCCCTCTCCCCCGGTGGGGGAGAGGGTAGATGGGTCTCGTCTCCCTCGCCCCGCGCCAGCGGGGAGAGGGCTGGGGAGAGGGGCGAGGTCGTCTTCCGTGATCGAAGTGATCACGTTCCCGAACGCGTCTGCGGCGAGGCACTCGCCCTGGACCTCGGAGCCGCGCCGCTCGGCGCGAGGCCAGGGGAGCCGGACGGGATCGGTGACCTCGGGGCCGAGCGCGGTCAGATCGCCGCCGCCGGCCAGGAAGGCGGCCACCGGCGCGAAGAGATCGCGGCCGTGGAAGGTGTTGGAGGCGGGCCGCGGCACCGGACCGTGGCCGGCGACGAGTTCGCGCACGCGCGCGCCGTCCAGGAACGGCGTGAAGAGCCCGTTGTCCGGGCCGACGAAGCGGCGGCCGGCCGCGTCGGCGACCGCGAGGGCGCGCCGAGCGGTGCCGACGCCGGGATCGACCACGGCGAGGTGCACCGTGTGTTGCGGGAAGCGCGGCGCGCACGCCTCGAGGAGGAGTGCCCCGGCCAGCACGTCGAAGGCGGGCACCTCGTGTGAGACGTCGACGAGCTGCGTGTCCGGGAGCGCCGACAGGAGCACGGCCTTCACCTGGGCCGGGTACCCGGAGCCGGCGCCGAAGTCGGTGAGGAGCGTGATGAGCGGGCGAGAGGTCACGCCACCATCTGCTTCACGTCCGGCGCCACGATGAGCTTCGGCTCCGTGAGCTTCTGCACCTGGTCCACGGTCGCGCCGGGCGCCAGCTCGCGCAGCACGAGCCCGTCCTGCGCGACGTCGATCCAGGCGAGATCGGTGCAGATGGCGGACACGCACCGCTTGCCGGTGAGCGGCAGCGCGCACTCGCGGAGGAGCTTCGGCTTCCCGTCCTTCGTGGCGTGCTCCATCATCACGACCACCCGCTGCGCGCCGACGACGAGATCCATCCCGCCGCCCATTCCCTTCACCATCTTCCCCGGAACCAACCAGTTCGCGAGGTCACCGCGCTCGGAGACCTCGAGCGCCCCGAGGATGGCGAGATCGATGTGGCCGCCGCGGATCATGGCGAACGACTCGGCCGAGGAGAAGTAGGCGGTGCCGGGGATCTGGGTGACGGTCTCCTTGCCGGCGTTGATGAGGTCGGCATCGACCTCGTCCTCGCGCGGATATGGCCCGACGCCGAGCATGCCGTTCTCGGACTGCAGCACCACCTCGACGCCCGGTGGCACGTAGTTCGCGACCAGGGTCGGCATGCCGATGCCCAGGTTCACGTAGAAGCCGTCCTGCAGCTCGCGCGCAACGCGCTGGGCGATCTGCTCTCGGGTGAGGGGCATCGTCGCTACCTCCGCGTCGTCCGGCGCTCGATGGGCTTCTGGTAGTGCGTCCCGAGGACGAGCCGCTGGACGTAGATCGAGGGGACGTGCACGGCGTCCGGGTCGAGCGCCCCGACCGGCACGATCTCCTCCACCTCGGCCACGGTCACCTTCGCCGCACCGCACATGACGGCGCTGAAGTTGCGCGTCGTCTTGCGGAAGACGAGGTTGCCCCAGGCGTCGGCCTTCCAGGCCTTCACGAGCGCGAAGTCCGCCTTGAGCGGCAGCTCGAGCAGGTACTCTCGCCCGCCGATGACGCGGGTCTCCTTGCCCTCGGCCACCTGCGTCCCGACGCCGGTCGCGGTGTAGAAGCCGCCGATCCCCGCCGCGCCGGCCCGGATGCGCTCGGCCAGCGTGCCCTGTGGGTTCAGCTCCACCTCCAGCTCCCCGGAGAGGAACTGCCGCTCGAACTCCTTGTTCTCGCCCACGTACGACGCGACCATCTTGCGCAGCTGCTTCGCCTGCAGCAGCACCCCCAGGCCCTGCTCGGTGGTGCCGCAGTTGTTCGAGATGACGGTCAGGTTCCGGACGCGCTTGCGCGCCAGCGCGGCGATGAGGTGCTCCGGGTTCCCGCACAGGCCGAAGCCGCCCACCATGATGGTCGCGCCGTCCTGGATGTCGTGGATGGCCTCGTCGGCCGAGGGTCGGGTCTTGTTCATGGTCGAGGCTCTCGGCGCGTCAGCGCTCGACGATCGCGGCCACCGCCTCGCCGCCGCCGATGCAGAGGGTGGCGAGACCGCGGCGCTTCCCGAGGTCCTTCATGGCGTGGAGCAAGGTCACGAGGATGCGCGCGCCGCTCGCGCCGATGGGGTGGCCGAGCACCACCGCTCCGCCCCGCACGTTCACGTTCTTGCCGTCGAGGCCGATGAGGCGGTTGTTCGCGATCGAGACCACCGCGAACGCCTCGTTGATCTCCCAGAGGTCGATGTCCTTCGTCCCCAGCCGCGCCTTCTCGAGGAGCTTCTTCACGGCGTCGGCCGGCGCGATGGTGAACTCGACCGGCTTGCGCGCCGCGCCGGCCCACGCGGTGAGGCGTCCGAGCACCTGGCGCCCCTCGGCCTTCGCCCGGTCCGCGCTCATGAGCACCACCGCCGCCGCGCCGTCGTTGATGGAGGAGGCGTTGGCGGCCGTGACCGTGCCGTCCTTCTTGAAGACCGGCTTCAGGCTCGGGATCTTCTCCGGCCGCGCCAGCTTCGGCCCCTCGTCCTCGTCGACCAGCGTCTTCTCGCCCTTCCGGCCGGCCACCTCCACCGGGACGATCTCGGGCTTGAAGAGGCCCGCCTTCACCGCCTCGGCGGCGCGCCGGGTCGACTCCATCGCGTACTCGTCCTGCTGCGCGCGCGAGATATCCTGGGTCTCGGCGCACGCCTCGGCGCACATGCCCATGTGGACGCGGTCGTAGGGATCCCACAGGCCGTCGTAGATCATCCCGTCCACGAGCTCGACGTTGCCCATGCGCGCGCCGTTGCGCGCCGCGCGGTCGTAATAGGGCACGTTCGACATCGACTCCATCCCGCCCGCCACCACCACCTCGGCGTCGCCGAGCGCGATCGCCTGCGCGCCCGAGATGACCGCCTTGAGCCCCGAGCCGCACACCTTGTTGAGCGTCCAGGCCGGCGTCGTGTCGGGGCAACCGGCGTGGCGCGCCGCCTGCCGGGCCGGGGCCTGCCCCTCCCCCGCCTGCAGGACGTTGCCCATGATGACCTCGTCGACCGCGGTCGGCTCGACGCCCGCGCGGCGCAGCGCCTCGCGGATGGCGAGGGCTCCGAGCTGGGTCGCCGGCACGCTGGACAGCGAGCCCAGGAACGAGCCGATGGGCGTGCGTACCGCTCCGACGATGACGACCTCGCGACCTGCCATGGCGACCTCGCTGGTGGGGGGTTCACTATCATTAAGGCGATCTGCGGCGTTCGCCACCCGAGCGAACGCCCGGTGATACTGGCGGCTTCACTGTCTTGCGCGCGGCTCGGCGCCTGCTAACGTCGCGGGCTCTATGACCGAAATCATTCCGGCCATCCTCGTCCACGGTGGCGCTGGCCACCTCGGCCCCGATGACCCAGCCTCGTTCGGGACGGACGCCCCGCGCCTCCTCGGAGTGCGCGAGGCGGTCCGCGCCGCATGGGCGATCCTCGAGGGCGGTGGGAGTGCCCTCGACGCGGTCGAGGCGGCCGTGCGCGTCCTCGAAGACGACCCCACCTACAACTCCGCCACCGGCGCCTGCTTGACCGCGGCCGGAGACGTCGAGCTCGACGCCTCGATCATGGACGGCGCGAGCCTGCGCTGCGGCGCCGTGGCGGTCGTGAAGGACGTCAAGAATCCCGTGACCCTCGCACGGCGAGTGATGGACCGCTCGGAGCACGTGCTCCTCGCCGGTCCCGGCGCCTCCGCCTTCGCGCGGGAGGTGGGCATCCCCGCCTACGACAACCAGCTCCTCGTCACCCCGCAGCAGCGCGCGCGCTGGGAACGGCTGCGCGGGACGGCAGCGGCCGGCCACGGCACGGTGGGAGCGGTGGCGCGCGACCGGCACGGCCACCTCGCCGCCGCGACCTCCACCGGGGGGATGGCGATGAAGCGACCCGGGCGCGTGGGCGACACGCCCATCGTCGGCTGCGGGACGTACGCGGACGACGCGCTGGCGGCGGTGTCGTGCACCGGCCACGGCGAGCGCATCATCCAGCTCACGCTCGCGCGCCACTGCGCCGACCTGGTCGGCCAGGGCCGCTCCGCGATGGAGGCAGCGCGCGAGGCGATCCACCGGCTCGGCGCGCGCGTCGACGGAGAGGGCGGCGTCATCGTGGTCGCCCCGCGCGGCGAGGTGGGGTTCGCCCACAACTCGCCCGTCATGGCGCGCGCCTGGTCGCGGCCGGATGGGACGATCGCGGCGGAGATGTAGCGCCGGCGGGGGACAAGCCCCCGCCCTACCGATCCTTCGACTTCTTCGCCGCCTCGAGGAGAGGCTGGATGATGTCGAGCGGGAGCGGGAAGACGATGGTGCTCGTCTTCTCGGTCGAGATCTCGATGAGCGTCTGCATGTAGCGGAGCTGCATGGCGCCGGGCGAGCGGGCGATGACGTCCGCCGCCTGGCTCAGCTTCTCGGCCGCCTGGAACTCGCCCTCGGCGCTGATGACCTTGGAGCGCCGCTCACGCTCGGCCTCGGCCTGGCGGGCCATGGCGCGCCGCATCTCCTCGGGGAGATCGACCTGCTTCACCTCGACCGCGGTCACCTTGACGCCCCACGGCTCGGTGTGGCGATCGATGATCTCCTGGAGCTGGCGGTTGATCTTGTCGCGCTGGCTGAGCACGTCGTCGAGCTCGACCTGGCCCAGCACCGAGCGCAACGTCGTCTGGGCGAGCTGGCTCGTCGCGAACAGGAAGTCGGTCACCTGGAGGAAGGCGCGGTCCGCCTGCAGGACGCGGAAGTAGATGACCGCGTTCACCTTCATCGAGACGTTGTCGCGGGTGATGACGTCCTGCGGTGGCACCTGCTCCGCGGTGACGCGCATGTCGATGATGATCATGCGGTCGATGAAGGGGATGATCCACTTGAGGCCGGCGGTCTTCACCCCCACGAATCGGCCGAGCCGCAGCACCACGCCCTGCTCGTACTCGTTCACGACGCGCAGGCCCATGAAGACCCAGAGGGCCACCAGCACCACGGGGAGCAACAGTCCGAAGGCGGGCACGGGGACGGGCATGCGCCTGTTCTACCGCGATTCGCGCTCCGGCGCCGTCGGAGCGTGACGCCCCGTGTCGTCCGGTGGCGGTGACCGCACCGGTGACACCGTGAGCGCGCGTGTAACGATCCGCCGCGCCCATCCTCGCTCCTCACGGCATTTTCGCGCCGATCGGGGCGCGGCACGGCCGTTGCTCTCCCGGTGGGCTCCACATCACACCCCAGGAGGTCCACCGTGCTGAAGCAGATCCTCGCCGCCGCCGCCCTCGTCGTCGCCGCCTCGGCCGCGTTCGCATCGGACGCGAGCGCGGACCGCCAGCTCGCGCCGGTGGCGCAGGCGAGCCAGGCCGGAAACCCCGCGCTGGCTCAGGCTCCTTGCTCATGCTGTCGCCGCTGAGTCGGCGGCTGCGTCCCGCGCGCCGGGCGCGCGGGACGCGATGAATCGTCGGCTGCCGCCTACCGTGCCGCCCCGGGCGCCGGGACGACGGTCGCGACCAGCCCCTGCACCGCGGCGACGCGCACCCGCGCACCGCGGGGGATGGGGTCCCGCGCCTGCGCGCGCCAGTACTCGCCGTGAACGAAGACCTCTCCGCCCGACGGGCCGATGTCCGAGAGCGCCTCCCCCTCCTCGCCCACCAGACCCTGGAACCCGGCGACGAGCCGCGTCCGCCGCGAGGACGCCACCTTCCAGGCGACGAACGCGAGCAGCCCCGTCACCGCGAGCGGGGTGGGCCACACGACCAGCGGCGAGAGCGTGAAGGCGGCCGGATCGAAGCGGTACTCGGGCGAGCTCTTGTCGATGAACAGCAGCGTGCCGACGAGGACGCAGATCGCGCCCGTCACGCCGGCGAGGCCGTGCGTCGTGACGTACCCCTCCGCGACGAGCAGCCCCACGCCGGCGAGGAGGAGGAGCACCGCCCCGGCGTTGACCGGGATGATCCGCATCGCCAGGAAGGCGAGGAACAGGCACAACCCGCCCACCACCCCCGGCGCGAGGGAGCCCGGGTGGTAGAGCTCGAGCGCGATCCCGAGCGTCCCGATGAGCATGAGCAGCGCGGCGACGTTGGGGTCCGCGAGGAAGCCGAGCGTGCGCTGGCGGATCGTCGGCTCGAGCGGGGTCAGGAAGCTGCCGCGCCCGCGGAAGGTCACCTGCTGCCCGGCCACCTCGACCTGCCGGCCGTCGGCGGCGGTGAGCAGCGCCGCGAGGTCGGCCGCGACGAAGTCAACCACCTTCAGCCGGAGCGCCTCCCCGGCCGTGACCGAGACGCTCTCGCGCACCGCCTTCTCGGCCCAGGCGGTGTTCCGCCCGCGGGCCTTCGCGATCGAACGGGCGAAGGCGGCGGTGTCGTTCTCGACCTTCTTCGCCATCTGCTTGCCGGCCGACTGCTCGACGTCGCCGCCCCCGGCGGTCACGGGATGGGCGGCGCCGATGTTCGACGCAGGGTGCATGCCGGCCACGTTCGCCGCGAGCGTGATGAACACGCCAGCCGAGCCGGCGTGCGCGCCGGCCGGCCCCACCCACACCACGATCGGCACCGGGCTCGCCAGCATCCGCTGGACGATGTCCCGCGTCGCGTCGAGGTGGCCGCCCGGGGTGTCGAGCGTGATCGCGAGGGCGTCGAACCCCTCGGCGCGAGCGCGCTCGATGCCGGAGGCCACGTACTCGGCGGTCCCGCTGGTGATGGCGTCGTGGATGGTGAGTTGGAGCACACGCGGCGCCGCGGCGACGCCGCCGGCCGGCGGCCCCCCGGCCGACGACGCCAGCGCGGCGAAGGTGACGGCGATGACCGCGGCGCGCATGTTCACCTCGTGATCGGGACCTTCCCCAGCTCCTTCATCACCAGCTGCAGATCCTGCCACGCCTTGGCCTTCTCGGGTGGGTTGCGGAGCAGGTAGGCGGGGTGGAACGTGGGCATGAGCCTCACCCCCTCGTAGTCTCGCCAGCGGCCGCGCTGCCTCGTGATGGGCGTGGGGTCGCGCAGGAGGGTCTGGACCGCGAACCGCCCCAGCGCGACCAGCACCTTCGGCCGGACGGCGGCGATCTGCGCCTTGAGGAAGGGTTCGCAGGCGGCGATCTCGTCGGGCTCCGGATCGCGGTTGCCGGGGGGGCGGCACTTCACCACGTTCGCGATGTAGACGTCGTCACGCCGGTAGCCCATCGCCTCGATCATCTTCGTGAGGAGCTGGCCCGCCCTGCCCACGAAGGGCTCGCCCTGCTGGTCCTCGTCGGCGCCGGGTCCCTCGCCCACGAACATGAGCTCGGCCGAGGCGTTCCCCACCCCGAAGACGAGCTTGGTACGCCCGGGCCCGAGCTTGCACCGGTCGCACTCGCCGACGTCCTCGCGGATCGCCAGCAGCGCCGCGGAGCCGCAGCCCTTGTCACCCGAGGTATATCGCCGGACGGCCCCCTCTCCCTGGCCCTCTCCCCCGGTGGGGGAGAGGGTCGATCGCTCGTCGGATCCCGTCTCCCTCACCCCGCCGCAAGGCGGGGAGAGGGTCGATCGCTCGTCGGATCCCGTCTCCCTCGCCCCGCCGCGAGGCGGGGAGAGGGTCGATCGCTCGCCGGGGTTCGCCTCCCTCGCCCCACCGCGAGGCGGGGAGAGGGCCGATCGCTCGCCGGGTTTCGCCTCCCTCGCCCTGCCGCGAGGCGGGGAGAGGGTCGGGGAGAGGGGCTGCCGCTCGCCTGGCCGAGCCGCCTCGAGCTCGCTCACCCCCGCGTCGCGGAGCCACTCGAGATGCGCCCGCGCGTCCTGACGGATCCGTTCCAGCTCCACCGTGGGGTCATGTGTGTCGTCGCTCACCTGCACCTCGCTGCGCGCCGTTGCCGCTTCGCCAGCGCTTTCTCTAGAATCCGCGCCCCCATGAGCGACCGACTGCTTCGGTTCGCCAGCCTCGCCTCGCTCGCCGTGGTCGCGCTGGCCGTCCTCGTCGTCCCCACCGCCGCGCACGCCTGGGGCCCGCTCGCCCACCTCGGCTTCTCGGCCCAGGCGCTCGAGCAGCTCGGGACCGTACCGGGGCCGACGCGGTCCCTCTTGTCCGAGTTCGCCAACGAGTTCCTCTACGGCTCGCTCGCGGCCGACATCGTGGTGGGCAAGAACCTCGCCCGGTTCGTCTACCATTGTCACAACTGGAAGGTCGGCTTCAACGTCCGCCGCGCCGCCAGCACCGCCGCCGAAGAGGCGTTCGCGCTCGGCTTCCTGGCCCACCTGGCGGCCGACACGATCGCGCACAACTACTACGTCCCGTACCAGATCGTGTCCTCGTTCCACCGCCCGCGCACCGGGCACGCCTACTGGGAGCTGCGTTACGACCAGCGGCAGGACCGCGAGCTGTCGAGGGTCGCGCGACGCGTGAGCGCCCGTGCCTACCGCGATCACGACGCGCTGCTCGAGCGCGCCATGCCGCACGCCTCGGTCATCCCCTTCCCGCTCTCGAAGGGGCTCTTCGGCTCCCTCCTGGCCAGCGCGCGCGTGGGGCGGTTCCAGACGCTGTCGCGCGGGCTGCTCGCCCGTCACCGCCACCTGACGCTCGACGATGGCGTCGTCGAGGAGACGAACGCGCTGGCCGTGCAGGCCATCCTCGGCCTCCTGCGCGAGGGCGAGCGGTGCGAGGCGGCGCGCGCGGACGCCACCGGCGGTCGCAACCTGCTCCTGGCGGGCCGGCTCCGCCGCGAGCTCGCCCGTCGCCACCGGCGGCTCCCGCTGTCGCTCGCGCGCGAGCTCTCGATCGAGGCGCGCGAGAGCTTCCGGCGCGGGATCCAGGGGGCGCTCGTGCTGCCGCCGACCCTGGCGCGGATGGCGGCCTAGGCTACGACCTGGGCCGCCGCTCCTCCAGGACCGGTACCACCCAGTCCAGGATCGCATCCGCGACCTGCTCCTTCGTCCCCTCGATGTTGGCCCGCTCCCCGGGGCCGACCAGGGTGACGCGGTTGCGATCGCTCGCGAAGCCGGCGCCGGGGCGGCCCACCTTGTTCGCGACGACGAGGTCGCACCGCTTCGCGGCGAGCTTCTTGCGGGCGTTCTGCAGCAGCGACTCCGTCTCCGCAGCGAAGCCGACCAGGATGGGCGCGCCGTCCTTGCCGGCGAAGCGCTTGCCGAGGGCGGCCAGGATGTCGGGGGTGCGCGTGAGCGTGATGTCCTCGTCCTCGTCCGTCTTCTTCCTCTTCGTGGGGGCGGCGGTGCGCGGCTTGAAGTCGGAGACGGCGGCGGCGCCGACGTACAGGTCGATGTCGCGCGACTCCTCCTCCACCGCGTTCGCCATCTCCTCGGCGGTCACGACGCGGACGGTCCGCACCCCGGTCGGATCGGGCAGCTCCACCGGGCCGGTGACGAGCACGACCTCCGCGCCGCGCCGGGCCGCCACGCGCGCGACGGCGAAGCCCATCTTCCCCGTGGACGGGTTCGAGATGAAGCGCACCGGATCGAGCGGCTCGCGCGTCGGGCCGGCCGTGACGAGCACGCGACGGCCGACGAGATCGCGGCCGCCGAGGAGCCGCGCCGCCGCGTCGGCGATGTCGGCCGGATCGGCGAGGCGCCCCTCGCCCACGTCGCCGTCGGCGAGCTCGCCGGAGGCGGGGCCGACCACCTCCCAGCCGCGCCTCGCCAGCGCGGCCACGTTCTCCCGCACGGCCGGGTTCTGCCACATCCGCGTGTTCATGGCCGGGGCGAGGAGGTACGGGCCCTCGCAGGCGAGCGCGGTGGTGGTGACCGCGTCGTCGCCCATCCCGGCGCGCAGGCGCGCGATCAGATCGGCGGTCGCCGGGGCGACGACCAGCAGGTCGGCGGCGCGCGCGAGCTGGAGGTGGCCGTAGCTGCGGTCGGCCCCGGGATCGAGGAGGTCCGTCAGCACCGGCGCGCCCGTGAGCGCCTGGAACGTGAGCGGCCCGACGAAGCGCGTCGCCGCCGCCGTCATCGCGACGCGCACCTGCGCCCCGCCCTTCACGAACAGGCGCGCGAGCTCGCACGCCTTGTAGGCCGCGATCCCGCCGCCCACGCCGAGGACCACCGTCCGGCCGGAGAAGTCATGCATGGGGCTTCATCCTAGCCGAGCGAACCCGCGAGCGGTGCGACCCTCGCGCGGCGCGCGCGACGTGGGAGGGGCACCGGGGGCCGCGAAAACCTATCATCCCACCCTTGGACACCCTCCCTCCCGAGCCAGACGCACCGGTCGCAGCTCCCGACACGCTCCCGCCGCCCGTCGCGCCGCCGGGCGAGGCGGCCCCGCCGCGCCACGCCGCGAGCCTGTTCGTCGCGCTGGTGCTGCCGCTCTACGCGGTGCTGGGCGGCCTCGCGCAAGCCGCGAGCCCGTTCCTCGGCCTCGCCGCGAGCCAGCTCGTCCTGCTGGTGCTGCCGGCCATCCTGGCACCGCTCGGCTGCGGCTACCGGGCGCGCGACGCGCTCCTCCTCGTCCGCCGCCCGCCCGCCTCGGCGGTCGCGCTGGGCGTCGCCATCGGCGTCAGCGCATTCTTCGCCGCTGGCGCGCTCATGTCGCTCACCTCGCTCGCGTTCCCCGCTCGCTGGGTGGAGGGGTTCGACCTGCCGCGCAAGATCCTCGACCTGCCGGCGCGCGAGCGCATCGGGATGTGGATCGCAGCGGCGACGCTGGCCCCCCTCTGCGAGGAGGTCTGCTTCCGGGGATGGGTGCTCACCGCGCTGAGGACGCGGCGAGGGACCGGGGCGTCCCTGGCGCTCTCGGGCCTCCTGTTCGCGGTCGTGCACCTCGATCCGATCCGCTTCGCGGCCGTGTTCGCGCTCGGCACGCTCTACGCGTGGCTCGCCTGGCGGGCGGGATCGCTGTGGCCGGCCGTGGCGGCCCACGTCGCCAACAACGCGCTCGGGGCGGCGCTGGCCGCGTTCGCCGGCGAGGGGGACCTCACGGCCGCGCGGGGGCACGTACTGCAGGTGGTGGCCAGCTCGTCGGCGGTCCTGGCGATCTGCGGAGGCGTGGTCTCGGGGCTCGCGGTCGCCTACCGCCGCGCCACGCCGGAGCCGCCGGCGGTCGAGACGGCGCTCGTCCCTCGCGATCCCGCCGCGCCACCCTCGCGGTTCCGCTGGCCGCGCGTGCCGCGCGCCTGGCGCGTTTCCTTCCTGTGCGGGGTCGCCGTGTTGTGGGCGATCGCGTGGAGCGACGCTATGCAGCGCGGCGGTAGACGAGGAGCTTCAGATACCGCCCCTCGCGGAACTGCGGGCTCACGGGGTGGTCCGGGGGCTGGCGACGCTCCTCGACGAGCTGTAGGTCGACCCGCGCCTTGAAGGCGGCCTCCCGGACGGCGTCGTAGAACTGCTCGGACGAGACGCGGGCGCTGCAGCTCGCGGTGACGAGGAGACCGCCCGGGGCGAGCACCGCCAGCGCGGCGCGGTTCAGCGACGCGTACCCGGCGAGCGCGCTCTCCACCGCCTTCTGCGACTTGGCGAACGCGGGCGGATCGCACACGACGAGGTCGAACCGCCGACCCTCGCGCTTGTAGCGGGCGAGCAGCTCGAACGCGTCCTCGGCGGCGAAGGCGTGGTCGGCCGGGTCGAGGCCGTTCTCCCGGAAGTTGTCCCGGGCGAGCGCGAGGGCGTCGCGGTCCACGTCCACGCTCACCACGTGGCGTGAGCCGCCCAGCGCGGCCGCCACGGAGAACCCGCCCGTGTACGAGAAGCAGTTGAGCGCCTCGGGGCGGCCGCGCGCCAGCTGACGGACGAGAAGCCGGTTCTCGCGCTGGTCGAGGAACGTCCCCGTCTTCTGCCCGCGCCGGACGTCGACGAGCAGCTTCATGCCGTGCTCGTCGATCCCGATCCGCTCCGGCGGCTCCTCGCCCCACAGCGTCCTCCCTTCCGGCGTCGCCTCCTCGTCCTCCTCGTCGTGCGGGATCTCGTCGCGCCCGTACACGCCGGCGATCTCGCCGCCGAGCGCGTCGCGCAGCGCCTCCACGATGCGCCCGCGGTGCGGCGTGAGCCCGGCCGAGTAGAGCTTCAGGACCACCCAGCGACCGTACACGTCGGCCACCACGCCCGGCAGCCCGTCCGACTCGCCGTGGACGAGGCGCCAGCCGGTGGTGCTTCGGACGAGCTCGCGGCGGAGCGCCAGCGCGCGCTGCACGCGCCGCTTCCAGAAAGCCGCGTCGACCACCTCGGCCGGCTCGCGGGTGAGGATGCGGACCGCGATGGCGGAGAGCGGGTCGTAGTAGCCGCGCGCGACGAACCGCTCGCCCTCGACCACGTCGACGATGGCGCCGGCGGCGAGCCCCTTGGGCGCCTTCTCCACCGCCTTGCGGAACACCCAGGGGTGGCCGGCGCGCAGGTGGCGGGCCAGGTCCTTCTGCAGCGTGAGCCGTGTCGCGACGTCGTTCATGCCCGCTTCCGTGTGCCTTGAGAGGGTTGTCCAAAACGCCCGTCCCGTCGCCGCGGCGAGCGATCCGCGGCGCATCGCTTCGTTGCTCCTCCCTCACATAGCCTCCGGCTATGCTCGGTCGTCGCGCCTCGCCGGGCACCCGCGCCGCGCTTCGATCGTGCGCGGCGGGGGTGTTGCGTCTCGCTCACCTGGCTCGGTCCCGGGCATTCTGAACAACCCTGTGAGCGCGCCCCGAGCGCGAAGGCGAAGGGCGCTCGTGCTTCGCCCGTGAGAAGTTGCCGATGACGAGCCCGGGGCTGGCGCGCCGCAGGCCGTCGATGAGCGCCCCCATCCCGATCGGTGCGCCACCTCCGCCGCGCCCGCGCGCGAGGGCGAGGTAGACGTCGGGGTCGATCGCGAGCGAGCGGGTCTGCACCTGGTGGGGCCTCACCCGCGCCACGAGCCGCCAGAGCCGCTCCGCCTCCTCCTCGCGATCGGTCACGCCCGGGAAGGTGAGCAGGTTGAGCGACAGGTAAGCGCCGCGCTCGACCGCCAGCTCCATGGACCTGACCACGTCGTCGAGGCGGTAGCGCACCGGCCGGTAGTAGGCGGCGTAGAGGTCGGGAGAGGCGCTGTTGAGCGAGATGCGACAGGCGTCCAGCCCTGCGTCGAGCAGCGCCTCGAGGCCGCGCGTGAGCGAGCCGTTGCTGTTCAGGTGGATGGAGCCGCGGCGAGTGCGCGACCGCACGAGCCGGATGGCGCGCGCGATCTCGCGCCAGCGCAGGAGTGGCTCGCCCTCGCACCCTTGCCCGAAGCTCACCATCGGCCGGCCGCGGGCGCTCGCGAGGTGCTCGGCCGCCACCTCGGCCATCTCCGCGGCGGTGGGCGAGCGCGCGATACGCTCGTGCGACGAGGGGGGCATCCCCTCCTCCTGCTCCGAGAGACAGCCCACGCAGGCGGCGTTGCAGGCCGACGAGGAGGGGATGGCACCCTCGTCGCGGCCGTAGAAGGTGTTCTGAGCGGTGAAGCAGCGCCACTCCAGCGCGCAGCGCGCGATCTGCCGCCAGATCGGGTTGTCGCTGCGCGCGAGCCGCGCCTCGACCCGATCCGCCAGGTCGGGAGTCGAGTGCGTCGCAGGGCTCCAGTGCCGCCGCCGGTCCGTGTGGAGCGCGAAGACCACCGGCCCACGCCCAGCCAGGGCCGCGGCGGTGTAGGCCCACTGGGGCAGGATGGGCGCTTCGTCGGTGGGGAGCAGCGGCCGGGCCGCGGCGGGGAGCAGCGCACGCGTCCAGCCGGGCGGGAGCGTCGCGCCGACGGCGTGCGGCACGAAGGTGCGGCGTCCGACCTTCACCTCGTTGAGCGTGACGGCCTCGCCGGTGGCCGGATCGACCCCGATCGGGCGCCGCCCGGGCAAGAGGCACAACCTCGCGCCGTCCGGAAGGGACGCGGCGCGATCGACTGCGGCAGGTGGGCGCACCGTGTCGCCGGAGCGCACCGCCGCCAGCAGGCGCGGATGGTCGTAGACGACGCCCTGGGCGTCTGCAAAGAGGAGGCGGTAACGCATCGAGTGAAGCGGGCGCTTCGTCCGCGACGGCGGCGCGCGGGTTATAACCCGCGGCCCAGAAGGAGGCACCCGTCGCTCTCGGCCGCGCTGGCCGATGCTCCAGGCTGCCAAGGAAGGCGAACATCCTACACACGCCCACCTTCACGCCTCCCCTCGGGGCGGGAATGTCACCGCCCGCTCGCTCGTTCGTGAGCCAAAGGCCGAAGAGCGGCCAGGGTATGCTTGGAATAGGCTTCGGAACGGGGCTCCTGCGCGAATGTTCGATCTCCAGAAGAACGACCTGACCCGCAACGAGTTCGAGGGGCTCGCCATGAAGCACGTGGACCCCCTCTACTCGGCCGCGCTCCGGCTGACGAAGAACGAGCGCGACGCGGAGGACCTCGTCCAGGACACGTTCCTGCGCGCGTACCGGTTCTTCGACAAGTTCGAGCGCGGCACCAACATCAAGGCCTGGCTCTTCAAGATCCTGACCAACACCTTCATCAACCGCTACCGCAGGACGGTGAAGGAGCGCAGCATCGTCGAGGGATCCGAGCGCGAGGCGGTCCACGAGCGCTTCATCTCGCGCGAGGCGAGCGACTACGCATCGAACCCGGAGCAGTTCTTCTTCGATCGGCTCCTGTCGGACGACGTCCTGCGGGCGGTCGATTCGCTCCCCATCGACTTCCGGATGGTCGTGATCCTCGCGGACCTCCAGGAGTTCTCCTACAAGGAGATCGCCGAGATCCTCGACGTACCCGTGGGCACGGTGATGAGCCGCCTCTACCGCGGCCGCCGGCTGCTGCAGAAGGCGCTGACCGGGTACGCGGTCATCTCGGGCGTGCTCCGCGCCGGCGACGGCGCCGAGACGGCTGTCGACCTCGAGGCGTTCCGCCGCCGTCGCGGCAAGATCGCCTGAGAATCCTCTTTCACGGGCGCGCGCCATGTCCACCGACCCGAACGAGCTGAGCGTCGCGATGGACTGCGCCGAGCTCTCCCGGGCGCTCGACACCTACCTCGACGGCGAGCTAGCCGCGCCGGAGCGCGCGGAGGCGGACGCGCATCTGGCGGAGTGCCCGGCCTGCCGGACGAAGGCGGACGCCGAGAGCCGGCTCCGGAGCGCGCTCCGGGCCCGCCTGCGCAGCGCGCTCGGCCCCGGCAATTCGGCAGGTCGCGCCCCCGCCGAGCTGCGCGAGCGAATCCACCTCGCCCTCGTCCACGAGCGGCGGCCGCTGTGGCGTCGCGCGCTCTCGCCGCTCCCGATCGCCGCTCTGGCGGCGTGCGCGGCCGGAGTGCTGGTCGTGCTCGCGACACACGGCGGGACCGACCCCCTCGTCGAGGAGGCGGTCCGCAAGCACACCCGCGATCTGCCGCTCGAGGTCACCGCCGCGTCGGTCGGCCCCGACTCCGTCGCGCGCTGGTTCGCGGGCAAGCTCGACTTCAACGCCGCCCCGCCCCAGTTCCACCGGGCCGAGGTGAGGTTGGTCGGTGCGCGCCTGTCGCACATCCAGGACCGGCCGGCGGCGTACGTGCGCTATGACCTCCCGCGCGGCCACCTGGGGCTGTTCATCCTCGACGACCCCGAGCGCCGCTTCCGCGAGGTCGGCCGCGTCGTGCACGCCGGCCCCGCCACGGTGCGGCTCATCAACGCCCGCGGCTTCAACGTGGCGGTGTGGCGCCGGAACGAGATCGTGTACTCCCTCGTCTCCGACCTCGACGAGGACGATCTCGCCAAGCTTGTCGAGGCGGCACAGGCGGGTGGCGATCGGTAGTCAAAGTCCCCCGATCCGCCGTCCCGTCTTTTTGACAGCCCTTCCCGCTCGCCCGTAAAGTTTGGCCGGTATTTCGCGGTCCTGGCGCTCCGCACGCCCGCGCCTCCACCCGTTCCCGGAATCCAGATGGCCAAGAAGATCCTGCTCATCGAGAGCGACGGCGCCTTCGCGCACGAGATGTCCGCCGCGATCGAGGCGCGCGGGTGCGCGGCGCGTGTCACGGCCGACGGCAAGGAAGGCCTCGACCTGGCGCGGGTGGACCGCCCCGACCTCATCGTGCTGTGCGTCGAGCTCCCGAAGATGTCGGGCTACTCGGTGTGCAACAAGCTGAAGAAGGACGACGAGCTCCGGTCGATTCCGCTCCTCATCATCAGCGCCGAGGCGACCCCGGAGACCTTCGACCAGCACCGCAAGCTCAAGACGCACGCGGACGACTACCTCATCAAGCCGTTCTCGGCCGCCGAGCTGCTCCAGAAGATCGCGGGCCTCGTCGAGCTGCCGGCGCAGGCCGCGGACGACGAGCTCGTCACGCTCGACGACGTCGAGGAGCTCGAATCGCTCGGAGCGGCGCCGGTCGAGCTCGAAGCCGTCCCCGCGGCGCCGGCCGAAGACGACGACCTCAAGCTCCTCGACGACGCGTTCGACAGCCTCGCCAGCGGAGACGCGACCGGGATGACGGCGATCGCCGGCACCCCGCCGCCGTTCGCGCCCGCGCGCTCCTCTGCGGTCGCGACCGCCGGGGATCCCGACCTCGAGGTCGCCCTGGAGGTCGAGCCTTTGCCGGCGGCGGTCGCGCCGCCTCCGGATGTCGATCGGCTCGGCGACGAGGCCGATGCGGCGCTGGCCGCCCTGGGTGAGGACGAGGTCGGGGGGCTCGAGCTTCCCGATCCGGCGACGTTCCTCGACGACGACGACTCGACGGCGAGCGGCGAGGACCTGCTCCGACAGGCAGGCATCGAGGTCGAGCCGCCACCCGCTCCGGCCAGCGCCGGGGTCCCGCAGGCCGCGCCGCGCGCAGGCATCCTCCCGCCCACGGTCGAGCCGGCCAGGGCGGCCGAACCCGACGCCGGGCTGCGGCGCGAGCTGGAGAGCGTCCGCGCCGCGCTCGAGGAGCAGCGGGCGTGGGCCGCCGCGACCACCGCTGCGCTCGAGGCCGCGGAGGAGCAGGCGCGCGCGGCGCGCGCGGAGGCAGACGAGAGCGCCGCCCGCGCCGGCCGCGAGGAAGAGGCGCGCTGCGCCCTGGAGGAGAGCGTCAAGGAGGCCGAGGCACGCGCGGCGGGGGCGGAGCGCCGCGCGGCGGTGGCCGAGGAGTCGACTCGCGC
>Ga0306923_10000534_pt1 | contig 30266 bp, 24 predicted proteins | sample sta12Can44000108_FD_203841 | JGI IMG/M metagenome (GOLD analysis project Ga0306923, IMG submission 203841) | Lab enrichment of tropical soil microbial communities from Luquillo Experimental Forest, Puerto Rico - statanox.12C.anox.44.000.108 (v2)... | ecosystem: Environmental > Terrestrial >... | reverse complement strand
CGGCCGACTGGCTTGCTCGATCCAAAGATCACGGTTAAACCGCTCAAGCATCAGATCGATGACACGATCGAGCTGTGCCGGCAGCGCGTCGAGAAAGGCGAACGCGTTTTGATCACGACCCTGACGAAACGCACCGCGGAAGATCTCGCCGATTATCTCCGCGATGTCGGATTGAAAGTGCGCTACCTCCACAGCGACATCGACACGATCGAACGCGTCGAGATTTTGCGCGGACTGCGCGCAGCGGATTTCGATATTCTGGTCGGAATCAATTTGCTTCGCGAAGGCCTCGATCTTCCCGAAGTGTCCCTCGTCTGCATTCTCGACGCCGACAAGGAAGGATTTTTGCGCAGCCAAACTTCGCTGATTCAGACCGCCGGCCGCGCAGCGCGCCACGTCAATGGCGAAGTCGCCCTCTTCGCCGACCAGATTACGCAAAGCATGCAAGCGTTGATGTCGATTTCGAAATACCGGCGCGCCAAGCAAATGGCATACAACGAGAAACATGGGATCACGCCTCAAACCGTACGGCGCGCAGTTCAGGAAAGCTTGCACACGATCTTGCGCGGGCACGAAATTGAATCGTCCGTAATCCGCGAAGTCGGCGGCGATTTCGATCTCACGGAGTTACTTCGCGAGCTCGAAGAAGAAATGCAACAGGCCTCGGCCAATCTGGAGTTCGAACGCGCCGCGCTGTTGCGCGATCAAATCATGGAAGTCAAAAGTGGCACCGGAATCACCAAGATTGAGCGGAAACGCCGTCCGGTGAAATACACGCGCAATTCTGGACGCAGGAGATCACGGGTGTAAGGTGTGGCCACGTCGTTACCCGACGTCGACGCCCCACTAGAACACGAATCCTCGCACGAATTTGGCTTCATTTGGCAGCCATGCGCTGTTGTCGATCTTTGCGATTGCCTGACTGGCCGGAGCCTTCGGCATAGGCGGGTCGACCTTGCTAGAAAAAAAATTTCGCGATCACGCCTCAAAAGATTTCGGAACTACCTTGCAACAAGCCAGCAATGACTAGGATTACCGTCGGGCCGATGCCAAAGACGAAAGCCAACCCTGCCGCCGCGAAAATTTATGCCGTTGTCGGCTCGGATGACGTCGAAGTTAAACGCACTGCCTCGGAGCTCGCCGAGAAGCTGAAACCAGCCGGCGCGGGCGAGTTTGGTTTAGAAACAATTGACGGCGCAGTCGACAGCGCGGACCAGGCAGCCGTGCGGATAAGATTGACAATCGACGCGTTGCGGACACTTCCATTCTTAAGCGGCGAGAAATTGGTCTGGCTCAAGAACGCGAATTTTCTCGGCGACGATCAGAAAGCGCAATCGACGGCTGTGCAAACAGCGTTGGAGGAACTCATTGAAACCATTAATGCCGGTTTTGGATCCGAAACTACTCTTTTGATCAGTGCGATTGACGTTGACAAACGGCGCTCGTTTTACAAAGCGCTTGCCAAGTGGGTCAAGCCCCAGATTTTCGACAAACTCGATTCCAGCCGAGGTGGTTGGGAAGAAAAAGCGACCGAAATGGTCCGGGTGCGTGCAAAAAAGCGAAAGCTGCAGTTCGCGGACGAGGCGCTTGAGCTTTTCGTTCTTCTCACCGGCGGCGACACCGGGGAGATCGAAAATGAGTTGGAAAAGATCGACATCTTTCTCGCCAAAGAGCGCGCGGTGAATGTCGATCTTGTCCGCGAGCTCGTGCCGCTTACGCGCGAGGGCATAATCTTCGATCTGAGCAACGCGCTGGCCGAGCGCGATCTCGAACGCGCGCTTGAGTTGGTCCGGCAACTACTCGATCAAGGCGAGACTGCGATTGGGATTCTGCTGGCCGCAATTTTGCCGACCGTCCGAAATTTGTTGCTCTCCAAAGACTTGATGGAGCGTCACGGAATATCGCGACCGCACGCGCCGTTCCAGTTTACTTCGGCGATTGATGGTCTGCCCGCAGCAGCGATTGCGCATTTGCCGCGTAAAAAAGATGGAACGGTGAACGCCTACACACTTGGACTCGCTGCGCAAAACGCACATCGCTTTTCGACCGAGCAGCTGATCTCCGCGATGAAAGCTTGTCTTGCGGCGAATCTCCAGCTCGTCACGACACAGCTTGATCACGAACTAATCCTGACCGAACTTGTAGTGAAGCTGCTTGGCGAATCGAATTAACTTTCGCCGACTTGCTTCCGCGCGATCGGTCCGACATAGGGAATGTCCCAGCGCACGCCAGTGAATGCTTTCACAGTCGCGACAATCCAGAGAACGACGAAAGCGATGTGGACAATCGCAGCGATGATAGCCCAGAAAAAGACAAGGATGCCGCCGATTGCCGGAATCGCGCTAAAGATCGCATGAACAATCGCTGAAACCACGTTGAACAGGAACCAGGCAAGACCGAATACGATCGATTGCATCGAATAGAAGCGAACGAACGGGTCGTGCTTTTCCAAAACGAAAAAGACGATGCCGCCAATAAGTGGAATGCAGGCGAGCGCGGCTGCAATGTTAGAAGGCAGACCGGTGGATTTCGGCAAGTCTGAGACGGGCGGCGGAGGCGGTGGTTCGTCCGGCATAGGATAGTTACACAGGATGGTAGCCAGTTTTGTCAACTCCGAAAGGGTTCGCGACTGAGCTCCGACAGTCCTAGCGAGCAAGCGGTTTTCCTTTTTCCAAGTGACGAAAGCCAATACCGTTCCACCGTGATTTCGACCGAAGTGCGCACCGGCGGGCAGTTGTACTCTGTCGTGATCGGCGCGGGCTTGCTCGCGACCGCCGCCGACGCCATCAAAGCAAACCTGCCGCCGTCGCGCTGCGCGATCGTATCTGACACGAACGTTGCGCCGCGTTTCGCCGCGCCGGTTCAAAAGAGTTTAAGCGCCGCAGGCTATGAGCCGGTGCTGATCACAGTGCCGGCCGGCGAGCAATCGAAAACGTTGGAAAAGGCCGGCACGATCTGTGAGGAAATGCTGCGCGCTGGCTTGGATCGGCAATCAATCGTGATCGGGCTCGGCGGCGGCGTAATCGGGGATCTTTCCGGATTTGTGGCCGCGATTTTTGAACGCGGTATTCCGCACGTGCAGATCCCGACCACGCTCTTGGCGATGGTAGACAGCTCGATAGGCGGCAAGACCGGCGTGAACGCGCGCGCAGGCAAAAATCTAATTGGCGTAGTTCATCAACCAACGCTCGTAATCGACGACGTCGAGATTTTAAAAACGCTGCCTCAGCACGAATTGAGTCAGGGTTTCGGGGAGATTATCAAGCACGCGATCATCGCCGACGCGAAAATGTTCCGGCAATTGCAGGATGCTGATCTTAAGAAAGTCGATTTTGCACCGCTCATCCGACGAAACGTTGAAATCAAAGCGGTAATCATCGCGAACGACGAGCTTGATCAAAAAGGCAAGCGCGCGTTGTTGAATTTCGGTCACACGGTTGGGCACGGGATCGAGCGCGCGGTTGACTATCAGGGAATTTCCCACGGCGACGCGGTCGGCCTCGGAATGATAGCCGCCTGCGAAATTTCGAATATGAAAGTCGGTCTGTCGAAAAAGGATCGCGATGCGATTATCGATCTTTTGCAGAAGTTTCAGTTGCCAACAAGATTACCACCGAACTTCCCACGATCGAAAATTTTCGACGCGCTCAGGTTCGATAAAAAATTCGAACGCGGCCAAATCCGATTCGTCGTCACTCCAAAAATCGGATCGGCGCATTTGTCGCCCGATGTCACGATAGACGATATTCAAGCGGCGGTGGAAAAATTATAAGCCCCGTGCTTTTGAATAATATTCGCGGAGCCCATCAGCCACGCTGTCAGCGTATTCGCGGAAAATGCTTTTGCGCTGGATGCCGTTAATTTCCTTTGTGGCGTCATAATTACCGGCCTGAATCCGCGCAAACCCATCGGTACTGTTCATGACGTACGGCTCGCAATAAACCACTGGACAACGGTAAAGCCGCGTCGCGAGCAGATTGCGCGCATAAACGTAACCGCTCCTCCCAACTTTCGTCGTCGTCAGCGTCGTTGGATATTGATACGCGGTAAGTCCAGTCGCTTTCGCCATGGAAGTTGCGACACTATCCGCTATTGGAAGTTCTTCGTCGAAAACACGACTGAGCAGTCGCCGAATCATTTCAAATCGCTCGTCATCGAATTCGAGCTCGTCCTGCAAATAGGAACCGTTCACGAGCAAGTGGAGATGATTGTTGTCGATTAAAGTTGGATTTGCCGGATCGCCCCAACCCTCGGCATTGAAGTGCAGGCAAAGAACGAGATCGGGATGGAGCTTGTTGTTCACGAGCACCGCGCGGTGCCGAATCTCGCTGTAGCGATAAAATAACATCTCGCTCTGCCACCGAATCGTTTTTTCTTTCTCCGGATCTTTTGGATCAAGAACGTCCTGACGCGGCTGCGGCAGACCATTGTTGATCAAAATCTTTCGAGCAAGCTCTTTGAAATCGCTCGGCCGCTTCGGAGTGGCGGGTTGAGTGCTGTTCCGAACAAAGGAGACTGTCGCGCCCAGTCTTCTTAATCGGGGAGCAAGCATTCGCGAAACTCGCAAGGTGAGATCGCCCTCGATCACCGGCTTTTTGTCGCCAACCTGAAACCAGCGTTCCTCCATTCTCGCCCACTTGCCGCCGAGATGCCCGGGATCCAGCGCGATGCGCAAGCCTGCGAGCGGCTTGTTTGGTTTCGCGGGCGGCAACGATTTCGCCGCTCGCCAAAGTCGTGGGATGTGGGTCCTTGAATCTGGGTTTGGCGCGAAATGCAAAATGAAAACCTTTTGCGATTCGCGGTTGGTCAGGATTTGGGCGGTGTCGTTGTCGACCTTGATCAAGTCCGGTGTAAAACCGTGGGTGCAATAGACATCATTGATCAGATGCGTGAACTCGTCGTGAGTGATCGTCCGCTGATAATTCTCGAGCACGTCCCATTTGGGCTTACTCCCGAGAACACCCAGGGTGTCGGTCGCCCCGGCCGTGCCATAGAAGACCGATAGCCACAAAGAAAGTAACGAGCAAAGAATGAGCGAAGGGCGAATTAGCATCGACGTTTTGAACCTCTTCAATACGATCCTGTTCAATGCTAACGGTACTTTTTCTCGGGGACGTCGTCGGTGAACCAGGACGCAATGCAGTCGTCGCTCGCCTCCCGGAATTAAAGGAACGACACGCGGTCGATTTCATTGTTGTAAACGGAGAGAACGCCGCCGGGGGACGCGGCATTACTGGCAAGATCACGATCGATCTCTTACGGGCCGGCGTTTCGGTCGTGACCACGGGTGACCATGTTTGGGACCAAAAAGAAATTTTGACGTTCATCGACTCGGAGCCGCGCTTACTGCGTCCGGTGAATTATCCGGCTGGCGTGCCCGGAAACGGATCAATCGTGCTTGAGACCCCAAAGGGGAAGATCGGGGTGATCGACGTCCAGTGCCGCACTTTCATGCAGCCGATTCTGGATAATCCGTTTCGGGCGATCGAAGAAACCGTCGCGAAGATGCGGAAAGAAACCCCGAACGTCATTGTTGATGTTCACGGCGAAACAACGAGTGAGAAAATCGCGATGGGCCGTTTTCTTGATGGAAAAGTTTCAGCGATAATCGGGACCCATACGCATGTCCAAACCGCGGACGAACAAATTCTTCCGGGCGGGACGGCATTTTTGTGCGACGCAGGGATGTGCGGCCCGGTGAATTCGATTCTCGGCCGCACGGTTGAGCCAATTCTGAACCGTTTCGTTTCGAACATGCCGGCGTCGTTTCCGGTAGCCGCCGGCGAAGTTCGTTTGCACGGCGCACTCGTTGAGATTGACGAAAAAAGCGGACGCGCGCTGAGGATCACGCGAGTGGACGAGCCAGGACCAGCTGAATTCGTGGGCGAGCCAGAACCGAAGATCGACATCGAACAATCGCCAAACCCGGAGCAGACCTAGCCGACTCATTCGACTTGAACAATTGTGATCGCCAGTTTTGAATTGTTTGATCTAGATAACCGTCAACACCACATGAAAACACTGTTTGCTTTCTGCCTCGTCACGACGTTTGGATTTTCGATCGCGCAAGCCGCTCAGCAAGAGGGAAACCCTCAGGCCGCGAAAATTGCGCGGGAGGCTTCGCAAGCGGCCAAGGATCAAGATTGGAATAAGGCGATCGACGGTTTTCGCAAGGCCGCAGAGATGGATCGAAAGTTTGGTTCGAGCTTGGCGCTTGCCTATCAACAGCGCGCCTATTCTTATGCCAAGGATCAACGGTTCCAGGACGCGCTGAACGACTTGGGAGAAGCAATCAAAATCAAACCAGATGCAAACGCTTACGAGCAGCGCGCCGCGATCGAAAAAGGAATCAATGACTACGACAAGGCTTTGGCTGATCTTGCCGAGGCGAGTAAGATCAAGCCAGGCGAAATTAAGTACCATAACTATCGAGCCGGCATTTACGAGATACGCGGCGATTTAGCGAATGCCATCGCGGAAACCGACGCGGCGTTAAAAATCAATGCCAAGGACAAAGAAGCGCTCGATCGAAAGGCGCGTTTGCAAAGAATCCAGGCGGCAACCGCGCCAGCTCAGCCTTCAAACGCTCCCGGTGTTCCAGCTCCGCCGAAGAAACCGTAAATGTGCTTTCAGGCTACCGATTCCCGGACTAGCTACCGTTCTGAGAATCGGCGGTGACCGGGACTTTGTCTTTCGGCGGCGGCAGAAACCGTCGCTTCCGGCGGTTGGCAGGCAGCGGCGTCAATGTCATGGTGATGTTGCGTCCGGTTATCTTCGGTTCCATTTCGACTTGCGCCATCCCGGAGAGATCGTCCCGCACTTTTTCCATTAGCTGCATTCCGAATTCCTGATGCGCCATTTCGCGGCCGCGGAACTGAAGCTGCACCCGAACCTTGTTGCCGCGCTCGAGAAATTCTTCGCCATGCCGCACCTTGGTCAGATAATCGTGCTCGTCGATATTGACCCGAAATTTGATCTCTTTGAGCTTTGCGCCGCCGGGCTTTTTGTCTTTATCGTGCTTCGAGAGATCGTACCGGAATTTTCCGAGCGAAACGATTTTGCAAACTGGCGGATTCGCAGTCGGCGCGACCTCGACCAAATCTAGTTCGCGGTTCTGCGCTTCACGCAAGGCATCCGACAATTTCATCACGCCAAGCTGTTGGCCGCTTGATCCCAAAATGACCCGGACTTCGCGAGCGCGAATGCGGCCGTTTACACGAAATTGTGGTTGCAGATTAGTTTAATCTCCTTGGGACGACGAGACGGGAGTGCGCCGGTTCGCCGGTGTTTCCTTCATCGCATGATCAGCGCTCACTTCCGCAAACGCCGATGCACTCTGCTTCGCCGCGGCTGCGACCGACCGCCACGAGGTGCTCGCGCCATTAATCGCGAGCCGAAGGGAAGTTGTAGGCAACATTTCGATACTGGCAAGACGAATCTCGGCGTTGAAGCGAGTTGTTACAAAGCAAGGTGCGCGCTTACATTCACGCTCATATCAGGGGCGGATCGCCGAAGTGCGCTTTGTGCGCCGCATAAAACGCCGCGTCTTCGAGCATGCTGTCGATCGTCGCCGCAATCGGCTCTAGTTTCACTACACCGGAGAAGATCGCGCGGTCGCCAATTTCGCTGTCGATCACGAATGACGGGCGCTGTGTGATTCGCATTGCGTGAAATTCCGCAGTGCTGGTGCGAAGACGTTTTTCCACTGCGGCCGACTTAGCGGTCTCGCGCAATTTGTTCTTGTCGATCTCGCCCGCGGTCGCGCCGATTTCCGCCGAAACATCCCAGTCGCCCACTTTTTTTCCTCCACGAAGCGCGGCGTTCGCGAGAGCGAGTCGAACGCGATCGTCAGTTACTCCAAAGTCTTTCGCGGCCTCGGCCACCGAATTCGGCGCGAGCCACTCCTTCAAATTCGCGTCGTACCAATCCGTGTTCAGCATGAACGGCGAGCCCATCATCATTCCGCTCCGGCGGTAAAACCATTGCTCCTGCTCGCGCGAGGTAGGCAGACCGCTTGAATCCATCAACGCGATCTTCCACTGAAACGCGACGCGGTCTTGATAGCGCTTTTTCACTTCCGCCCAGGTCGACTCCGACCAAAAACACCATGAGGAAACGACATCCAGATAATCCGTCACTGTGATTTTCATAACGTAAATCGACAATAACGATTGACCTTTACCGTCAAACCTCAAGAGTCGAACCTCAAACTTTTGGTGGACCTGAATCACATTTTCCTATTTCTCGCACTCGCAACGCCGCTCCTCGTTTTGGCCAAGGCGGGGCGGCCGGGCGGACTTTTTCGTGGCTGGCGGATCTCGGCGATTATTGTGCTCGCGATCACTGGCGTTGGTTGGCTCTTTTTCCGCGACTACGCCGGTTACGTCGGCGGCGGCGCGTGGTTCACGCTTTTGTTTCTGCCGATGGTTGGCTTGCGAAGAGCATCGCAGCTTGCCGCGAAAGGCCGTTATGAATCGGCGAGGCGATTGACACAAGCGCTGCAAATCTTGCATCCGACCGCGCAATTACGGGAGCAACTTCAAATTTTTGAGCGACTCGAATCGGAGAACCGCGCCGCGCTTGAAGTCGAAACCGAGAGCCTGCCACAAACAATATTCCGGCAATTGTGCAGCGCTCCCGCCGTCACGTTTTTGATTCTGCTCAACGTCGGTGTCTTTGCTCTCGAGCTACGGAGAGGCGCAACAAACAGTTCAATCATGTTACATCACCTCGGCGCGCTCGACGTAGGCGCCGTGATCGGCCAAGGAGAATTCTGGCGGCTGTTCAGCGCGCTGTTCCTCCACGACAGTGTCGTTCACCTCGGATTTAATCTTTTTGCTCTCTACATAATCGGTCCGCCGTTGGAAAAAATTATCGGCACATTTCGATTTGCCGCATCCTATTTGATTTCTGGGCTCGGGTCGACCGCAGGTGTCGTTGCACTGACAGTGATTAAGATTGCGCCTCGAGCCCTGCTCATTGGCGCGTCAGGTTGCATCATGGGAATCGTCGGCGTGTGGGCGGGCTTTCTCCTTCGCCATCGGCATATCCTGGAGGCGAAGCACCGGCTGCTTAACATTTTGCTCATCATTGTAATCCAGGTCGTGTTCGACATCCTCACGCCACAAGTGAGCATGTCAGCGCATTTATGCGGTTTGATTACCGGTTTTGTGATCGGGCTTGCGGTCAGGCCGAGACCACCCTCGTTTTAAGATTTCAATCGGCGCGGGAATTGGCCGCGTTATGCATCTGGCGTATTGAGAGACTTGCCGCCCAAGAATTTTTCGACAATTTCATTCGCTGCCGCTCATGCCGACGTTCCATACTTATAACGTGATTCCCACTCTCCCCGCGGCGCTCGAGCCGCTGCGGGAAATGAGCTTCAACGTCTGGTGGACGTGGGAGCCGTTGGCGCGCCGGCTGTTCCGACATCTCGATCCGGATCTGTGGAACCGGACGAACCACAATCCCGTGCGGATGCTCCAGCTTTCGCGGCAGGCACGTCTGGAGGAACTCGCGCAGGACAAGGCGTTCCTTCGCGATTTGAAGCAGGTCTACGATGCGTTCCGAAATTATCTCGCTCGCCAGGACACGTATGGGAAAACCGGAGCGGGAGCGGCCATCAAAAGACCTATCGCATATTTTTCGGCTGAGTTCGGATTTCATGAATCGATTCCAAATTATTCCGGCGGTCTCGGAATTCTTGCCAGCGACCATTGCAAATCGGCCAGCGATCTCGATCTAAGCTTTGTCGCGGTGGGACTGCTTTATCGGCACGGTTATTTCCGGCAGGAGATCGACAAGGACGGCGCGCAGCAGGCGATTAGTCTCAACCAAAATTTCCACCACCTGCCAATCCGCGAAGTTCAACGTGACGGCACAAACCTTCTTGTTTCCGTTCGCATTTTGGACCGCGACGTGCTTGCCAAGGTCTGGCAACTACACGTCGGCCGTATCAATTTGTTTCTCCTCGACAGTGACATCCCGGAAAACAGCGCCGAAGACCGTCTCATTACGGCCGAGCTATACGGCGGCGACCAGGAAATGCGGATGCGACAGGAAATCATGCTGGGCATCGGCGGCGTGAAAGCACTCAAGGCGATGGAAATCAATCCGGAAGTTTTCCACATGAACGAGGGTCACTCGGCGTTTCTCGCGCTGGAACGCATTCGTCGAAACGTGGTCGAGAGAAAACTCGATTTCTATTCGGCGCTGCAAATTGTCGCCTCCGCGAACGTTTTCACGACGCACACGCCTGTTCCAGCCGGCAACGATTCGTTCCCGCGCGACATGATGCGGAAATATTTCGGCGACTTTGCCAAGGAACTCGAGATTCCGCTCGACGAACTTTTTTCGTTCGGCCAGACGCGCGTCGATCGCTCGGATCCGTTCAGCATGACAATTCTCGCACTGCGAATGAGCCGCCACTCAAACGGCGTAAGCAAATTGCACGGCGAAGTGAGCCGTTCTCTCTGGAAAGATGTTTGGAACGGCGTCCCGGTGCACGAAGTGCCGATCACAAACGTGACGAATGGTATTCACACCAAGACCTGGATGGCGCCGGAGTTTTCTGCGCTCTATCGAAAATGCCTGGGCGATTGGGAGGAACACGTCACCGAGCAGGAATTCTGGCGTGGTGTGATCGACATTCCGGACGCGCAGCTTTGGGAAACACATCAGCAGTTAAAGCATCGCTTAATCGAGTTTGTGCGCGAACGCGTGAAGATTCACCGGGAGCGTATTGGCGATTCGCCCGAAGCGGTCCGAAAAGTAAACCGGATCCTCGATCCGGACATCTTGACCATCGGTTTCGCGCGGCGGTTCGCGACTTACAAGCGGGGCGCACTCTTGTTCAGCGATAAGGAGCGACTGAAGCGCTTGCTCAATGACACCACGCGTCCCGTTCAATTTATTGTCGCCGGCAAAGCGCACCCGCGTGATGAAGGCGGCCGCGCACTGATTCAGGAAGTCTACAAATTCAGCCGCCAAGCCGGATTCGAGAATCGGGTCGTGTTTCTTGAAGATTACGACAGCTATATCGCGCGCCGACTTGTGCAGGGAGTCGATCTTTGGTTGAACAATCCGCTCCGGCCGATGGAAGCGAGCGGTACCAGCGGAATGAAGTGCGCGCCAAATGGCGGAATTAATCTCAGTGTGCTCGACGGTTGGTGGCAGGAAGGGTTTAACGGCAACAACGGTTGGGCGATCGCGCCGGAAATCGAAAGCGGCACGGTCGAATTCCAAAGCGAAGTCGATTCGAACAGCCTTTACCAACTGCTCGAGAATCAGATCATCCCGCTTTATTACGCGAAACCAGACGGCAAACTTCCGCTCGCTTGGCTGCAATTGATGCGCGAATCGATCCGCAGCGTCACGCCAATCTTCAACACGCACCGAATGGTGAAGGAATACACCGAGCGGCTTTACATTCCAGCTGCGCGTTCACACGAAAACTTCGCCCAGAACGGCTGCGAACCGGCGACACAGTTGAGCCTCTGGAAAGCACGAATGCGGAAAGACTGGTCGCAAGTTCGCATTAATGACGTGCAGGTCGGGAACAAGGATCGACAAAACATTCTCGTGGGCGAATCGCTTCAGGTTAGCGCGCATGTCTTTCTGGGAGATGTCGATCCTAATCACGTTCGCGTGGAAGCGTATCATGGCGAAGCCGACAATGGCGGGATCAAGAATCCGTCTGTGAGTGTTCTGAACGCGAGCGGCCAGAACGGCGACGGAAGTTATCTTTATCAGGGATCGGTGCCCGCATCCGAAAGCGGCGCTTACGGATTCAGCGTGCGCGTGGTCCCGACACATCCGAATCTGATGCAAGCGCACGAGCTGCGCCTGATCGCCTGGTCGTGAATTAATCAATCGCGCTAACGGCACGCATGAATTCGGAAAAATCCTTGCCGTTGCGCGCGGCTTGATTGAGCGCTTCCAACCGCGCGTCCGCGAAAGCTTCGGGAAGTCCGATCCGTCGCGAGAGCGCGCCGTTCGCAAAAACGAGCTCGTCCCATTGAATGGACGCGATCTGGTCGTTGAACCGCGCTACCGAACGGCCGCGGAAAAACGCGCGGGTTGTTGCCGGCGGGGTAAAGATCGCGGTTTTAATCTCTTCTTCGTTTACCAACCGTCGGATCGATCCCTGGCGCGCCAGCTCGTAATACAAACCCGATTCAAGATCGACATTGTGATATTCGAGATCGATCGATTGTAGCCATGGATCGCTCCAGGAAAGGTTTTCTTCTTCCTGCAGCGCGTTGAGCAAAAACTTCTTTGCCACCCAATCGACCCGGTCGCGCGCGGTCATCACGTCGCGCTCGAGATCGTTCAGAAGATTTTCCCATTCCTGCAAAATCCACAATCGATCTTCGTCGAGCGACTCGGTTCCAAGTTTGGACGCCGCACACAAGTAAATTCGCTGCACTTCGATTGCGGAAATCTTTCGTCCATCCTTGAGCTCGATGATCCAATCGTAGTTTTGATCGCGACTGATCGATTTATTGGCGTCGGTCGGTTGTGCAATTTCAAGCTGCGGCGCCTGGCCGCGTTCGATCAAATCAAGGACCAACGCGGTCGTGCCAATTTTGAGCGCTGTCGCCCACTCGCTCATGTTCGAGTCGCCGAGAATGACGTGGAAACGGCGATAACGGCTGGCGTCAACGTGCGGCTCGTCGCGCGTGTTGATCAGCGGCCGACGATTCATCGTGTCGATGCTGACGACGACGCTGAAGAAATCAGCGCGCTGTGAGATTTGATACAAGCCTGGTTGACTCGAAGTGCTCTCGCCTTCTACGCCCATCTTCCCGGCGCCAGCAAAAATCTGACGGGTAATAAGAAACGGCAGAATGGCTCCGACGATGCGATCCCATGGCACGTCGCGCTTCATCAAGTAATTATCGTGACAACCGTAGCTGTGGCCGAAAAAGTCCGTGTTGTTTTTATAAAGACGAACTTCTTGGCCTATCGGCAGTTTCAGATTTCGGCGCCGCGCGCATTCCGCTAAAATCCGCTCGCCCGCTTTATCTTGCGTGACGATCTGGCGAAGCGTTGTGCATTCCGGGCTCGAATATTCCGGATGCGCATGGTCGTTGTAAAAACGTGCGCCATTGGAAAGCACGAGATCGCTTTTGATTTCCTCGAAGCTGAGCGGGCGGTTCTTGTCGATCTCGTAATAGGCCGACTCGTCCGTGTCTTGAAGAAGCTCGCGGGCGCGAAAGCCGCGCGCGTCCTGATGTGGATCTTCCAGTTCGTAATCCCATTTCATCAACGCGCCGTGATCGGTGTAACGCCGAACGAGCTCGATTGATTCGGCGACTACATCGACACTTTCCGAGCCATTCACGGTGATGCCGTACTCCGTCTCGAGACCAAAGACGCGGTTCATTGCAGCCCGCCAGAATTAGATGACCCCGGAACCGATGTGCGACGCGGAATCGCCGACCGGCCTGACCGGAGCGATCTTGACTACGTTTTCCGGATCGTAATCGATCAACTTAAGCCAATCTTCGGTGATGTCGGTCGTCGGAAAGATATCGTTCTCGGCGTATTCAGCATCGAATGCGAGCTGCAAATCCATTTCGCGAATTCCCTCCTCCTGTTGCGTCGCAATGGCGCGTTTGATCGCCATTGCTTTCGCGCGCTCGACAATCGAAGCGATGATCGCTCCGCTGATCAGATTGCTGCGGTAAAGAATTTCTTTGCGCCCGCTACGGAGCGTGACTTCGAGAAACTTATTTTCGTCGCGTCGGGCAAACTGCCAGTCCACGAAACGCTCGATCAGTTTATCGACCGTCGCGGCCATGCTCTCCGCTTCTTTCGCAAGCGCGCCATCGTAGGGAAGATCGGGCGTCAAATAAATCCGATAAATGTCACGCGCGCCTTCGCGATTCGGGCGATTCACTTTGATTTTCCGATCGATCCGGCCGGGACGGAGAATCGCGGGGTCGATCAAGTCGGCACGGTTCGAGGCCAGGATGATCACGACGTCGTTCAACGAATCGATGCCGTCCATTTCCGAGCAGAACATTGGGACAAGCGTCGAAAGAATGTTCGAATAACGCGACGCCCGACGCGTACCGAGAATCGATTCCGCCTCGTCGATAAAAAGAAAAGGCATAAAACCGTCGCGACGTTTCTCGCGCGCGGTCGCGAAAATTTCGCGTACCATACGCTCCGACTCGCCGACCCACATGTTCAGAATCTCCGGCCCTTTAACGTGCATGAAGTATTCTTTCATCTGCGCGCCGGTTTTTTCGCGAAGCTGTTTAGTCAAATTATAAGCGGTAGCTTTGCCGATGAGCGTCTTGCCGCAACCAGGTGGACCGTAAAGCAAAAATCCCTTCGGGGTGGCATGCTGGAATTTCTTGAAAAGATCTACATGCAACAGGGGAAGCTCGATCGCGTCCTTGATCGCCTGGAGCGCTTCTTTCTGGCCGCCGACTTTTTCCCACGGCAGCTCGGGAACAACGTCGAGATAATGTTCATCTGATTTCGTGCTCGAGAGCATCTCAAGCGCCATCCGATAATTCGAATCGACGCGCACCTCGTCTCCCGATTTTAAAGTCGAACCGGCGAGCTCTGACGAACGTTGCAAGACCATCGATTGCGTTCCGTGCTCGGAGCCAACGCGCAATCGATCCTTGCCGATCACCTCCGTGATTTTGGTCACGGGTCCTGCCGTTTCAAAACCGAGATCGCCGACGATGACGAACGCTTCATTGACCAGCACGCGCGTTCCTTTTTTCAACTTCGCAAGCGGAATGCGGGGATCAGCATTGCAATAATAATCGGCGCCGCCGACCACGATGTGAGCGGTGTCTTTCGAGGTCGCGCCGAGGAATGTGCCGATACGATTTGCGGGAGAAGTGACTTTCTTGATGACCTCTTCGAGTTTCTCGATCATCTGGCGCGCTTCGCCGATCATCTGCGATTGATCGAACATCTGTGGGCGAAGGTCGAGCAGGTCGCGCCGGATCGGATCGCCCGGCGGGAGCGAAGCGATGACACGATCGAGTTTATCCAGCAGTGGCTGGTTCGAGGCGGGCTCGTCGAAACTTTCGAATTCTCTGCTGCGCTCTTCGCTCATCGTAAAACCCAGTTCATGCCCGAATCGACTGCGATTATAACTTTCTCGTCAAATCTTCGCAATCTTCGACGCCGCGGCGGCACAAATTGTTCAACCAGCGCCGTTGTGGCGCAGTTGCGAAGAATTTGCGATGAGAGGAATTGTCGATCTTGCGACCACCAAGAGGCGAATCTAAATTTCGCTTCTTCGCGAGGAGCCTTAGCTCAATTGGTTAGAGCGCCGCCCTGTCACGGCGGAGGTTGCGGGTTCGAGCCCCGTAGGCTCCGAGGTTTTTGCAGTACAGAAAACCTATGCTGTTAAGCGATTCGTTAGGCCAATTTCCTAGGGCATTACTCTGCAGACGCGTTCTGACCTGATGCCTATTTCAGGCTGTCTCGTGCACGTTCAATCATCTCTTCGTGCGAGTTGCACGAGGAAGCCGTGTGCCACATTGCTCCCGTCAATAGACTCTCCGGTGATCGCTTCGGAGTTGTTGTCGTCCAACGGGATGGTGCCCTGGCCTGCGCCTGTCCCCGCGCCCGGAACGTCAAACACGCTAAAGTTGCCCTGCCAATTGAGCAGGAAGCCGTGATTCACATTGCTTGCGTCGATTAAATTTCCCGCGATCTCGCCTACTGTGTTGTTGCTTTCGGGGAGGGTGCCCTGGCCTGCCCCGGTGCCGGCGCCCGGAGCATCGAACGTGCTGAAGGTGCCCTGGTTAGACCGCATGAAGCCGTGAAGCACACCTTTTGCGTCGACGTAGACGCCTTCGACATCCCCGTTCGGAGTGAGGCCTACGCCGAACGTGCCGTTGCCGCTGCCCGGGGTCATGTCAGCGCCCGGGGCATCGAACGACATGATGGTGCCGTCGGGAGCGCGCAAAAAGCCGTGACCCACAAAGTTCGCGTCAAAATAGAAACCCGTGATCTCGCCCGGCTCATCGATGGCGTTGGGGTTGGTGAATATGGAGCCCGGGGGATCGAACTCGGTGATGACGCCGTTAGCCGAGCGTATGAAGCCGTGTTGCGCTGAGCTCGCGTCCACGTAGAACCCGGTGATCGCGCCTGCTGGGTTGATGCCCATTGGAGTGATTTCTGAGGGGAAGGTCCCCTGCGGAAACGGACCTGTGCCCGCGTCCGGAGCATCAATCTGGGCGAAGGTGCCGTCAGGAGCGCGTACGTAGCCGTGACACCGGCCGGCATTGTCGGTGAAAAATCCGGTAATCTGCCCCGATAGGTTGATGGCGAAAGCACGCGTACCCTGACCGTTCCCGATGGTTCCGCAAGATGTTGAACAAGTGCCCGCGGCCGGATCGTCGAAGATCGTAAAGGTTCCGTCGGGAGCGCGCAGGAATCCGTGCCGGGCAGAGTTGGCGTCCCGGATGAATCCCGTGATCGTCCCAGCTGGGTTGATGCCAAAGGCGACCGTGCCTTGGCCCGGCCCCGTGCCCGCACCCGGTGCATCGAACGTGATGGTCGTCGTCTTCGGTCCGCCAGCATTCGCGGGAAGGACCAGGCCCAACGCGCAGAGGACCAGGGAAAGCGCCATTGGTAGACGCGCGTAAGGGTTGGACGCGCAAATGGGCTTAAATATTTTGGTGCGAATGTTCGGTAGAGTATTTTTCATAATTCGTTTTTTGTTAGTTAGTCAGGGTGATTCATTGGAAAGAGGCTGGCTATGACCAGATCGCGCTAAAAAGGCAGACCAGTTTCGCTTGCCTCCCCGCAGCGCTAAAGCGTTGCAAGCGCGGTCGCGGGAATCAGAGGCCTTGAGCTGCGCAGGATCTCTTGAGAAAGCATTCTTTGGATGCGAAAATCGTGTCGTGAAAATGAATGGCGCGATCTACGGGCGCACATTTTCGTCCCTCCCAAAGCAGCGACGGCGTCGTTTAGTTATGTCGTTCGAAATGGTGCGGCTGGATCGCGCGTCGTCCGAGCCGCTCTACCAACAACTTTATCGTCAAATACGAGAAGAACTTGAGAACGGCAGTTTTGATTCAAGCGCTTCCCGTGTGCCTTCCTCACGAGTTCTCGCTGCAACTCTCGGGATCTCGCGACTAACCGTAAACCAGGCGTTCTCAAAGCTGCTGGCAGAGGGCTATCTCCAAACCCGGGAACGCTCTGGCATCTTTGTCGCAGATCATTTACCGGCCAGTTTTCTGAAGGCTGCCAGGTCGGTGCCGACCGCGCGCGCCGAGCATTCCCCGCGTGTCGCCCAACGAGTCACCAGAATGACCGATTTTCGCAGCGGCCGACAACTGGATGTCGGCGCTGGCGGCCCGCCGAGCGTCACATTCGTCGCGGGGTTGCCGGCCGTGGATGAATTCCCGATTGCTGTTTGGGAACGCTTACGCGAGCAGGTTTTGGCAAAAAAAGGTGCGCACCTATTGCGTTATGCCTCGAGCCGTGGCGAGGTCGACCTACGGAAGGCAATCGCTGCTTACTTGTGCGATTTCCGCGGCGCCAATTGTCATCCCGACCAAATCGTAGTCGTGGGCGGCATGCAGCAGGCGATGCTGGCGTGCGCGCTCGCGTTAATCAACGAGGGTGAAGTGGCATGGATCGAAGATCCCGGCTTTCATCAGGCCCGTAATGTCCTCGCGTTTGTCGGGGCTAAAATAATCCCGCGCCCAATCGATCGTGAGGGATTGGTAATCGAGAAGTGCTCGCGGCAGAAATCCCCCAAACTCATTTTCGTCGCGCCGTCGCACCAGTTTCCCCTTGGCGTAACGATGAGCCTGAAGCGGCGGAAAGCTCTGATTAAGTTCGCAGAGTCGCGTGGCAGCTACATTCTGGAGGATGATTATAATTCCGAGTTTCGTTTCGATGGTCCGCCACTCCCATGTCTTCAAGGTTTGGACCATGCCGGGCGGGTGATTTATGCCGGCACGATGAGCAAGATCCTTTACCCATCGCTGCGCCTCGGTTTTGTGATCGCACCGTCACAACTTGTCGACACCCTCGTCAAGGTGCGCGCTGTCATGGACCAGCACTCCCCAGCGATTGATCAGGCCACTCTGGCGCGTTTCATCACCGAAGGATTTTTCCTCAGCCATGTGAAACGGATGCGCGAACTCTATGCCGAGCGACGCGTATTCTTTATCGAACAATTCCAAAAATGGCTGGGCCAGTATTTCGATCTGGAAGTAACGCCGGCCGGCTTGCACTTCGTCGCCTGGCTGCGACGCAAAGAAGACTTTCCGTTGTTCATGCGTGCTCGTCAGGAAACCGGTGTTTGGCCCCGGCCTCTTTCTTTCTTCTGTATCAAGGCTCAGTTGGATCCGGCGTTCGTTTTTGGATTCGCGGCCTGGTCGCAAGCGCAAATTGAACAAGGTTTGGCAAGACTAGCGTCGGCGGTTAAACAACTGAAGCAGCGTGGCGCGGGAAAGGGTTCATCGTTTCCAATCCACCATTTGTCATCTGCAACGAGTGAATTCTGGCCGGCGGCAGCCATCGGATCAAGGTAACTGGTTAACAAAAATTAGGATCGAGCAAAACAGCCGGGCCCCTTTCGAAGCCACGCCACAATCAGAAAGACTTGCGGACGCAACCAACGGCTTGCGGCTCGTTCGCGAAGCGCGCCGTCGTCCATTTAATGAGCAGCTCCTCGAGCGGCCCACCGGGCAGGGCAATCGTGAAATGGTCGCGCCCAGCGAATGTCCAGTATTCGAGTCGTTGACCAGCAGAGCAGCGCTCTTCGACATAAGCGTCGGTGGCAGACGGCGGCACGACGATGTCCGAGAGGCCTTGTGCGATTACAACGGGAGCCTGTATTGGACCGTCCGGCGTGTTCTGCTCAAGCCGAGCTTGAAGCGCTTTGTTCGAGCTCGTGGCCAATGCTGGACCGTCGAATGTCGCGGCCAGTGTCTCGATACGTTCCTCGTCCTCGGGCGGAACGAAATCGCATAAGTTTACTATCTGACGCGCAGCATCGAGCGCCTCGGGGCGAAGCGCGTGCGCGAATGTGATGTCAGGGTAGAACCGGCTGTACGACAGCGCGATATACGGTCCAAACATCTTCTCGACCTCGACGCTCATCGGGAGAATGTTCTTAATGTTCGCAGCCGGTGCGATTGCCACGACGCCGACGATTTCGAGGTCCGGCGCGTAACGTGGCCCGACAATGCCAGTCCAAAGCGCTGAGTGTCCGCCCTGCGAGTAACCCCACACAACCATGCGTTTGTCGAGCGTAAGCTCGGACATCTGCCGCGCAGCACGGACCGAATCGAGCGTCGCGCGCGCTTCGCCTTCGCCGATCAAGTATGGATGCGGGCCACCCTTCTCTGCGAAGGAGTAATCTGTCGCGACCACGACCCAGCCAGCGATCGCAGTCTGCTCGCGCGCAGGGATGCCCTGGGTTGGCGCCGACACAAGCGACGGCATGCATTTCTGGAGCAGGCCCGTGGTGCCGTGATCCCACGCTATGACGGGGCGAGGGCCAGCGGGAGGATCCGTCGGCGCAAACACGATTGCAACGGCCGTCGCTGGCGTGCTGTCGTCCACAGTGGTTGTATAAAGGATGCGCCAGCCTCGCACGCCGGCTGGCAGTATCACATCCTTGAGCAGCTCGCTCCGCAGTAGTGCGCCAGGCTGGTGTGGCAGATCCGACGGCGGGTCGTAGAATATATCAGGCGCGTGCGCAGTAATCGGCGCGCGGATGCTGTGCGGTGTTGGCGCGACGCTCGACTCCGAAGACGCTTGTTTAGGCCGATTGCAGCCAGCCGCCGCGAGCAAAACAGGCAGAATTGCGAAGCCGATTGAACGAAGTCTCGCAATGTTCATAAGTCACCCATTTCGGTCCCGCCTGGGCGTGGAAAAGCCGTAGTCGATCCCGCCACGGCGGGAGTAACGGACCGCAGACTCCGCGGTTTTTGTATTATAAAAACTCTTAGCACGTGGCTCACCAGTCAGGCCACATCATAGCTTTCCCAATTCAACGTGGCGATTTTGAGCGCGACCAATCGGAGAATCGTTCTCGGCAACTGGCCTGCCCGTAACCAATGGTTGTCGGGATGGAATCCTCGATTCCAGCCGGTGTCAGATAACTCTTCACCGAAGTCGCGCGCCCTTCCGAAAGTCCCTGATCATGCTGCGGCGTCGAAGTCGAATCGAAATGAACTCCGTAAACGCGGACCACCTCGACTAAACGTCAGTCCACAATTCCGCAGACCGGTGTTATTTTGTTGGCAAAAGTGAATGACAATGGATGACACTAAAAGTTTATCTAGGTGCATCACCGTGCACTTTGGCCATTTTTCACATTCGTGCCTAAAGCGGCGCGGTGATGCGAATTAGCGCAGGTCGCGGCAACGAGATGAAAATTGCGCGACGATTTCGAGCCCCGTAGGCTCCGATTTTAAAAGGTTCTGCCACGTTCCCGAGGAAATCACGGTAACGAGGCTGAAATCTGACCGAGACGAAATTGCTTTTTTACGTAATTTGCCAATTCATCGGCAAATTTCGCGGCTGTTGCCGGGGAGGTTGGAATAGTGATTTTCGCTCCGAGCGTAGTGATAACGGTAATTTCTTTCTCGTCAATTATCGCGGCGACAACGTGATCACGGTTAAGAAAAGAAATTGAGTCTGGATTAGTCAATCGGAGTTCGAAGATCATAAGATCGCCAGTTCGCGTTCAGCGGTTGCACCCGCACGCGGCCTATCGCTTTGATTTGGCCAAAGAACAAAAAGACACCACACAAACACGATGATAATGTTCACTGCTATCGCCACTTTCACTGTCTTATTCATCGATTGCCTTCAAGTGGCGTAGGCTCGCTCCACGGCGGCACAGGCTTTTGCGTATCGTAGTATGGGTAGCTTGGCCGTGGTCGCTGGTAGGTTGAGAGAGCGAACCATAGTCCGAAGATCAAGCCCAGCGCTACGATGATGGCTGCCAGCTGCCTCAAATGAGTAAAGAAGAACGGAAGGCGTTGAAAGATTACATCCGGTCTCAACAGCGGCAGCCGGTCGTGAATCTGTCGCGGGAGACCAGTATAAATCTGGATTTGGGGAGACATTGGAAATGGCTTTGGTGAAAGACTCAGGGGCGCGGTTGATTTTGCCATAAAATCATTTCTTCTGGCCGGACTCGCGGCTTATGCGAGCAGCACTCTTCGGGGATCGAGGAGATTATCCAACTTATTGTGTAAAATCTTGCAAGAGGCAACCCGCAAACACCATTACTGGTGCTCATGTACAGGCGACAGTAGCGCACCTTAGACTCCAGTCAAGCCGTGAGCTTGGAGGGCGTTTTTCCTAACCGTTCAATTCCATTGGGGCACACGTTCCCATCATGCCTGCCTAGCCATTAATAGAGTCTAGAGTCACATGGACGATGGTTAGAAGGACTCGCAGTAGGTAGTCCCAAACCTACGCCTTCACTTCAAATAAGATCAACACGCGGGCGGCTGGCGATTGCAAAAAGTGGATGACACCAAAACTTCATCTACGTGCATCACCGTGCACTCTGGCCATTTTTCACACTCGTCCATAAAGCGGTGCGGTGATGCGAATTAGCACAGGTCGCGGCAACGAGATGAAAACTGCGCGACGACTTCGAGCCCCGTAGACTCCCAGATAGTAAAAAATTTCTGTTGGCAAATGCGAGGTTGCTTCAATCATGTAACGCACGTTGACCGGCCGTTCGAACAACTGAATCTCCCCGTTTCGGTAGGTAGGATCGCCATTCGAGTCTACTACGTAGTCGGCACTGGCTCGACGCACGAAGGTCTTATTATTACACCTTTGCAAGTTCTGCTGGTTGCTGCCTTAGGCGATGTTCACTTCGATTTGTTTGAGCTCGGCGTTTTCGCTCTTAGCGGATCGGCGTGCCGTACCGGAAAAGTAATCGAATCCCGTACCGGCTCCCTCCGGAATCTAATGGGCTGCCAGGAATCTTTTCGCAGTAAGTCTAAGGTCGTATCGACAACTCATGCGACTCGCGCGAAAGGTCTATTTTCTCATGAGCATTTCAATTTTCTCCGAAGCAACGGGCAACGAGTTGGAAATTGTGCGTAAGCGTCTTGGCGAGGCGGAGGGCGCGGTGGAAACGGCGCAGCAGGAATGGAAAGCAGCTAAGCGCAGGCGCAGAGAAGCGAAGGAAGCCGCACGACGCGCCAAGAAACAATTGAGGCGGGCGAAGGAGGAATTGGAGTTGGCTCAATGCGCGGTTACAGAAGCGGAGAAAGTTTATGCACGGCACGTTGCGATGGCGGCAAGAACAAACACCAAAGTTGGTGCAATCAAACGAGCGAAGAAAAAGACGAAAAAGTCTTCCGAAATGAATCCTGTGGCTGCAACCGCATTGATTGGCGATTTTCAAGCGCAGACCTCGGCCGCTTCCGAGCCTGGTCCGGTCGAAACAATCGCGCAACCTTCGACTGCTTCCTGAAAAGCTGAATCTATTTTCGGCGGGCCAATATTAGAAGGCCGCGTTCCGCCTGCCACCAATAACCGAATGCGAAACCGAGCTCGGGCGGAGGCGGATTTCGATGGTAAATTTCGGCCAGCGCTTGCTGATCGTATTTTCCAAATTTTTCGCCGTGTGGGATGAAGCGGCCATAGAACTCAAGAGTCCAATCCTTTCCAAACGCGCGCAACGGAATCCCGGAATCGTCCTGAACGATGCAGGAGCTGTGATCGAGCAGAAAGTTACGCACTCCTGAAAAACCTTCATTGTGCATCAGATAGGACGCAGCTTTTATCAGGCTGACTCCAATACCGTGCCCGCCGCACCAACGCAAAAAGCCGCTGTTGCCGCCGGAAAGGTCCGTCTTGAAGTAATACAACGTTTGCGTCCGGCCGTTGTGATCGAATGTGATCTTCACACCTTCTGCGGGACTATGGACATAAGCCGTGTCGAGCACGGTGCAGCCGAGCCGGGCGAGGAAGACATAAATAATCGGAACAGTTCCGGTGAGATTGCTACGTCCGAGTTCGGATTTCATTTCTTCGGTGACGAAATAATGAGTGGTGAGCAATGTGCTCATCGAATTGCGTAACGCGTCGAGATTGGCGTTAAGCATGTCCGCGTTCAGGCTTGTGACGTTAGGGACCTGACCAACGGGCTCGAGACCGGCGAGAATGTAAGTGCTCGCATTTGGAAAAAATGCGTACGCGTAAAGAAAATCCGGGCCGCTAAACATGTAATACATCGTGTCCGTGCTGCCGTAATACTCGCTAGCGTGCGAACTCATCCAGGTCGCGATCGGGCCGAGCTGAAAGTATTCCTTTGTCTTCCACGCCTTATCCATCGCGGCGGCGTGTCCCTGCCAACGCTGGTCCTGCGTGAACGCCGAGAGCGGACCGGTCACGGGCAAACCGGCGAGCAAACGTGCCGTTTCGTCGAGGCTCGCTTCTTTTTGTGCAAACGCTGACGAACAACTTGCCGAGAGCGCACAGAGCGCCGTAATCTGGCGATACCTCTGCAACTTCCATTGGCCGAAGAGTCTCCCCAGATCCATGAGGTGCGCTTTTTGCCAGATTGTCGGTCTTTCAGCAAGACTGTCGTTAAGGAAAACTGTATAAGCTCAGTGTCTTATTTTCGATAATGAAAATTGTGCGGACGATTCTTGCGACTGGGTGCACGCGCTCATTCATGAAATCATCACCGCAGAGCCACAGTCGCTAGCAAAGAGCTCGCCTCGGCGGAAAAATCGCTGTTCTAACGACTAGCTTTCCCACGCTGAGGCCCTGTTCCCACCAGCGCCATTGTTGCAACAGCGCATCGACCTGAAACGACATTTCGAATTAGCTGTTTCATGGCTGCTTGATTCAGCAGGATCAAAGCCAGATCGAAAATCTTTTGCCTGTCTCCGATTTCGGGCGTTTTCCTGGACGTTAGCGCGGGCCAGTAAACGTGCCGTTGCCTTCATCGAAGTAAATCGTTGAACCAACTCGCGAGATTTTTAACTGCTGGCGCCATGTGCCAACGGGGAACTTTTTCGTCGCTTCCAAATTTTCTGTCGCAGATTGCATGGATGTAGATTTCGGCTCCGTCATCGCCTCAACCAACATGCGACCATCCAATTCTGCCGACGACTTGATTCCTAAAATCCGAAGAATCGTCGGCGCAATATCGACATTGCCGCTCGGCAACTCATCTATCTCGCCGCGACGAAAATCCGGTCCGGCCGCGATCAGCGTGTTGTGCATGTCGAACTTGCTGAGCGTAGCGTGCGTGCCCTTTCCGGCCGCACGTTGCCAATCCCCGTCAATCATTCCAGCAACACCGAATTGATTCTTGTTTTCATTCCAGCGAAACGCCATCTCGACGTCCGGTGCGCCGTCACTGTCGATCTTTGCTTTATCAAGCCCGAACGCTCCGTCCATCGGGGCGCGTGTGAAGATGACTCCCGCGAAATCCGTTTGCTGCAAAGTTTCGACCAACCGTCGCGTGATCGCTGCGTCGTGACCAATCACATAAAACAAAACCGTTCCACCATTGCCAACGATCATCACCTGGCCCGGCTTCGGTTCGCTCGCGAACTCAGTCACGGCATTAAAGCCGGTATCACGCAAAATCTTCCGAACATCGATCGAACGCTCGATTGTAGAAAAACCGTGATCCGAAACGATGAAGATGTCCGTTGTCGATCTTGCATCATGTCGTTCTAACGCTCCGAGAACACGCGCGAGATTTTGATCACTGGATTTTATTGCCGCGATGGCAGACGGATCGCCCGGCGAAGTCTTGTGTTCGGTGTCGTCCGGTTCGCTCAACCAGAGAAGCGAAAATGTCGGAATGGTTTTTGTCCAAAGAAAATCCGTCAGCGCCTTGGTTGTCCAGGAATCACGATCGCCCGGTTGATTCGCCGGCGGAAACGGACCCAACGTTTTCGCAATCGAGTCGACCGCATCGCGCGTAAGCGATTCGCCCACAAAAATATCGGGGCCACCGCGACTGTGGTTATGCCGGTCGAACAAGAGCCCGACGGTTTTCGCGGTCGCGACCGTGCATTCGCCACCATTCTCGCGAATCACTTCAGCAAGCGTTGGAACCCGAACGTACTCGTCACCGCTAAGCTGATCGCCCTTGCGCACAACGCCGGCGTTTTCCACGTCAATCGATTTCCGCGCGTCGATCGCCGACAAATAATCGTGATTCGCGAGAATGCCGCTGCGATCAGGATAAACACCGGTGTTGAGCGCTGTGCCATTCACGATGGTCGCGCTCGGATAAACCGAGTGATGATTCCGAAAAGTGACTCCACTCCGCGCGAGCTCCCAAAGTGTGGGTGTGTTCTGTTCGCTCACGAAATCGGGACGCATCCCGTCCCAAACAACGATCAACACATGTCGATCTTGCCGGAGCGAAGCACCGACAGTGATTGAAGCTAAATTGACTAAGGCCGCGACAATCGCCTCCAAGACAAATCGGGCCTGAACATTTCGCATTCGCCATGATAATGAAATTCAGTAAACGCGCGATTGAACTTTCACCTCACGCTTGTGTCTCATCGAGAATGAAAGTCGCTGCGTTTGCTTTGACGTTGATGCCATTGATTAGCATTGCCGCCGAGCCACTCTTTCCAACGGCTGAAGGAACGATTTGGAATTACGAGCTCGTTCAGGAACGGCCGAGCGACAGCCTCGACTTAACCGAGCCGAATGAGGAAGAGCATTTCGCGGTGACTTATCGCCTCGGCGGCGTGGAGAAGATCGACAATAAGGATTTACGGCGACTGGAAATTTATCGCGGTGACGCGCTCGAGAACATTGACCTAATCGCGATCGAAGAACGCGGAATCGTTTGTCCTGCGCGCATGAATGGAGAAGGCACGCTCACAAAATTAATACCGCCACAGCAAATGCTGGCGTTGCCATTGCAAAGTGGAGGCGGCTGGACTTTTAGTGGGACGATTGGCGACACAAAGGTAAAGCAGCGTTACGAAATCGCCGGCGAGGAAGATGTCGACGTTCCGGCGGGAAAATTTCACGCCTGGCGCATTCGTTGCGGGCAAACGTTACCTGTGCCCGCGATAATCGATCGCTGGTTCGTTCCCGCCACTGGCTTCGTAAAAGTAGAAACGACTTTAAAAGGACCGTCGGGCACTGTCTTACAAAAAACGTCGTTGAAGTTGAAAGAGCGGCCGAAGGTTGGACCGGCTCCGCAAACAAAGCCGAGAACTCAACCTAACAAACTTTCCGCGGGTGTTTCGAGCGAGCCAAATGGCGAATTCAAAACCGAATTCAAATCCGACGCTCCCGCGATTTACGCCCACTGGCACGGACATGAATTGCGCGAGCAGGCTGAAATTCGCGCCATCTTTGTCGCCGAAAACGTCGCTGACGTCTCCGCGGATTACGAGATTGACGAATCCCATGCCGTTGCGCCGGCTCCGGATTCCGGCGCTACGTTTACCCTCTCGAAGCCGGAACGTGGCTGGGCGCCAGGCAGCTATCGGATCGAGTTTCTTGTCGATAACGAGCCTGCCGCTGCCGTGAAATTCAAGATCTCGAAATAGCCGCGCCGGTCTGGAAAATTCTTGAATCCAAACGCGTCGCTGACTTCATCTCACTAACAACAGTACTATTATTATGAATAAGCTTACGATCACCTTCCTTCTCATAGTCATTTTGTCGGCCGCAGGCTGCCGCTGGGGCGGGATTATGGGTAACGGCCACATCGTGACGGACACGCGTTCAGTGACCGATTTTTCAGAGATCGAAGCGGATGGCGGTTTTCAAATTGATTGGCGCAGTGGCCCGCCCTCACTCAGCATCACAACCGATGAAAATCTTCTGCGCTACATCCATAACGAAAACATCGACCATCGGCTCAAGCTCCACTCGCGGGACAGTCTTTGGGCAACGCACGGAGTAAAGGTCGCCATCTCTAGTCCGAATCGTCTCGGCGCAACACTCACCGGCGCGGCGCGGCTCATCGCCGGCCAGCTTTCTGGCTCCAATTTTGCGGTTGAATCAACCGGCGCGGCCAAGGTTACGCTCGATGGCAAGGTCGACGAATTGATCACCGATATGACCGGCGCTAGCAAGTTAGACGCAGAGTCCTTGCAAACCAAAACAGCAGAGATCTCTTCAACCGGTGCGGCGCACGCCGATGTCGCGGTCAGTGAAGCGTTGAAGGTTTCCATCACCGGCGCAGGCAAAGTCGTTTACTCTGGCAAGCCCCAGACCGTTGAAAAACATATCAGTGGCGCAGGAAGCATTCGTCACAAGGATTAATGTATGTCACTCGTTCTTGTTGTTTGGGTCCTAATTCAAAACGCGGTCTCAGAATAGATTGGTAAGGGCAGTTTACCGAACCGCCCGCGGCCGATTGAGGTGAGTCGCCCCTACTCTGTCCGTCAGCGCGATCAGCAAATAGGCGACCATCGCCCCGCCAATCGGCAGCCCGACGAGGATTCGTAGATCGTGCCGCAGGAAAGCGTTTAGCAAATCGGCCACGAGATTGATCGTTAAGATAGCAAGCGCCAGCGGGATACCCCACCGCGTTCGCTTGGCCAATCCAATCGCAGCTGCGCCGCAGGCCACCCAACGATTAACATCAGCAAGCCCGATAATTTCCCGAGTTTCTGAAATGCGACATGCGCCTCCGGATTGAGCCGCCAAATCGATTCAGGCGCGCCGCCGGAAAAGAGCAACATCACAATGGTAAGTAAACAGATCGCCGCGCCCACCGCGAAAAACGCCGACAGCAATTTGATCCCTAACGGGGCGCGCTTTTCAATCATCGACGCGCGAATTGGTCGAGGCGCTCTACCGTTCCAATGATGTCCTTTTCGGTCGTGCGCGGATTGATTGTGCACAAACGCAGGGCAACCGCGCCGCGTAAAGTCGTCGAAGTCAGCAAAGCGTATTCATCCTTCATCATCGTATCGACCAGTTGTGTCTGAAGTTCATCGCTGTTTCCGAAACGAAAGCAAACCGTCGCCATTTGCGCCGGTGAGAGAATTTCCCAGCCTTGGCGCACGCGCAATTCGCGCTCCGCGATCTCAGCCAGCTCAAATCCGCGCGCGATCGCCTCGCGAAACGCCGCCATGCCAAACGTTTGGAGCGATAACCAAACTTTGAGTGCGCGAAAATTTCGCGTGAGCTGCACGCCGTGATCGGCGGGATTGAACTCAGCGGCGTTGCGATGAACATCGCGCAGGTAATCAGGTTTGATTTGAAACGCCGACCTCAATAACGCGACGTCGCGCACCAAAACACACCCGCACTCGAATGGTTGAAACAACCATTTGTGCGGATCGAGCGAGATCGAATCGGCGCGGTCGATCCCATGTAACATTTCCTTGCCACGCTCGGAGAGAATCGCCGCGGCACCGAACGCGCCATCGACGTGTAGCCACATTTTTTCGTTGGCGGCGAGATCGGCCAATTCGTTCAGCGGATCGACCGCGCCCGTATTGGTTGTTCCGGCATTCGCAATCACGCAAAACGGATGCAATCCATTTGCGCGGTCTTCAGCAATCGCTTTACCCAAACCCTGGATCGATAATCGAAAATTTTCATCGCTCGGAAGTTTCCGCATCTGTTCGCGCAAAAAGCCGATGACATGCAACGCCCGTTGAACCGACGAATGCGTTTGATCCGAAAAATAAATCGTCGCGCCTTCGATTCGATCGTGCAGCAAAGCATTTCTGGCCGCAACTAGTCCGGTCAAATTCGCCATCGACCCGCCGCTCACGAACAAACCGCCGGCTGATTCTGGAAATCCACAAATGCGGCAAAGCCAGCGAACAATTCCGAGCTCGACGGCGGCAGCCGCCGATCCACCCAGCCATGTGCCGTTGAAAACATTGAACCCGGCAGCGAGCGTGTCCGCCATTGTGCTGACGAAATTATTCGGTCCGGGGACGAATGCGAAAAAGCGCGGATGATCGACATGCAAATTGTTCGGGAAAACGTCCCGCTTGAGCTGAGCGAGCAATTCGTTTGGATCACATCCTGTTTCCGGCGGATCTTGATCGAATAACGCAACCATCCGCGCTGGATCCGCTTTCGCTCCAACTGGTCCCTTTTGGACGTTCGCAAAGTGGTCGGCCAAAAGATCGACAACGCGGTAACCGAACTGGCGCATCTCTTCGGGTGAAAGCGCAATGCGCGAGCGATCAGGCGGCGATCCCTTCATCGAGTTAGTCTGGTTGACCCCCGCACAGGATCCAGGCTGCTTGAATCATTGCTTCGTGAGTCAGGGCCTGGGGAAAGTTTCCGAGCTGCCGTTTGTTTATCGGATCATATTCTTCCGAGAAGAGACCGAGATCGTTTCGCAAGCCCAGGAGCCGTTCGAACAATTCTTTCGCCTCTTTCTTGCGGCCGATGAGATGCCAGCAGGCAGCCAACCAAAATGAACAGGCCAAAAAAACCCCTTCGCCCCCTAGTAGACCGTCGACATTCTCCTCGGTTGGTCGATAACGCAAAACAAGGCCGTGCCGAATCAGTTCACGCTCGATCGCGGCGATCGTACCGCGAACCCGCTCATCCGTCGCCGGCAAGAATCCGAACAGCGGCAGAGTCAGCAAACTCGCATCGAGTGCGTCCGAGCCATAAAATTGCGTGAACGTCTTTTTGTCGGCGTGATAACCGCGCTCACAAACTTCATCGTGGATCTGAGCGCGAATTTTTCGCCAGCGCTCGATGTGATCAGGTTTCGAATGCCCGCAACATTCCGCCAACTTGATCGCGCGATCGAAAGCAACCCAGGCGAGCACCTTTGATTGAGTGAAATGCTTGGGGCCACCGCGCACTTCCCAGATTCCTTCGTCCGGTTTGTGCCAGTTCGATTCGAGAAATTCCATCAGCTCGACTTGCAAGCGCCATTCTGGTTTGGTTGTTTTGAGTCCGTTGAGCTCGGCATGATAGAGGGCGTAAAGAACGTCGCCGTAAACATCAAGCTGGAACTGTTTGCAAGCGGCGTTGCCGATACGCACCGGCTTTGAGTTTTCGTAACCGGAGAGCCACGGAAGTTCCATCTCGTCGAGCCGCCGCTCACCGTAGACGCCATACATGATCTGCATCTGCTCCGCGCTTCCAGCGATGGCCCGCAGGAGCCATTCCCGCCACGACTGCGCTTCATCGCGATAGCCTACTTTCATCATAGAAAACAAAGTGAAGCTCGCGTCCCGCAACCAGCAGTAGCGATAGTCCCAATTGCGCACGCCACCGATTTCCTCTGGCAACGACGTCGTGGCCGCAGCCACTAGTCCGCCAGTCGGCGCGTAGGTCAGCCTTTTGAG
>Ga0306923_10000532_pt1 | contig 30306 bp, 28 predicted proteins | sample sta12Can44000108_FD_203841 | JGI IMG/M metagenome (GOLD analysis project Ga0306923, IMG submission 203841) | Lab enrichment of tropical soil microbial communities from Luquillo Experimental Forest, Puerto Rico - statanox.12C.anox.44.000.108 (v2)... | ecosystem: Environmental > Terrestrial >... | reverse complement strand
TGAACTCGCGCTCGGCGCTGCGGCGCTGCAACTGCAGGAACCGCACCACCAGGGTTATCGCCTGAGCCCCCTCGACCAGAAAGTCCGCCGCGAGGGTGTCGTCTTCGCCGAGGCCCGCGTCCGCGGCGCCGGGCGGGCCCAAAACGCCGAACTGCCAACGTGATTGATTCTTGCTCGACGTCCCGCGGTACGGGTAGAGGAGATAGCCCTCGTAGAGCACGGCGTCGGCGACGGCGCGGGCGCGGTCCCAGGTGGAGGTCATTGCGCCGTCTCCCGGTCGGTGTCCAGCAGCGAGGTGACCGCGTGGTCGAAGTCGAGCAGCCCTTGCGCCGACTTGTAGGCGGCCAGCGCCGTTATGGTTTCGTGGCTCAGCCGCACCCAACCGGTGTTCGGATAGTGCTGCGCGATCAGCTCTTGCCAGACCGTAACCGGCATGTCGTAGCGATACTCGCAGTCCCACGGCACCTGCTGCACGGAGAAACCGCGTTCGGCCTTGACGAAAATCGTTCCGCTGAAAAGGAACTGGAGCGGCAGCGCACCTTCGCGCAACGCGTGCAGGTACTTGGCGGCGGCGACCTCGAAGTCGTAGGTGCAATCCAGCGGAAGGGCCACCGTCGTGTTGCCGGCGAAGCCCGGCACCATCGCGGTGCAATGCTGCCAGAGGAACGTGCGTTGGGTCTGGGCCCAGCGTTCGCGGGGCCCGAACAGGTCGAGCAGCCCGGCGGCTTCGGCGTCGGAGTAGGAACGCCGCAGCGGCTCGATCCGGACCTGGCAGCGCAGCGCGATCGCGTGCACCGGGTCGTCTCCGCCAGTGGCGATCCCGACGCGCGCGGTCAGCACGGGGCTGACGGCGTACGGTTCGGGCGCCACGTCGAGAACCGCAAAGTTCACGTCCACGTGCTGTTCGGTCATGGCGGCGTCCCGGGCGGCGTTTTTTTGGCGCGGGCTTGGATGTCTGAAAAGAAGCCGTCGATGAACGCCCGAGCCTCCTGGCCACCGTCGAACCCCCGCCAGAGCAGGCGCAGCCGTCCGACGAACTCGTAGCAGGTGTCGATCGGGACGAGATAGGTTTGCGGCTGGGCGTTTTCGGCTTCATCGTGCTGGGGGACTCTCACCAGCGTCGGCCAGCAGGCCCACCCGCGGGTCGGCGCCGGCGATGGCGTTCCAGGCTTCCAGATCCAGTTGGGATTCGCATGCCCCGGCGGGGCCGGGATAGAACGCGACGGTGCGCCCGAGCGCGGAGTTGGTGAAGAAGAAGGCCATGCCGACCGGGATCTGCAATGCCTCCCACGCGCGGCGGTCGAGCGCGAAATCGTCAAACGCCAGATAGCGGTCGGGCACCGCACGATAGCGGAGCTCGGCGTTGTTGTCGGTGAACAGTAGATAACACGCCCGGCAAACGCACATCAACTGCCGGCCGGCCACGTTCACCACATGCTGGTGCTCGTCGGCAATCGCCTCCGAGCACATTTCGCACCGTTCGCCGGCCGCCTCGGGGGCCTGCCGGTCGCTTCTGATCCGCGCCAGCACGTCATACGGACTGGTCATGCCGAGGCCCCTATCGCGTCGTCGCGCAGTGCCACCGACAGCAGTCCGTCGCGGGTCAAGAGCGGAATCGGGTCCAGGTGGTGTCCCGACCCCGCGGGCACACCGGCTCCGGCATGCACGGCGTCGAAATCCGTCTCACAGCGCGGACAGCGCAGCAGCGGACCGTGCAATTCCGAACCGGCCAGCGAGTCGTCACAAACCGGGCAATGGTCGCGGTAGGCGAACGTCTGGTCGTCGACGCGGCACGCCAGGATCGTGGTCTCGGCGATGACGAAACCGGCGACTTCGCCGCGCCCGAGCTCTGCCAGCTCGGGCGCCGGATGCCACGTGGTCGTCCCGTGCCCATTCGAATGCACGTGCGCCAGCAGCGATTCGGTGGGAATCACGCTCGGGCCGCTCTTGGGTTCGGCCGTTACCACCTCGATCGAGGAGATCTCCGGCGCGGCCGCCCGGACCGCGTCTTCGACCGCCAGCTCTAACGTGACGGCCGACGACGGGCAGCTCTTGCAGCTGCCTTTGAACGCCAGCCGCAGCACGGCTCCGTCGGGCCCGTCCGCCACCTCGAGCAGATCGACGTCGCCACCGTGGGAGCCGAGGTAAGGGCGGACCCGGTCCAGCGCGTCGGACACCCGCCGGTGCACGTCGTGCGGGTGCAGGCCGTGGACCAGGAGCAGGCTGGCCACCAGGTCGTCGGTGGCCAGCCGCTCGGCTAGGTCGGTCCCCGAGCCGGGTTCGGCAGACAACTCGGACATGATGCGCTCGAGGCCCGCCCCGTAAAGGCCGACGACCTCGCGGACCAACTGCTGGGCACGTTCATACGCGGCCGCCCCGCTCGCCGCGCAGGAATCCAGAAGTGTCTGGATCCGATCGCCCGCTGTGCGCCACTGCTCTTCGCTATCCGCGGTTCCCGCGGGTTGCTCCGGGCGATCCGCCATGCGTCACTCCCCGGCGGGCGACTGCGTTGGTGTGTGCAGTCTTTCGAGGGTCTTGCCCTTCCCGAGGTACATGTGGACGCCGCAGGGAAGGCACGGGTCGAAGCTGCGCACCGTGCGCATGATGTCGATGCCCTTGAAGTTGTCCCGGCTGTTCTCCTCGAAGATCGGCTGGCCCTGCACCGCGTCCTCGTAAGGGCCCGGCGTGCCGTAGCTGTCGCGCGGGCTGGCGTTCCACGGGGTGGGCGGGTACGGGTGGTAGTTGGCGATCTTGCCGTCCCGGATCACCATGTGGTGGCTCAACACCCCACGCACCGCTTCGGTGAAACCGCAGCCGATGGCCTCGTCGGGCACCTCGAACTTCTCCCACGTCTTGGTGCGTCCGGCCCGGATCTCGGCGAGCGCCTTCTCGCAGAAGTGCAGCGCACACGCCGCCGCGTAGGCCTGGAAGTAGGTCCGGGCGCGGTCGCGTTCGATCGTGTTGCTGCCGTGCTGGGGGATCTTCCACTCCAGCTCCACCGGACCCTTCAACGCGGTCTTGGGCAGGTTGATCTGCACGCTGTGGCCCGTCGCCTTGACGTAGCCGATGTCGACCAGGCCGGCCAGCGCGACCGGCCAGAGCCGGGCCAGCGGGCCGCCGCCGGTGTCCAGCGCCAGGTGGTCCTTGCCGTCGAACCAGCGCGGCGACATCACCCAGCTGTACTTGCCGCCGTCCATGTCCCGCTTCTGTGGGTGCGGGTTGGTGGTCTGGTTCCACGGGTGGCGCCGGTCCACTTGGTTGCCCAGCGGATCGGTCTTGACGAACATCTCCTGGTCGGTCCAGTCGTCGTAATACGAACTGCCCAAAAGGATCCGGATGCCGAGGTTGATGTCCACCAGCGAGTGGGTGACCAGCTTGCCGTCGACGACTACGCCCGGGGTGACGAACATCGCGTTACCCCAACGCTCCATGTCCTTGTATTGGAAGTTGCATACCTCGGGATCCTGGAACGAGCCCCAGCAGCCGAGCAGGGTTCGGCGCAGGCCGACCTTCTCGTAACCGGGCAGCGCTTCGTAGAAGAAGTCGAACAGGTCGTCGTGCATCGGCACGACCTTCTTCATGAACTCGACATAGCGCATCAGCCGCGTCATGTAGTCGGTCATCAACTGGACCGTTGCGGTGGTCCCGATGCCACCCGGGTACAGCGTGGACGGGTGCACGTGCCTGCCTTCCATGAGGCAGAACATCTCTCGCGTCCAGCGGCTCACCTGCAGAGCTTCCCGGTAGAACTCACCGCTGAACGGATTGAGCGACCGCATGATGTCGGCGATCGTCCGGTACCCGTGCGCGTCGGCGTGCGGCGCCGGGGTTTTCTCCGCCAGCGAAAGCACACTCGGGTTGGTCTCGGCGACCATCTTCTCGCAGAAGTCAACGCCGACCAGGTTCTCCTGGAAGATGTTGTGGTCGAACATGTACTCGGCGGCCTCGCCGAGGTTGATCAGCCACTCGCCCAGGTGCGGCGGTTTGACGCCGTAGGCCATGTTCTGCGTGTAGCACGAACAGGTGCAGTGGTTGTCGCCGCAGATTCCACAAATGCGGCTGGTGATGAAGTGGGCGTCGCGAGGATCCTTGCCCTTCATGAAGATCGAGTAGCCGCGGAAAATCGACGACGTGCTGTGGCACTCGACGACCTCTTTGTTCTCGAAATCGATCTTGGTGTAGATGCCGAGACTGCCCACGATCCTGGTGATGGGATCCCACGCCATCTCGACCAACTGGCCGGGCTCGCGGGTGGCATGTGACGGCTCAGGGATGATCGTTGTCATCGGCCTTCGCTCTCTTTTGAGACGATCAAAGATTTATTTGTTGTCACCCGGACGGCGCTGTTTGCTCAACGCCGGCGCACCTACCAGGTGCGGCGGGCTCCGGTGGTGAGTTGGGGGCCGGTGTGGCGCCACTTCGGCTCTTTGTCGACGGTGCGCGCCGTAATACCTCTCAGGTTGCGGATCACGCTCCCGTACAGGCCCGACGCGGTGCTCGAGAGCTTGCCGCCCGGCGGCTCGTCCATGAACGGCATGAACTTGTCCGGGAAGCCCGGCATGGTGCACCCGATGCAGATGCCGCCGACGTTCGGGCAACCGCCGATGCCGTTGATCCACCCGCGCTTGGGCACGTTGCACTTCACGACCGGGCCCCAGCAGCCAAGCTTCACAATGCATTTCGGTGACCCGTACTCGGTCGCGAAATCACCCTGCTCGTAGTAGCCGGCCCGGTCACACCCCTCGTGCACAGTGTTGCCGAACAACCACTTGGGGCGCAGTGCGTCGTCAAGCGGGATCATCGGTGCCTGACCGGTGGCCATGTAGAGCAGGTAGGTCAGCGTCTCCGACAGGTTGTCCGGCTGGATCGGGCAGCCCGGAACGCAGACGATCGGGATGCCGGCCTTGCTCTTCCAACCCCATCCGAGGTAGTCGGGCACGCCCATCGCACCCGTCGGATTGCCGGCCATCGCGTGGATGCCGCCGTAGGTGGCGCAGGTCCCGACCGCGACGACCGCGGTGGCCTTGGGCGTCAGCCGGTCGAGCCACTCGCTGGTGGTCATCGGCTGGTTGGTGGCCGGGTTGTTGCCGAACCCGCACCAGTAGCCCTCGTCCTTGATCTTCTCGTTGGGAATGGATCCTTCGACGACGAGCACGAAGGGCTCAAGCTCGCCGCGATCGGCCTTGAAGAACCACTCGAGGAAGTCGTCCGCACCTCCGGTGGGTCCGCATTCAAAGTCGATCAGGGGCCAGTGCACGGCGACCTTCGGTAAGCCCGGGAGCGCACCGAGGGCTATTTCCTCGACGCTGGGCTGGGTGGCGGCAGTCAACGCCACCGAATCACCGTCACAACTTAGCCCCGCGTTAATCCATAGAACATGGATCAATGTTTCTTCCGCCTTAACTGCTGCTTCCGTTGGCATTCTGCAGCTTTCCGGGGCGGGCTGAGGCCCCTGCGCTGCCGGAGTCGACCATCGGCCCACTTGCGCAGCGCTGTTTTTGGGTCTACGCCTGCGGCGAACGGTTGTCAACGGTTCCCCCTTTTTATGCAACTAAACAAATGTTGTATAGCCTTCGGCAATTGGCTTGCGCCCCCAATGCCCCAGGGGATTTCAGCGTTCGATCGCGACTTCGCGGCGGACCAAGTGAGCTATCCGAAATAGTCCGGCCCTGTTCGCTGCAATTGCAAGTAATTTGCAGGTATGTGTCGCGCGAACCGCTCGAAAAGTCGTCAGGCTTCGGGGCCTTCGGCGAACTGTCGCAGCCAGCCGAACCAGGCGCCCATGCCGGCTCCCGTGCGCGCACTGACCGGCAGGATCGTCGCTGCCGCATTGACTTTGCGAACCTGCGCGATGTATGTGTCGACGTCGACGTCCAGGTGTGGCACCAAGTCGATCTTGTTCAGTAACACCACATCCACCGAGCGGAACATCACCGGGTACTTCAACGGCTTGTCCTCGCCCTCGGTCACCGAGTACACCATCGCCTTGGCGTGCTCGCCGACGTCGAACTCCGCCGGGCAGACAAGGTTGCCGACGTTTTCGATGATCACCAGGTCCAGGCCGGGTAGGTCGAGGCCCGGCAGCGCACGGTTGACCATGGGCGCGTCCAGATGGCATTCGCCGCCAAACCCGTTGCTGGTGTTAAGTAATGACACCTGGGCGCCGCGCCCGGTGAGCTTGGCCGCATCCAGATCGGTGGCGATGTCGCCTTCGACTATCCCGATTGCGAACTCTCCGGCGAGCTCGTCTAGCGTCGCTTGCAGGATGGTCGTCTTCCCCGAGCCTGGTGAGCTCATCAGGTTGAGGGTGCGGATTCCGTTGCTCTCGAACGCCGCCCGGTTGGCATCGGCGAGAACGTCGTTCTCGGCGAAGATGGCTTCGAGAACGTCGATGCGCTGTTTGCCCGTCTGGTAGCGACTGTGATCCCCATGGTCGTGGTCGTGCACGTGGTCGGGATGATCGTGCTCGTGGGTGTGCACGGTCCCGTCGTCGTGCCGATGAAATCTACCCATGGTCAAATCCGTTCACGCAGAACACCTTTCACGAGACGTCCAACGATGTCACCAGAAATTCGTTGCCGCGTAGCACCTCGACGTCGGGGCTGTCGCACTGCGGGCACCAGATCGACCAGGCCGACGTGATCTCCGACTGGCGACCGCACGAACGGCACTTCACCTCGGCGCTGACGCACTCGAGTTCCAGCTCGGCGTCCGGCATGTCCTCGGAGTCCCGGACGAGCGTCCAGCAGAACGACAGCGATTCCGGTACCACCTGGCGCAGGGCGCCGATCCGCACGCGCACCACGTCGACGTGCCGGCCGTCGGCGTGCGTCTTGACCACACCGGCGATCGCTTCGCACAGCGACAGCTCATGCATGGCACTTTTCTACACCCGAATCGCGGTTATCCTGAACCTCGCGGGGCGCAGCGTGAACGTTGACCAGTTATTCGCCTCGATCGAGGCGGACCGCCCCGGTCGCGATGATGTCGTGTACCTGGAGCGCCGCGGCCAGGAGTACCACTGGCGGATCGTGCCCGCGGGCGGCGCGATCACCCCGAGCCCCGAGGCCGGGCCCGAGCCCGACACGTGGATGTCGTTGTCGGCTGATTGGCCGGCCGACCCGCAGCGGTTGCGGACCTTTGTTATCGACCTGCTCGCGGAGTTGGAGTCCATGGCCGCCCGCACGGACCGCTGCCGTTGGCCGCTGGACGAGCCCTGGCCGCACCGGCATTGAGCGGGGGCGCAGCGTGAACTACCGGATTACCGAAGACGACCGCGTCCGGTTCAAGCGCTGCCGGCGACAGTGGGACTTCGCCTCTTTGCAGCGCCGAGGGCTCGTGCCTCTCAGTGTCCTGGGTCCCGCGTTGCCCGCCGTGCTCAAGGACGCGCTCGCCGTCTACTACTACCCGGGAACTTGGGACTGGGCACCTGAGCTGCGGCAATCGCTGGTGCGCAAGGCCGTTGTCCGCGCCCTCGACGATGTTGGCGCACCGGAGGCACTGCCCACAGCAATGGCGGTGGTCGACGCCTACGACGCCTGGGCGAGCACGGTCGACGACTTCGCCCCGGTGAAGATCGGCCACGACGTTCAGGGGCTGGTGCCCGATCCGCGCGAGCCGGAGCGCGGGTTGACGGCCCCGGACGGATCCGCGGTCGTCTACGCCTGCCGGATCGACCTGCTGGCGATCGACGCGGCCGACGAGTATTGGGTGGTGCGCCACCAAATTCTCGACGAGTGGCAGGAGTTGGAGGCGCTGATCGGCGACGAGTCGGCCGTCGCGGCATGCTGGGCCTGGGAGCAGGAATACCTGGGCATGGAGATCTCGGGCACGATTCACAACCAGGTGCGCGTCACCGGCCCCCTCGACCGGCCCGCGGCCGGTATGTCCGCGCCCGATCGGGTGCACCAAAGCGAAGGCAGCGGTGGTGGCCGCGCGATCCCGCAACACCGGCGGTTGGTGGCGCGCACCTCGCGAGCCGACCAGTCGGGCCCCATCGAGCAGGTCAGCGCCGGTCCGCTGCGGCGAACCCGTATTCGGCGAAGTCGCGCCGAGATCGGCGGCGTCGGCGCGCTAATCGCTGACGATGCAATCGAAATGAGCCGTGAGCCGGCGATCCACCCGACCTTCGGCGCCCACTGTCAGGCGTGTGAATTCAACGGTCCATGCCTGGCCCTCATCGGGGGGTCAGACCCAGAACCGATGCTGGCGGCGAATTTTCGCCCGCATCCCCCGCAGGATCAGCGGAAGCCGCGACTGGGTCAATCGACTTGGGGCTTCGGCCGTGGCGCGGCACCACCGCAGTGGTAATCGGAGCGGCGAAGTCTAAAAGGGCGGCGGCAGGTCGCGTTCGGCGATGCGGGCGGCGTTTGGGCAGCAGCACACCGCGATCGCCGGATGGCCGGTATGACGTTGGGGCAGTGGGCAATTCGACGGTAGGCAGGCACAGGGCCGGAAATTGCAGCCGACTGCCCCGGACGAGTGAGGTAGTGCTGCCCGCTTGGTGAAGGCGATGCCCGCCGGAATGCTCACGCGGGGCGTCCAGTCAGTCATCGGTGTCACCGGGGACTTCGTGATCGATCGTGCCGTCCGGGTGGATGACCCAGCCGGTGGTCGTGTATGCCCTCGCCTTGGGTTTGGGCTTCGGCTGTGGCTCGTCGGCTTCGGGCTGGTTGAAGCTGTCCTCCAGCCCGGCTGTCTCCTGCGCCGCCTTGGCGCAGTGGATGCGCCAGGCGTTCAGCGTCCCGCCTTCCGTCAGGTAGCGCTCCCACTGCTGGATCATGGCCAGGATCTCGGCGTAGACCTGCGAGATGCCCACCATGGCCCAGTCGCCCTGATCGGCGATGAACAGCCTGTACCACAGTCGCGCACGCCACTTCTGCACGGTGATGGCCACCGCCGGCATCGACGTGTCGTTGCCGATGTGGCCGTTCCACACCGGCCGCTCGCCCGTGTTGCCCAGGTACTTATCGCCAAGCCTGGCGCCGATATAGGACCCGCCCAGGATGAACAGCAGTTCAGTCGCATCCATGTCTCACTCGTTTTCCTGTTCATGTTGAGCACGGGTGAACCAGCGGCCAGGATTCCCGCCGTAATCGTGTTCATCATGTTCTGTTCTCATTCGAGAGGCGCGGGGCGTCTCAGTTCCGCTAATCACCATGGTTCGACCCATTCCAGATCCTCCGTGACATATGTGGCCAACACGCTGTGCTCGCACAACACCTGATCCAGGGTCAGCGTTACCGGCCGCCAGCCCCTGCGTTCCAATGCGAACGCCTGCTCACCGATCACCACTACGTCGCCCACTTTCAGACTCGGGTGGAATTGCCTGCGGTACTCCTGCGCCCACGCGGCCAGCACTGGGATTGTCTGTTCGATCGCAGGCTCGTCCACGTTCAGCTGCTCCCAGACGACCTTCAACAGCGGCCCCACAGCCCCCGGGAACGTCCAGTCGAACTTCAGGACCCGCAGGAACCAATCGCTGGGCTGGAAATCTGCCCGGGACCGATACGGCCGGTGCCGATGCAGCACCTTGACGGTTACTTTTTCGTCGCTCATTTCATCGCCGGTGCCTTCTTGGCCGGTGCCTTCGCCGGTGACGGTTCGTATTCGTTGTCATCTCGGTCTCCCCTCAGTTCTCGGTCGGTTGCCAGCCGCACGCCTCGCACCGCCATGCGTACATGGCGCCCGCCGCGGTGGTAATCGTCCACGCCTGCTCGTCGCAGCGGGGGCAACGCAGCTGCAGCTGCATCTCGTTGGTTGTCATTTTGCTGGCTCTCTTGTCCGGTCCGGCGTTTTGCCGATCCTACCTGCGATTATACCGTTCTTGAGGATCGATCGCCAGTTCGCTGAACGTCAAATCGCTTGCGCCACAGCATAATTGGAACCCGTTGCCATCTGGCGTTCCCGCCATCTGCGCGCAGGGGGCGGCTCGTTGCGTTCGGCGACGCGGGCGGCGGCAGCCCGGGAGGCGAAGGGTTCGCACGACTTCGTGCGCTCGGAAGAACACACAGGTTCGTCTCAGCGAATGTTTAGCTAAGGCGACCTAATCTTTAGCTACCCTCCGTGGAATGCTGGTCGGCCCGTCAATCGATGTGTGTTGGGGCGGCGGCATCCCAAATTGCGGCGATGTCGCGGACTACTCGGCGACCCGACACCGGCAAGACAACGAACCGACGCAGACTGCGGAGGCATTTCCGACCGACGTAGATCCGGGCGACCTCAAGCGCGTCTCGACGGTGAATCGAGTGCGATCGCTCACCGGGATCCGCGCCGTGGCCGCCCTCCTGGTGGTGGCCACCCACGCGGCATACGGCACGGGCAAGGAGACCCACGGCTATGTCGGGCTGTTGTATTCCCGCCTGGAAATCGGTGTGCCGATCTTCTTCGTATTGTCCGGTTTCCTGCTGTTCAGCCCGTGGGTCAAGGCGGCCGCCAAAGGGAGCACGCCGCCGCGGGTGCGCCGCTACGTGTGGCGCCGGGTGCGGCGCGTCATGCCGGCCTACGTCGTGATCGTGTTGCTCGCTTACCTCGTGTATCAGTTTCGTCCGGACGGACCAAATCCCGGGCAGACGTGGATGGGTTTGTTTCGCTACCTCACGCTGACACAGATCTACACCGGTAACTACATGCTCACTTACCAGCATCAGGGCCTGACACAGATGTGGAGCCTGGCGGTGGAGGTCGCGTTCTACGCGGCGCTGCCGCTGCTGTCCTACCTGCTGCTGGTGGTGTTGTGCCGCGGCCGCTGGCGACCCGAACTGCTGCTGGCCGGCTTGGCCGCGCTGGCCGCGGTTGCCCCGGCTTGGCTGATCGCGCTGCACACCTCCGACTGGTTGCCCAGTGCGGCCGGCATGTGGTTGCCCGCCTACCTAGGGTGCTTCGCCGGCGGAATGGCGTTGGCGGTGTTGCGGGCCATGGGGGCGCGCTGTTATGGGTTCGCAGTGATTCCGCTGGCGCTGGTTTGCTATCTGATCGTGTCCACCCCGATCGCTGGTGATGTGGGCATGTCGCCGGTCAAGGTGTGGGAACCGCTGGCTAAGGCCGTGTTCTACGCGATCATCGCCACGCTCGTGGTGGCGCCGTTGGCGCTCGACGACCGCGGCTGGTATGCGCGCATGCTCAGCAGCAGACCGTTGGTGTGGCTGGGCGAGATCTCCTACGAAATCTTCCTGATCCACGTGATCATGATGGCGATCGCGACCGACTCAGTGCTACGCCGGCCGGCCTTCACGGGCTCGATGATGGAGCTGTTTGTGGTGACGCTGATGATGACGGTCCCGCTGGCCTGGGTGCTGCATCGCGCTGTGCACCGCGACAGGAGGCTGGGCGCCTCCAGCCACGCCACAATACCCGTTTACGCGAACGCTTAGCGGCAGGCCGGTGATCTGGGTACGGCTTGGGCGCTCGCGCAAAGGATCTGAACGCCGTTAGAACGGTGGCGGTTGGTTGCGTTCGGCGATGTGGTCGGCGTTGAGGGCGCGTTCGGCGTCGATGCGGTGGGCGCGGTCTTGTGCTCGGGTGCGGCGGCGTTTGGGCATCATCACCCCGCGATCACTGGATGGCCGGTATCCGGTTGGGGCAGTGGGTAATTCGCCGGTGGGCAGGCACAGGGCCGGGAACAGCAGCCGGCTGCCCGGGCGGGTGAGGTACTTCTGCCCGGTCGGTGAGGTCCACACGATGGTGCCATCGGGGTGTTGTTCGTCGCGCCACTCGGGCCAGAACGTCTTGAGCAGGTGGTGTTTTCGGCACAGACACTTCAGGTTGGCAACAAGTTCTAAATCTACCCATCTTCGCTTGGCCCCGGGCCGAGCGAACACACACCGGTAGCCCAGTTGATCCGCTAGTAAATAGCGGTCATCGAAGCGTCGTCGGCAGGGCAGCGGTGACGCTGTGTCGCCAAATGCCCGGCGCGAATTGTCTTTAGGTGGGGACGGTCGGGTGACGTTTCGGTGACGGCGACGGAGGAGGCTGTGCTGCATCCGACCTAACCTAGTCGGCGCGAAGCGAGTTCGCCTCAGAGGAGCTAACCGTGGTTGTCCGAGCGAACCACCGTCCTGTTCCCGGCAGCGTCCGGGCCCTTCCGACTGCTCGCCGCATCGGCGTGCCCCCACCCCACGAGCTCATCCATGTAACCATCATGCTCCGGCCACGGAACCCCGGTCTGGGGGCGGTGGTTCAGAGACTTCGCCAGACTTCTCCGAATGCCCGCATGCACCTCACATCTGCCCAGGTGGCTCACCAGTTCGGGGCAGATCCCAGAGACATCGCTGCCGTTCGCCAGTTCGCCCGCAACAACGGCCTTTTCGTCGTGCGTGTGCATCCCGCACGGCGCACAGTTGTGCTCGGCGGAACGGTCTCGCGTATGCAGGCAGCATTCGGCGTCGACCTGGGTTTGTTCACCTCCCAGCACAAGGTATTCCGGGGCCGCAGCGGTCCGGTGCATGTGCCCGACTGGCTGCACCCGGCGGTGACGGCTGTGCTGGGCCTCGACAACCGCCCGCAGGCCCGGCCGCACTTTCGCGCTGGCCGGGTGGTCGGCCAGTTCGCGCCTCGCAGCGGACCCGCCGGCAGCTTCACCGCCCGGCGGATAGCACAGCTCTATAACTTCCCGGTCGGCGACGGAGCGGGCCAGACGATCGGCATCGTTGAGCTAGGCGGTGGCTACCGCCAGGCCGACTTGGCGACGTACTTCAGCGGCCTGGGCCTGAGTGTGCCGACCGTGGTTGACGTGTCGGTCGACGGCGGCGTGAACCAGCCCACTGGTGATCCGAACAGTGCCGACGGCGAAGTGGCACTCGACATTGAGGTCGCCGGCGCGGTCGCTCCCAAGTCCAAGATCGTTGTCTACTTCGCGCCAAACACGGATCAAGGATTCGTGGACTCCATCCTGGCGGCCACACACGACCAGACCAACCGCCCGTCAATCCTCTCGATCAGCTGGGGCTCGGCGGAGAGCAACTGGTCGCAGCAGGCCCTGACCGCGATGAACCAGGCCCTGCAAGCCGCGGTCGCTACCGGGCTGACCGTTTACGCTGCAGCCGGCGACAACGGATCGGGCGACGGCGTGGGCGACGGAGTCGCTCACGCTGACTTCCCGGCATCGAGCCCCAACGCTGTTGGCTGCGGGGGCACGTTCCTGCAGGCGTCAGGCGGACAGATCGCCTCCGAGGTGACGTGGAACGCTCCGGGGGATGGCGCGACCGGTGGTGGCGTCAGCGATCGCTTCCCCGTTCCGCCCTATCAGCTGGCCATCAACCCCACGTCAGCGAACCCGCCGCACGGGCACGGACGAGGCGTTCCGGACGTCGCCGGCGATGCCGACCCGCGGTCTGGATACCAAGTCGTCGTCGACGGCCAGGCCACTGTGATCGGCGGCACTAGCGCCGTCGCGCCGCTTTGGGCCGGGTTGACGGCGTTGCTGCAGCAGAAGCTGGGTCACCCGCTGGCACCGATTCACCCCCAGCTGTACCAGGCCACCGCCGCGTTCCGCGACATTACGTCCGGGTCGAATGGTGCCTACCAGGCCGCCGCCGGCTGGGACGCCTGCACAGGACTTGGGTCGCCGCGCGGCAAGGCCCTGCTGGCGGCGCTGTCGGGGCATCCGCCGGTGCCGCATCCGCCGGTGCCGCATCCGCCGGTGCCGCATCCGCCGGTGCCGCATCCGCCGGTGCCGCATCCGCCGGTGCCGCATCCGCCGGTTCCGCATCCGCCGGTTCCGCATCCGCCGGTGCCTCCGGTTCCCCATCCACCTACACCCACCCCAACACCCACACCCACCCCCACCCCCACACCCACACCCACACCCACCCCCACCCCAACACCCACACCCACCCCAACACCGACACCCATCCCAACACCGACACCCACCCCAACACCGACACCCACCCCAACACCGACACCCACCCCAACACCGACACCCACCCCAACACCGACACCCACACCCACACCCACCCCAGCGCCAACCCCGGCACCCACCCCAGCGCCAACCCCGGCACCCACACCGGCGCCAACCCCGGCACCCCAGCCAGCGCCGGCACCCCAGCCAGCGCCGGCACCCCAGCCAGCGCCGGCGCCTGAACCGGGACCGGCGCCTGGGCCAGCGGGTGGAGAGGCCCGCAGGCCAGGGGCCAAGCCGACCAAGCGGCAGCCAGCGCGTCAGGTCAAGGCGACGTCGGCCAGCAAGGCAACCCCGACCACACGCCAGCCCACGCGTCGTCGACCGGATGCCTAGCGTCCGTCCACTTCGCCCGGCAGGTGTCACCAGGCGTCTGCGCGCCTCTTACCTGATCTGCACTAATCCGCGGTCAGGTAGCTGGCTGCTCGCCGAGGGCATGCGCGCGACTGGCGTAGCAGGTCGGCCGGAGGAGTACTTCAACCCGTTTCTGCGGCCCTTATACCTGCGCGACCTGGGGCTTCGGGACGACGCACCAGCCCACACAGTCCTGCAACGGATGCTAGATGCGGGGACCACGGAGAATGGTATCTTCGGCGCCAAGCTGCACCGGTTACAGTACGCAGGCATGCTCGAGCTGCTGCGGGATGCCACCGGCGACAGAGATGCGGACGAGCTCTCGCTGCTCACGCGTGTCTTCCCGGGCCTCACGCTGGTCCACCACGACCGGCTCGACCGAACGGGACAGGCGCTGTCGTGGCATCGTGCGCTCGCCACCGATAACTGGTGGCACGTGCGCGGGCTACGAGACGTCCGGGCGGAGGACGACCTCGCCTTGGACGTCGACCGGGCAAGCGCTCTGGAGCGTCGGTTGCGTGCCGACGATGCCGCCTGGACTGAGTTATTCAATCGATCCGGGTTGCCTACGATCCGCTCAACGTATGAGGACCTGGTCCGCGACTACGAGGGCACCGTCCGTCGACTGGTGGAGGCGGTCGGCGGACCACCTAATGCCGTCGTCCCTCGGCCGAAATTGATCCGCCAGTCCGACCGGACAACCGAGCGGTGGCGGGCCCAATACCAGCGTGCGATCCGGCGTCGGACGCCTTGCGCGGGGGCCAGCATTGTCGTGGTCTCGCACAACGAGAGGGAGAACCTGCCGCAAACCGTCGCCGCGCTGCGTCGCACTACGCCGAAAGGTACCGAGGTTGTGATTGTGGATGACTGCTCCACAGATGGAAGCGTCGAGGCCACAGTCGACGCGTATCCCGATGTGACTGTTGTGCACGCCGAGTCGCGGCTCGGCGTGGCACGGGCGCGCAACGCGGGCGCCGAGGCAACGACCAGCGATGTTGTCGTGTTCAGCGACGCCCATGTGGACCCCGCTGAGGGGTGGTTGCCGCCGCTGCTCGACGCGCTGGAGGACCCCGGAGTGGGAGAGGTGGCCCCGACCGTCTGCGATATGCATGATCGGGCGATCCGTGGATTCGGGTTCACTTGGCCGGATCTGAGCATGCGGGTCCAGTGGTTACGGGAGCAACCGGCCGGTCCCACCGACGTGCCGTTCATTTGCGGCTGTTTTCTTGCGATGAGGCGCGCGACCTTTGACGAGCTCGGCGGATTCGACGACGGGCTGCTCCGCTGGGGGTCGGAGGACGCAGAGCTGTCGCTGCGCGTGTGGCGCCGAGGGCGGCGATGCACCGTGGTTCCCGAAGCCGTTGTGGCCCACCTGTTCCGGCCCGCGTTCGGGTACGCCGTCGAGTGGGAGCACACCCTGCATAACATGCTGCGAGTCGCTGCCGTGCACTTCCCGCCGGACGTGCTGAAGGCGACCCTACATCGGTTTGGCGAGCACCCCGCCTTCCCGGCGGCGGTGGCCGGCCTGGACCTGTGCGAGGTACAGCAGCGTCGTGACGATGAGACGCGGCAGGCCCACCGCGACTGCCGTTCCGTCCTCACGCAGTTCGCGATTCCGGTGACCGGATGAACGGATCACTACCCAGGACCAGAGCCGTGGTGCTGGACAAGTGGAAGGTCGTCTACGTGGTCACGCCCAAGGCGATGTGCACGAGCATGCTGTGGTTGACAGCAGGGCTGCAAAGCGAAGACCTCGGCCCCGATGTCGCCGACAGCCGGGCACCGGAGGTTACCCGCGCACTGGCGGCGCACGACCCAGCGGTGTGGCGACGCACTGCGGTGCTGCACTCGCTGCCAGCCGACGTGATCGACGAAATTATCGGTGAAGACGCCTGGTTCCGGTTTTGTCTGACCCGGCACCCGGTGGACCGGTTATGGTCGGCGTGGCAGTCGAAGCTGCTGCTTCGCGAGCCTGCTTACGCCGCATGGTTCGGATCAGCGCCGTGGTTTCCGCGGACTCCAGCGGAGCTGCCCCAAGGGGCTGGCGCCCTGCACGCCCTTGCCGAGGACTTCGAACGCTTCGTTGCCGCTCTCGCCGAGGACCCGCATCTTCTGACCGCTGATCAGCACTGGGCACCACAAAGCTACTTGCTGCGCCCCGAGGCTTTCCCCTACACGGAGATCGGGCGCGTCGAGAAGGCCGCGGTGACTGTCGGCCGACTGGAACGCCACTTGCGGGCACAAGGCTGGCCGGGGGAGCTCGACCTGAAACGGCGCAACACCACCCTGCTGCCGCGCGCAGTCATCCGCGACGCGGCGCTGCTGCGGCTGATCGAGGACATTTACGCCGAGGACATGACCACTTTCGGCTATGGGCCCGCACGCGCGGGCCGTCGGCCGTCCGGCGAGGCGAACTCCCTTGCGGTGCAAGCACTGGCCGAGCTGGTGGATCGGCATGAGCGCATCGGCGATCTTCACCGGATGCTCGCGCCAGGTCCGGCCCGGCCCATCGTCGCGCAGCGCGAGCCGCGCATTGGGCCGGCCGCGGGGCCCCCGGCCCCGCCGGTGGCGTCACCGTCGCGTCCGACGGTAAGTGTTGTCTTCCTCTCCGACGCAGATATGCCCGACGCCATAACCCTCCCAAACGGCGTGGAGGCCGTTATCGTGCCGTCGCGCGGGGGCGATCCGCCGGGGCCGGCAGCGACCGGCCCGGCCCGGGTCATCCCCGCGCCATCGGCTCCCGGGGCGCCGGCACGATTCCAAGCCGGACTGGATGCCACTTCGGGAGACGTTGTGGTGTTTTGCCGCGATGTCGCCGCCCTCTCTGGGGACTGGGCGGAGCGCGTGTGTGAGTCGCTCGACGACCAGGAAGTCGGTCTCGTCTCTGCGCTTATCCAGCCTGAAACCGACCCGCAGCTACGGCTGGCCGGCTTGGAATTCGTCGACCAAATGTTCAACGTCCACTGGATCGCCCGCACGATGGAGGAATCAGGTCCTGAACATGCCGGGATCGAGGTGCCACTTCTGTCGAGCACCTTCCTCGCCGTCAGGCGCGCCACCCTGACTTACCTCGGCGGTTTGGATACTGGGATGCGCGGGGATGCTTGGCACGACACGGAACTTTGCCTACGCGCATGGCGATGCGGGCTCCGCTCGCTTGTCCTGCCCAATGTCGTCGCGTCCTGCCCGATGTCGCCGACCGAGGGTTCGACCAGCCACCTGCTTCACGACCTACTCCGGCTTGCCGCAGTCCACCTGAATCAGGAGCGGTTCGCGGGGCTCATCGCATCGCTGCGCGGCTCATTCGAGCTTCACCCGGCACTTGCTGACCTCTTCACCTCAGATGTCGGAAGCCGCCGGGCCCGAATCGAACACATTGCACTACGAGACGCAGAGCCACTTCTTCCGAGTCCAGCAACGCAGCAGGGGTTGTCGAATGGGGTCGCGTCATGAGCCCCGCCAGACCGACCTACGCGTCGATCAACCGGCGCGGCTGGAACCTCCTGTGTCGGAGCGGTTGCGATTCCTCCCAGGTCGTTGGTCCAGCCGCTCTTTCCCACGCGCAGCAACTGCTCGACAGCAACGGCTGGCTGCCCTGGGATCAGCTGCGCACCATCCTTTGCTTAGCCGGGGGAGGCGGCCAGCAAGCGCCCATGTTCGCCGCCCTGGGCTACGAGGTCACCGTCGCTGACAATTCCCCAGCCCAGCTGGCGCTCGATCGGCAGGCCGCCACCCGCTACGGCGTGCTCATCGAATCAGTCCTCTGCGACGCAATGGACTGCACGCCTCTGGCGGGTCGCTCCTTCGACCTTGTTTATCAACCGGTCTCGACGCTCTACCTGCCCGATGTGCGCCTGTGCTACCAGCAAATAGCTCAGCTGCTCGAACCGGGCGGCCTGTACTGGAGCGAGCATTGGAACCCCGTTGAAATGCAGCTCGACGAGACCCTCGCCTGGGACGGAACCGCGTACCGCTTGTCCCGACCCCAAGGCATCGGCCCCGTGCCGGCACCGGCGGGATCGAGGCCTGAGAATGCTGTGTGCTGGCACTACATCCACCGGCTGAACGACTTGCTCGGCGGGCTTTGCAGTACAGGGTTTTCGATCGTTGCCTTCGCCGAACGGCCGGGCGCGGATCTGTCCGCGCCGCCTGGCACCCGCGCCCACCTAGGGGCCTTCATACCTGGGTTCTTCGCAGTCTTGGCGCGAAAGGAAATGCGATGAACGCCGTGCCCGCTCAACCACAGCTCGTTACTATCGACGACCTCCAACCACTGCTTGCGTCACGCCGGTGGCGGTGGCGTACCTCGCCTTTTCCGCATGTCGTCGCCGAGAACGTCTTCGCGGCTGATGTGTACCAACAGCTGGCTGTGGACTACCGCGCCCTGCTCAACGACGCCGGTTACAACAGCAAGCATGACTTCTTCGGCAGCTCATTGTTTCCCGGCCAGTGCGGCTCACTGGAGTTGTTTCTCTCGCGAGCCTGGTACACGCTCTTTACCAAACTATTCAACGCCGAGGAGCCCGGATTCCTCACTGCGGGGGTGCACCGACACCGCCCCGGCAGCCGAAACGGTTTCCCCCACAACGACATCTATCCCGAGCCAGTCAGGTCGCGTCCGCCTGGCACCGACATGATCAACTTCGGGGACCGCAGTGAGCAAGCTGTGCGGGCCGTCGCCATCCTCTTCTACCTGAACAACGGGCCCTGGTCGCCCGGAGACGGCGGGGAGACGGGCCTCTACTGGGACTGGAAGGACCCGGTTAGCGAACCAGCCGAGAGCGTTCCGCCGCGCGACAACACCCTGTTGGCGTTCGGCTGCAACCCGCACGCATACCACTCCTTCCTCAGCAACCGGAAAAGGCGCGACAGCGTCATCAGCTTCGTATACCGAGGCCTGGGCAACTACCTAACGCTTTGGGCGGAGGAGGGCGTCCGACAGTACGCCGAGTACGGCAGGCACCATGCATGAGCCGGCATGGGTGGGGTCATCGGGACGGAAAGTGTGCCTGCTCACCGGCGCGGCCGGCGTCCTGGGCGCCGATTTTTGCCGCCGATGGCGCCACGATTACGACATTGTGGCTGTGTATCGGGGTGGGCGGTTGCCGGTAGCAACCCAGGACGAATGGCTCGTCGACCCCCTTAACCCGTTTGCCCTGCTGCCCGAAGACCGGAATCCGGTGTTTGGAGTGCGATCAGATCTGCGCCACCCCGAGGAGCTCGAGCGGGTCGTCGATCTCGCCCTCGCCCGCTTCGGTCGAATCGACGTACTCGTCAACGCCGCCGTGCATGTCCACCGCGACCGACTCACCTGCCTGGCCTCATCGAGCCAGCTGCTTGACGAAACATTCGCGGTTAACGCCACGCTGCCAATACAGCTGGCCGCGGTGGTCGCCCGTCGACTCTGGCTGCACCGCAAGGACGACAACGAGGCGTGGGGCCGTAACGTCATCAACTTATCGAGCATGGCCTCATTCGGCGTGGTCGCCGGTGTCGGCTTATCCGCCTACAGTGCATCCAAGGTGGCCCTGAACATGCTGACCGCTCACCTGGCAGCGGAGCTGCGACCGATCGGCGTGCGAGCCAATGTGCTTGCGCCAACGAGCTTCCCGCAGATCATACCCACCTCCGTCGTGTCGGATGCTGTCGTAGACCTCGATCACAGCGATCTGACCGGCGTCGTCGTGCAGCTGGACGAGCACGGAAGCCGCGAGGTTTCCCCGTAGCGGCCAACCGGCCTTCGAGACTCTCGCCCGACCCTCACTCGTGCCGCTGCGCGATGGGGCGTGTGTCGAGTCCCAAGACTGCGACCACCTCACTGGCCAGGGACCGCGGCAAATACACCGGCCCATCGGGCGCCAAACCTTCCCCGCCTCGCGCCGTGCGCCACCTAGCGAGCCGGACCCCGAAGCAGCGCTCGACTGCCGACACTGGTCCGGACAGCCGGATCGCCTCGGGGGCGACGCTCGGTTCCACCGTCAGCCCGCACCGGCGGGCGTATTCCATCACAGCCTCGGCAGCACCAGGGGCCGGCTGGCCCGGGCTGACGGATTCATCCGCGTCGTCGCCGCCCTCCGGGCGCATCCGAAGGTATACCGCCACCGTGATCGGCTCCGCGGGATCGGGGCGACCGGCAGGCTCGTCGCCCGGCCGCCGATCCGGCGCTCCGTCGCTCAGGGCTACACGATCAGAGCCGGTGTCCACGCGCAACCACCACCCATCCGGCCCAACGGACCGGTTAAGCGGCCCGCTGGCTCTTTTGGGGCGAGAATACACTCACACGGTGGTGAGCCGGATTTCACTGCTTGTCAGTCGTTCTCGGGTGCTGCTTGGCGCTCAGTGGACGAGGGTGCGGACAGCCCTTTCGCCAGTTAACCGGCGCACTAGCTCCTCGAGCTGCATCGACGGCGCCATGCCGAGCTCGTCGGCGAGCCGTTCCTCGAACCGCTCATATGCCAGCAGGGCTTCGCTAATGTTGCCCTCCGCCGCGTAGGCCCGGATGAGCGTCGCACACGCGCTATCGCGAAGTGGTGCCGCGCGAATCGCTTCGTGGGCTGCTTCAATCGCCTCACCAAATCGGCTGGCCCGGACGAGCTTGTCCGACAACGCTTCCCAGATGTGCAGGCGCAGGTCCCGCAGCCGCTCGCGCTCGAGCAGAACCCAGTCGTCGTACCAGCCCGGTAGCAATTCCCCGTACATGGCTGGGTTTCCCCGGACGCAGACATCGACCGACGCGGTCGGATCGAGGACACACCGACCCCACGCGGTGAGCTCTCGCACATCCACCTGGACGCATGGATTTATGCCTACGGCGCCGCGAGACGCCTCGACCAAGCCAGGCAGCGCTTTCTCTGCGCGCCACAAGGTGGTGCGCAGGCGATGCTGAGCTTGGTCCTCACGCACCTCCGGCCACAATTGGCCGGCAACGGCAGAGCGACCCGGCCGGCCGGTAAGACTGATGAGTGCAACGAACCGTTGCACCCCGTACGGCAAATCGTTGACGAACAAGCCGGTTTTCAATTGCACACTGACGCCGTCGAGCAGCACCAGCCGCGTGATTGACGTGCCGGTCACCGTTTCCCCCCAATGCTGTGGTCGGTCGAGAATCCAATCGCCGAATGACGGGTGGTGTATGAAGACCACACCGCCGAGGCCAAAAGGCGAGATGTGCGGTTTCGGCTGTCGGCGCACTCCAGCGCCCGCCTGGGACGAACCGCGCGGGCGGGCTCCGTTCCTGCGACCTTCCAAATCGTCGCACCACAAACAGTGAAAAGTCACTATTGTCGTACCGTCCGTTAACCCCCGCCTTGCCATCCCGAAACGCGACCGGAGTCGAACCGTCATCAATTTCCCCGTGACTTCGTCGGGTGCCACGATCGATCGCTGTGTGCAAGCTGCTCCCGTGTAGGCGTCACGTGTTCCTATCGCAAATAGTGATCCATACGATCGATCTGATCGTTCCCGAACATAATCTTGCCACGAATCGCAACCCGCATGCGTAATCGACTACGCAAATCAGCGGTATCGACTACGCAACCAGCGGGCCCATGAACGGTTATCGCCAAGATCGTCTAAACAAAACCGCTGCGCCCCCGTAACGGAGGCGCAGGCGCGCCGATTTGCTCCATCCTCCAAGGCCGGTGACTTCGCGCGACCGGCGGAGTCGAAGCCGACGCGCTCGTGCAAGTGATCGCTCATCACTGTCCCATCAACCCCGACAGTTCTCCTGTCTCCTGCCGAGGCTAGACTACGGCGCTATTTATGCGGTACTTATCAGGAGGCTGTACGTCCTGTCAATTGACAACGGATGTTTTTTTGGATCGCTGTTAGTAAACCTAAATAGCTGCAAATTTCAAGATCATCTCGGCAGCCTTTCACTGACAAGTAGAGACAAGTAGACAAGTAAGAGGCGGCGAGGGGCGGTATCCCATCCTAAGTGACTCAACGGCTTAACGGGAGGTTAAATCTGCAGCTAGCCGCTCACTGATGCACTATCCTCGAAATTTCACCCGAGTGCGGGATCTACTGACGTTTCCGTGGGTCGGATTTCATGCGGCGCGTCCGGGTAGTGGTGGGCAGAGACCGCCTCGTGTCAGCAGTGCCATGGCTATGAGTGCGTCGGGGCTGTGGAATCCGTAGGCGCGCTTGGTCAATGCCCGCAGGTGGGTGTTGGTGGCTTCGGAGCGGGCGTTGGACAGGGCGTGGTCGAGCGTGTTGTGGACCAACTCGCGGTAGCGGCGGAGGCTGCGGGCGAGCGCGACGAACTCCGGGATGCGCAAGTGCGACGCCCACGACAACCACCCGGCCAACAGCTGCCGCCCGTACTTGCCTTTGACCCGAAAGACCTCGCGCAGTTGCTCTTTGAGTAGGTACGCCCGGTAAAGGGTGCTGTTGGTGGCCGCGATCTCGGCGAGGCTGGTGCGCTGCTCGCAGGTCAGGTCGGGCGGGTTCTTGCGGGTCGCCCACATGGCGTGCCGATCGCGGATCCCTGCCTTGGTCATGGTGCGCACCCGCACCTTGTCCAGTGCCTTCATCGCCCAGGCGACGACATGGAACGGGTCCAGGCAAATCACCGCCCGCGGCGCGCGCTGGCGCACCAGGGCATGTATCCATTCCGCGCCGTCGCAGCTGACGTGGGTGAGCAGCTTCGCGCGGTCGGCGCCGAGCTGGTCGAAGAACCGGCCCAGCGTCTCGGTGTTGCGGCCCTCGGCCGCCCACACCAGCCGGCCCGTCCCGTGGTCCACGATCACCGTCAAATACCGCTGCCCCCTGCGATAGGCGATCTCGTCGATGCCGATCCGGGTCAGCCCGGCGAGCAGGTCGTTGGTGTCGCGGCCGTCGGCGACCACCCGAGCCACGATCGCCGCCACGGTGCGCCAGGCGATGCGCAGCAGCACCGTGAGCACGCTATGGAATTCGCGGCCGGGCAAGCCTTGTTCGACCGGTTCGCTTACGACAGCGATTCCATTCTGGCGGTGCTGCGCGACACCACTGCCACCATGCTGGCCCGCGCGCAGCGGCTCCATGGGGCGACTCGGTGTCATCGGCCCACCCGCGCCGAACCCCATATCGTGTTGCTGGTCGACGAGTTGGCCACCCTGACCGCCTACGCCGATCGCAAACAACGCGCCGAAGTCGACCAACTTTTGGGGCTGTGGCTGGCCCAGGGCCGCGCGGTCGGGGTCAGCGTGATCGCGGCCGTGCAAGACCCCTCCAAAGACGTCGTGGCGCTGCGCCAACTGTTCCCGGTGCGGGTCGGGCTGCGCATGACCGAGGCCACCCAAACCGCGATGATCCTCTCCACGGCGGCCCATCAGCAGGGCGCGCGCTGCGAAGAGATTCCCGACACCACACCGGGGGTGGGTTATGTGCTCACCGAAGGCAACACCGCCATACAACGGGTGCGGGCGTTTCATGTCACCGACGCCGACATCGCCTGGCTGGCCGACCATTTCGCCCCGCCGGCCCGCCGCGCCACTAGCCAGAGGCACCGGTGAGCGTGATCGCCTCGACTGCGCTGCCCGACTGGCTGGCCCCGGGCTCTCCGGCCATCGATCAGGCGATCCGCCGCGCCTCTTCATCCGGCTATGAGCCGTGGTGGAAACGTTGTGCGGCGGTGGGGTTTTGCACCAACCCCGTGCAGGCCAGCGCCTATGATCCCGACGTCGGTAGAAGGGTGGCGGTGATGATCCGGTGCGGCAACCGCCGTAATGCGGTCTGCCCGTCGTGTTCGGACCTGTATGCCGCCGATACCTGGCAGCTGGTGCATGCCGGCAGCCAGGGTGGGCATCACGGCATGCCCGAGAGCACCGCTGATCGCCCGCAAGTGTTCGCCACCCTGACCGCCCCCAGCTTCGGCGCCGTGCACACCAGCGGCGGCCGGCCGGGATTGCCTGCCACGGTGTGTCACCCATCCGACGGCCGCAAGACGTCTTGTCCACATGGGACAACATTGTGGTGCAATGTGAGTCATCACGGCGATGACCCGGAAGTGGGGCAGCCGCTGTGCCCGGACTGCTATGACTACACGGGGCATGCGTTGTTCAACTGGCACGCCCCGGAACTGTGGCGGCGCTTCACCATCGCGCTGCGCCGCGCCGTGGCCGCCCATCTGCGCCGTATCGGAGTCGACCCCGGCGTGCTGCGGGTGTCTTTTGTGAAAGTCGCCGAATACCAGCGCCGCGCCGTCATCCACTACCACAGCTTGATCCGGCTCGACCCCACTGACGACGACACCACTACCGGCGCATCCGATATCGCGATGTCGCCCATTGAACTGGCCACGCTCGTTCGTCACGCCGCCAATCAGGTACGGCTTCCTGTGACGGGAAACCCCGCTGCTACCCCGTTCACGGAGGGCGAAAGTCTTATTCTGCGGTTCGGCTCCCAAGTCGACGCCCAGCCGCTCAGCGACGCGGCTGACACCGGAAAGTCAGGATTGGCTCGGCGGGTGGCGGGGTACTTGGCCAAATACACCACCAAGTCGGTGGCCGAATTCGGCATTGCCGCTCGCCGCATCAGCCCCGCCGCTATCGCCGAGCTGGATATCCCTGCCCATACCCGCCGCGTCCTATCGACTCTGGCCAAGCTGGCGACGCTACCGGGAAACGCCGCGATGCTGGGCTGGCTGCATACCCTGGGTTATCGCGGGCACATCACCACAAAATCGCGGCGCTACTCGATCACCATGACCGCGCTGCGCGCCGCTCGCCATCACTGGCGCATCCGCCGCGCGGACCAATCCGAACACGGTGACCCCCAGCGTAATTCGCATACTCAGCAAGATCATTCAAGCACCACATACGAATTGAGTTACTGGCGTATTGACGGTGCCGGGCTCCGCGACGACGGCGAACGGCTGCTGGTGCACACCGCAGCCCGCCAAGCCCGCCAGCACCGCTACCTGGCCCGCCTGGAATGCCACGACGCCACCATGGCCGGCCCATGACCGCCGCCACAACTAACCAGTACCAGACCGCCGCGACCCACACAAGCGTTGGCCCGAAGCGTTACGTGTAGACAATCGCGGGATCAGACTCAGTGTCTAGCGGGGCGTGACGAGTTCACCGCGTGGCTAACGGCATCTTGTCAACGTCAAGCGCTGCCCGTCACTATCACCGACCACGCCACCCTCGCCACCGTCGCAGCCCTGCTGCGCTAAAGCTGAAGCCTGCCCATCGCGGCCCAGCAACGACACCAGGGCCATCAGCGATCAACCGGGTAGCGCGAAAGCCGTTGTAAAACAACCCTTGCCCCGGCGACAAGGGCGCTTCCGGTGTCTGGGGTGGTGAGCTGTCAAGGCTCGAACTCGGTTCGACCGCTCGCGGCTTTGGGCCTTGACCGCTCACCACACCAGACACACACTGGCAAACCGCCGGGGAAACCCGAACACCAGCAGGCGGGCGAGAACGTCGCTGCAGACCATCAACGCGGGTCGGATGCGCACCGCCGTGATGGCTAGATGCGCCAGTGGGGTTGAACGCGGTTAATGTCAAGGCGGCGTGCGCCGGGTGCGGCCGGGGCGATCACGCCGTGATCCAGGACGGCTTTGAGGATGGCCTGCTGGCGGCCCAGATCAAGGTCCGGCCACTGTTTCCGCAGCACACCACCGGTGCCCGCCAGCTCACAGACCGCGCTGGTGTCAGTCGCCTGCGCGATCTCGCGGCGGTGGTGGTTGATGCGCACCGTGATCGGGTCACGGGCCGCGATCCACTCCCGCGCAGTGATCGCACCATCTGCATAAAGCGCGGCCAGCTCATCCAGGCGGCCCTGATCGGCCTCCACGGCGGCAGCCAATGCCGCCACATCATGATCAGTGCTGGATTTCCCGGCCAACACCTCAGCCAGGTGCCGGGAATCCAGCCGAGTCAACACCGCATCGGTGAGCAACCGCTCGACCGGTTCGGCCACCACCGTCAACCGGCCACACCCGCCGTGATCCGGGCCTTTCAGGCACACGTAGCGGCGCACCCGGTGATCAGGATCGTCATGGCGCACCTGGGAGAACAACCGGTTGCCGCAGCGCCCGCACCGCAGCATCCCGGAAAGCAAATACGTGCGGGCCGCTCGCGTCTTGGTCACCGAGCGGGCGGCTATGCGCGCCAGCACCCGATCCCGCTCGGCGGGGGTGATGATCGCCGGCCATTTCGCCAGGCCGATGACCTGCCCGCGATGCTCGCGCAACCCCGCGATGCGACCCGAGCATAGGATTTGGCGCACCGCCGAGGTCTGCCACGATTTCGCCACCGCCGGGGCGATGCCGGACTCGTTGAGCCAGACCGTCAACGACAACAACGACTGGCCGGCCAGGTAGCGGTCCACCATCTCGCGCACCACCACCGCCTCCGACTCGCGCAGGGTGATCTTGTCGGCCTCATACCCAAACGGGCGCACCGACCCATGCGGCAACCCCTGCTCGGCGTTCTGCAACATCTTGCGCCGGATGCGCGCCGATTTGCGCCCCGACTCCTTGGCGGCAAACGCGGCGAAGATGCGCGCCATAAACAACCCGTCATCGTTACCCAGGTCGATGTCAGCGGTCACCGTGGCCACCTGCGACACCCCGGCCCGCTCACACAGCGCGACGAACTCTTCCAACTCGACCGGGCGCCGATGCAACCGATCCAAGTTGTAGACGATCACCGCATCCCGGGCACCGGATTCCAGATCGACAAGCATCCGCTCGTAATCGCGACGCCGCTTGCCGGAAAACGCCGACACATCGTTATCCACATATTCATCCCCAACCGGCCAGCCCCGATCGGCGGCCAGCTTGCGGCAATCCTCCAACTGGCGCGTTACGCCCAACCCCGTGCCCTCCACATCGGCCGAAATCCGCGCATAGACCGCCGCCGACCGCACATCGGTGCGCCGAGCAGCCGTTTTCTTCACCGCCATGAGGGTATATTAGCAACATCTCAGCTTGGAGGCGTGGGTGAGTCCCAGCGGGTAGGGGATGGTGTGGTCGATGTCGGCGAACTCAGCGGGACGATCACAGCCGGGAAACCGACACGTCATGTCCCGGCACCGGATGAAGCGCTCCAGCGCGGCCGAGGGCCGATAACCGAGTTCGGGTGGCCCATCGCCGGGATGACGCACCGGTTGGATTTTGGCGCCATTGCGCAGGAGCTCGGCGATCATGGGTGCCGGTAGCGTGCCGCCGCCGATCAGGTGGGCAGCGGGCGGGGTGGGAAAGACCGGCAGGTCGGGTTCGGGGTCCGGCGCCAGCGCCTCGGCCAGGGTCATCTCCGGGGTGATCGGCCGCGAGGGGCGCTCACCGGAGGTGTGCGGGTCGGGCTGGGCGTCGAGGGCGGAGGCGTCGGCCACCACGTGCACGACGACCGCCGCGGCGCGCGGGTCGGTCTCCAGGTTGGCCGGGCAGTCGGTGTTGGTGCAGCCGCACGCGAGGTGGTCGGCGCCGGCGGCCAGCGCCCCCAGCGCGTCGGCGCGCCGCTGGGCGAGGGTGCGCGGGTCGTCGTCGCACACGGCGTGGGCCATCTGGGTGAGCCGGCGCTCTAAGACGGCGGCGTCGGCGGCAAACAGCGATCCCCACAGGCACGCGGTGCCCGATTCGCGATCGGCGGGGTTGATCACCACCTGGCGCCCGCGCGCGCCGGCGCGGCTGCGCCGCAATGCGCCCGGGTCGTGGCGGTCGACCACCGCGTCGATGGCCTGGGCGGTCTTGGTCACCGACAGCGGCCCGAATCGCGCCGCGTCTTGGGCCAGCCTGGCATCGACCAATTTCAGGGTGTCGGGGTCTTTGATCAGCTCGGTGTGCCACACCATCGCGCTGGCCAGCCGGGCGCTGATGGCGCCCTCGGCGAACAGGGCGCCCACCTGGGGTAGGCGGTCGCGCAGCGCGAGCGCCAGATACATCTGGCCTGAGGCCATGGCGTGGCTGATGTGTTGGGCGGCGGCGACTTCGGCGGCCACGGCATCCCAGTAGTCACACGACCAGTGCGCAGACTCGGTGGGGCCGTCGGCGCGGCGGGCCACCAGCTCGGCAATCGCCGCCAGCCGGCGCGCCGCCGCGGCGGCCTCGGCGCGGGCGCCCTCGGTGATCGCGGCCACCACCGCGGCATCGGACACCTGGTACTCGAACATACTTTCGAATTATAGTGAAAGTCACCGACCCCGGCATCACCAAAGGCCCAAGCTGTGGATGAACCGCCAACGGTGGATAACAGAAGTTAAGTCGCGCTTTCGGCCCCGAGGTCCGAGGAGGTCCACTTGTCCTCGAAGCGGCCGAAGCGCCAGACGAGCAGCGCCACCGCCCAGGTGAAGACGAACATGCCGACGACGACGAAGCCGATGGCGTTGAGGTTGAGCCCACCCAGCCAATCCCAGAACGGGCCCCGCCAGCCGAGCTGACCGGCGAACAGGCCGAGCAGTTCGATGCTGCCGATCAGGAGGGCAACGGCCACCGACAGCGCGGTGATGGTGATGTTGTAGTACATCTTGCGGATCGGCCTGGAAAACGCCCAGCCGTAGGCGAAGTTCATGAACGAACCGTCGATGGTGTCCAGCAGGCACATGCCAGCGGTGAACAGCACGGGCAGACACAGGATGGCGTACCACGGCAGTCCGGCCGCCGCGCTGGTGCCCGCCAAGACGAGCAGGGCGATTTCGGTGGCCGTGTCGAAACCGAGCCCGAACAACAGCCCGACCGGGTACATGTGCCAGGACTTGGTGATCGACTTGGTGAAGCGGCCCAGGAACCGGTTGAGCAAGCCCCGGTTTTGCAGTTGCTGTTCGAGTTCGGCCTCGTCGTAATCTCCGCGGCGCAGCCGAATGAACAGCCGCAGGATGCCGACCAGCACGATCACGTTGAGGATGGCGATCAGGTACAGGAAGACGCCCGAGACGCTGGTGCCGATCAGGCCGGTGTAGTGATGCAGCGTCGAGGAGTCATCCTCGACGGGTCCCATGATGGCCTTGACCCCGGTCGCCAGCAGGAGCGCCAGCACGAAGACCACCGTGGAGTGGCCCAGCGAGAAGAAGAAGCCGACGCCCAGGGGACGCTGCCCGTCGCCCATCAGCTTGCGGGTGGTGTTGTCGATGGCCGCGATGTGGTCCGCGTCGAAAGCGTGCCGCAGGCCCAGTGTGTAGGCGGTCAGCCCGACGCCGACGCCAAATGCCTTCCCGCCCACGGTGAGTCGGGCCGGCTCCACGATATAGGCGAGGGTGGCCCAGCCAATCAGATGCAGCGCGACGATCACCGCCAGCATCGATGCCAGACGCGACCACTCCGCGCGCGTCAACGCCCCCTGCAGCCTGGCCAACCCTGACCGCCTGGAAGCGAGTTCACTGGTCATGCCCATCCTTCCGGCATCGGGCAGGAGGCACAGCCACGACTGTAGGTTCGCTAGCGATCCAAATGCAAGTGACTTGCAGGAATCAATGAGGGATTGCCCGCGGGCACTGGCAATCGCCGATATCCGGCGGGACACTGAACGGGTGACGCCTAAGCCGTCGGCCCTGGACCCAGCCGTCACCGAGCGGATCGGGGACTTCCTGCGCGCCCGCGGGCTCCGCCGGATGGCGTCGCGCATCCAGGTGCTGGCGGTGCTCGAACCGGTCAACGGGCACCTCCCGGTGGCGGAGATCCACCAGCGGGTCCGGGCGTGCCTGCCGGCCGGCTCCCAGCCGCCCGACGTGGCGACCATCTACCGAACGGTGACCACCCTGGTGGACCAGGGGTTGTTGCACGCCTTGGCCGTCGACGGCGGGGTCACCACCTACGGGCTGGCCACCGCACCCCACCACCACGCGGTGTGCACGCAATGCGGCTCGATCATCGAGGTGCCGGCCCGGCAGCTGAGCTCGGCGCTCGAGCACGCGATGGCGGGCAGTTCATTCGCGTTGTCGGAGGCGGCGGGCCTGACGCTGCACGGCCTGTGCCCGCAGTGCCAGGGTGATGAAAGGTCAGCGCAGACTCAGTAGCGCGTTTTCGACCACCTCGGGCAGCGCCGGGTGAATCCAGTACTGCCCGCGCGCCATCTCGGCGGCGGTCAGTTCGAAGCTCATCGCCTGGATCAGCGGCTGGATGATCGACG